>WNGA01002040.1_pt1 | contig 59633 bp, 54 predicted proteins | sample 5400061 | NCBI WGS metagenome assembly WNGA01 (sample SAMN13153366, study PRJNA577476) | soil metagenome | isolation source: 100 cm soil or saprolite under grassland replicate 2 | place: USA:California | collected 2016-06-15
ACTGGGCGGCGTAGTCCTCCAAGGGGCCGGGGGCGGGTGGGCAGGCAAGGCGCTTGGTCATCGCGACCACCTCAGCTGCGAGACTCGTCGTCTATCCCTTCTACCCCACCAGCCAGCCTAACTCAACAAACTACCGTTATTGATTCTTTCGCTTTAGGGTGACGGTTGGCTGGTCGGTGTGGGAGCATGCCTGGCATGTCGACCAGCCGCCGCAAGCAGCAGGCACGCAAGCGGGCCGTCCAGGAGCGGGCCGCGCGCCAGGCCCGCCGGGAACGCGCCGCCGAGTTGTTCGCCCAGGGCCGCTCCCAGGCCGAGGTCGCCCGCGAGCTGGACGTCTCCACGCAGAGTGCCAACCGCTGGCATGCTGGCTGGCAGGCCGATGGGACGGCCGCGTTGCGCACGCGTGGGCCGACCGGCCGCCGTCCCAAGGTCGCCGACGACCAGCTGGAAGGGATCGAGCGGGCGCTGCTGCAAGGCGCGCTGGCGCACGGGTTCGCCACCGACGTGTGGACCCTGGACCGCATCGCCGTGGTGGTCCAGGGCTTGACCGGCGTGGCGTTGTCCAACCCGTCGGTGTGGCGGCTGCTGCGCGGGCGGCTGGGTTGGACGGTGCAGCGGCCCGAGCGGCAGGCCAAGGAGCGCGACGAGCAGGCCATCCAGCACTGGGTCGCGCACGAGTGGCCGCGGACCAAAAAGGGGCGCGCGCAGAACCGGCCTGGCTCGTCTTCTTCGACGAGTCGGGCATCTCGCTGATCCCGCCGGTGCGGCGGACCTGGTCGCCGCGCGGGGTCACGCCGGTCCTGCGCCACCGCATGGCGTGGAAGCGGGCCTCGATGGCCGCCGCGCTGGGCTACCACCCCGACGGGACCCGGGCGCGGTTGTGCTTCCACCTGCAACAAGACAGCTACGACACCGACAGCCTGATCGGCGTGCTCGAGCAGCTCAAGGGCTTCTACGCCGGCCACCGGGTGGTGCTGCTGTGGGACGGGCTGAGCTCGCACTGGAGCCACAAGATGCGCGCCCACCTGGACGCCCAGCACGACTGGCTGACCGCCGAGCGGCTGCCCGCCTACGCGCCCGAGCTCAACCCGGTCGAGTACCTCTGGGCCAACCTCAAGGGCGGCGAGCTCGCCAACTACGCCGGCGACACCGTCGCCGAGGTCGCCGACCAGGCCCAGCAGGGCATCCAGCGGGTCTGCGGCAGCGACTCGCTGGTGGTTGGGTTCCTGGCCCACACCGGCCTGTCCCTCGACGACGACTCGTCACCCTAAAGCGAAAGAATCAATAATTTGTCTGACGAGCACCCGCCGTGCGCGCTCGGCAGGCGTGGCGCGGCCAACACGGCTGGCTGCCTCTCCGCCGTGGCGGGACCCGAGAGATGAGCCACGTCCCTTCCTGCCCACAGCGGGCCGCAAGACTCTCACTCAACCCGGATCAACCAAGCGGGGTCAGGCCACTGAACCGCCCCGGGTTTACCGGAGGCTCTGCTGTACGCCGGCCGAGGGCGCCCTTGATCTGGTAGAGGGGGTCCTCACAACAGCTGCCCAGGCTTGACATACAGAGGAACCCTTCTGACCCGCACTGTTCCCGCGCCCCCGGGCTCAGCCGGGGGCGCTGGACCTTGGGAGTAACTCCGGCGACGGCACCATTGACCCATGACACCCCACACCGGCCTAGCGTCGGTGCGTCAAGCGGTACAGGACGAGGACGATCACGTCGAGCACCAGGAAGATCCCCACAATCACCGCGATCCTCATGGTTATGCGGGGTCTGGTGGCGGCCAGCGCCGTCGTGCCCACAGTCCGCTCATCCGCTCATCCCCTCCCTGCCGCGACAAAGAACTCTCTCGGTACGAAGCACGTAGCCTGACAGCTTCGCTACTTATGTTCGAGGCACGTCAGTATGGAATCCCGCCGGGCGGCCACACCGTCGATCCGCCTCGGTGGCGAAGATCCGCCGGTAGTCGTGGTCGCCAAGCACTTGGAGGGCAGCGAGGCGACCTACCACCGCTGCCGCACGCAAGTACGCCGGCTGCAGGCCCTCCTCGTGATTCCCGCGGAATCAGCCCGCTCAGACGCCGTTAGTGTTACCGGCTGGTTTGCCCGGATCGCTGGCGAGACCGGGCGTACGCAGCCGCAGGTGTGAGTGCACCTGTGAGCATCGCGGTGAGTCCAGAGGTGGAGCTGAGACCGAACCTCGTGGCCAGATGTGGACGTTTTCTGGAAGTTGATCAGCCTGTTCGTGGACCCGGTTGGCCTCCTCTGCGGAACCGATTACGGCGGCTCGGCGCGGAGCTTCGCATCGACGTTTTGGAGAAATCGGTCGACGCTGCTCTTGATCTCGGGATCCGACAGGGCCTCGGCAAAGTGCGGGCTTGACTGGCTGGTCATGGTCGAAGCCTGGGCCGGCGGCGGTCATCATCCCCATCCCTGTCGCCGCCCATCCGGCCGCGGCTGCCGCGCCGGCGCCGCGCCGCCCGCCAGCTCCCGACCAATGCCGCAGCCTGCTCGACCACCTCACCCAAGCCCTGTGCATCATCCGCTGAGCCCGATGCTTGCTGGCCGACGATGCCGCACCGTGACGGGTATACGCGCTCACCAGCCTCACCGCCGGCGAGGCAAGCCTGCCCGCCTCGCCGGCTCCGTGCGCGGACGCTGCGGCTCGAGGCGCTGTATCACGTCGTCAGCCCGCACCGTCACCCAGCCACGATTACGGCGGTACCGTTTCAAGCGCGCCCGAGGTAGGAGTCCTCCAGCAGGGAGCCCAGCTCCCGCAGCGGCGCGTCGGCGAAGCCGCTGGCCTCCTCGTCGCCCAACGCCCCCACCGTCCGGTTCCAGGTCAGGGTGCGGGCGACCTTGCCCACCCGGCAGGCCAGCTCCAGCGCCGCGACCAGCTCCGCGTGCGGCGCGAGGTCGCCGAACGGCTCCAGGTAGGCGTCCCTGAGGCGCAGCAGCTCCGGGGCGTCGTCGCCGACGCCGAGGTGGTCCCGCGTAAAGCCCAGCGGCACCAGCATGCTGACGAACGGGTGCGCCACCACGCTGTCGCCCCAGTCGTAGAACCTCGCCTGGCCGGCCCCGTCTGCCTCCGCGACCAGGATGTTCCACGGGTGCAGGTCGTTGTGGTCCAGGCTCGGCGACCCCGGCGCGGCGGCCAGCCGCCAGCACCAGCCGGCATACCGGTCACGCATAGCAGCCACCCGCTGCCAGGTCGCCTGCTCGGCCGCGCCGCCGCGCCGCTGGACGGACCGGCCCACGGCCTCCAGCGCCTCCTCGAACCGTGTCGGCATGATCGCGGCGCGCATGTCGGTGACGCCGAGCGCCAGCAGGGCGTCGGCGTGCGGGGCGAGGTCGCGCTGCAGCTGCCCGTACTGGAGCAGGGCCGCGACCATCGCGTCGACCAGGTCGCCGCCGGTGAGCCGGTCGCCAAGGGGAGGGCCGCCGTCGGGCAGCAGGATCCAGCCTCGTGTGGTGTCAGCCGCGATGGGCGTGAGCACGTGGTCGGGGGCGACCCGCTCCAGCAGCTGGTAGAGCCCCACCTCGAAGGCGGTGGCGGGCCCGGTCGCCTTGAGCCAGACGCGGCCGTGGCTGGTCGGTGCCGTCAGCGCCGTCGCCCATGGCCGCAGGTGCGGCTGGTCGACCTGGCCGGTGCGCCGGATGCCGGCGGCGGCGAGCTGCTCGTCCAGCCACGACACCGCTAGCGCACGCCACGACGCCGACGACCAGACCTCGATGCCGCTGCCGTGGTGAAAACCCGCACGCTTGGCCGCGCCGGTGCTCATAACCCCGGCATCGTCCCAGCGCCTACCGCTAGGCACCAGGATGTTCCCCGGCAGTTCACCGGCGATTCCACGGCACCGCCGAGTCCTCCCTCGACCGCCACGACTGGCCGGTTCCTCTCGCAGGATGCCAGCCAAGTCTTGCACGGCGCCTGGGTCACGAGGCTGTGGCAGGATCGCCAGGAGCGATCGGAAGCAGTCCGAAGCGGAGGACGAGCATGGCCGAGCCACCGGGTGACGGCGCTGCGACGAGCCGGATGGACTTCGGCACACTGCTGCGCGCCTACCGGGAGTGCGGGTTGCTGTCGCAGGAGCAGCTGGGCGAGCGGTCCGGGCTGAGTGCACGCACGATCAGGGATCTGGAGAGAGGGGTCCGCCGCCCACGCGGTGGGTCGGTCCGGCTGTTGGCCGACGCGCTTGGGCTGGTGGGGTGGGAGCGCCAGCGGTTCGAGGACGCCGCGCGCTGGGTCTCCTCGGCCGGGGGTCCGCCACCCCAGCCGGTACCGCGCCTGCCCGCGCCCGCTCCCCCGCACCAGCTGCCACCGGACGTTGCCGACTTCGTGGGTCGCGCCGAGCTGGTGGCCCAGCTTCGCGGGTGGCTCGCGCGCGGGCCAGACGGTGTGGCTGCGAGCGCCAACGGAACCGCGGTGGCGGTCTACGCGGTCTCCGGCACGGCGGGGGTGGGCAAGAGTGCGCTGGCGGTCCACGTCGCCCACCAGCTGGCCGCCGTGTTCCCCGACGGCCAGCTGTACGCCAGCCTCCGTGGCGCCGGCGTGGCGGGCACGGTGCCGCCGGAGCCGGCGCAGGTGCTGGGCTGGTTCCTGCACGCGGTGGGCGTGGACGGCGGCGCGGTCCCCGCTGACACGGAGGAACGCGCGGCGCTGTACCGCAGCCGCCTGGCCGGCCGGCGGGTGCTGGTGGTGCTGGACGACGCCGCCGGCGAGGCGCAGGTCCGCCCGCTGCTGCCCGGCAGCCCCAGCTGTGCGGTGCTGGTCACCAGCCGCGCCCGCCTGACCGCCTTGGAGGGTGCCCGGCTGGTGGACCTGGACGTGCTGGACGCCGACCAGGCGGTGGTGCTGCTGGGGCGGATCGCTGGGCCCGAGCGGGCAGCGGCCGAGCCCGTGGCGGCCACTGCGATCGTGGCGGCGTGTGGCCGGCTGCCGCTGGCGGTGCGGATCGCGGGGGCGCGGTTGGCGGCCCGCCCCCACTGGCGGCTTGGCCGGATGGCGGGCCTGCTGGCCGACGAGCGCGGCCGGCTGGACGAGCTGGCCCACGGTGATCTGGAGGTGCGGGCCAGCCTGTCGCTCAGCTACCAGGCGCTGGGCCAGCGGCAGCGGTGCCTGTTCCGCCGGCTGGGGCTGCTGGACGCGCCGGACGTGGCCGGTTGGGTCGCCGGCGCCCTGCTTGACTGCCCGGTCGCCGAGGCGGAGGCGCTGCTGGAGGACCTGGTCGAAGCGCAGCTGGTGGACGTGGCCACCTGGGATGCCAGCAGGCGGGCGCGGTATCGGCTGCATGACCTGGTGCGCCTGTTCGCCCGCGAGCGCGTGCGCGCCGAGGAACCGGTCGGGCAGCGGCAGGCGGCGCTGCAGCGGGCATTTGAGGGTTGGCTGGCCCTGGCCGAACAGGCCGACCGGCGGCTGCCGGTTGGCTCTCTGGTCGGGGATGGCACCGCCACCGCGGGCTGGCGGCCAGGGCAGGTCGTGGCCGACGAGCTGCTCGGTGACCCGTTGGGATGGATGGAGGCCGAGCAGGCGGCGTTGCTGAGCGCGATCGGGCAGGCCAGCTCCCCTGATCCGGCGGCCGTGCCCGCGGGGGCGGCCACGCGGCTGGCCGGGCTCGCATGGCAGCTCGCCGGAGCGGCGACCGGATTCTATTGGTTGCGGGGCTGTCGCGATGACTACCGGCATGCCTGCGACCTTGCTTTGCGTGGCGCCCGGCGGGCCGGGATCGGCCGCGGTGCGGCCTGGATGCTCGCCGCCTTGGCCTGGGTAGCCGTCGATCGGATGCGCTTGGAGGAAGCCATGGTCCTGGCCGAGCAGGCCCGGAGGCTCCATCGGGAGGTCGGTGACCGTCGGGGGGAGGCCTATGCCGTGCTCAAGGTCGGCCACGCGCATGAATACTGCGGACGCTTGGACGAGGCGGTCAGCCAGCTCGAGCATGCAGGGGAGCTGTACGACGAGCTCGGCGATGACCACGGCCGCGCATGGGTCCTGCAGACGCTCGGCAGGGTCCACCACAGGCAGGGCAGGCTCACCGAGGCCGCCGCCGAGCTGGAGCAGGCGCTGACTGCCAGTCGCCGGGCAGGGGACCGGCGGACGGAGGCGATGGCCCTCCAGGAGCTCGGGCTGGTGCACCACAGTCTCGAGCAGCCCGGCGAAGCCACCGCCTGGCTGCTGCAGAGCCTGCAGCTGTGCGGCGAGTCTGGCGACAGGCTCGGCGAAGGCTTCGCGCTGCAGGATCTGGGTGCCGTGCGGCTGCGCCAGGGCGCCTGCGAGGAGGCGGCATCCACGTTCGAGCAGGCGCTGGACATCTTCCGCCGGCTCGGCGCGCGACGCACCGAGGCGACCGTGCTGCGCAGCCTCGGCGAGCTGCACCACGCACAGGGACGTCTGCGGCAAGCCAACGCCTACCTGCATGCGGCTGCGGTCATCCAACGAGAGCTCGGGCTGATGCCCCGGCTGGCAAGGACCTTGACCGCCCTCGCCGAGGTCCAAGCCGCCACCGGTGACCACGTGGCCGCCCTTCAGAGCCGGCGCGAGGCACGCCGGCTGTTCGAGGCCCTCGGGGAGCCGATGCCGAACGACAAGGCCTGGCGAGCCGCCGAGCCGCCCGCCGCGACCCCATCCTGACGTCCGCGACATCAAGAACCCACCTGTCGAGCGATGCTCACGGGGCCGAAAGCAGTCGGCGAGGGCTGGCAGCTCAGGCGGAGCATTGTCTGGCCGACGTGGCTCCGCCCGGGCCAGACGTCATGCCAGTGTCAAGATCCGTGGGGGCTGCTGGAGATCGGCTGGCCGATTGCGAGCAGGTTGCCTTCGCTGTCTTTGAACCAGGCGGCGCGTTCGCCGACGCCGCCCTTGCTCGGATAGTTACCAGTGATCTCCGCGATCCCGTCGACCGTGGTCAGGCCCGGCACGTCATAGTGCTCGAACACCACCCCGCGGGCTTTGAGCTGCGCGACAGCCGCGCGGATGTCGCCGACCTCCCAGGCCATCTGGGTGTGCGAGCCTGAGGGAGCGCCGTCGGTTAGGAACAGCGCGAACTCACCGCTCGCGCAGCGGTAGCGCAGGCCACCCGGCCGCTCCTCGATCGGCTCCAGGCCGAGCTTCTCGGAATAGAAGGCCCGTGCCCGCTCCAGGTTCTGCGCGGGCAACCGCGTCGCAACCCCACTACTGGCGAGCATGATCGCAGTCCTCCTTGTCCGTTCGGAGTCCGCGGCGCCTATGTGACCAGTTCGGCAACGAGGTTGATTCGTTCGACCCCGCCGAGGGCGCGGGAGATGATGCAACCCGCCTTTGCCTCTTCGGCTTGCTGCTGGAACGAGGCCTCGTCAAGGCCTGGGACCTCGGCGGTGGTCTCCAAGTCGATCTGCTGGATCGTGGGGGCCCCGCCGAGGTTGCGGAGGTGGACGCGCCCGGTGGTTCTGATCGAGCGCGGCGGATGACCCGCCTCGCTGAGCGCCAGCGACAGCGCCATCGAGAAACAGGCCGCGTGTGCCGCGGCGAGCAGCTCCTCGGGGTTGGTGCCGGCACCGCCGCGGCGCGCCTCCTCGGTCGGCAACACGCCCTCAAACCTGGAGGTGTAGGAGTAGTCGCTGGTCCACACCCCCTCACCGACCGTCAGGCGCCCCGAGCCGGTCGTCAGGTCGCCAGCCCATTCCGCGCTGCCGTTCCGTGTCGCCATTTCGTTCTCCCTTCGCGGTCGAGGCTCAACTCGGTGGCGCTCCAGCCAGGATCCCGGTAAGTCGCTGCTGTGACGCAATGTCACGTGCCGCGTGCAGGCAAGAGCTGAACGGAGTACTGGCAGCACGCACAACACGATCGGCCCGGGTCGCGGCCCTTACCCATCGGCCAAGATGGCGTAGGCGCGCACCGGGAAGGTGCCGATGCCGACAACCTGCGGCGGGGCGGCATGGAAGCGAAAGCCGCTCGGCGGGAGCTGGTCAAGCCCACACAGGTGCTCCACGATCGGGATGCCAGCCGCCAGCAGCGCCGTGTGCACCGGGCGCGACGGGCCGCTGGTGTCGTCGATGTTGACCGAGTCGATACCGACCAATCCGGCCTGCCGCTCGACCAGCCAGTCGGCGGCGGCAGCGGTGAGGAAGGGGTTACCGGTGCCGTAGCGCTCGGTGCCCCAGTAGCGGTCCCAGCCGGTATGGGCCAGCACGGCTCGGTCCCGAACGTCGTAGGAGGCCAACGCGTCGCGGTCGATCGCGCGCCGGCCGGGATCCATCCGCACGACGACGCCGTCAAGGTCGGCGACGCGCTGCAGGGGCAGGCCGGCCACGTCAGTCGCGCCGGCGAAGCGGTGGAACGGGCTGTCGAGGTAGGTGCCGGTGTTGGCCACCATCGAGATGCGCCCGATGTGGAACTCGGTACCCGGCCCGTAGCGCGCGGGGGAGGCCTCCCTGGGCAGGTAGTCGCTGATCTCGGGTCCGGGCAGCCCCGGATAGGTGACCATGCCGTGGTGGATCCGGTGGCTCAGCTCGATGAGGCGGCGCGGCCCCGGCCTCGGCGTCCCCGACGGCCCCTCCGCCGGCTCGCCCGACGTGGACCCTGGCCCACGCGCAGGCCTTTCCTCAGGTCTGTCCATAGTGTCCCTTGGGTGAAGGCAGCTAGCTTGCTGATGAAGCATTCCACGTCCAATGGGCAACGGCCCGGAAGTTCCCCGGCAACTGACAGGACGAATCCCGCGGCGATGGAGTGGCTGGCGAGCTGGCCGTTCCCCTCTGCCCCCGGGCGCCGGCGTTCGGCGTGATGTCGGTTTCATCGAAGGCTGATGCCGAGGGTGGCAAGTGGTCGCCATGGGTCACGGCTGTGGTGGCGCAGCGCGGCGGCGAGGTTGACCGGCCCGGCCCGGCTGAGCACGCCTATGACGAGGTTGCGCAGGCAGGCCATGATCTGCGGAGCGGTCCCGGTGCGGAGCTGGGAGCCATCCTCGGCGAAGGTCACATCGCGGACCCAGTGCAGGCCGTTCTCGATGCCCTAGTGCCCCCGGATCCAGTCGGCCAGGCGGGCAGGGCTTGCCTGGGCGGCGCTGAGGCTGGTGATGGCATAGGCGGTCACGGTCTGCCAGCGCCGCGCCGGGGCGCCGCCACCAAGGCCGCCGACCTTGCGCTTGCGGGTGACCTGGATGACCTGCGCGGCATGCGGGAACCCGAAGTGGTGCACCGTGACGGCCTTGAGGGTGCGGATCTCGACGCGGCCGTGGGCCTGGTCGCGGGTGCGGTCCAACACGGGAACACGGTGCCAGGCGAGCTCGGCGCAGCGCTTGAGAAGGGTGGGCTGGTTGGCCTTGACGGTGAACAGGTAGTGCGCCCGCTTGGCGACCACGAGGAACTCCGCGGCGCCGCGGTGGGTGTGCAGCGCATCGGCCGTGACCACCATGCCGGCCAGGTCCCGGTCGGCCAGCAGCGGCTGAAGGCCTGGGACCTCGCCTAGCGCGCCGTCGACCTGGCGCTGGGCAACCACCGCACGGGTGGCGTGGTCCATCGCGGCGAGCAGGTGGACCTGCCGGCCGTCGCGGCGGGCGCCGCGCAGGGTCTTGCCGTCCACCGCGACAGCGCGTCGGCGCCGGTTGGGCTTGGGGCTGCGGTCGGTCAGCCAGGCGCCGATGGCGGTGGCCAGCGCCTCGGGGTCCAGGCGGGCCAGGGTGCGGCGGATGGTGGCCTCGGCCGGCACCGACCAGGAGTCGGGGGCGTCGCGCCGGGCGCCGAGCGCGGCACGGACCGGTTGCGGGGCATCGGTGGCCCATTCGCCGACCGCCGCCAGTGAGCGCGCGCCGGTCAAGACTGCGGCGGCGGTTATGGCCAGGATCGCTACCAGTGGGTGGCGGCGGCCACGGGGGCTTCGCGGGTCGTGGATGGTGGCCAGGTAGCCCAGCAGGTCCGGGGCTTCGGTTGGCTGCAGGGGGTCGGTGTGGGTGAGCTGGGTGAGGGCCAATGGGAGGGAGCACGGGTCGGCAGGCACGGGCATCTGTCGCGATCATGAGGCTATGGGAACCGCATGATCCGGGGCGTTCGTGGCTGCCCACACCTTCCAGCATTACGTCACCAATCAGACAACCTCACAGAACGCCGAAGCCCTGCGGGATCCGATGAGAGGTCGATCCCACGTCCTGCGCGCTTCCGCCTGATCGCCCGCAGCGAGGATTCGTAACTGTCGCGAAAGCGGTCGACCTCGTCGATTTGCGCGAGGAGTTCGACGATCCGCCGAACGTTCTGCCGTTCATGTGCAGCGTCCGCGCTCTTCTCGGAGTCCTGCACGGCGAGGAGGTAGACCAACTGGTTGAGCAGAAGAGGCACGAGCACATCGAGCTGCTCAGGCGTGCTCTTCCAGTAGGCCTCGGCGATTGCGATTCCGACGCTTCGTTCCTGTGTGCGACCTCCGAAATGCTCCAGCGCGCGAAAGAGAAACTCCTCAATGCGCATGCGCTCTCGTTCCTTCTCGAGGCGAACGTTCATCCGCTCCCGCTCACGGCCGCTGAACCACTGGCTAACGATCGTTCCTGCGGCGCTGATCACCCCACCACTCACCGCTCCGGTGATCGCAGCTATCACCTCCGTGTCCACAGTCGCTCCTCTCGCTCGGCAGCCTGATGGGACTCCCTTGGTGGTCCACCCGCTATGTGAGTGCAGGGTGTTGCTGGTGGTCCAGCCCGGGCGTGCTCGGCCGGGGTGCGGCAGCCGAGGGCTGTGGGGCCGGGTGGTGTTGTACTCGGTCCGCCGGTCCTCGACGAGCACTCGGGCCTCCAACAGAGTGTTGAAGGCCTCGACAGCTAGCAGTTCGTCGCGCAGCCGTCCGCCGAGCTCTCGACGTAGGGGTTCTGCCAGGGCGAGCCGGGCTTGATGTAGCTGTCCCCGCACAAGTGAAGTCGCACTGTGGCACTCTCAGGGAAGATCGCACTTCACTGGACGGCTGGATCGGACGCGCAACAGCGGTTGCTGCGAGTCTGCTGCGCGAAGCCGACGATTCGGGGGGCGAGCCGAGTCGAATCGGGCCGTTGACCAGGAGTGGAGCTAGGGGATTTGAACCCCTGGCCCCTTGCATGCCATCGGAACGCAGCCGGGGAACGCAGCCGGCGAACAGGGCAGCGCCGTACCATACCAGTCAGCACATCCGGGCAGGTCAGCGGTCGGGGTGCCGTGCGATCTGATCCTGCTTGGCGGGCGTCGTGCTGGGTGGTCTCTGGGATGCGCCAGGGGGCCCGGCCGCTGTTTGCCGAGGTTGCCCGGTTGGCAAGCCGCGAACCGGCACAGAGCGCCTGCGGCCCCAGCGCGGCCCCAAGCTCGGGTTCGGTCTGATCGCCGACGCTTCCGGCGGTCGGTCCTCTGCGACCAGGGACCGGATCGGCTGAGATCAAAGCCGGTCGAGCCGCCTGCTCATCTGCCCTCAGTGGTTCGTTCTGGTGTCGCTCATGCAACGGGGTCGAGCCACGGTATCGGCCAGGTGCAGCTTGCGGGCCTCGGCGCGGATGGCGTCTCGTTGAAGGTTCGATTGCTCCGCGTAGCGCCACTCGGGGAAGCTAGGCGCCCACCTGCGGCGGACGAGTTCGCGAGCCTGGCGACATCGAGCACGACTACCGCCACGGCGAGGTGATCGGATGACGACGCGCTCCGGATGCTGCCCCGCTGACGGATCCAACCTACGGTCAGGGTGGCGTCGTGCCACTGGCCGCGGCGCGCTCGGCCTCGATGTCCGGCAGCGTGTTCCTGCTGCCATGCAGGTACACCAGCGACGTCGGCACGGTGAACGTCCAGGGCTTGCCATCGGGCACGCCTCCGCTGCGGTCGTCGGTCTGCTCGCGCAACTCGTCATGCAGCGAGACAAACAGCGGGTCGCCGATGACCGGAGATCGCCCGCCCGCCCACGGTTCCCGCGTGTCCAGGTAGTACAGCACCGCGTCCTCATAGGCCGGCGTCGCCGCCACCAACACCCGCGCCATCCCCGAGCGAAGGAATGCGGTGAACGTCGGGTCCGCGTCGTCCTCCCGGCTCATCAGCTCGATCCAGTCCTTCTCCGCTGCCCAGAAGTACGGGTAGAAGACGTACGACAAGCGCTCCCACTCGAAGGCCTGCTCGAGGAACTGGACGACGCTGCCCTTGGCGCGGCTGACGTCGATGTCGATCGCCGGGTAGTTCACCTTGCGCTCGCCGATCTCGTAGCCGACCGTCGTCCGCTCCTCTGCCTTCGTGGCCTCCGTGACCTTGAGCACGTACGACTCGGTGGTCACCTCTCGGGTGCCTAGCGTTGGTGCGGCCGACAGGATGTCGTCGGTCGCGGAGGTGTCGAACTCCTTAGCCAGCAGGGCCAGACAGTGCTTTTTGATCTCCTCGTCGATCACCAGCTTGTTGGCGGCGTCGGAGCGGCCGGCGAGGATCTCCCGGATCGCGGTGGCCCGGATCTGCGCCAGCCGGTTGCGGTACTCCGACAGCTGCGCCTGGTACGCCAGCTGCTCCTCTTCGAAGTCGGCGGCCAGCTTCTTCCGCTCGATCTCGACGATCGTGTCCCAGACCAGCTGCTGCCAGTTTGCCAGCGTGTCTGGCATCCGCTCGAGCTCGACCTCGAGCGCAAGGTCGTAGAACTTGATCTCGTTGTTGAACACCAGGCCGAGTGAGGCGTCTTCGGAGGTGAAGACGATCTCCTCCTGCGGCTGGACGCGCCAGTCGAACGGCCATATGTACGCGTTGCGGGACTCCTCGAACACCATCCGGCCGTTCAGCAGCAGCGACGTCCGGTTGTCCGCCACCCGGTGGTGGAACTCGCCATAGCCGCTGAGGTGGGCCCCGATGGCGCGGTAACCGGCCGCGCCGACGATCGAGCAATCGAAGGTCCGGGCGTGGTCCTGGCCGGTGACGTCCTTCTCAGCGAACTGCCGCCCGCGGGTCTGCGGGTCGCGCGCGGGCACGACCCGGGACGGGACCGGGTAGGCGGGGATCTCGCGCAGGTCGTACCGGAGCTTGAGCGACGCGAACAGCGTCTCGGTGATCTTGTCCTTCGTGAACGGCAGGCTCACGGGCTTCTCGACCGGCACCGGGAACGGCGGCTGCGGCACATCGAGGGAGTTCTCGTACGCGCGCAGCTTCGACTCCACCCAAAACGCCGCCGGCTGCGGTACGACGAATTCGAACATCATCCGCTTGCCGTAGTTGTAGACCTGGGCGGTGTACTCCTTGTCGACCCACCGGTAGATGCCGGAGATGTGCTCGTCCCCGTCGGCGTTGTCGAAGGTCTGGCGGTTCTTCTCCACGGTCTCGAAGGTCTGGGTGATCGTCCGCTGCGAGGTGGTCTGCGACTGCACGCGCTCCACGGCCTTGGCGACGACGTCGCGGGCGAAGTTCTGCGCGGTGCGAGTGTGGTCCTCGGTGGCGCGCGTGTAGCCGAAGCCCGCGCCCGCGCTGGCCGTGATCATCGCGGCGCTGTTGTTGTAGGTGAGGTTCGCGGTGGCGGTGACGCTGAGGGACGCGCGGACGACGTTCTCCGCCTCGGCCTTCACCTCGAACCGCTCGGTGGACTGGGTGTCCTTGGAGGTCTCCTCGGTGCGCGAGGTGGACAGCGAGAAGACCTCCTCGGAGCGCTCGGTCCGCCGGTGCGACCGCGTCCGTGACTCGCCGGCCATGATGTTGTGGATGTGCGAGATCTCGCCCGGCCGGTAGGCGGTCAGCCACTGCTTGACCACCTTGAGGTCGCCGACGCCGATCGGTGTGACGTCGTTGAACGGCTTGCGGAACCAGAACAGCCGCGCCAGCAACGGGTTCACGACCGGGTGCGCGTCCAGCAGCTCGGCGAGCGCCGGGGCGGACGTGACGGCGGGGAAACCCGCGACGTCGGTGGTGCCATTCCAGCCGGCGAACTCCGGCACGGTGCTGGCCAGGGCGTCCATGCGCGCCTTGTCGTCCTTGGAGGCCTTGCCGGCGCGGACGGTCGCGTACAGCGCATCGATGGCGAGCGCGTCGATCGCGTGCAGCAGTTGCAGCCCGCTGATCAGGTCGCTCAGGTCGACGGTTGTCCAGCGCCGCAGCAGGTAGAGCAGGTACAGGCCGTCGAACAGCGCGCGGTGCGCTGCAATGTAGTCGTCGCTGTGTCCGTTCGCAGAGAACACCGCCGTCGGCAACGGCTTGCCGAACTCCTTCTCGAGCCGCGCGCGCAGTTTCGCGGGGTCGAACGTTGCGGCCGTGGTCGCTGGGTGTGCCGCGGCCTCGAGGATCGGCCGTACTCGGATCAGCTCGCGGATCAGCGGGACCCGCGCCGCGGCGAGCTGCTCCAGTCGGTCCGGGAGGATGTAGTACAGGTCGCCCACGACGATGTGGGCGTGCTGCGCGAGGTCATCCAGGCGCAGCGTCAACGGCTTAGGCGGGGCGGGCGGCTGCTGGGGCGGGGTAACCGGCGGATCGGCCGGCGGCTCCAGCTCGGTCGGCTCGACCGGCTCGGTCGGCAGGTCCGCCGCCTTGTACGGCCGCTGCGTCTCTAGCACCTTGTCCCGCAGCTTCTCGAGCGCTTCCTGGCCTGGCTGAAGGTCGGAGTGGAACACCAAGTCGTACACGATCCGGCCGATCGGCGAGACCCGCTCCAGCGCCTGCGGATCCGGCGGGTCGTCGGGCACATGCGTGCTCAGGCCGCCCTTCGGTTTAATGAGCACCCGATCCCAGATGTAGCGGCGTCGCGCGGCCGCATCGGCGACCCGCTCCGGCGCGCGCACCACCATGAAGTCGAGGATCGGATCCTTACCGTCTCCGGCCATGTCGCCTCACCGCCGAACGTCACGCTCCCGACCGTCTGTGTGCCCAATCGTAGATCGGACACGATCACGTGTCTTGGGGTCTTTGCGATGCAGTATCAGGGTCAGCGCTGCCAGGAGCGGTCGCGCAGCAGCTTCTCCAGCAGCTTGCGCATGGGGTCGGTGGCGACCGGGACGACGATCCGGATGTACGGCTCGCCCACGTCGTCGTAGGCGATCTTGGCGCTGAACCGGCTCCCGGCCCGGATGCCAATCCGGCTGAACACGCCGGCCTCGCGCAGGATCGCGGGGCTCTTGGACCCGGTGACGAGGACGACGTCCGCCAAGTCCACCTCGAACTCGCCGCGCCGGCCCTCGATCTCGTACACCAGCTTGGTTCCCGGCGGGTGGCTCTCCGCGAATAGCCGCGGGTCCCGCTTCGTCACCTGCCCCTTGAGTTCGCCGGCCGCGCCTCGCGTCTTGTACTCGCCGGCGACGAATAGGCGCTGGCCGTCGGCGTTGCGGGCGAGGTGGCCGCGGTCCACGTAGTCGGCGCCCGTCGGCTGGTTCGGACGGCGGATCCGGACGTTGCGGATCACGTCGCCGGCGCCGAACGGCTTGGTCGCTCGGATGGTGGAGCCGTACCCGTTGGTGAAGTGGAACCCGGCAAGCCCGCGCGCAATATAGCTGTTCACTAGGCCTAGAAGCTCGCGGACGGCCGTCCGTTCCAGCAGCTTCACCTCGGCCAAGTCCGGCGCGATGATCTCGAACACCCGGCCGAGCCAGTCGGTCGCGGTCACCTTCGCCTTGCCCAGCCGGCGATGCGCCTCGACCAGCACCTTGCGCAGCTGCGCCTTTGATGTCAGGCCCATCTCGACCAGTTCGTCGGTCCCTACCGCCTCCAGGGCATCCTCGAGGCTGCGGCGGAACCGCGGCCCAAGCAGCATCGTGCGCAGCAGCGGCCGGCCCTTGGGCGACCGCGGCCGCGGCGGCGCTGGCGGGGTCAGCGGCGCCGCCACTCGCTTGACGTGCGGGACGGCCGTCTTCACCGCCGATGCCTTACCCATTGGGGGACTCGTCGTCGGTCCCAGCGGCGGCCTCCAGGGGCTGGAACACGGCCTCAAGGTCGCCCAGGAAGCCCTGGAACTCCAGCGCCACCGCGATCGCCTTGAGTTTGTGCGCGGCGCCCAGCGACAGCACGGTGAGGAACGCGCCCTGCAGCACAGAGTCGCGCAGCGCGCGCGAGCGGGCCAGCGCCCGGGCGATATCCCCCAGCGCCTCGGGGTCGTTCTGCCCCAGCCGGAACAGCTGGTCCCGGGCGCTGCGGTCCAGCTCCCCGGCCTCTTGCATGGCGCCGAGGACTTGGTGCAGCACCAAGACGACGACGCCGATCACCGCCGCTGCCGTGCCGGCCAGGTTGAGCGCGGCCACGAGCGCGGGCGCCGCGGCCTCGCCGAATGGGAAGAACGCCATCAGCGCGATCAGGCCGAGCGCGGCGCCGATCCACTCCAGCACAGCCCAGAACTTGGCCCAGGCCTCCTCCGTCGTGCGCCGCCGGTCCACTTCGTCCGCGAGCCGCAGGACGTACCGGAACAACGCGATCGCCTCCATCGTCCCGGCCTCGACCGTGTCGCCCTCGCGGAGCGCGATGAGCAGGCCGAGGTCTGCGAACAGGCGCTGGTCGTCGTCCTTGTCCCGCTTGAACACCGCCTCCATCACCTGCTGCTCATAGCCGCCCTCGGGTGGCTCCAGCGCTGCCAGCCCGCTGACGTCTCCCGCCCGTACGGGGTTGACGACCCCAGCCAGCACAGCGGTAACCGGCGGCTTCGCAAGCGCCGCCGTCAGCGTGTGGAGCCCTTCCGCGAGCCTGCTGAGCCGAGCGTGGATGGCGCGTGACAGCGCGACGGACGCCGCCTGGCGGCGGAGCGGGTCGTGCACATCCAGGATCTCCTTGGGCAGGTCCTCGAGGACCAGCACGGCGGCGGCGAAGGTCCTGCCGATCAGCGCCAGCTGATCGGTCATCTGCGTGAGCAGCTTGCGCTGCGGCGTCGCGTAGAGCTCGAACCAGAGGTCGGCGCCGCTGCCCTTCTCCCGCCGCGAGGGCGGTGCCTTCCGGTTCCGCTCCTCGATCTTCTCCTGCAGGGCCAGGGTCTCCGCGCGCAGCTTCGCGTACTTGTGGCACTGGTCGACGAGTTGCTCGCTGAGCTTCCGGTCGGTGATGACCGGAAAGGAGTGCAGCTGCGGATAGACGGTGAACCGGTCAAGCCAAGCGTCCAGTTGCCGCCGCGACGCATCCCAGCGCTGCCGGGCGAACTGCGTCGCTGTCGCCTCGAGCCGCATCAGCGCGTCCGCGACCATCACGGCGATGACGTTCCGGGTCGCGCGGACGAGGTCCAGCGTCGGCCGCACGATCGCGCCTAGGGCAGCGACCCGCCGTTCGACCTTCTCGATCGCGGCCCAGCCGTGCACGGCGTACGCCTCGAGCAGGTCCGCGAGCAGGTTCTCATCGAACCGGACGCCAAAGGTGACCGGCTCACCGACCAGCAGCATGTCGACGTCGATGGGGCTGAGCCGCCGGTTCACCGGGAACTGCAGGAACGGCTCCAGCGCGTTTGCCGCCCACCAGGCCGTGAGGGTGACGGTGAGGTCGTCGCCTGGCCGTACGCCAGGCTCCTGCCCGACGGCGTCCGCGGGCACGCCCTCGAGCTCCACTTCTACCGAGATCCCGAACATGGTGCGCCACCCGGTCGGACCATAATGGAGCAGACTGAGCCTAGCGCCCGAAGTGCTCGACAGTCCTGCGCCAGCCACATCTCCAGTATTGTCAGTGTTGCCTAGGGGAGGGGAGGTGACGTGACTCACTTCGTCTTGCTCTGCCGGCATGCACCGCACGAGGCCCACACCTTGACCCGCAAGGACAAGGACAAGGAACATCCGGGCCCGTTCCCCACCGAAGTCGTCGCCGACGTGCTCCGGGAGCACCTGCTGTGGCAGCCGTCGCATGGCCCGAACAGTGGGCGGATGCTCCTGCGAGCGGTTCTGTTTGCCGACACGCCAGAGGCCCGGCAGACGCTGGCGTTGCTCGGGCGAGGCCTTGCCGGTAAGCAGCGGTGGAAGCAGGAAGGTCCGCCGCGGGTGTCCAGCAACAAGGCGACGTTGAGGCTGTGCGGGCAGGTGAGCGGCCAGCCTGCAAACGCTGACGGGAAGCCACGCGACATGCCAGCTCCCGAACCCGAACAGGACCCCCGTGGCCGACCGCAGCCGCAGTTGGTCCAAGAGTGGTTCGAGGCGAAGCAGTGCGACGCGCTCGCTCCCGAGTGGGGCCTGCGTGGCGGGCTCCACCGGCGGGTGGTCGACGCGGTCGAGAAAGCCTTGCAGAACGACAACCGGGAGGCTGGCCGCCCGCCAGCAGTCCTTATCGTCGGCCACCAACCGCAGCTAGGGCAGCTGGCCGACGAGCTCAGCCGCCATAAGGGCTGGGTGGGATACCGCCGGCGCCGGCGGCTGCGGGTCCCGCTGCGGCACGGTGAGGTCGCCTGCCTCGCCTTCGAGGAACCGCGTCGCGGCCGGACCTGGCGCCCTAAAGACCGCAATGTTCCCTGGTGGTGGCGGCAGCGGCTTCGCTACCGTGCGCCGCGCGTGGCCTGGACCATCAGCCCTGCCGACCAGGACGCCCTGGACGATGTCCGGGACAAGATCAGGTCCAAGCTGGAGACGGCCAAGCTGCTCGGCGGCGTCATCACGGTCGTGCTGGCCGCCCTGCTCGCCCTGCTGTTCGACGACAAGAAGTGGACGGCGCTGAGCCCCTTGCGGCAAGCCGGTGCACGGGCCAGCGCGGGCCTGCTGCTGGCTGCGGTGGCGTTGTACCTGGCGACCGTGTACGCCTACGACGGCCTGCTCATGCCGCCGCGGTTTTGGGCCGAACTGTCACCGCGGGATCCCTTGCGGCCGTCCCGGCGCGGTAGCTGGCTCGTCCGCCGGCCACCCAGCTCCAGCGCCTGGCTGCTGTACCAGAACATGCAACGGGCCTGGTGGGGCCTATTCACCCCAGCCACCGCCTGCGTCGGCATAGCGCTGATTCTGCTCGCCTTGGTCATTACCCGGGCCAGCGGCTGGGTCGTCCTTGCGTCCCTCGCCCTCCTGGCCCTCGTTGCCTGGCCGATCGCGTGGTTCCGCCCCGTCCTGGGCAGTGAGGACTAGGTCCCTGAGGTCGCCAAGCACTTGGAGGTCAGCGAGGCGACCTCCCACCGCTGGCGCACGCAGTACGGCGGCTGCAGGCCCTGCTCATGATTACCGCGGAATCAGCCTGCTCCGTCGCCGCTGGGTCACCGGCTGGGTCGCCCGGATTGCTGGCGAGCCCGGCCGTGTGCAGCTATGTCAAGGCCCGGTTGATTCTTTACGAAGTAGGTCCGGTTGATGCTTTCCAGTGCTAGCCAAGGCACCGAGTTCGTCTGACGAGGTCAGCCGACAGGGCGCCGGGTGCCCTCGGCGATCCGGTCGCTGTGCTCGGCGGCCTGGCGCCGCACCGCCGCCTCTGGGTTGGGGTCGCGCTCGTAGCCGACCGGGTCCGACATCCAGTCGCACTCGGCGTCCGAGCAGATCGCCACGAAGTACGGCGTGTACGAGTCCGGCTTGTCAGGTGGCGGGCGGACGTCGTGGACCTCCACCTCGTGGTCGGTCGCCGGCCTGCCGCTGGCCCGGCGCTTGCGGCGGCGGCGCGTCTGGCCGAACCGTCCGGGCCTGCCCCGCTCGGACGGCGGTACCAGCAGGCGTGGCCGGTTGAACTGGGCCACGAGGATCTGCAGCACGAACGCGACCGCCGACAGCAGCAACGCCAGCGTCCCGACCGGCACGGTCCAGTCGAGTCCGAGCGCGCCGCCGCCGAAGGCCAGGAACAGGGCGATGCTGAACAGGCTGACCGTGAGCGCGAACGGCAGGTAGGTCCGCCGGCTGACGCGGTAGGGGACCGTGTCGAGGATCGACTCGCGAAGCGCCCTGTCGCCGCGCCAGACCGCGGGCGCGAGCAGCACCAGGCGGACCGACCAGGCCGCGGCGGCGCCCGAGACGGCGGCGAGGAGGATCGCTTCCCACGACATGCGTGATGACTATCCCGTGGTACGCGATCCATGCCGCGGCGTCGCTACGACGCTGGGATCCGGGGTCAGTGGTTGGGCGTTGGCGGTGCGCTGCTGCGGGGTGGGCCGCAGGAACATGCGCTGCTCCTGGGCGGCGGTATGACGCTGCCGCCAGGCACGCACCAGCTCGCCGTCGTGGATGAGCTGCACGACGCCGTTGTCACAGCGGACCTGAACAACCTGGCCAACCAGGGCGCGGGAGGCGGCGTAGTAGCAGCCGGCAAACGACACGCGGGTCGTAGGGTCCACGCGCCGGTGGACGACCCGCGTGTCGTCGGCCACGTCGTCCAGCGGCGCCAGCCGAAGGGCCTCCGTTCGGTTCACCTCGTCGCGGGGCTTGCCGGGGTGGGGCCTGGCGTCGGCGACCGCGGGATGGCGGCGAGGCCAGGCGCGCACCAGCTCCCCGCGGTGGAGGATCTGCACGATGCCGTCTGGACAGGTGACCTGAACGATCTGGTCGGCGACCGCGCGACCCGCGCTATAGGTCGCGCCACCAAAGCAGATCGTGCCGTTGGAGGTCACCTTGCGGTCGACCATGCCTGTGGCCGGAATCCGGGTGCCGTTGGTGGCTTGCTCGGCGGGACTGGCCTTGCTGGCGGGGCTGGCAGCGCGTGCAGGCGCAAGGTGGGTGATGGTGGGCGCTTGGTCGACGGCTCGGACCGTAACCGGCGCCGTGACCGGCGAGTCCAGTAGCGACAGCCGCAGCGGGGTCTCGGGTAGGGTGCCCGGACGAAACCGCGCCGCTGGCGACTCCAGGTCGAGTGCCTGATGCGGCCGGGTGGTGTTGTAGCCGGTCACGAAGCCGTCCAGGGCGGCCTGGGCCGCCTGGAGGCTGGCAAACGGCGCCTGCTTGGCCAGGAGCTCGGTGCGTAGGGTGCGGTGAAATCGCTCGACCTTGCCGGTCGTGGTCGGCGCGCGGACCCCGGTCTTGCGGTGGGCGATGCCAAAGTGCCGGCAGGTCCGCTCGAACAGCACCTCGGCCGGGTGGTGACCGAACCTGCCGGTGAACTGCTTGCCGTTATCGGTAAGGACCTCCTCGGGGAGCCCGTAGCGGTTCATCGCCCCGACGAGCGCCTCGGCCACGACCCGACCGGTCGGGCGGACGACCAGGTGCGCCAGCACGCAGTAGCGGGAGGCGTCGTCAATGCCGCTGATGAGCTTGAGCTCGGTGCCGTCGGCCAGCATGACGCCGCCCATGATGTCGAGTTGCCACAACTCCATGGGCCGGTCGCGCTCCCACCGCTGATAGTCGCTGCGCCGTCGGCGTCTGGGGGTGTGGGAGATCGCCTGGTTGCGGCGCAGCGCCCGGTAGATGCTGGTGCGCCCCGGCAGCGGCGAGACCCCTTCCTGGGCGAGCTGGTGGCGCAGCCGGATCGGCCCCCACTCGGGGAACCGCTCGCGCAACTCCAGCAGCCGCGCCTCCACGACCTTGGGCATCTGGTACGGACACGAGGACGGCCGGTGGGAGCGGTCGACGAGCGCGTCCAGTCCGCCGGCGGCGTAGCGGCGCAGCCAGGCGTGCAGGCTTTGGCGGCTGACGCCGTAGCGTTCGGCGACCTCGACGACCGGCAGCCGATCCTGGACGACTTCCAGGACCGCGCGAAGGCGTTGTTCCACGATGCTCAGCTCCGCCAGCACAGCCGCCTGGCCTCCTCGCTCGCCCAGTGCAAACCCGAGCAAGCAAGAAGAACCGCACGGCAAGTGTCAACGATCAGGCGGACCCGCCGGACGGTGTCAACCCTCACCCGGACCGAACCGAGCGGCGTCAACCCTCAGCCGGGCCGCTGGTGGAAAGCATCTACCGGAACAACACAGGCCGTGTGCAGCTACAGGTGTGAGTGCGCCTGTGAGGATCCCGGTGAGTCGAGAGGCGGAAGCTGAGACCGAACCTTGTGGCTAGGTGTGGACGTTTCCTTGAGGTTGATCACCGAGGTCGTAGACCCGCGGTCGGCTGCGATCAGGACCAACCGGATGCGGGTGAGCTGCGGCATCTGGCCCGCCGGAGCGTCCAGGGAACATGGCACTGCGAGGATTCGGGGTGGCGTCTTCTGGGACGGCCTGACCCGGCATGACACCGGCCTGGTGCCTTGGGTGCGATCCGTCGACCGGCCTGGGAGGCGCCCTGCTCCTCCACCGTGGCGTCGGCCGTGACCTGATAGCGCCTCTGTGTGTCAACTCGCGGGGGTTCGGCGTCGGTGGTCGGCGACAAGACGGGCATGGATGACGTTGGCGAGGTTTACCACTGCCTGACCACCGCCGACGGTGCCGGCCCCAGGCAGGCTGGCCGAGACGCGCACCGCGCGTGCTGAGGATGTGACCATCCAACCAGCCGGTACCGAGACCTGGACACGCGCTCGGCCGAACTGCTCGCCGTGGTCGGGCCGACCCTGGAACGGTCACCGCTTCGCCCTGGCTGCGACCGCCGGCAGGCCGCACCGGCCGGCTGGCCGCCATTGATCCGCGTAACAGCGAGCCCGTCGTAGAAACCCCGGCTGCCGAGAAGGCGTGCTGGTTCTGATTGGCAAATGTGGCCGGGTCGAGTCCTTTCCGGCGTTGGCGCGACGCTCGCCTGGGGCCGTGCCGTGACCGTCGCACGCCACGCTGGGGCCCTAGGCCCACAGGGTCGTGCTTCAGCAGAGAGAGGTCGCCATGCGACCAGCCAGGATCACCGCCGCCGTCCTGTTCGCCGCCACCGTTGGGATGCTCACGCTGCTTGCCGCGCCGGCATCGGCCGAGTCCCGCACGCCACCCGTCGCCGTCCACGCCAGCCCCAGTCCGGTCGCCGCGGGGCACGCCGTCACGCTGTCCGGGTCGGTCGGCCCGGTCGCGGCGGCCTCGGAGTGCTCAACGGGTGCCGTCGTCCTGTACTCCAACGCGTTCGGCCCCACCAACGACGACGTGACGTCCACCCCGGTGTACCCGACCGTCAAGCCGGCCGGGGCCTTCACGGCAACGACCACGATCCCGCGCGCCGAGCCGGCCGGGACCTACCCGGTTTACCTGCGCTGCGGTGGGGCGACCATCGGCGGCGGGACGCTGGCGGTCCGGGCCGCGCCCACGGCCCCACCCGCCGCCATCCACGTCAGCCCGCGTTCGGTCGCCGCCGGGGACACCGTCACCGTGTCGGGGTCGGTCGGCCCGGACGCGGCGGGCTCGGAATGCTCCAGCGTCACCCTGCTCTCCAAGGCGTTCGTCCACGCCAACGACTTCGCCGAGGTGCCCGCGGTGTTCGCGGCCGTCAAGCCGGGCGGGGCCTTCACCGCGACGACCACGATCCCCCGCGCCAAGCCGGCCGGGACCTACACCATCACCGGCCGCTGCGGCGGGGGAAACCTCGGCGCCTCGGCGACGCTGGTGGTCCGGGCCGCGGCGTCACCGACCACCACGCCCGCCCCCACACCGCCCGCCACCGGCCCATCGCTGGTCCAGCCGGCCGTGGCGGCGCCCGCGGCCAGTGGGCCACCCACCCCGCCGGCCAGCCCGGCGGCGAGCCGCTGGATGATTCCGTGGCTGGCAGCCCTTGGCAGCGGCACGCTGGCCGCGCTGGGCGCGTGGCTGTGGTACCGGCGGCGGCACCCGGCCAGCCTCAGCCGGCAGGCACGATCCCGCATGGCCACCTGAGCACCGCGGCACGAGCGCACCGGCCCGGGCGGTCCGCCCGGGCCGGTGGCGTTGCAGGCCCATGGTCCGCCCGCCCCGTCCTTCCCTTTGTGCTCCTGCCGCTCCGCCACGCCAGCACCAATCCCCAACCCGGTTTCGAAGGTTCCTGATAGCAGGGCTGCCAGCAGCCAGAGCGTTCTCGGATTGACCCTCCATAGGAGCATCGCACCAGCGCACGCCATGGCGCCGAGGCCCATGGGCCAGACCATCGAACGGGCCGGAGTCGCCCCATAGCATGCCCCGCCGCTCGGGCCGGCGAAAGCAGCCCCGCAACCGCTGTGGAAACCTTGGCTGGCCCCGTGCCGCCGGCCGAGGCGGCGCTGGCCGCGTAGACCCGCGCTGCTGACTCATGACGATGCTGCGTGCTCGAGGAGCAGACGGGGTCCAGGTCGCGACCTCTGCCACGTGAACCCAGCGCGCCGTCCACTCAGTGGCGTCCCACCGAGTGGTGTAGGTAGCAGGGCCGCGACGGCGTAGCTGCCCGCCAGGGGAGCTTCACGCCCGTTACGTCAGCCGTTGCTTCACAGCTGCACCAGCTCGACCTCGGGCACGGCAAGAGCCAGCCTGCCGCGTGCCGCTCGACCACCGCTGGCCCGCTCGCCACGCCGCCACTGGGCTGTGGCCCAGCAGGTCGGGCGCGTCGGACCCGCCTGATCCGCCCTGGTGACGCCGCGGCGTCGGAAGGCCGGCAACCGACGATGCCATGGGTCCTCGCGGCGGCAAGAATCTGGTGGCGGCGAGATCGCATAGACCGTGCCATGGGACACTTATCGCTTTGCTAGGAAGCGGATTGGCTGATGCCGAAGTGACGCGAACGCGGGGATGAGCTTGCGAAGGACGTAGTCCTGCATCTGGGTCTCCTCCCAGGATCCCGGTCCGGCGGAGAAGCCGTGCAGGGTGACTTCCCACCAGTCGTCGCCCTCTTCGCTGCCGGGTTGCAGGGGTCCCGCGTGGGCGGGCCCGGCATGCAGGACCACCGTAGTGTGGCCTTCTCACCACCCAGGAAGCGGCGCAGCTCGCCCAGGACCTCCATCACGGTGACGATGTTGTAGGTGCCGGCCGTGATTAGTGTTTGGGTGGTGGCGCTGGCGCCACGGCGGTGGCGGCCTCAAGCCACAATTCGTTGGCGGAGGAGCCGTACGCGGGATAGCAACCGGGCGGCACGCATGAGTTGCGAAGTAGGACCGCGTACCAGCGCACGGCTGGCAGTGGCTTCGGATCCGTCCAGCGCACCCACCACTGATCGCCGGTGACCACGGCTGGCGGGGAGACCTGCCACTCGATCGAAGCAGTACGGGCTGCCGGTTGCTGGTTGAGGTCTGCTTGGCGGCTGATTGGCCGACCAATGACGTAAATCTTCCAGGCAAGGTCGGCAGGCCGGTCCGTCACCGTGCCTTGGAACTGGTAGCGCTTGCCTGGCGGGCGGCCGGCTGGTACCTCCTGCCAGACAGTGATGGCGATCCGCGGCGATGGCTGCGCCGTTGGTAGCGCTGGAGGGGCGGCGTGCCGCGCCGGCTGCTGCGAGGCCGCGCCGGCAAGGGTCGTCCCGACCAGCACCGCCGCCACAACCAGGACCGTCCATAGCCGAATCGGAAGCCACAGAAGCACCACGCCGACCAAGCCGAGCAGCACCTGTGCCCACCACGGGAGGAACTGCCAGCCGCCGGCCGCCGCGACGATCGTGGCCAGCGAGGCGGGCAGTCGGTGCTTAGCGGACTTCGGCAGTCGCAGATGCTGCCACCATGTCGGGGGGTTGGCAGGGCGAGTCCGCTGCCGCCGGGAGGAGTAGCTGGTCGTCATCCGCCTACACGTCTTGCAAGGGGCATACGCTCACAACGAACGAGAAGGCGCGAGCTTATCGTGTCGGACGAGAAAGGGCGTTGTGCACCCGCTGCGAGTACGTCAACGGCTCGTGCCGAGGAGCCTGGGCCGCGCCGCGGCCAGGTGGGCCCGCCCGGACAGGAACGCCAGGCCGTACAGCGCCGCGACCAGGACCAGAAGGAACCGGTAGCCGTTGAGCAGCGCCAGGTACTCGAGCACCCCGCCGACCATGGCGCCGAGGAGGTTGGCGGCGAACGCCACCGTCGAGGATCCGACCTGCCTGAACCGCTGGGCGAAGACCAGGTTGGCCAGGAAGATCGGGGTGAACGCGATGACGGTGGCGGCGGCAAAGCGCGCCGGCGGCGGCAGCGCCAGCAGCGACGCCTGCGGCACCGCCCAGGCGGCCAGCAGCGCCAGCAGCAGCGCCCCGTACAGCCCCAACGGGCTGGGCAGGCGGACCCGCCTGGCCAGCTCCACCGCCGCGAGCACGCTCAGCAGGATCCCGGCGAACACGGTGGCGTTGACGAACCAGGTGGTGCCGAACAGCAGCGCGAACTGCACCACGTTCTTCGTCTCCAGCAGCAGGAACGCCGCGCCCATGAACCACAGGTCCAGGTAGCCGGCCATGCGCCGCAGGCGCCCCGCGGCCAGCCGGACCGTCACCAGCGAGGCGGCCAGGATCAGCCCAAGGCAGACCAGGTAGAACCCTGGGATGTGGCGCCCCTCCAGGTAGGGGAAGGGATGGTCGTCGGTGGCCGGCTCGACCGGCCGGGGTCGCCAGCGGTACACGCAGTCCCGCACCCCGCCGGCGTCGCCGATGGTCAGCACCGCCTGCCGGCGCGCCCCCAGCACCTCGCCGGTCTCCACGCACGGCGGCTGGCCGTAGACCGCGGCCAGGGTGCCGGCGTAGCGGTCGAGCAGGGACGGCTCGTAGTAGTTGTACATCGCGAAGGTGCCGCCGGGCGCGAGGTGGGCCCTGGCCGCGCGCATCGCCTCCACGGTGAACAGGTAGTTCTCCAGGCGCAGCGAGGACTGCCCGCTGACCAGGGTGAGCGAGTCCGGCAGGGCGAACAGGATCAGGTCGTAGCGCTTGCGGGTCTGCTGCAGGAAGGCGCGGCCGTCGTGAATCCGCGCCCGCACCCGCCGGTCCTGGTAGGGGCGGTCGGGGTGGTGGTCGCGGCCGAGCCGGTACAGGATCGGGTCGATCTCGACCGCGTCGACGTGCCCGGCCCGCTGGGAGAGGGCCACGGCCACGTCGTTGCCGGTGCCGGCGCCGACGATCAGCACCTCGCCGGGCGCGGTCCCGCCGAGGTGCTGGTAGGGGTAGAAGTAGAAGGGAGCCAGCTCACGCAGGCGCGCCACCGGGTGCATGGTCTGGTGGGGGATGTTGTTGACCTTGACGTCCATGGACCCCTGCCGGTCCGGCGGGGTCCTGGCGGTTACCTTGTAGTAGGGCGACCAGTGCAGCATGGGCACCAGCGACTGGGCGCCGAGCAGCACCACCAGGCCGGCGAGGGCGAGCCGCTGCCAGCGCCCCATGCGCCGACCGAGCAGCAGCGCGAACCCGCCGGCGGCCACCAGTCCCCAGGCGACCGGCGGGAGCTGCAGGAACGACAGGGCCGAGAAGGCCGCGATGCCGGCGATGCTGCCGAGGACGTCCAGCCGGTAGGCGTCGAGCGGCAGGAATTCGCGGAAGGCACGGGCCACCCCGTCGCCGATCGCGGCCATCACCGCCACCGTCAGCAGGAAGATCACCGGCAGGACCACGACCTGGGGGATCGCGGGCAGGCCGAAGAGCCCGACCAGCTGGTCGTCGCCGGTCAGGCGGGCCACCTCCACCGGGAAGGCGAGCACGAACGCGACCAGGACGGCGAGCGCCACCGGGGCAAGGGGGAGCAGCTCCCGCGCCGCCGCAGCCCGCAGGAACCCGAGCCCGATCCCGAGGAAGCTGGCCAGCAGCACGAAGTTGGTCAGGTAGGCGAGGTGCAGGACGTTGGCGGCCGTCCAGCGGATCAGGGCCAGCTCCACGAACAGCATCAGGAAGCTGAGCAGCAGCAGCAGCCGCCGGCGGTCCCCGGTGGACCGGGCGGGGCGGCGGGTCTCGACCGCGACGGCATCCACGGCCGGCGGCTCGGTGGCGGTGTACGTGCGCGCTGGAGTCGGGCTTGGACCGTCGGCCACGGGACCTCCTGATGCGCGGCAGGAGCAAACCCGCGTGCCTGGCCGCTGGTGGATCGAGGGTCGTGGGGGTGACCCCTACCTACCCCGGTCGGTCAGCGCCGAACCAGCTTGCGGTAGGTGACCCGGTGCGACCGGGCCCCCTCGGGGCCGAGGCGGCGTACCCGTCGGCCTCGTAGCCGGCGTAGTTGCCCTCGAACCAGACCGCCCGGCTGTCGGCCTCAAAGCGAGCATGTGGGTGGCCACCCGGTCCAGGAACCAGCGGTCGTGGCTGACCACGATGGCGCAGCCCGCAGCCGGCTGATCCGCGCCTTCACCCGCGGTGCGCTGCCTGACTAATCTGGCAGACGTCTCGCTGAGCCGGCCTGGAGCTTCACGGCGCGTTGAACCCGTCCTTGGGCCAACGGCCTCCTCGGCTGGCGCTGGCGCCACGCTGGTCCCACGGGGCAGCGTGCCAGTCCGTCCGGCTCGCGGAGGCCCTACTTGCAGGGCCACGCGGACAAAGTCTGGATCGGGGATCTTGCGCGACGATCGTGGCCGTCCTGGCACTTACCGCCCACCGTCCGTCCCGCCGCGGCCGTGCTTTTGCGCACGGGCGGCAACGTTAGGGCGACTGACGTGGCCTGGTGATGCCGCTTGACCTCTATAGGAGCGTCGGAATCAGCCTGCTGAGTCGCCGCGACGGTCACCGTCTGGTTTGGCCGGATTGCTGGGGAGACCGGCCGTGCGCAGCTGCGGGTGTGGGTGCGGCTGTGAGGATCGCTGTGAATTCAGAGGGAGAGGCTGGCACTGAACCTCGCGGCCAGGCAACGGTGATCACGTCGAACCGCACGCGGCCGGGCGGGTGGTCGGTCGCGGCCAGCCACGCCGCCGCCAGTGCCCGGAGGCGGGCCTGCTTGCGCCAGGTGACGGCCGCCGCCGGGGTGCCGTAGACGCTGCTGCGCCGCGCCTTGACCTCGCAGAAGACGACCAGGCCGGGAGCCGTCGCGACGAGGTCGATCTCGCCGTGGCGGCAGCGCCAGTTGCGCGCCACCACCTCCAGGCCGGCGGCGACCAGGCGGTCGCACGCCAGCGCCTCGGCCCGGCGGCCGAGCTCGTGCCGCGGGTCGCCGGCGGGCGCGCGCTGGGCCATGGTCGCCTCCGAGTCCGGGCCGCCGTGGCAACGTAGCGGCTCCTGCAAGACCGGACCGACCCTAGACGTGCAGGAGTGCGCCGGGAACCCCGGCCCGGCGGGCTGTGGACGGCCGGATTCCGTCTCGGCGCATGACGTCGATCAGGTGGGGTGGAAACCTGGTGGAGCGCTGCCGGCGGGAGCGGGGATGATCGGGGGGACCTGGCGTCGGAGGTGACCGGGGTGACGATGGAGCCGACCTACCGCGGTATCGAGGAGGCGGAGCGGGAGCAGGCCGCGGCGCTGATGATGCTCGGGTTCGGCCACCCGCACAGGGCCGACTACGCGCGGCGGACGGTGGCGGAGGAGTTCCGCGTGCTGGAGGCGGACGGGGAGATCGTCAGCGTGCTGCGCCAAGCGCGGCTGGCGCAGTGGTGGCTGGGGCGGGCGCTGCCGTCGGCGCAGGTGCTGCAGCTCGCCACGCCGCCCGAGCACCGCGCGCGTGGGTACGGGGCGGTGCTGCTGGGGCGGCTCATGGCCGAGCTGTACGACGACGGCGTGCCGACGGTGACGCTGCGGCCGAGCACGGCCGCGTTCTACCGCACGGTGGGGTTCGAGTTCGCCGGCTCCTGGAGCGTCTACCAGGTGCGCTGTGAGCACCTGCCGCGGTCGGCGGCGCCGTGGCGGGTGCGGCGGCTGGCTCCGGACGGGCTGGAGCCGGTGCTCGGCCTGTACGAGCGGCTGGTGCCGGCCAGGCACGGCGGCCTCGCCAGGGACCGCCGCTGGTGGCGGCGCTTCACCCGGGAGGGGCTGCCCGAGCCGGCCACCTGCTTCCTGCTGGAGGCCGAGGACTCGAGCCCGGTCGGGTGGATGCTGGTGGCGTTCGAGCCGGGGATGGCGGTGCCGCCCGAGCCGTTCAGCAACCGCATCGAGGTGCTGGACTGGGGCTGCGTGCCCGGCGCGGAGCGGGGGCTGCTGGCGGCGCTGGCCGGTTGGGGGCCGCTCGGCGGCTACGTGCAGTGGAGCGGTCCCGACCCGGACCCGGTCCTGTTCGCCCTCGACGACGAGCACCTGAGCATGATCGCCCGCTACCACTGGATGCTGCGGCTGGTGGACCTCGCGGCCGCGTTCGCGGGGCGGCCGTACCCGGCCGGGGTGGACGGCGAGGTCTCGTTCACGGTCCAGGACACGGCCTGCCCGTGGAACGCGGGCCACTGGCGCATGGTGCTCGGCGGCGGCAAGGCGGAGCTGGACAGGACCGGGTCGGTGCCGGCGGGGCGCGCGGACCCGCGCGGGCTGGCCGCGCTGTTCACCGGGTTCGCCGACCCGGAGGTGCTGGCCGCCGCCGGCATGCTGGACGGCTTCGGCGGTGCCGAGCTGGGCCTGCTGCGGGCGGCGTTCGCCGGCCCGCGGCCGTGGACGGCCGAGTTCTACTGACCGGGGTGCGCTCAGCCCGGCCGGAACGCCGCGCCGTCGGCGAAGGGCCGGGTCGCGGCGCAGCAGCCACCCCAGATGAGGACCTCTTGGCCGGTCCACGCCACCGCCGGCTGCCGGTCCGTCCGGGCCTGGGGGAACGTGGCGGTGAGGTGCCGCCCGGCGGCGGCCGCACCCGACCCTCGGGCGTCCGTCCTCCGCGGTCCAAGGTCTCGCCCGTCTATCGTTCGGCGGCCCTGTTCCGGTTTACCCGAACGGCCGTTCTGCCGCCCTGGCGCCTCCGCGTCGCCCATCGCCCACAGGGTGCGCACCGGCGGCCTACGAGCGCCTGGTGGAGCTGTGGCGCCGGTTCGACCCCGACCAGGTGCTGCGGCCGGGCCGTTGGTCCCTGACGCGGCGCGCAGGGCTGAGGCCCGCCCGCGGTCAGTTGCCGCCCGCGGCCAGGACCCAGGCGAGCAAGCCGCCGATGATCAGCAGCGCGGCGACCAGGATCGCGATGTCGACGGTCTTCTTGTCGCGGTAGCGCCGGGTTGCGTTGAAGCCCATCCGCTGTTCGGCCCTTCCTGGAGCGACGACCTACAGGTCGTCCTTCTTGATGAGCTCCTCGATGTTCACGTCCTTGAAGGTCACCACGCGGACCTTGTTGACGAAGCGGGCCGGCCGGTACATGTCCCACACCCAGGCGTCGTGCAGCACCAGGTCGAAGTAGACGTCGGTGTCCTGGTTGCGTACCTGCAGGTCGAACTTGTTGCACAGGTAGAAGCGCCGCTCGGTCTCGACCACGTACTGGAACATGCTGAGCACGTCCCGGTACTCGTGGTAGAGCTGCAGCTCGATATCCGCCTCGTACCGTTCCAGGTCCTCGGCGCTCATCGGTAGGCCGACGGGCCGAGCGCGCGCAGCGCGGTCCAGTGCTCATCCGTCCCGTACCCCTTGTGCCGCTCGAACCCGTAGCCGCGGTAGCGGCGGGCGGCGCCCACCATGATGCGGTCCCTGGTGACCTTGGCGATGATCGACGCGGCGGCGACGCAGCTCATCACCTGGTCGCCCTTGCGCACGCCGAGGACCGGGGCCGGCAGGTGCGGGACGGGGAAGCCGTCGGCCAGGCCGTAGTCGAAGCCGTCCGGCAGGGCGCGCAGGGCGCGGGCCAGCAGGGCCAGGTTGGCGCGGTGCAGGCCGGTGCGGTCGATCGTGTCCGGCCCCACCCTGACCACCGCGATCGCGAGCGCGGCCTGCTCGATCTCGGCGGCCAGCTCCTGGCGGCGCGCGGGGCTGAGCAGCTTGGAGTCGGCAAGGCCGCTGACGGGGCAGTCGGATGGCAGGATCACGGCCGCCGCGACCAGCGGGCCGGCCAGGGCACCCCGGCCGGCCTCGTCGACCCCGGCAACCCGGGCAAAGCCCGCGTCACGCAGACGGTCCTCGAAGGTCGCGGTCGCCAGCATTCGCCAAGCCTACTGCCGGTGTGTGAACGCCGCAGGTGGGGCCATGTCCGGAAGGTCCTCGCCGGGCCGTCAGCGGTCGCGGCGGAGCCAGCCGGTCCGGCCGAACGGCCAGATGCGGACGAACGCGCGCCCCACCACGACCTTCTGGTCGACCGCTCCGAACACCCGCGAGTCCTGGGAGTTGTTGCGGTTGTCGCCCATCACGTAGAGCGTGCCCGGCTGCACCCGGACCTGGCTGCACTCGGTGGTGGTGCCCTCGGCCAGGTACGGCTCGGCGAGCACGCGGCCGTTGCGGTAGAGCTTGCCGCCGGCGCAGTTGAGCTTGTCGCCGGGGACGCCGACGACGCGCTTGATGAAGTCGCGCTCGGACGGCGGGGTGAGGCCGATCGCCTGGCCGAGGCTGGTGACGAAGCGCGCGACCGGGTTGGTCGGCCCGGAGCTGGGCAGGCCGGGCTCGTTGTGGACGAACACCACGATGTCGCCCCGGTGGATGTCGCCGAAGCGGTAGGACACCTTCTCGACCAGGACGCGGTCGGAGATGTCCAGGGTGGTCTCCATCGACCCCGACGGGATGAAGAACGCCTGCACCAGGAAGGTCTTGAAGACCACGGCGAGCAGGACCGCGAGGACGACCAGGGTGGCCGTCTCGCGCAGCACGGCGAGCGGGCCGGTCGGCTTCTCCTTGGCGGGCTTCTTCGCCCGGCTGGGCCGCACCGGCCCCTGGGCGGGCTGCGGCGGCGGGTCGGCCGGGTGGGCGTGGTCGCCGTCGCCGGCGACCGCCTCGGCGCTCACGTCAGGTGTTGCCAGCGGCCGGGCCTCGCCGCCGGCCCCGTCGCCACCCTCGCCGACAGTCGGACGCCTCATGTGCGGGCGGGGCTGCGCTTCTCCTTGATCTTCGCGGCCTTGCCGGTCCGCTCGCGCAGGTAGTAGAGCTTGCTGCGGCGGACGTCACCGCGGGTGACGAGCTCGACCTTGGCGATGCTCGGCGAGTGGACGGGGAAGGTGCGCTCCACCCCGACGCCGAAGGAGATCTTGCGGACGCTGAAGGTCTCCCGCAGGCCGCCGCCCTGGCGGCGGAGGACGAAGCCCTGGAAGACCTGGATCCGCGAGCGGCTGCCTTCGACCACGCGCACGTGCACCTTGACGGTGTCGCCGGGCCGGAAGTCGGGCAGGTCGTCGCGCAACTGCGCGCGTTCGACCACATCGGTGATCTGCATGTGGGTGAAGCTCCTTGGAAAGCAGCACACGAAGAGCCGACTCACGCGTGCGTGCCGACCCTCGAGGACGTGACTGGGACGGCGCGTGCGCCGGCGACTTCCTACGAGGGTAACACGACAACGGCCGCGCACGGGCGTCAGTCCGGCGGTGAGGTGCCGGTCGGGCGGCGCTCCTCCTCGGTGAGGTCGGCGCCGGCGAGCAGGTCGGGCCGGAAGCGGCGGGTGCGCTCGACCGCCTGGGCGCGGCGCCAGCGGGCGACGGCGCCGTGGTCGCCGGAGCGCAGGACCTCGGGGACGTCGAGGCCGCGGTAGGAGGCCGGCCTGGTGTACTGCGGGTACTCGAGCAGGCCGAGCCCGCCTTCCGCGCCCGGCGTCACGAACGACTCGTCCGCGGCCGACGCGGCGTTGCCGAGCACCCCCGGGACCAGCCTGGCGACCGCCTCGATGACCGCGAGGGCGGCCGTCTCGCCGCCGGCGAGCACGAAGTCGCCGAGCGAGATCACCTCGTCGACGCGGCTGCGGACGCGCTCGTCGACGCCCTCGTAGCGGCCGCAGCACAGCACCAGCCGGGGCTTGGCGGCGAGCCGGGCCGCGGCCCGCTGGTCGAAGCGGGCCCCGTCGGGGGCGAGCAGCACCACGTGGGCCTCCTCGTCGGGCCCGGCCAGCTCGTCGAGTGCCTCGAACCAGGGGGCCGGCCGCATCACCATGCCCGCCCCGCCGCCGAAGGGGGCGTCGTCCACGGTGCGGTGCCGGTCGTGGGTCCAGTCGCGCAGGTCGTGGCAGCGGACGCTGATGAGCCCCACCTCGCGCGCCTTGTACAGCAGGCCGGTGGAGAGGGGCGAGTCGAAGAAGCCCGGGAAGATGGTGACGACGTCGAAGCGCACGACCGCCGCCGCCGATCAGGAGGGGTCGAGCAGGCCGGGGACCGCGTCGACCACCAGCCGCCCCGCGTCCAGCTCGACCGTGACCAGGGCCGCGACCGCGGGCACGAGCACGCTCGCGCCGCCGTCGAGCTTCACCGACAGCAGGTCGTGGGCGGTGCCTGGCTGGACGTCGGCGACCTCGCCACGGCGCTGCCCCTGGCGGTCGTAGACCGTCAGGCCGACGAGCTGGTGTGCCCAGAACTCGCCGGCGGCGAGCGGCCGGGCGGCCTCGCGCGGGATCGACAGCAGCCCGCCCCGCAGCGACTCGGCGGCGTCACGGTCGGCCACGCCCTCGAAGTCGACCAGCAGCCGGCCGCGGTCGTCCCGCACCGCGGCGACCACCAGCGGGCGCAGCGGCACGTCGCCGTCCGGGTCGCCGAACGCCAGCTCGGCGCCTGGCTGGAAACGGTCGGGCGCGTCGCTGAGCGGCTGCACCACCAGCTCGCCCAGGACCCCGTGTGGCCGGACGATCCGGCCGACGACCAGGCGAGCCGGGACCGCCCAGCTGCGGGAGGCGTTCACTCGTCCTCGCCGAGGACCTCGACCTCGACCCGGTCGCCGTCGGAACCGAGCTGGCTGGGGGCGACGGCGCGCACCAGGCGGCGCAGGCTCTTCACGGTGCGCCCGCTGCGTCCGATGAGCTTGCCCACGTCGGTGGGTGCCGCGCGCACCTCGTAGGTGATCCCGCGGCTACCCCGGAACTCCTCCACGGCCACCCGGTCGGGCTCGTCGACCAGGGCCTTGGCCAGGTAGGCGACGACGTCGCGCATGGCCGTCAGGAGGCGGACGACCGCTTGGAGGCCTTGCCGCCGCCCTTGCGCTTGGCGGAGCGCTCGGCCCGCCGGGTGCGCTCGGCCTTGGCGGCCGCCTTGCGCTCGGCGAAGCCCTCCATGCCGGCGATGGTGAGGAGGTTTCCGACCGCCTCGGTCGGTTGGGCGCCCTTGGCGATCCACTCGCGCGCCTTGTCGGTGTCGATCTCCACCCGGCTGGGCTCGGTGTGGGGGTGGTACACGCCGATGTTCTCGATGAAGCGCCCGTCGCGCGGGCTGCGCGAGTCGGCCACGACCACGCGGTAGTACGGCGCCTTCTTCATGCCCATGCGCATCAGGCGCAGCTTCACGGCCATGCGAGTCTTGCTCCTTCGTGGGGTGGCCCGCCCGTCCCGGTGGGTCTGCCGTTCCCCGTCCGTTGCCAGTGGCGTCCGGGACCTGGTGAGGTGCGGTGTCCGCACCGGCACGGAGTGTAGCCGGCCACGCCGCTGCGTGCAGCGAGGGCCGCCGGCCGCCGACCCGACCTACATGCGCAGTCCCATGCGGCGCAGCTGCTTCGGGCTCATCCCGGCGAGCTGCTTCATCATCTTGCGGGCGTCGTCGAACTGCCTCACCAGCGCGTTGACCTGCTGGGTCGTGGTGCCCGAGCCGCGCGCGATGCGTGCCCGCCGGGAGCCGTTGAGGAGCTTCGGGTTGGCCCGCTCCTGCGGCGTCATCGACTGGATGATCGCCTCCACGCGCGCCAGGTCGCGGTCGTCGACCTCGGCGCCGCGGAGCTGCTGGCTCATGCCCGGCAGCATCCCGAGCACCTGGCTCAGCGGCCCCATCCGCTTCACCTGCTGCAGCTGGTCGAGGAAGTCCTCCAGGGTGAACGAGGCCTCGCGCAGCTTGCGCTCCATCGCCTCGGCCCGCTCCTGGTCGACCGTCTCCTCGGCCCGCTCGATCAGCGTGAGCACGTCGCCCATGCCGAGGATGCGGCCGGCGAGACGGTCGGGATGGAACGCGTCGAAGTCGGCCAGCTTCTCCCCGGTGGTGGCGAACTTCACCGGCCGGCCGGTCACCGTGCGGATCGACAGCGCCGCGCCGCCGCGGGCGTCGCCGTCCAGCTTCGTCAGGATCACCCCGGTGACGTCGACGCCCTCCTGGAACGCCAGCGCCGTCTGCACCGCGTCCTGGCCGGTCATCGCGTCGACCACCAGCAGCACCTCGGTGGGCTGCACCGCGTCCTTGATCGCCGCCGCCTCGGCCATCATCTCGGCGTCGACCGCCAGGCGCCCGGCGGTGTCGACCACCAGCACGTCGCGGCCGGCCCGCTCCGCCTCGGCACGGGCGCCGAGCGCGACCGCCACCGGGTCGCCGCGGCCGGAGCCGTCCTCCGGCGCGTACACCGGCACCTTGGCCTGCTCCCCGAGCACCTGGAGCTGCCGCACCGCCGCCGGGCGCTGCAGGTCGCACGCGACCAGCAGCGGCTTGCGGTGCTTGGTCACCAGCCAGCGGGCCAGCTTCGCCGCGGTGCTGGTCTTCCCGGAGCCCTGCAGGCCGGCGAGCAGCACCACCGTGGGCGGCCGCGAGGCGAACGTCAGCGGCTCGTTGCGCTCGCCGAGGGTGGCGATCAGCTCCTCGTGGACGATCTTGATGACCTGCTGCGCCGGGGTGAGGCTGCGGGTGACCTCCTCGCCGACGGCGCGCTCGCGCACCCGGCTGACGAAGTCCTTGACCACCCGGAAGTTGACGTCCGCTTCCAGCAGGGCCAGGCGCACCTCGCGCAGGGCGGCGTCGACCTGTGCCTCGGACAGCCGTCCGTGCCCACGGAGCTTGGTGAAGATGTCCTGCAGGCGGTCGGAGAGAGAGTCGAACACCGGGGGCGGTCCCTTTCTGCGTCACGAGCGGTCGAGCGGTTCCCACAAGGATAGTGCGCCCGGGGCCACCCGGCCGGGTCACCTCGCCTCCGCGTCCTCCGCCAGGAGCGCGTCGACGAAGGCCTCGGGGTCGAACGGCGCCAGGTCGTGCTCGCCTTCGCCGAGGCCGACGAGCTTGACGGGGATGCCGAGCTCGCGCTGGACGGCGACCACGATGCCGCCCTTGGCGGTGCCGTCGAGCTTGGTCAGGACCAGCCCGGTGACGCCGACGGCGTCGGTGAACTGCCTGGCCTGGGCCAGGCCGTTCTGGCCGGTGGTCGCGTCGAGGACCAGGAGGACCTCGCGGACCTTGCCGCCCTCGCGCTCCAGCACCCGGCGCACCTTCTTGAGCTCTTCCATGAGGTTGGTCTTGGTGTGGAGGCGGCCGGCGGTGTCGACCAGCAGGACGTCGGCGCCCTTGGCGCGGGCGGAGGCGAGGGCGTCGAAGGCGACCGCCGCCGGGTCGGCGCCCTGCTGGTGGCGGACGACCTGCGCGCCGACGCGCTCGCCCCAGAGGAGCAGCTGCTCGGTGGCGGCCGCCCGGAAGGTGTCGGCGGCGGCGAGCACGGAGCGCTTGCCTTCCTCGGCCAGGGCGAGGGCGAGCTTGCCGCAGGTGGTGGTCTTGCCGGTGCCGTTGACGCCGACGACCAGGACGATGGCGGGCCGCTCGGAGTCGGGGACGAGGTCGAGGGCGAGGCTGCGGTCGGCCGCGCCGACGGCGTCGAGCAGCTCGGCGCGGAGCAGCTCGCGCAGGTCGGCGTCGCCGGCCTGGGCGCGGGAGCGGAGCCGCTCGATCAGCTCGCCGGTGGTGGCGACGCCGACGTCGGCGGCGAGCAGGGCCTCTTCGAGCTCGTCCCAGGCGGCGTCGTCGCCGGTGCCGCGGGCGAGCAGGCCGGCGAGGCCGCGGGAGAGGGCGGCGCGCGAGCGTCCCAGGCGGTCGCGGAAGCGCCGCCTGGGGGCGATCTCCTCGACCTCCGCCGGGAGCGCGCCGGGGCGCTCCTCGGGCAGGGCGACCTCGGTGACCGCGCGGGTGGCGGCCGGCGGCGAGCCGGCGTCGTCGCCGACGCCGGGCTCCCGGTCGACCACGGCCTGGCGGTGGCTGTCGGCCCGGTGGCGCGAGCGCCGGCCGGCGACCAGCGGGACCACCGCGATCAGGGCGACGACCAGCAGGGCGGCGACGACGACGAGCAGGACCTCAGGCTCCACTTCAGCCTTACACCTCCAGCGCGGACGTCCGGTCCGCAGCCGTGCGTCCGTTCGGGACCGGGTTGCCACCGTTGCGGCCCGACTGGGCGGACCTGCCGTCCGTGGCGGGGCCGCTCTTCAGGTCGATCTCGGCGACCGGGGGGCGTGCCTGCCGGCGCATCGCCGTGGGCTCGTCGCGCAGCCGCTGGCTGACCACCTTGCTGACTCCTTCGGCCTGCATGCTGACGCCGTAGAGGGCGTCGGCCGCCTCCATGGTGCGCCGCTGGTGGGAGACGACCAGGAGCTGGGCGTGCTCGCGGGCGTCGTCCAGCAGGTCGAGGAAGCGCTGCAGGTTGACGTCGTCGAGCGCCGCCTCGACCTCGTCGAGCACGTAGAAGGGGCTCGGCCGGGCGCGGAAGACGGCGAAGCAGAAGGCCAGGGCGGCAAGGCTGCGCTCGCCGCCGGACAGCAGCGACAGGCGGCGCACGCGCTTGCCGGGTGGCCGCGCCTCGACCTCGACGCCGGAGGCGAGCAGGTCGTCGGGCTCGGTCAGGACCAGGCGGCCGTCGCCGCCGGGGAACAGCAGGGCGAAGGTGCGCTCGAACTCCGTGGCGATGTCGCTGAAGGCCTGGCCGAAGACCTCGCGGACGCGCTCGTCGACGGCGCGGACCACCTTGAGGAGGTCCCTGCGGCTCTCCTTGAGGTCCTGCAGCTGGCCGGAGAGGAAGGCGTAGCGCTCCTCGAGGGCATTGAACTCCTCCAGGGCGAGCGGGTTGACGCGGCCGAGCAGGGTCAGGCGCCGGTCGAGGGCGGCGGCGATGCGCCGCAGCTCCTGGACGGGGAGCCGGCGCGGGTCGTCGTCCGGCAGCGCCGCCAGGGTGGCCTCGTCCGGGAGGTACTCGCGCAGCGCCTCGTCGGGCTGGATGGAGAACTCCTCCACCAGGCGCGTGGCCAGGTCCTCGGCGCGCACGCGGGTCTCGACCCGGGCGGAGTCGCTGGCGCGGCTGGCGTCGCGGTGCTCGTCGAGCGCGGCGCCGGCCTCGCGCCGCCGGCGGCCGGCGTCCTCCAGCTCACCACGGGCGTGGCGCACCGCCTGGACCAGGCGGTCCCGCTCGGCCTCGGCGGCCCTGAGCGACCGGTCCAGGTGGGCGAGCACGGCGCCGGCCAGGCGGGCGACCTCGTCGGCGCGGCGCGCGCCTGCCAGCCGGGCCGCCCGGGCCTGGGCGCGGCGTCCGGCCGTCTCCGCCTCGGCGGCGGCCTGGGCGCGGAGGTCGGCCTCGCGCTCGACCAGCATGCGGCGCCGCTCGGCCACGGCGGCGGCGGTGACGCGGGCGGCGGTCGCGGCCTGCTGGGCCTGCTCGGCCTCGGCGAGCAGGGGCGCGCGGGCGGCGTGGTCGGGCGCGTGCTGCTCGCGCTGCTCGGCCTCGAGGGCGGTGCGGCGGGCACTGGCGTCGGCGAGCCGCTCGGCGTCGCGCCCGCGGCCCGCCTCCAGCTCCTCGCGCCGGGCCGCGAACGCGGCGGCCTCCTGCTCCATGCGCCGCTGGTCCCTGGCGACCACGGCCAGGCGCTCGCGCAGGCCGCTGGTGTGGACGTCGGCGTCGCGGATGGCGGCGCCGGCGCGGTCGACCGCGGCGTCGAGCGCCTCGAGCTCCTGTTCGGCGTTGCGCAGCTCGGCGGCGAGGGCGTCCAGCTCGGCGGCGGCGGCCTGCTCGGCGGCGGCGGCCTGCTCGGCGGCCTTGCGCGCGGCCAGGCCGCTGGCCTCGGGCGTGGCCCCGCCCTCGACGCGGCCTGGGGCGACCAGCTCGCCGGCGAGGGTGACCACCCGCCGGCCGGGATGGCCGGCGGCGAGCCGGCGAGCCTCGTCCAGGTCAGCGGCCAGCAGCACGCCGTCCAGCAACGCCCTGGCCACCTCGCCGGCCGGCCCGGCCGCGCGGACGTGCACGGCCAGGAGCCGGTCACCCGCCGTGGCCTCGGCCGGCGAGTCGCCGTCGCGCCCCGCCGGGTGGAGGAGGATGGCGCGGCCGCCGCCGGCCTGGCGCAGCGTGGTGGCGGCGCCGGCGGCGGCGTCGGGGTCCTCCGCGACCAGGGCGTCGGCGTCGGGGCCGAGGGCGGCGGCCACGGGGGCCTCGTAGCCGTCCTCGACGGAGAGGGCGCCGGCGAGCGGCCCGAGGACGCCGTCGGTGCCGGCCCGGCGGAGGGCGCCGAGCGCGTCCGCTCCCGCGGCCCGCGCGGTGGTCTCGAACGCCTGCCGGCGAGCGCGCACGGCCGCCCGCCGCTCCTCCAGGCGGCGCTCCTCGGTGGCCAGGCGGGCGTGCTCGGCCGCCTGGCGGTCGCGTGCCTCCTCGGCCTTGGCGAGGGTCTCGGCGAGGTCGGCGGCGCCGGCCTCCAGCTCGGCGAACTCGCCCTGCATGCCGGCGAGCTGGGTGTCGACCTCGCCCTGGCGCCGCCGCAGGTCGGCGGCCTCCTCGGCCAGCCGGGCGAGGTCGCCGTCGGCCTGCTCGATGGCGTGGCGCAGGGCGGCGACCTCGCCGGCGAGCTCGACCTCGCGCCGGTGGGCCTCGGCGCGGTCCTCCTCGGCCCCGGCGGCCAGCTCGTCGAAGCTGGCCAGCCGGGCCTGCGCCTCGGCGCGGTCGGCCTCGGCCCGCTCGGCCCCCTCGGTGGCGGCGGCCAGCTCCTCCTCGACCTCGGCCAGGTCGGCGGCGACCTCGTCGGCCTCGCGTTCCAGGTCGGCCGCGGAGCGCCCCTCGCCCTCCTCGGCCAGGGCCTGGGCGAGGTGGCGGGCGCGCTCCTCCGCCAGCGCCCTGGTGCCGCGCAGGCGCTCGCGGACGGTGGTCAGGCGGTGGACGGTCTCGCGGGCGCGGCCGGCGGCCGGTTCCTGCGCGTCGAGATCCTGGCTGAGGCGGCGCTCGTCGGCCTGGGCATCGGTGCTCCTGGCCTCGAGCTCCGCCAGGCGGGTGGAGAAGGCCTGCTCCTCGCGCTCGAGGGCGGCGGCGCGGCGGCGGGCGGAGGCCAGCTCGCGGGAGCGCAGGGTGAGGCGGACCTCGCGCAGCTCGGCGGCGACCTCGGCGGCCTTGCGGGCGGTCTCGGCCTGCTGCTGCAGCGGCTTGAGCTGGCGTCGCAGCTCGCCGACCAGGTCGGAGAGGCGCGCCAGGTGCTGCTCCATGCCCGCCAGCTTGCGCAGGGCCTTCTCCTTGCGGCGGCGGTGCTTGTAGACGCCGGCCGCCTCCTCGATGGCGGCGCGGCGGTCCTCGGGGCGGCCCTGCAGGACCTCGTCGAGCTGGCCCTGGCCGAGGATGGTGTGCAGCTCGCGGCCGACGCCGGTGTCGCTGAGCAGCTCCTGGATGTCGAGCAGGCGGCAGGTGGTGCCGTTGAGGGCGTACTCGCTCTCGCCCGAGCGGTACAGGTGCCTGGCGACCGTGACCTCGGTGTACTCGATCGGCAACAGGCCGGCGCTGTTGTCGATGGTGAGGGTGACCTCCGCGCGGCCGAGCGGCGGGCGCTTGCCGGTGCCGGCGAAGATCACGTCCTCCATCTTGCCGCCGCGCAGCGACTTCACACCCTGCTCGCCGAGCACCCAGGCGATCGCGTCGACCACGTTGGACTTGCCCGACCCGTTGGGGCCGACGATGACCGTGATCCCAGGCTCGAAGTCGAGGACGGTCTTGTCAGCGAACGACTTGAACCCGCGCAGAGTGAGTGACTTCAGGAACACGCGACTGGCCCAGGTCCTTTCGAGGCGCGGCGGTCGGCGCGCGCCCAGCTGACGCCCGGGCGCAGGCAGCCTGACGGCCCGGGTGCCGGGCGCCGACCGGAGACGGCGGTGGACTCCTGGACCCGCCCTTCAGGCGGGCGGCGGGAAGGCACGCGGAAGTGTAGCACTGCGACCCCGTCGGCAAGGCGGCTGCGGCTGTGGCGGACGACTCGACTCATCGTCCCTATTGTCGCCCTGGGCTGAGACACAGAAACAGGGACCCCCGCGCCGCGGGGGTCCCTTGAGAAGAGAAAAACCCTGGTCTCGTCAGGCCAGGGCTGCGGCTGCTTCCTTCTCGACGGAGGGGCGGAAGCCCTCGTCACGAAGGGTCAGCTCCTGCTCCGCGAGGGCAAGAGCGCGCTCGAGTTCGGCGACGCGCGCCTTCAGGGCGTTCAGCTCCCGCAGGATCATGTACGCGGGCGGCTGGCCTACGTAGCCCATGAGCGCCTTCGACATCCGGAAGGTCCTCCGACCGGCCGCCGACAAGGAAGTGTCCGACGGATACTTACTTCTGTTTCGTCTCTGGGGGAGGAAGGCCCGCGGCTTGTGCGGCACCCCGCCCGGTGGGAGAACCCTCGGGTACGTCGCAGGTCATACCGCAAACCGCCTCGGGGCGGCCCCAGAGTAGCGAAGCTGATTTCACAAGCGGACGATAGCACATTTGGGCTGGACAGCCAAGTAGAGCATGTGAAAAAGCAGCCACTAATTGTGGCTAGACCGCTACGCAAAGCAACCTATCTCGCTACGAACCCTTGAAATTCGCCAGTCGCCCGCTGGCGGCGACTCTCCAGCGAGATCACGGTCGCCCAGCGAGGTCCGGAGCGGAGAAACGACTCCAGCAATTCGAGTTCCTCCGAGGGTCCCTCGGCCTCGACCAGCACCGAGCCGTCCGGCTGGTTCTCGGCGAACCCGGTGAGGCCGAGATCGCGCGCCATGCGGCGGACGGCGAAGCGGAATCCCACTCCTTGCACCTCGCCCTTGGCGACCGCGCGGAGCCGCATGGTTGCTGCCATGCGCCCCAGGATAGCCGCTCGTCATGCCCTGATGGTCACCGGGGTGCCGAGGGGCAGGCTCCCGGCTAGGGCGCCGATCACCCCGTTGTCCAGGCGCACGCAGCCGGCGGAGGCAGCCCGGCCGATGGAGGCGGCGTTGGAGGTGCCGTGCAGAGCGATCTGGCCGTCGCCGGTGCCGAACTGGTCGAGCACGTTGGAGAAGCCCGACAGCCCGAGCGCCCAGTCGCCGTAGACCCGCGAGATGGCCGGCGGCTTGAGCTTGATGGTGATGTAGAAGTGCCCGGTCGGGGTCGGCGTCGACGGGCGGCCGACCGCCACCGGGTAGCGGCGGACCACCCGGTCGAGCTCGTACAGGGTGAGCCGGCGGGCCGAGAGGTCGACCTCGACGCGCCGCTTCAGCGGCGTCAGGCGGACCTGCGACTGCTTGATCCAGCCGGTGGAGCCGTTGGGGCGGCGCGGCAGCAGCACCCGCAGCCAGCCGCGCGCCTCGGCGCGCGCGCCGGCCGCGCCGGACGGCTTGGCGACCAGGAAGACGGTCCGCTCACCGGAGGCCTGCTTGGCCGGGAAGAGGCCGAGGATGCGCTTGCCGTCCGGCGCGAACCAGGCGGTCACGTCGGTGGTGGCCTGGGCGGCCCAGGCCGGCGGCGCGACCGGCTTCGGGGGCGCGGGGGCGGCGGCCGGCGGCGCGGTGTCGGGAGCGCCCGGGGTCAGACCGGCGGGCGGCGCCAGCGCGGGAGCCTCGGGCTTGTGCCCGCAGCCGGCCGCGGCGAGGGCGAGGACGAGGACGAGGATCGCGAGCCAGGGCGCGGACCGGCGCGATGGCATCAAGCGGACACTCCTCTCGGCTCCGTTCCTGGCAGCAGAATGCCATCTTCACGCCGAATCGGCATCCCACACACGCACCACCATAGTTTCCCGCCAACCGACGAGAAGCGACAGCCGGCCATCTAGCGCAGGAAGCGGGAGCGGCGCCGGTCGGCTAGGATGCGGCCGCCGGTCTGGCAGGTCGGGCAGTAGGACGTCTCCCGCTCCCCCATCCACACCGAGCGGATCGTGTCGCCGCAGACGAAGCAGGCGGCACCGGCGCGGCCGTGCACGGCGAAGTGCCGCGCGGCCGCCTTGGGGATGGCGACCTCGCCCCCGACCTGCTCGGCCAGGGCGCCGCGCGCCTGGCTGAGGACGCCGACCAAGGCCTCGTGGAGCCCGACGAGCTCGTCGTGGCTGAGCCGGTCGGGCCGGGCGAAGGGCGAGAGCCGGGCGCGGTGCAGGACGTCGTCGCTCCAGGCGTTGCCCACGCCGGCCATGCCGCGCTGGTCGGTGAGCATGCCCTTGAGGGTGTGGCCGCCTTCGGCCAGGATCGCCCCGAGGCGCTCGACGGTGAATTCGGGATCGAGCGGCTCGGGACCGAGGCCGGCCAGCGCGGGCACCTTCTCCGGGTCGTCCACCAGCCAGATCGCCGCGCGGCGCTGGGTGCCGCCCTCGGTGACGCCGAGCACGCGGCCGTCGGCGAACTCGACCGCCAGCACGCCGACCTTGCGCGAGGGCGGCTTGGAGCCCAGGACCATGCGCCCGCCGAGCGACAGGTGGGTCACCAGGAACCAGCCGTCGAACTCCAGCCAGATGTACTTGGCCCGCCGCCCGGCACCGCTGACCGCCCGCCCGACGAGCGACTCCAGGGGCGGGTCGAAGGTCTTCATGGCGGCGACCGAGAGCACCCGCACCGCGGCCACCGACGCACCGGTGAGCTGCGCGGCCAGGTTCTCCCGCAGCACGTCCAGCTCGGGCAGCTCTGGCATGCCGACAGGGTACCGGTGTATCAGCCACCCCCGTCAGCCGGAGGAGGGCTCCTCGCGGTCCAGCGCGTCCGGCCCGGCCTGGGCCGGGGCGCCCGCCTGCTGCTCGGCCGCGCGCCCGCGGCGGCGCTTGATGCGGCCGCCGCGCTGCCCGTTGGCCTGCACGACGCCCGGCCCGGCGGCGAGGGCACCGGACGCCGTCGCGCCCGCCTGCCCGGCCCCGTCGTCGGCCCCGGCGGCCCCGCCGGCCTCGGCCTGGTCGCCCTCCCCGGTGCCGGCGACCATGCGCGAGGCGGCCAGCGTCTCGAAGGCCTCCTGCGCCGCGTTCTGCTCGGCCTCCTTCTTGGAGCGGCCCTTGCCGCTGCCGTAGGCCGTGCCGGCGACCGACACCGTGGCGGTGAACCGCTTGGCGTGGTCGGGTCCCTCCTCCTCGATCGCGTAGGACGGCATCCCGCCGAGGCTCGAGGCGGCCAGCTCCTGCAGGGAGGTCTTGTAGTCGAGGGCGGCGCCCCGCCCCGCCGCCTCCATCACCCGCGCCTCGAACAGGCGCCGGATCAGGGCAGCGGCGCGGGGCAGCCCCTTGTCGAGGTAGACCGCGCCGAGGATGGCCTCGAGGGTGTCGGCGAGGATGGAGGACTTGTCCCGCCCGCCCGACAGCTCCTCGCCGCGGCCGAGCTGCACCGCGGCGCCGACGCCGAGCTCGCGGGCCACGTCGGCCAGCACGTTCATGTTGACGGTGGCGGCCCTGAGCTTGGCGAGCTGGCCCTCGGGAAGGCTGGGAAAGGCCCGGTAGATGATGTCCGTCACGACCAGGCCGAGCACAGCGTCCCCGAGGAACTCGAGTCGCTCGTTGGTGGGCAGGCCGCCGTTCTCGTAGGCGTACGACCGGTGCGTGAAGGCCCAGATGTAGAGCTCCTGGTTGCCGAACCGGACGCCGAGTGCCTTCTCGATCGGCTGGCGCTTACTCAACCTCGACGACCTGGCGCCCACCGTAGTACCCACAGTTCTGGCAGACGGTGTGCGGCAGCTTGGCTTGCCGACACTGCGGGCAGGCAGCGTAGGTCGGCGCGGCGAGCTTCCACTGCGACTTGCGCGCACGCGTCTTGGAACGCGGCGTCTTACGCTTCGGGACGGGCATCGTCTTCCTCCTCGGTAGGAGCTTGTCGACCGGCCTCTGGGGCCGGCGGTCCGCTGCCGTCGCCGTCGCGGTCGAGCCGCTCGCGCAGGCCGGCGAGCGCGGCCCAGCGCTCGTCGGCGACGCCGCCGTCGTGGCCGCAGTCGACCTCGTTCCGGTTGGCGCCGCAGACCGGGCAGAGCCCGGCGCAGTCGGGACGGCACAGCGGGGAGAACGGGAAGGCCAACACGAGCGCGTCGCGCGCCATGGTGTCCAGCGGGAGCCGGTCGTCGGGCAGGACGGCGTAGCCGTCCTCCTCGGCCTCGCGGGAGTTGAGCGCGAACAGCTCCTGCACCTCGACCTGGACCTCCTGCTGACGCTCGGTCAGGCAGCGCACGCAGCTCAACGTCGCGGTCGTGCTGACCTCGCCACGGACGAGCAGGCCTTCGACGACGCTCTCGACCTCGGCCTCCACGAGGACGGGGACGTCGGCGGGGACCCTCGCCACCGGGCTGGTGACACCAGGCAGCATGGCACGAAGCACCACGTGACGGTGTGCTCCCGGGTGCTTCAGCAGCTCGCGGACATGCACCACGAGCGAAGGTGCAACTGTCTTGTTGGACATGACTCGAGACGCGGTTCGTGCGGGATGGTCGGCGCGGCCGGTGCGCAGCCCAGCCAGCATGGACTGGCAGGCCACCCGGCGAAGGGTAGCCAACTGCCCGATGCTTCTTCAACTGCTCCGTCGGAGCGAGCAGGTCCGTCAGGCGTTGCCGGCGCGTTCGCGCAGCCGCGTGGCGACCGCCTCGGGCACCAGGCCGCTCACGTCGCCGCCGTAGCGGGCGACCTCCTTGACCAGGCTGGAGCTGAGATAGGAATAGGACGGGTTGGTGGTCATGAACAGGGTCTCGACCCGTGCGAGGCGGTAGTTCATCTGCGCCATCTGCAGCTCGTAGTCGAAGTCACTGATCGCGCGGAGGCCCTTGACGATCGCGGTGACCTCACGGGCGCGGGCGTAGTCGACCAGCAGGCCGGTGAACGAGTCGACCTCGACGCCCGTGATGCCGGCGGTCGCCTCCTTGAGCATGGCGAGCCGCTCCTCCAACCCGAACAGGGGCTGCTTGTCGGGGTTGATCGCCACGGCCACCACGACGCGGTCGAAGCACGCGGCCGCACGGCTCACGATGTCGATGTGGCCGTTGGTCACCGGGTCGTAGGTGCCTGGGCAGCATGCGATCCGCACGTCTGGTGGCCTCCTGACGTCGGCGGCGGCTCGCCGGATCGGGAACGGGCACGCTCGCTGGGGCGCGAGCGCGCAACCAAGCCTAGTACGACAGCCGTGCTTCGGGTCAGGTGGGCGGTGCCTCAGGCATCGGCCGGTACACGCAGCGCCTCCGGCCTGGCTGGCACCGGGAGCGCCTCGAGCGTCGTCGTGAGCAGTTCGGTGACGGCTGCTGCCTCGCTGGTGCCATCGAGCTGTGGGTGGTCGCGCAAGGCCTGCCGGAAATCCATGATCGCCACGGTCACGAGCCCTCTCCTCACCAGCGCGTGTCGTGGGCCGACCAGCTCGATGGCCGTCTCGTACTGATCCACGCCGCGGCTCAGGCGGCCCTTGCAGAAGATCGTCAGGGCGAGATCGAACTGGTCGCTGTCGGGGAGGGGCGCAACGCTCACCGCCTCGGAGAACGCGCGAGACGCTGTCACGAAGTCGCTCATCCGGAACGCGCACCAGCCGATGAGCGGCAGCACCTCCTTCTGCTCGTTCATCTGCTCGTTACGCATGGCTTCGACCTGCTGGCGAGCCGCTCCGTACAGCTGGGCGGCGGCCTCCGTCTCGCCCTTCAGGTGCAGGGCGTCGGCGATGCCCTTCTGCAGCCAGGGGTTGTCGGGGTCCAGCTGCGCCGCGTGCTCCCATGCCGTCCTCGCCTCGTCCAGCCGAGGCGGGTCGACGAACAGGAGGGCCCAGCCAAGCGTCTCCCAGGCGGTCATGTCGTTCTCGTCGGCGTCCGCCACTCGACGCAGCACCTCGGCGGCATCGTCGAAGCTGCCGATCGTGGTGAGGACCTGACCGAGCTGGACGAGAGCCCACCGATCCCGGGGTGCGGCCACGCACGCCTCGTCGAGCAGGGCCAACGCCTGGTCGATGTTCTCGCTCACCGCGCTGGCGTAGCCAAGGTCCGCCTTGGCGTGGATGTCGTCGGGGTAGATCTGGAGAGCCTGATTGAAGACTTCGATCGCCCTGCCCTGATCGTTCGTCCCAAGCAGGGCGAAGCCGAGGGAGCGGAGCGCGTCGGCATGATCGGGGACGAGAGCGAGCGCCTGCTCGGCTGCCTCGATCGCCTCCTCCGCGCGGTCTTGCAGGCGCAGGGCCTCCGCCTTCCCGGCGAGGGCCTCCGCATCACGCTCCTCCTCGAGGAGCCTTTCGAACTGCGTGAGAGCTTTGTCGTATTCAACCGTCGTGATCGCGAGCCATGCACGTTCGATCTGCAAGTCGCGGTCGTGCGGCGCCTCCGCGATGGCCTTGTCGAGCAGGGCACGTGCCCGTTCCGGATCGTCCAGGCCTGTCAGCTGGGCGAGGAGGCGCAGCGCGAACACATAGTCGCCGTCCAGGCGCAGCGCCCGCTCCAGCGCCCGTTTCGCCTCGTCGGTGCGGCCCAGGCTCATGAGCGCCGCCCCGTGGAGCGCCCAGGCCTCCACGAAGTCGTCCTTCAGGTCGAGCGTCCGCGTGCTGTACTCGAGCGCCTGCGGCGCCGCGCCACGTAGCCGCGCCAGCTCGCCGCGCCAGAACCACCCGTCCACCAGGTCAGGCTGCAGCTCGCAGACCGCCGCCAGGTCGCGCTCCGCCTTCTCCCAGCGATGCAGGTCGGTGTTCACCTGCCCTCGCAGCAGCAACCACCGCGTTCGTAGCTCGGGATCCCTCACGACGTCGGCGGGCTGGTCGGTCAGGACCTTGAGCGACCGTCGCGGGACCCCCTGCTGGTAGTACACGCGGGCGAGGAGGAGGAGATGCCTGCCCTGCCGCGGTCGCCGGTCGGCAAGCCGGCGCGCGATCTTCATCGCTCCCTGGGTGTCGCCCTTGCGCAGTCGCAGCTCGGCCATGAGCTCGAGCGCGTCCGGATGGTCGGGGTCACACTTGAGCGCCATCTCCACGTCCTGCTCCGCAGCCACGACAGCTCCTCGACGGGCCAGCAGGACCGCCCTGATCCAGTAGGGGTCTGCCCACTCCGGTTGGAGCTCGATGCTCTCGGCCAGCGCCCGGAACGCCTCGTCCTCGTCGTCCTCACCGGGGGTGGGGAGCTCGGACAGTGCGAGGGCGACCAGCAGCTTGGCACGTGCGGACCGGGGGTTCAGCTGGACCGCACGCCGCAGGACGGGCAGGCTCTCGCCGGGCTCGCCGTTGCGTCGCAGCAGGTCGCCGTACAGCTCGGCGAGGTCGGCGTCGTCTGGCCAGTGGCGTACGGCCTGAGCGGCCGCCGCGACGGCGTCCGGGAGCCGATCGCTCGCAGCCAGCAGGTCGGCGTACTCCGCGTGGTCCGCCGGCGTCGCACCCGGGAGGTTGCGCACCGTCTGCAGCAGGTCGACGGCCGCGTCGAGATTGTCCGCCGCCTTCTCCAGCGCGACGTGCAGGCGCAGCAGGCCGGCGTCGTGCGGTGCGAGCGCACGGCCGGCCCGGACCGCCTCGAGCGCCTCGTCGAGTGACCCGCGCGCGCGGGCGACCCGTGCGCGGAGGCCGTAGGCGTCCGCCCGCCGTGGGTCCGCCTGGGCCGCACGATCCGCGTACGCGAAGGCGGCATCCAGGTCACCCCCCGCCAGCGCGACCTCGCCCGCAAGGAGCAGGATGGAGGCGTCCTTCGGCGCAAGGGCAGCCGCCCGCTCGAGGTGGGACCGCGCTTCCTCGATCCTGCCGAGCGCAGCTTCGGCGGCACCGAGCCGACCCATGAGCCACGGGCTGTCGGTGTCGCGGTCGAGCGCCTGCCTGAACTCGTCGGCCGCCTCTTGGTAGCGTCCCTCCAGCCGGAGCGCCTCGGCGTGCAGTCCCAGCATCCCTCGACGGTCGCCGACGAGGTCGCCGGCGGTCTCTAGGGCCTCCCGCGCGTCGGTCGGCCGATCGGCCTGGAGGAACAGGTACGCCGCCTGCTGGTAGGTGACCGGGGCGGCCGAGTGGCCGCGCTGCCGCTGCGCGCGGCCAAGCAGCAGGTACGCGTCCGCGTCGGTCGGAGCGACCTGCAGCGCCTCGTCGAGCAGCCGCTCCGCTTCGCCCGTCTCGCCGCTGTCGAGCAGGAGCCGCGCAAGGTGACGTGCGGCCTCGGGTGTCCCTCCATCCTCGGCACGGGCCCGTTCCAGATACGCCCGAGCCTCATCACGGCCCAAGGCGGCCAGCGCGACGCCGTAGTCGCTCCTGTCACGGGGCAGGAGTTGGTCGTCGGGCACCTGGGCGAACAACTCGACCGCCCGGGTGTACAGCTCCCGGGCCTGGGCCGCCTGCCCGCGGCGCTCGAGGCCTTGGCCGCTCACGCTCAGGGCGATGGCACGGAGGAGGTGGACCTGGTCCGCCGACTTGGTGGCGTCCGGGGAGCCGGCCTTGGCCTCGTCGGCCAGGTCCTCGAGTCGGGACCGCGTGGACGCGAGCAGCGAGTCGCCGGCACCCTGATCCCCGAGCCGGAGCTCGGCTCGGGCACGCTCGATGTTCGTCCTGGCCAGGGCGGTGACGAGTGTCGCGGGTGGCGCGCCGGCGAGTGCGTCCTGCAGGACGCCGCGTGCCACGGAGGTCACAGTGTCCCAGAACGACATTACGCACCCTTCCTCAATCTCGTACGGCCGGCGCCCTCCGGCGGCTTGACACCGGGCTTTCTCCGGGCGAGCTCCTCGGCGCGCTCGTGGAGGTGGCGGGCTCTCGCCGGATGCTCGACCCGGGCCAGCCACACCGCGGTCACGAGGTCCCTGGGATGGTTCGCCGCGACGGCATCCAGCGACTCGGAGCCCGCGAGCTTGGCGCCGAGCTGTTGCGCCTCGTTGAGCCACCGCGTGTCGTAGGCGATCTCGGGATAGGACTGGCGCACCTCGTCGAGGAACCGGTCGACGACCTTCCGGTCGGCCTCGTCGACGGTGACGTCGCCCACTCCGAGCGCCCGCCGGGCCTGCCCCCACGGCTCGGCAAGCCTGCCGGCGATCTCGGTCAGCTCGTCCTCCGCGTTCTCGTCGAGCTTCGGGAGCTGCTCGAGCAACGCCTGTGCGCGGAGCGAGTCCGGCAGTAGCTGGTCCGGAGCGTCGTCGTGGGAGGCGTCATCGGGATCCAGCTCGAGGAACAGCGCCGCGTGGGCGTAGCTCGGCCCGAGCACGTAGAGGGCGTAGGCGTCAGCGCAGAACAGCTTGCGCCGATCGTCGATCGGAGTGTGGAAGGTGCTCTTGTCCAGGACGTGCTCGCCGGCGCTGCGGCCGACGAGCGGCAGCGCCCAGAGGCTCCAATGCAGGTAGCCCAGTGGGATGTGCCGGGTCCGCATCGGCAGGTACAGCGACCGTTGCGGCCGGGCGCCCTGCGCGGCGCGCCCGAGCGGTTGCAGGAGCAGGCGGTAGAGCGCTTGGGCGTCTCCTACCATGTCGCCCTCGATGCCGAAACCCCGCACGGCCATTCCGCCGAGAAGCTCCAGGTATCGCGTGAACAGCTTCTGGCCGCGTCCCCGCAGCTCCGTCTCGTATCGCTGCCAGGGTTGAGGATCATCGCGGATCTCGTCGAGGAGCTTGCGGTACTCGTCTGCCGCCTCGGCCAGCTCCATGTCGGCGAGCCCGGCGACGGACCATCGACTGACGTCTTGAAACGACTTGTGGGCGGCGACCCGGTCCGTGGCGAGGAGGTCGATGGCGTCCTTCACGGCCGAGAGGCGTTCGAGGGCGTCCTGCAGTCTGTTCGCGTCGTCGGATTCCAGTTCGAGCGAATCCCCGTCGAGCACGATCTCCAGCCGGTTGATCGCGTCACCCACAGCGGTCTTGACCGCCTTCTCGCGATTGACGATGTGGCCCTTTGGTCCGAGGCACTGCTCGACGTCGTCGAGCCGCTGCCGCTGGTCCCCCATTGCGACGATCACCTTCTCGACCTCGTCGAGCGCCTGTTCGAGCAGGTCGAGGCGGATACTGAGGATGAGGTCGAGCCGTGCCCCGTTATCTGGCATCGCCACTCCTTTGCCGCTCCCAAGCCGCCTGCAGCAGCGACCGGGCGTCCTGCTCGCACTCGTCTCGGAGATGGGAGCCGCTGGACCATGCGTCCAGGCGGACGAACCACGCGGCGTTGAGCACGTCGGCGGAGGAGTAGTCGCCGGAGTCGGGGACGGTCTTGCCCCCCTCGAGCACGCCCACGAGATCGCGCACCGACGCCGACCACTCGTAGCGGACAGACCCAAGGTTCTTCTCGAGGGTGACCCAGCAGGCCGAGAGGTCGGAGATCAAGGCGCGCTCAGCCTGCTTGTCGACTCGCGCCCGCTGCTCGGCGCCGTCCTGGAGGGCTTGCCAAGCTGCGGACAGCCGTCCCAGGAAGCGGCTGTAGGGACCCTTCTGGCCGTCCTGCATCTTCCGGAGCGTCCACAGACAGGCGTACACCCGGCTCGCGTCACCGGGGTGCGTCCTGGTCTGCTCGGCGACCGCGCTCGCCGTGGGGTCGAGCCGGTGCAGCACCAGCGTGCACGGATATGAAGGCCCGAGGGCGTAGGTGGCGAAGACGTCGCAGAACAGCTCCGTCGCCTGTTGGCGTTGCGGGCCTGTGAAGCGCTGCAGCCACGGCTCCACCGGTCGCCGTATCGTGTCGTGCACGGCGTCGTATGCCTGGAGCCCGGAAACGACGACGTGGCCGAACTCGTGCGCCATCACCGGCAGATCCCACAGCCCGTGGTCTGGAACGCGGCGCCTGACCACGTCGGCCGCGCGGTGGAGGTGCTCGTGGTCGCCAGGGACGGTGGGGCGCGCAAAGCGCCGGTCGATTCGTCCGGCCAGCTCTTGGATGAACCGGTCTGCCTCGTCGCAGGCCCCGAGGTCGGCGTTGGCGGCGCGAGCCATCGCGCCGAGCGCGAGCGCGAGGTATTCGGACAGCACTCTGTCGGTGGCGGTCTGGAGGTTGGCCATGGTGGTCAGCCGCGGCGAGGTGACCCCGCTCCTGGTCACGTCGCGCGCGAGCTTCTTCAGCTCTTGCTGCGCGTCGGTCAGCAGCGCCCGGATCCGGTCGCCGGCGAGCTGGTCGAGCAACGCTCCGGCGAGGCCTTCGGACGGGACCGCCTCGTGGACCTTGTTCAAGCGCTGTTGCTCGAGCTGGATGCGTCCCAGGAGGACCGTGGCCGGTTGCGGGCTCCTCATGCGGTCGCCTCGGCGAGGATCTTGCGAACCCCGGGCACGACCTCGATGAGCGCCCCGGTATCGAGATGGTCGCGCCCCAGCCACACGGCGGTGCCGAGGGCCAGGACGAAGCCGAGGGCACCCATGCCGTAGAGCCACGCCGCGACAGCGGCGATCAGCGCCGCCAGCGGGACGATCTTCCTGAGGATGCGGACGATCGAACGGATCGTCTTCGTCGTCCGCTCGTGCCGGGCGTTCAGCTCGACCAACTGGTCCCAACCGGCGCGGAGGCGATCGTCGACCAGCTCAGGTCTCGCGAATGCCGCCTCGATCGCAGGCTGAAGCGCGTCTGCTGAGAGCAGGACCCGGACCAGGCGGTCGAGGAGTGGGTCGGCGCCCTTGTCCCACCACTCCTTGGCCCACTGGCGCACCTTCGTGGCCAGCTCGGCCGGGACGAGCCGCTGCAGCGCCTCGACGGCTCGCCCGACCGCTCGCAGGCCCGCCTGTACGATCGGGCCGACGTCGGGAATCGCCGACAGGACCGTGACGGAACCGGTGACGAACGGCTCGAGGTTGGAAGCCGGGATCGCGATGAGGCCGGTCACGACCTCCTTCCCGACGTCCACGGTGCGGGTGACGATCGCGTCGACAGTGCGTGGAAGCTCGTCGCGGAACGCCTCCAAAGGCGGGGCGACCGGCCGCTCGCTCTTCCCGATCCGGAAGCCGGAGGTGGCGTCCTCGCCCTCCTCGAGTTGCCGAACGGATTCCTCGAGCTCGTCGAGCGCGTTGCTGAGCAGCGCCGGGGCCGGCTGCGCTTCCCGCTCGCCGGCAACCGTTCCGGCTGCCAGGAGCGCCTGACCCACTTCGAGCTCGGCGACCACCTGGGACAGCGCCTCCTCTTCGTTGGCGTGCACCGCCGCCTCCGACGCGCTCGGGGGGGAGACGAAGCCCTCGACCGCGCCCTTGCTCGACTCGCGCGCCTCGGCCGCGCGCAGGAGTTCCAGCACCGCTTCCTGAACTTCGACTTCGTCGCCGCTTTCTGCCGCGCTCTCGAGCGCCCGGCCGGCCCAGAGCACCGACGAGACGCCAGCGCTGTATTCGCTGGCAATCGCCACGATTCACCCCCCGTGCTCGTCGCAGCGCTAATGATGCGACGTTGCAGACAACTGCGGCAATAGGCTTATCGGTGGCACGCCTGTGACATCTCCTACTCGGCTCGGTCCGCTCAGCCCGAGGGCGCCGGCGGCGGCGTCCAGACGGCCAGGTGCAGGGCGGTGTCGCCGTAGCGCCGTGGCGTCTCGGCGAGCAGGCCGGGCGGCCAGGGGGGCGCCTCGGCGCGGGCGGCGGACTCGACCACCACCACCGCGCCCGGTGCCAGCGCGCCGCGCGCCAGCCGCGCCAGCAGGCCCGCGACCAGGCCGACCCCGGTGGCGTAGGGCGGGTCGAGCAAGACCAGGTCGAAGGGACCGTCGCGCTGGGTGCGCAGGTAGGTCTCGGCCCGGGTGCGGCGCACCAGCGCCGTCGCGGTGAGATCCAGCGCCGCCAGGTTGGCCCGGATCACCGCCACCGCCGGAGCCGCCTGCTCGACCAGCACGGCCCGGGTGGCGCCCCGCGAGAGGGCCTCGATGGCCAAAGCGCCGGTGCCGGCGAACAGGTCGAGCACGCGGGCGCCGTGCACCCGGTCACCGAGGATGGCGAACAGCGCCTCGCGTACCCGGTCGCTGGTCGGGCGCGTCGCCGACCCCGGCACGGCCCGCAACGGGCGACCTCCGAGCCGCCCGGCCACCACCCGCAACCCGCACCTCCCGATCGCGTCCGGCGGTCATCATCGCAGGGCGCAGGCGTACGGCGGCGGCCCACCGAAGCGTTTGAACAAAATGCGAGCGGCGGCGCTTGGGGGGGCGGTAAGCGCCGCCGCTCGCGTCAGGGTTGGAGGCGGGGGTCGAGCCCGGGGGGGCCAAGGCCGTTCCCCCGCCGTCCAACCGGGTCAGCCGGGTCGCGGGGACCGGACCAGGCGATCGTCATCGCCAGGCATCGCATCCTCGGCGTGGTTGGCTTGGATGGCGGCCGGGCCCGTGCCGCCGAGCGGCTGGCCGCGCTGCCAGAGGCGCTCGAACGCGTCGCTGAACAGCTCGGCCAGGCCGGCGTGACGGATCAGCAGCGACCCGGACCGGGCGGGGTCGTGGCGCCCTGGCGCCGCGAGGTCGAGCAGCACCGTGCTCCGGTCGAACACGGCGAAGTTGCTGGGCACGTGGTCGACCGTGCGCACCTGGACGCCCTGCCCGGCGTGGCGGGCGAGCGTGCCGCGCCGCGGCCCGGCGGCGCGCTCGTGGACGGCGCGGATACGGACTCCGGCGCGCGGCCGGGCGTGCGCGGCCGGGCTGTCGAGCGGCTGCCATGGCCAGGAAGCGACCGCGAGCACCTCGTGCTCGGCCGCGCGCACGGCCCGCTCGCAGCGGTCGAGCACCTGGTCCTCGCGGCGCAGCGGCTCGACGGGATCGTGGCGCCCGCCACGGCGCGCCGCGCGGCCATCGAGCGCCCGCACGGCGCCGCTGAGGGCGGCGCTGCGCCGCCGGGCCTCCTCGCCGGCGAGGGCCTCCAGCCGGCCGATGGCCTCGTTGGGCGGGACCGCACGGAAGCGGGCCGCGCCCGAGGAGACCACCTCGGTGCACAGGCCGGAGCGGAGCAGCGAGCGGATCAGCTCGTAGACGCGCGAGCGGGGAAGGTCGGCACGCTGGGCGATCTCGGTGACGCGGAACGCCCGTGGTGCCAGCATGCCGACGTAGCAACGCGCCTCGGCCTGGCCGAGGCCGTTGCGCACGAGCCGATCGATCAGATCGGACGCGGCAGCAGGCTGGGTGGTCATCCGTGCTCCCCCTGTGGTGGCCCGCTCGGCCGGAACGGTCCTTCCTACGGATTCTTCCCCTAGGTTGCCTTGCAGGAACCTCGCGAGGCAACAAAAACACGCGAACAGTAGGCAGGTGGTCCGGTCTCGTCAAGAAGAGGATGGCCTGTACAAGCCGGAAAGGCCGGTCCCTGCGCGCAACTGCCGTCAAGCCCGCCGCGCACGTGCCCATGCCAGGTCGAAGGCGTCGCCCAGGGTGGTCGACAGGCCGGGGTGCTCCAGCACGAGCCAGGTCCCTGGGCCGCCGGCGTCGCCAGCCTCTTCGAGGCCGATGAAGCTGGTGCGCCGGTCGACCACGCAGAGGCCGACGGCGACCCGCTCGGCGAAGCGGAGCTCCTCGCCGCGGGCCTCGCGCCCGGCCACCCGCTCGCGGAAGCCGGGTGCGTCGAGGGCGCCGAGCTCGTAGACCGAGCGGTGGCGGACGCCCTCGCGCGGGCTGGGCGGGTCGCCGACCGGCGCCCCGGCGGCCTGGTGGGCCAGCAGCACCTCGGCGGTGGCGCCGGCGACGATCGCCTCGCGGCGCGCCCGCGCCGCCTCGCCGTTGCGGATCAGCTCGACGAAGTCGAACGGGTCGCCGGAGGCGGGAGCGGCGTAGTACCGGTCGAACAGGTCGGCCACCAGCGCGCCGGTATCGGCCACCAGCATGGCCTGGTCCTCGACGCCGCGCTGGCGCAGCTGCCGGGCGACCAGCCTGGGGTCGGCGGCCTCGAAGCGGGCCACCCTGCCGGGCTGCCGCCGCAGCATCCCCTTCTCGACCAGCTGGTGGAGGGCGCCGTAGGCCTTGGTGCGCGTCACGCCGGCCAGCTCGGCGAGCTCGGAGGCACGCAGCGGCGGCCGGCCGTCGGCGGCCAGGTAGAGGCGCGCCTCGTTGCGCGTCAGGCCGAGCTGGACGAGGTCGGCGACGAGCTCGTCCTCGCCCTCCCACGGAGGCTCGCGAGCGGGCATGCGCGCCAGCCTATTACGGGACGATACGGATGAACAACTCAGCAGGTCGGTACAGCTTCAACTTCGCGAACAGCTTGAGACTTACCCGCGGGAGAGCCATTCGGCGCGGTCGTCGCCGAGGCGGGTGAGCACCTCGGCGCGGAGCGCCCGGTGCTCGGGGTCGGCCAGCTCCGGGTCGGCCTCGACCAGGCGGAAGGCGTCGGCACGGGCCTTGGTGACCCACTCGAAGTCGTCGATCAGGCGGGCCAGCTTGAGGTCGGAGAGGCCCGACTGGCGCGCGTCGAACACGGTGCCCTCGCCGCGGATGCGCAGGTCCTCGTTGGCCAGCTCGAAGCCGTCGCTGATGCGGGTGACGGCCTCCATGCGGGCGCGGCCCTCCTCTCCGGCCGGGTCGGCGAACAGGATGCACAGCCCGGGGGCGGTGCCCCGGCCGACGCGCCCGCGCAGCTGGTGGAGCTGCGACAGCCCGAAGCGGTCGGCGTCCTCGACCAGCATCACGGTGGCGTTGGGCACGTCCACCCCGACCTCGATCACGGTGGTGGAGACGAGCACGTCGAGCTTGCCCGCGCGGAAGGCGTCCATGGTCGCCTCCTTCTCGCGCGCGGCCATGTCCCCGTAGACCAGGCCGACACGGAGGTCGGGGAAGACCTCGGCGCGCAGCCGCTCGGCCTCGGCCTTGGCGGAGCGCACCTCGAGCTTGTCCGACTCGTCCTTCAACGCGCAGACCACGTACGCCTGGTGCCCTGCTGCCGCCTCCTCGCGCACGCGCTCGTAGGCCCGCTCGCGCAGGGCCGGGTCGTCGGCGACCAGGTGGGTGGCGATCGGGTGCCGGCCGGGAGGCAGCTCGTCGAGGGTGGAGACGTCGAGGTCGCCGTAGAGGGTCAGGGCCAGGGTGCGCGGGATCGGGGTCGCGGTCATGATCAGCACGTGCGGGCTGTCGCCCTTCTCGCGCAGGCGGACCCGCTGGTGCACGCCGAAGCGGTGCTGCTCGTCGACCACCACGGCGCCGAGCTTCTGGAAGTCGACCCCTTCGGAGAGCAGCGCGTGCGTGCCGACCAGGATGTCCACCTCGCCGGCGGCGACGGCGGCCAGCAGGCGCTCCCGCGCCGCGCCGGTGGTCGCGGCGGTCAGCACCTCGATCCTGGGGCCGGCGAAGTCGAACAGGCGCCCGTCGCTGGTGGGGCTCTCGCTGGTCCTGCCCGCCTGGTCGAGCCCGTCGAGCAGCGCCCGCAGATTGATGAAGTGCTGGTCGGCCAGGACCTCGGTGGGCGCCATGATGGCGCCCTGGAAGCCCGACTGCACCGCGGCGAGCAGCATGTGCAGGGACACCAGCGTCTTGCCCGAGCCGACCTCGCCCTGCAGCAGGCGGTGCATCGGCCGCGGGCGGGCGAGGTCCTCGCCGATCTCGGCCATCGCCCTGGACTGCGCCTTGGTCGGGGTGAAGGGCAGGCTCGCCAGGAGCTGCTCGGTGAGCGGGCCGTCGGGGCGCAGCGCGTGGCCGCGCTCGCCCTCGGCCAGGGCGCGGCGCCGCAGCGCCAGGCCGACCTGGAGGACGAACAGCTCGTCGTAGACGAGCCGGCGGCGGGCGCGCTCGACCGCCGCCAGGTCCTCGGGGCGGTGGATGGTCTGCATCGCCTCACCGCGGGCGATCAGGCCGTGGGCGCGGCGCAGGTGCTCGGGCAGGAAGTCGGGCAGGCGGCCGTGGCGGTCGAGCAGCGCCGCGATCACCCGGCGAAGCCGCCCCGAGGAGACGTCCTTGGTCGCCGGGTAGACGGCGATCACCTCGTTGGCGAAGCCCTCGGCGTCGTCGCTCTCGCGCAGCACCTCGTAGCCGGGGTTGCCCATGGTCAGCCGGCCGGCCCGCCATTCGAGCTTGCCCGAGAAGGCGGCCAGGGTCCCGACCGGCAGGCGGCTGGCGTGCCACGGCTGGTTGAACCAGGTGCACGACCACACCCCGCTGCCGGCCTCGTCGGCCACGCGGATCTCGAGGATGCGGAGGTTGCGGCGGGGCTGCTTCTTGACCAGGTGCTTGACCGTGCCGGTGAGGGTGACCACCGCGCCCTTCTTGGCGTGGGCGAGGTCGGTCAGCTCGCCGCGGGTGAGGTAGCGCCGCGGGTAGTGCTCCAGCAGGTCACGCTCGGTCCGGTAGCCGAACGCCTGCTCCAGGACGGCGGCGATGCGGCGGGCCTCCGGCGTCCTGCCGAGCGGCACGCCGAGCGGGTCGGCCCCGGTCGCCGGCGCCGCGTCGGTCCCTCGCGCGTCCACCACGCGGGCAGTATAGGGGCGTTCGAGGACAGAGCCCGCGCGCGCGTTGCCCTGCTCGGAGCGTGCGTGCTACCGTGACCCGGCGCTGCGCCCGCCGAGCCTGCCCGCCAGAGCAGGGCGCGCGCCCCACGACAGCGAGCTTCTCGCACGAGCGCATCTACACAAGGACTTGGATCATGGCCGCCGTCTGTGACATCTGCGGCAAGCACCCGGGCTTCGGCATGTCGGTGAGCTTCTCCCACAAGCGCACCCCGCGCCGCTGGAACCCGAACATCCAGCGCATCAAGATCATGGAGGGCCGCACGCCGCGGCGCCGCAACGTCTGCACCTCCTGCATCAAGGCCAACAAGGTGCGCCGCGCCGTCTAGGCGCGCGGAGCTGTACCCGGGTCTCCCGGCCCAGCGGTCCTAGGACCGGCGGCCGGCACCTCCACCCCTGGTCGCATCGGCCTGACCTGGGCATCTGCTTCCCGCTCCGCACCGCGCCGCTGCTAAGCTCGGGCCTGGGATGACCGCCATCCCCCTGCGCCCGAGGGGGTCCGCTCCTGTACCAGCGGGATTACCTGATGCGCCAGCGAACCAGTGCCAACCGCAGGATGTACCCCGTGAGCTGGCCCGTCAAGGCCGTTCAAGTCCCCTGCGGATGATGCCCTCCGGCGGCTACATGCAGTGCTACAGCTGTCCTCAGGTGCCGCAGGCCCCAAGCTCATCACCCTGATTGCCGTCCGCGAGTCGCGGATGAGACCATGAATCCGCAGCTCAGGATGCCACAACACCTTGTGGGATAATTGAAGTAGGCGGAAGTTCATCCGCCCGACAACTACATAGCGAGGAGCCCTCCGATGGGCCGTGGCTGCGCCACCTGCGCACACCCCGAACGGGGTGCCATTGATGCAGCGCTCCTCGCTGGCGAGCGCTACAGCGACCTCGCCGAGACCTACGGTATCGGCCCCGCAGCCTTGTCGCGCCACCGCAACGCTCACGTCGTTGACGACGCCTTGGAGCAGGCGGTAGCGGCCCTCTGTGTCAACCTCTAGTGAGGCGGTT
>WNGA01000814.1_pt1 | contig 59521 bp, 56 predicted proteins | sample 5400061 | NCBI WGS metagenome assembly WNGA01 (sample SAMN13153366, study PRJNA577476) | soil metagenome | isolation source: 100 cm soil or saprolite under grassland replicate 2 | place: USA:California | collected 2016-06-15
CGCTCGGGCCGTTCTTCAACGACTGGGAGCGGTGGGCCGCCGACCTCACCGAGAGCCACGTGAACTACCCGTGGCTGCTGTCCTTCCGCTCGCCGTACCCGCTGCGCTCGTGGGTGGTCGGCCTGCTCGCGGTGCTGGACGCCGCCGCCCTGTACCTCGCGCTGGTCCCGAGCCGGGCGCCGTCGGCGGCCCGGCACTGCCTGCGCACCGGTTTCCTCGGGCTGCGGGCCCTGGCCGGCGTCTACAGGGTCGAGTTGCCCGCCGACCCCCGGCCCGACGCGCCGATCGCGCTCACCTACGAGGAGTTCGAGGAAGGGCTCGACCGCCTGCAGGCCGTCGGGTTCCCGATGGAGCGGTCCCGGGAGGAGGCCTGGCGCCACTTCCGCGGCTGGCGGGTGAACTACGAGACAGCCGCCTACCTGCTCGCCGACCGGCTGGTGGCGGCGCCCGCGCCCTGGTCGGGCGAGCGCCGCAGCCTGCGCCTGCGCTCCGACCGGCTGCTGGAGCCGGTCCGCCCGCGCCACCGCAGCCCCGACGACCCCGAGGGCCGCACCGGCATGCTCCCGCCGCGGCCCGAGCCGTCGTCCAGGCCATGACCACCAGAATGCTGGTCCTGGACGCCGACACCCCCGCCCACATCGCGACCCGGACCTGCCTCCAGGTTCAGGCCGGGACCAGCGTCAGCAGGTCACGCATGGACAGCACGCCCACCAGCTGGTCCCCGTCCACCACGGGCAGGTGGCGCACGCCCAGCGCGGCCATGCGCCGCGCGGCCACCTCCACGTCCTCCTCGGGGCCGACCGTCACCGGCGTGCCGGTCATGTAGTCGGCCACCTTGGCGGTGGCGGGGTCGGCGCCGTGGGCGACCGCGGTGACGAGGTCGCGCTCGGTGATGATGCCGACCAGCCGGTGGTCGCGGTACACGGGGAGAGCGCCCACCCGGTACCAGGCCAGGCGGTTCGCGGCGCCCAGCAGGGTCTCCTCCGGGACGGTGACGATCAGCGCGTGGTGGCAGCGCTCCGAGACGCGCATCCGGTCGCCACCCCGCAGCTCATGGACATCGAGCTCGCTCATCATCGATCAACCCCCTCGCCTCGACCGCTCTGGCTCGCTGCCGCCTTGCGGCGGGCCAGCGGTCACGCCAGCGGCCACGCGGCCGTCGGGGCCTGGTCGTCCACTCGCCAGGTGAGCCGGGCGTCGACCTCGATCACCCCGTCGACAGCCTGCGCCTGGCGCACCAGCGCGGGAACCTGGCTGCGGCGCTCCACCGCGCCCAACAGGGTGACCGCCCCGTCGCGGACCTGGATCCGGACATCGCCGGGGGTGATCCCGAGCTTGCCGCGGACGACCTCGTGCTCCACATCCCAGTGGATCGCCGGGTCGGGGCGCAGGAACACCTTGAGCAGGTCGCAGCGGGTCACGATCCCCGCCAGCCTGCCCTGCGCGTCCACGACCGGCAGCCGCTTGACGCCCATGCGCACCAGCAGCCGGGCAGCCTTGGCGACCGGCGTGCCGAGCGGGACCGTGATCACCTGCCTGGTCATCACGTCGGCGGCGCGGGTGCCGGCGGCCTTGTCGAGCCGGCGCCGGCAGCGGACCGCGTCGACCAGGCCGGCGTCCTCGCCGCCGTGCGGGTATCCCTCCTTGACCAGCAGGTCGGCCTCGGACACCAGGCCGACCAGCCGCCCGTCGTCGTCGACGATCGGGAGGGCGCTGATGCGGTGCTTGTCCAGCAGCCGCACCAGCTCATGGAATGAGGTGGACGGCCGCGCGGTGACGACCTCGTCGGTCATGACGGACTCGACCTTGTGCTCCATGTTCAGCTCCTGCCACGCGGCTTTCCCGGTTGCGATGCGACCGTAAGCCCGGCGGACACCTCGGTGCAGGGCGGTTGGACCCATCGGCGGGGAGACCAACGGCCCGTCCGCGCGCGGCCTCAGCGAGCCACGATGGGTGCGTCGCAGAACTGGCGGAGGAGCTATCTCATGACCATCCGGATCGGCGTCAACGGCTTCGGCAGGATCGGCCGTCGCCTGGGTCGCCAGCCTGGGGTTCATCCTCGCCGGGCTGATCCTGCTGTTCGGCGGCGGCTGGTGGCCGGCGGTCGCCGCCACGGCCGCGGTCATCGGTCTCGTCCTCAAGGGAGCCTACTTCCACCCGTGGCTCAGCGTGGGTGTGCTCCTGGACGTGGGTGTGCTGGTCGCGGCCATCTCGGGATGGCCACCCTCCCTGGTCTGAAGGCGCCAGGGACCGTCATACGGAGGAGCGCCATGCGCCGCAGGGTAGAGGACGTCATGACCACCGGGGTGGTCGTGGTCGAAGGGCGGGCGTCGTTTAAGACGATCGTGCGCCTGCTGGAGGAGTGCCGCATCAGCGCCGTGCCCGTGGTCGACGACATCGGCGTGGTCGTCGGCGTCGTCTCCGAGGCGGACCTGCTCGCCAAGGAGCGCTATCCCCACGGCCACAGCGGTCTCAACACGGTGGAGGCGCTGCGCAACCGGACCGCGCTGCACAAGGCCGAGGGGGTGACCGCCGCCGAGCTGATGAGCAGCCCGCCGGTGACCGCGCCGCTGGGCACGACCCTGACCGAGGCGGCGCGCCTGGCGGCCAGGGCGGGCGTCAAGCGGCTGCCGGTGGTCGACGACAAGGGCCGGCCGGTCGGCATCGTCACCCGCAGCGACCTGCTCAAGGTCTTCCTGCGCCCCGACGAGGAGATCCGCCACGAGGTCGCGGAGCTGGTCCAGCCAGGCGTGTGGGCCAGTCCCCTGATCGTGGACGTGACGGTCGCCGACGGCGTGGTGACGCTGCGCGGACAGGTGCAGCGGCGCAGCCTGCTGGCGGTGCTCGCCCGCATCGCCGAGGGCGTCGACGGCGTCGTCAAGGTCGAGTGCGAGCTCGGCTGGGAGGTGGACGACACCGTCCCGGTGGCCCGCGGCGTGTGACGGCTCCGGCAAGCGGGCAGTACAGCTAGGCGGCGGCCGTGAGGGCCGCGGGGGGCTCCGGCGCGGCGCTGGCGACCATCGTGAGCACCCGCCCGGCGTCGTGACGCCACCACCCGGGGAAGACGCGGGCGCCGGCGGGATGACGCACGGTCAGCGGCCTCCACCCGCCCGGCGGGCCCAGCGCGGGCGGCTCCACCACCACCCAGCGCGTGTCGAAGCGCAGGCCGACCCGCAGCGCCTTCAGGGCGCTCTCCTTGGCGCTCCACAGCACCGCCAGCAGCAGCGCGCGGTCCTCCGGCCGCGCGCGCGCCACCGCCTCGCGCTCGCCGGCGGTGAACCAGTCGGCGACGAACGCGGCGCCGCGGGGCTCGGCCAGCTCCAGGTCGCAGCCCAGGGCCGTGCCGGCGGCCGCGACCGCGCACACCGAGAGGCCCGACCGGTGGCTGAGCGACACCGCGACGGGCGCGGGGCGGCCGTCGACCAGCGCCTCGGGCGCGCCGTCCGCCGCGGCGCGCAGCTCGATCGCCGCGGGCGGCACCCCCAGGTACGCGGCCGCCGCCTGCTTGGCCGTCCAGCGGCCGAGCCGCCAGTCCGCGCGGCGCGACGCCACCTTGAGCCCCTCCAGGTGGGTGCGCTCGGCCGCCGCGAGCCAGCCGTCGCCGGCCGGCACGTCGGCGGCCGCCTGGACCAGCCAGCCGATCATCGCCGCCGCGCAGGCGCGGCGGCCCGGTCCGGCTCCAGCTCGGCCGCGGTCATCATCCCCACGCGCCGCAGCTCGCGCCGCATGCCCCGCTCGACCGCGTCGACCAGGTAGGGTCGCAGGCTCGCCGCCGGGATGATGCGGTCGACGGAGCCGACCTGGAGCGCCCGCTGGATGCTGTGGACGCCGTCGAACTCGTCGGTGACCTCGCCCAGCTTCTCGCTGCGGACCTCCTTGGAGAGGGCGCCCAGCTCCGCGTGCAGCGCCGGCTGCTCGGCTGGGTCGGCCTGCGCCAGCTCGGCCTGGAGCGCGCGCACGCGCGGGTCGGCCGCGGTGCGGGTGTCCACATCGCGGGAGAACACCACCGCCGCGGCCGGCGCCCCGCCGATCACCGAGGCGAACGAGCCCTCCAGCGCGGCGACCTCGAAGTTGTCGTTCAGGTAGCGGGAGAACACCACGAACGCGCCGCCGTGGTAGCGGCACACCACGCAGAACACGATCGGGCCGCGGAAGTTCACCACCGCCCTGCCGATCTCCGCGCCGTACTCGAGCTGGAGCTCGCGCATGGACCCCGGCGACCCGTCGAAGCCGGACAGGTTGGCGAGCATCACCAGCGGGCGGTTGCCGCTGGCCGCGTTGACGGCACGCGCCACCTTCTTGGACGACCGCGGGAACAGCGTCCCCGAGGTCCACTGCTCAGGCCCGTCGGCGGGCACGAAGCCCCGCCGCGGCACCGGCCGCGACTCGATGCCGATGAGCGTGACGGGGTAGCCGGCCAGGTGGGCGTCCCACACAACGGCGGTCTCCGCGTCGCACATATCGGCCCAGCGCTCAAGTGGCCGATGGTCGGCGTCGACCACGGCGTCCATGACCGCGCGGATGTCGAAGGGCCGCTTGCGGCCGGGGTTGGTGTCGCTGGAGAAGATCTCCCCCACGCGGGCGAGGCCGGTGCCGTCCCCGGCGATCGGGTGGTCGCGGACGTCGCGGTCGACCGGGTCCACGGTCGCGGCGCGCCGCGGGAAGCGCTCGCCGGGCACGACGTAGGTGTGCTCGTAGTGGCGCAGCAGGATGTGGCAGGCGGCCGCGAGGTCGGGCGCCCAGTACTGCGCCTGCCCGTTGGGCCCCATGATCGGCTCGTACCCGCCGATGCCGTGGTTGTCCTCGGCGGACACCCCGCCCGAGTAGTCCAGCGCCTGCTTGCCTGTGAGCACCATCGCCCCGTCGGGGGTCATCACCAGGATGCCGCGGGTGTGCACGAGCATGGTCGCCTCGGCGTTCCAGTACGGCTGCGCGCCGACGTTGATGCCGTTGACGATCACGTTCACCTCCCCACCGGCCTGCGTGCGCTCGATGAGGCGCCGCAGCACCCGTGCGATCCAGTCCATGTTCTCCGTGCCAGAGCTCATCGAGATCTTGGCCCCGGAGGAGACCGCGAACCACTCCAGCGGCACGCCGAGCCGCTCGGCCAGGTCGAGCGCGGCGATGATGCGGCAGCACTCGGGCTCGGCGAGGGACCCGAGGCTCCTGCTCGGGTCGCTGGCGAGCAGGACCCGCGTGATTCCCTCCGGGTAGGCGACGGTGACGTTGCGCACCAGGCCGACCACCAGGTTGGCCGCGTTCTCGCCGAACGGCCGCTCGACGGGGACGAGGCGGTCGCCGTCGAGGTCGTGCTCGGTGAAGTCGCCGGGCGGGAAGTCAGAGCGCGCCCGGCCACCGGCCGAGGTGAGCATGCGGATCAGCTCGTAGGGGTAGACGAGGCCGCGCCGGCGCAGCTGGGCCACCCGCTGCCAGTACGGCGTGAGCGGCCGGATCGGCCGTTCGCCCGAGGGCCGGGCGGACAGCACGAAGCCGCGACCGCCGGGGTTCTCCGCGTGGAGCACCCGCTCGCGCAGCTCACCGGTGGCCCGATCCGGCACGCGCGCGCGGATCACGATCCGCTCGATGCCGAGCCCCTCTGTCTCCGGCTCGACGCGGGCGAGGACCTGGCGCAGCTCCTCCGACTCCAGCTCCAGGGGCGGCCACACGTACAGCGCCACCCGGTTCCAGTGCAGCCGCCGCGTCGCCGGCCGGCGCGACTGGAACACGCGGATGCCGGCGAGCGCCTCTCGCAGCATGCGCTCCAGGTGCGGCAGCGCGACGACGCGCCCGTCGCGGTCGCGGACGGGGGTCAGGTCGCGCACTTCCGCCAGCGCGAACAGGCGCTCGTCCTTGGGGTTGGCGCGCGCGACGCCGCGGAACAGGTACACGTCCTCCACGGACGGCAGCCGCTCGACGACGAACTCGCCCAGGCGCCAGAGCTGCAGACGCTTGGCCATCATCGGGTGCAGCCCGCGGTAGAGCTTCTCCTCCGCGTAGCCGCCCCCCTCGGCCGGCCGGAAGGTGAAGTGCTGCGTGCCGGCCATGCCGAGGCCGCGGCCTGCAGCAGCGCCACGTCGCCGTACGGGCGAGGGTGCCGCCCCGAGGCGATCAGCCTGTCGACCCAGCCGATGTCGACCGCGCCGGCGCGCAGGTCCGGGTCTCCAGCAGCTCCAGCAGGAACGCTTTGTTGCTGGCCCCGCCGCGGATGACGATGGCGCTCTCCGCCAGCGCCCGGCTGAGCCGGGCCAGCGCCTCGCCGCGGTCGCGGCCCCAGGCGATCAGCTTGGCGATCATCGAGTCGAACTCGGCCGGGATGCGGTCGCCCGCGGCGACTCCGGTGTCGACCCGCAGCCCAGGGCCCGCGGCGATGTGGAACAGATCGATGGTCCCAGGACCTGGCGCGAAGTCGTTGTCGGGGTCCTCCGCGTTGATGCGGACCTCGATGGCGTGGCCGGTCCGGGGTGGCGGCCCCCCCTCAAGGCGCCCGCCCATGGCCACGTGGAGCTGCAGCTTGACCAGGTCCACGCCGGTGGTGAGCTCAGTGACCGGGTGCTCGACCTGCAGGCGCGCGTTCACCTCCATGAAGGAGAACGCGTGCCGGTCGAGGTCGTAGAGGAACTCGACCGTGCCGGCGCCGGTGTAGCCGGCGGCCTTGCACAGGCTCGCCGCGGCCTCGCGGACGCGCTTGTCCTCGGCCTCCGACAGGACGGTGGAGGCGGACTCCTCGACCAGCTTCTGGTTGCGCCGCTGCACACTGCAGTCGCGCAGGCCGACCGCCCACACGGTGCCGTCGCGGTCCCCCACCACCTGGACCTCGATGTGGCGGGCGTTGGTGGCCAGCCGCTCCAGGAAGACGGTGGGGTCGCCGAACGACTGGGACGCCTCGCCGCGCGCGCTGGCGAAGGCACGCTCTCGCGCACGAACATGGCGTCGCGGTCCAGCTCGGTGTACAGGGCCACGGCCTCCAGGCCGGCGTCCCGCTCGCGGTTCAGCTCCCGGACCGCGTGGATCAGGCGCATGGCGGGCTCGCCACGGTTGACGATCGCGACCCGCTTGAAGTGGCGGTCCATTTTGCTTCCTCCGATCCGGCCGCCAGTCAGGGCGCCGAGGTAACCGTCACGTCATTGCCGCCCGCAGCGGGTCGAGTGCCGCCGGCTCGGCTGGGCTGGGCAGTTCGATCGTTCCGTAACCCTCGAGCCGAACGTAGACCTTTCCGTCCGCGTCGACCACATCCGCGTCGACCGTGCCGCCCTCACCAGGACGCACGACCGCGAACAGTCGAGTGCTCACACCGCTCTGCGAGCCGTGCTCGCCGGGCCGCCGCAGCCACACCCGGCCGACCCGCTCAGGCAGGCCCATACGGCCGCTCGTGCCGAGCTCGCGCACTCCGGCGGTCTGGAAGCACAGCTCCACCAGGCGCGGCGCGGTGGTCAGCGCGGCGCCCGCCGGCTCGCGGTCGGGTGGCAAGTCCGCGCTGAGCAGGCCCACCGTGCCGTCGCCGTCCTTCCACGCCCGCTCGAGGACCCGGTAGGCCGGGCCGTGGAAGTAGATGCGGTAGATGTCGCCGCGCTCCACGGCGCCGCCGGCGCGGACCAGCGGCGGAGGGGGCACGGTGACCGCCTCCTCCGCCGCGCGGTCCAGACGCACCCGGCCGGTGAAGTGCGTGGTCGCCTGGGGCTCGCGCTGGTTGGCGAGCTGCCGCAACGAGGTGAGGCGGCAATCGGCCACCAGCTCGTCGCCGTCCAGGGCGAACCAGGCCGCGAGCGTTAGCGTGCGCGGCGCGTCACGGTAGAACTTGACCGGCGTGAGGAAACGCACGTCCTCGACGGCGGCGACGCGCCAGCCGGGCAGGGGCAGCGCCGCCAGCTCCGCGAACCCCTCGATGCCCATGACGCCGGGCAGGACCGCGGTGCCGTCGATGCGGTGATGGTCGAGGAACGGCTGGGTGGTCGGGTCCAGGGTCGCCTCCGCGACCAGCCCGCCGTGGATGCCCATGCTGACGACCTTGGTCAGCATGGGGCCGGCCGCGCGGGCGGCCGCGGCCTCGGCGTCCAGGCCACCCGCGGCGTCCCACTCGTCGCCCAGCACGCCGAGCCGGCCGCCGACGACGATCTCCCCGCGCACGCCGCCCGCGGTCAGCTCGCGGCGCACGGTCGGCACGCCCACCTCTGGGGGCAGCATGTCGATGCCGGCCAGCTCCATCATCTTCGGGATCGAGCCGCGGCTGGCCATGCCGATCCCGGCCCACGCCGTCCAGTCGATCACGATGCCGACGGTCCGCGGCCGTGACCGGCGCAGCGCCGAGGTGGACTTGCACAGCAGGTCGTTGGCGGCGCTGTAGTCGGTCTGGCCGCCGTTGCCGAAGCGGCCGGCCACCGAGCTGAACGCGACCGTCGCGCCGATCTCCAGGTCGCCCAGCTCGTGCAGCAGGTTGAACCAGCCGTCCGCCTTGACGTCGAAGACCAGGTTGAACTCGCGCGGCTGCTTGTCGGGCAGCAGGCGGCTCACCTCGATCCCCGCCGCGTGCAGCAGCACGTCCACGCGGCCGTGCCGCGCGCGCACCTCGCCGACGACCGCGGCCATCGCCGCCGCGTCCGTCAGGTCCACCGCGTGCCAGCAGGCGGTCCCGCCCGCCTGGCGCACCGCCTCGATGGCGGCCAGCGCGGCGTGGCCGCGCTCCAGGACGGCGAGCTGACGCTCGATCGTGGCCGGCGTGGACCGCTCGCCCCGCGCGCGCATGCGCTCGGCGAGGTCACGCTTGAGACCGTCGCGGTCGCCGGCGAAGCGGCGCAGGTCCGCGTCGCCCGGGTCGGGCTCGGGGGTCAGGTCCAGCAGGTGGAAGGTCCCGCCGCGGGCGGCGGCGGCAAGGTCGGTGACGATCGCCGAGACGATGCTTCCGGCCGACCCGGTGACCACGAACACCGACTGCCGGTGGTGTGGGGACGCGGCGCCTGGGGCAACCGCCGGCTGACGCGGCTGCTCGAGGTGGCCTGGCCGGTGCGGGTGGTGGCCATCAACCTCGGCGTGGCGCTGCTCACCTTCGCTCCGCGCGGCGAGGGGGGCTGGGCGGGGCGCGCCGGCTGGTGGCTCGCCGGCCTCGGATGGGGTTCGTTTGCGCTGCTGGCCGCGACGGCCTTGGCGTGGCGGGTGGTCGAGGAGGCCGGCTCGGCCCGCTCGGACTGACACCGGGATCAGCGGGCGGCTCGGGACGCCTCGACAGCGTCCGCCGCGCGGTCAGCGGACGTGCGGCGCAGGCGCCAGGCGGCGAACACCAGCCCGGCCAGGGCGACGTCGCTGAGCAGCATCAGCCCGATCGCGTAGTCGCCGGTCGCCTGGTACACCAGCCCCATCACGACCGGGGGCAGGAAGCCGCCGAGCCCGCCGGCCGCGCCGACCACGCCGGTGACGCTGCCGACCTGACTGGCGGGGACACGCTTGCCGACCAGCGCGAAGATCGCGCCGTTGCCGAGCCCGAGGGCGGCCGCCATCGCCAGGAACGCGACCGTGGCGGGGGCGATGTCGGGCTGGAACGCGGTGACGATCGCCCCGACGGCGACCACGCCGAGCGCCCACAGCAGCACCGAGACACCGGAGACGCGATCGGCGAGCCAGCCGCCGAGCGGCCGGGCCGCGGTGGCCAGCAGCACGAACCCCGCGGCCCGGCTCGCCGCGTCGGTGGCGGTGGCGGTGAGCTTGTAGACGTTCTTGAGGAAGGTTGGCAGGTAGACCCCGAAGGCGACGAAGCCACCGAAAGTGATGGCGTACAGGATGGCGAGGTCACGGGCGACCGGGAGCCGCAGCGCCGCGGCGAAGCGGGCGCTGAACGGCTGGGTGGCCCGCGGCCGGCCGGGAGCGTCGCGCCCGACGACCAGGAACGCCAGCCCGATGGCCGCCAGCGCGACCGCGACGATGCCGAACGCCCAGGGTCGGCCGGCTGAGCTGGCGACCCGCGGGGTGACAAAGCTCGAGATGGCGGTGCCGACGTTGCCCACGCCGTAGACGCCGAGCGCGAAGCCGCGCCGCTCCGGCGGGAACCAGGCGCTGACGAACGGCACGCCGACCGCGAACGACGCTCCGGCCAGCCCGAGCAGCAGCCCGCCGGCCAGCAGCGCCGGGTAGGCCGTGGCGAACGCCAGGAACACCACCGGCGCGATCGACACGAACGACAGCAGCGCGAACACGACGCGGCCGCCGTAGCGGTCGGTGAGCGCGCCGAGCGGGACCCGGCCGAGCGAGCCGACGACGACCGGCACCGCGACCATGACCGACACCGCCAGCGGGCTCAGCCGCAGGAGATCCTGGTACCTGGGCGCGAGCGGGCTGAGCAGCGACCACGCCCAGAAGTTGACGGTGAAGGCCAGCGTGGCCACGGCCAAGGCGAGGTTGCGGCCGGGCAGCGCCGGCGGTGTGGAGGTCACCGGTCCTGCGGGGTGGCCAGCCAGACGGCCACGGCGAGCGCGAACGACAGCGCCTCGAAGCCGAGCAGCAGCCACACCTGGCCAGTATGGCCCTCCTGCCAGGCGTTGAGGGCGGCGGTGAGCCCCCAGAGCTGGCCGGCGACGATGGTGGCGACGATCGCGGTGCGGCCGGCCAGCGCGGCGGCGCGTTCCGGGTTGTGGTCGCCACCCGGGCCAGGCCCGCTCGAGCGGACGCGCGGGTCGCGCGACCCGCTGCCGCGCAGGCCCGGGTAGCGGCCGCGAAGCCCGCTGTCGTACAGGCCGGCGTCGCGCCGGTACGGCGCGAGCTCGGACGCGCCGTAGACCTGATCCTCCTCGGCGCCGCGGTCGCCGGGCTCCCGCGCGCCGTGGCCCCGCTCGGCGCTCACGGGGCGGTCCCCACAGCCCAGATGCCCTGGCCGTCCTCGCGCAGCACGACCTTTGGCAGCGGCCGGGGCGGTGGGCCGGCGACCACCTCGCCGGTGGCCGGGTCGAACGCCCCGTCGTGGCACGGGCAGCGCAGCTGACCGCGCTCCCGGCGCCACAGCACCGCGCAGGCGAGATGGGTGCAGACCGCCGAATAGGCGACCAGCTGGCCGCCGGGCAGGCGGATGGCGAGCGCCCGATCGTCGCCGCCGGGGTAGCGGAAGGCGACCGCCTCGCCGGGAGCGAGCCGCTCGGCGACATTCTTCGGCGGCGCGGTCCCGGCACCGTGGCGGCGGAACACCCCGCTGGCCACGGCGGCGGCGCCGCCGAGCAGCCCGCCGGAGACCGTGACCAGGATGCGGAGGTAGTCACGACGGGTGACCGGCGCGTCGGCGCGGATGCGGTCCAGCAGCGCCCGCGTCGCCGGCTCGTCCCGCGCCACTCAGAGCCCTCCTGGAATCGGGCCCGTGTAGCTGGCGGGCGCGACCACCGCGGCGCCGGTGCGGACGTCGGCGCCGCCGAACCGGAAGACGTCGACGGCCTGGGCGCCGGGCCGGTCGGCCTCCAGCTCCTCGACGCTGCCGTAGAAGATCGCGCTGGTCGGGCAGACGGTGGCGCACATCGGCGCGAGCCCGGCGGAGGTGCGGTCGTAGCACAGGTTGCACTTGTACTGCAGCATCTCGGCGGCGTCGATCTTGGGCACGCCGAACGGGCAGGCGTCCACGCAGTTGCCGCAGCCGATGCAGCGCTCCTTGGCCGCCTCCTGGACCACCCCGTCGGCGGTGACCAGGATCGCGTCGGCCGGGCAGACCTGGGCGCACGGCGCCACCGGGTCCTCGCAGTGCATGCACACCGTCGGCATGGCGGCCGCGGAGCGCCCGGGGTCGATGTAGTCCAGGTGGATCATGGACCTGCCACGGTGCGAGTCGCACTCCCGGCAGGCCGCCACGCACGCCTGGCAGCCGATGCAGCGGCCCGGGTCGATGAAGAGCGTGGTTCCCATCATGAGCGGATCATCCTTCCGCGGTCCCCCTTCCCTGCGGCATGGTCGGCGGGCGGCGCTCGCCCAGCGGCGTGATCTCTGGCTCGTACGGCCGCTGCCCGGGCGGCACCGGCGGCTCGGGCACCGGGTCCACGGCCTCCCCTGGTTCGACCCGGCAGGCGCAGACCTTGAACTCCGGGATCCGCGAGACGGGGTCGAGCGCGTCGATGGTGAGCTGGTTGGCGGCCACCGGCCCGGCCCAGTGGTAGGGGACGAAGACCGTGTCGGGGCGGATCGTCTCGGTGACCAGGGCCGGGTAGGTGACCGCGCCGCGGCGGGTCACGACCCGCACCGGGTCGCCGTCGGCGAACCCCAGCGACGGGTGCACCTCCGCCCATGGCCGCGGCGTCTGCTCGACCAGCCCGGGCAGGCGGCGGGTCTGGTTGCCCGACAGGAAATGCGCGACCGTGCGGCCGGTGGTCAGCCGCAGCGGGTACTGCTCGTCGGGCGGCTCGGCCGGTGGGCGCCACTCCACCGCGTGGAAGCGCGCCTTGCCGTCGGGGTGGTAGAAGCGGCCGCCCTCGAACGGCCGCGGGGTGCCTGGGTGGTCCAGGTCCGGGCATGGCCAGAAGACCCCGCCGGTGCGCTCGACCTTCTCGTAGGTGATCCCGTAGTAATCGGCCAGCCCGCCGCGCGAGGCGACCCGCAGCTCGTCGAAGATCTCCGCCGGCGTGGCGAAGGCGAACTTGTCGCCCGTCCCGAGCCGGCGGGCCAGCTCGCACAGCAACCACCAGTCGGTGCGGGCCTCCCCGGGCGGCTCCACCGCCTTGTTGTGCTTGATCACCCGGCCCTCGCCGTTGGTGACCAGGCCCTCGTCCTCCGCCCACACCGTGGTCGGCAGCACCACATCGGCGCGCGCGGCGGTCTCCGACAGGAAGAAGTCGACCTGCGCGTGGAACTGGAGCGCGTCGTAGCCGTGCCGCACCACCGCATGGTTGGGCAGGGACACGAACGGGTTGTTGCACAGCCCGAGCAGGCCGCGGATCTCGCCGCGAGCCATCTGCTGGACCATCTCGTGCATGGAAGTGCCCTTGCCGGGCAGGTCGGCCTCGTCGATGCCCCACACCCCGGCGATGTAGGCGCGGTGCTCAGGGTTCTCGATGTCGCGCATGCCGGGCAGCATGTCGGATTTCTGCCCGTGCTCGCGGCCGCCCTGGCCGTTGCCCTGGCCGGTGAGGGTCCCGTAGCCGGCGCCGGGCCGGCCGATCTGCCCGGTGGCCAGCGACACGTTGATCACCGCCAGGACGTTGTCCACGCCTTGGATGTGGTGCTCGAGGCCGCGGCCGTGCGCCGCCCAGGCGCGCCGGGCGCGGCCCCACAGCCATGCGACCCGCTCCACCTGGCGCGGGTCGAGCCCGCAGATCTCCCCCACCCGCTCGGGAGCGTAGGCGGCGACGGCGTCGCGCACCGCCTGGAACCCGACCGTGTGCTCGTCGATGAAGCGCTGGTCGGTGAGCCCGTCGCGGATCAGCACGTGCAGCACGCCGTTGTAGAAGGCGGCGTCGGTCCCCGGCCGCAACGCCGCGTGCTCGTCGGCGGTGCGGGCCAGCGCCGTCTCGCGCGGGTCGACCACCACCAGCTTCGCGCCCCGGTCACGCGCCCCCCAGAAGTACTGCATGGCGACGGGAAAGCACTCGGCGATGTTGGTCCCCGCGACGACGATGACATCGGTCTCCAGCAGGTCGGCCCAAGGGTTGCCGGCGCGGTCGATGCCGAACGCCTTCTTGTTGGCGGCCGCCGCCGAGACCATGCACAGCCGCCCGTTGTAGTCGATGTGGCGGGTGCGCAGCGCCACCCTGGCGAACTTGCCGGCGAGATAGGTCTTCTCGGTGGTCATGCTGGCCCCGCCAAGCAGCCCGAATGCGTCACGCCCGTATGCGGACTGGATCCGCTGGATCTCGCCGACCACCCGGTCCAGGGCGGCCTCCCAGGAGACCGGGCGCAGCGGCGCGTCGCGGCGCTCGCGCATGAGCGGGGTCAGCAGCCGGTCGGGGTGGTGGACCTGCTGGTAGGCGACCACGCCTTTGGGGCACAGGCGCAGCTTGTTGATGTCGTGGTTGCGTGGCTCCACGCCGATGACCCGGCCTTCGGCGACCCGCAGGTACATGCCGCACTGCACGCCACAGAACGAGCAGTGGGTGGGGACCAGCCGCTCACCGGCCACGGTCGCCTTCCAGTGGGCCGCCGGCTCGCCGCCGGCCTCGCCACGGAAGTCGCCGGCCCCGGGCGGCACGACCGGGTACCGTGCCCGCGCCGTCATCTGAACCCCCGTTTCACCGTGTCGAGGTAGGCCTCACCGCGCTGGACCCGCTTGCAGCGCGGGCAGGTCTCCGCCCACTCCGAGAAGCCAAGGCCGAGCTCGTCCATGGTCCGCTCCAGGTCGGCCACGAACGCCTTGGCCTCGAGCGGCGCACCGCAGCGCCGGCACGCGAACACTCCGTCCCGCTCCAGCGCGGCCCGCTTGTACACCTCGACGCCGACGCTGGCCGGACGCTGGATGACGTGGAAGAACTTCCCGAAGGGGATGAACACCAGCGTCAGCACGACCGTCGCCATGTGCGCCAGCGCCAGGAACCCGTAGTCCCGGCCCTCCAGCAGCCAGCTCGAGAAGGTCAGCAGCAGCCCCGTGACCGAGATGGCGACCAGGCCGACCAGCGGGAAGAAGTCGAAGCCGAACCGCTGCCCGGTGCTCGCCTCCCGGTCACGGAAGCGTCGCCACAGGAAGTACCCGCAGCCGGCAAGGACCAGCACCCCGGCGATGTCCAGGCCGTGGAAGACCACCCAGCCCAGCGGCGACAGCGCATCGAAGCTGACAGTGCGAAAGCCCAGGACGTAGATGGTGTAGGCGGGCCCGGTGGCGCTGTCCGACAGGAACGCGAACCAGCCGAACGTCAGCGGGAAGGTGATCAGCGTGGCCAGGACCACCCCCCAGAACAGCAGCTGGTGGGCGATCCAGCGGGCCCGGCCACGCGCGGCGATGAAGGTCTGCAGGCCGAGATAGCCGACCACCGCGCGCGGCACCGCGGTGGGCAGGCGGCGGAAGTTGCGCCAGGACAGGAAGGCGCTCCAGCCGCGGCGCAGGTAGCGCCGGGCGGGCGGGCTCGACACCCAGACCGCGTAGCGGTACACCACCCCGAATGCCAGCACCACCGTCGCGGTCGCGTAGCCGATCAGGGCGGCGTCGAAGTACCGCAGGTTGCGGCTGCCCAGATAGATCGCGGCCGCGGTGGCCACCGCGGCGGCCGTGCCCGCCAGGCTGGCCGACACCGTCGTCGGGAGTCGGCGCCGGCCGGGCCGTTCAGGTACCACCTTCGTCCTGCTCCATCGGTGCGTGCCTCCTCGCTCGGGTCGGCTGCATCAGCGGAAGCGGACAGACCCGCACAGTATGAGGCCTGGCATCGACCGTCAAGGAAGGCGGATAGGGCCGAAGGTCCTCCACCAGCCTGGCCGGTCGGCGCTGCCCGATGCCTGGCCGAGCCGGTACCACTGCGGGTGGGTCGGCCGCTCGGGCGCTGGCGCCGGGCGTCATGCGGAGGTGGCGATGGGCAGGACGGAGCACCGCGATGCGCGGCGCGTGCGGCTGGCGCTGCTCGGCGCCTCGGCCGGCGCGGCGGCGGTGGCGGTGGCGGGCGGGCAGTGGCTGGGCCGGACCTCCGGGTCCACGTGCGCGGAACGGCGCCGACCGGCTGGTCGCCGGCCTGCAGCGGCCGCTGGAGGCCGGCGACCGCATCCCGGACGGCCCGCCCGGCACCGCTTGGTTCGTGGTCGAGCGGGTCGACGCGCCTCACCTGCTGGTGTGTGGGCGCAATCTGCCCGAAATGTCTAGGTTCCATGCCAGCCCACGCGGCAAGGTCCGCCCTGGCGCGGCAAGGCCCCGGGTCCCTCTTGGCGCGGCAAGGTCCCGGGTCGGGCCCTGGCGCGGCAACGTGGTCGCGGGCGCGGGGACCCACGCTCACGGGTGCCCGTCGGCGCGGGTCGCCGCCTGGCCCGGGCTGACCGTGCTGTGGCTGGACCAGGAGGCGAGTGTCCGCGCGTAGTTCGCGCGCTCGAAGCCGGCGGGGTCGGGCATGGAGCGGCGGCTCATGCTGCCGCGCAGCTCCGCGACGGAGGCGTAGTCGTGCTCGTCGAGGATGGCCTCGAGCTCCCCCTCGACCCTGGAGACGTGGCTCGGCCCGTTGCGTAGCAGCGCGGAGGTCATCATGGCCACGTCCGCGCCGGCCAGCAGCACCTTGGCGGCGTCCAGGCCGGTGTGGACGCCGCTGGTCGCCGCGAGCGAGGCGCGGACCTGCCCGTACAGGATGGCGATCCAGCGCAGCGGCAGGCGCAGCTCCTCCGAGGTGGACAGCACCAGCCGCGGCACCACGTCGAGCGCGTCGATGTCGAGGTCGGGCTGGTAGAAGCGGTTGAACAGCACCAGGCCGTCGGCGCCGGCCTCGGCCACCCGGACGGCCATGTTCGCCATCGCGGTGAAGAACGGGCTCAGCTTGACCGCCAGCGGGATGGTGACCGCCGCGCGCACCGAGGCGACCAGCTCCAGGTAGCGGTCCTCCAGCTCGGCCGCGCCGACGCGCGGGTCGGTGGCGATCGCGTACAGATTCAGCTCGATCGCGTCGGCGCCGGCGTCCTGCATGCGCCGGGCGTGCCTGACCCAGCCGCCGGGCGTGGTGCCGTTGAGGCTGGCGAGCACCGGGATGGCGACCGCCCGCTTGGCCTGCTCGATCAGGCCGAGGTACGACGACGGTCCGGTGTTGTAGTCGGCGAGGTCGGGGAAGTACGACTGCGCCTCGCCGACGTGCTCTGAGGTCTGCTCCAGCAGCCGGTCCAGGTCGACCTGGTCGTGGGTGAGCTGCTCCTCGAACAGCGACGGCAGCACCGCGGCGGCGGCGCCGGCGGCCTCGAGGCGGCGCAGGTCGTCGGTGTCGCCGGTCAGCGGCGACGCCGAGGCGACCAGCGGGGAGCGCAGCTCCAGGCCGAGGTAGGTGGTGCGCAGGTCGGTCACTCGGCCCCCTCCTCAGCGTGGCCGGGGTCGCCGTGCGTGCCATCCGGGCGCGGCGGCAGGTGGGGGGCCGTGCGCGGCAGCGTGGCGAGCTGCTCGTAGTAGCGCCAGCGCTCGCGCGCGTCCTCCTCACCGATCGTCATCAGCCGGTCGAACTCGCCGGGGTCGGTGCGGGCCAGCATGGCGAAGCGGGCCTCGGTCTCGGCGAACTGTCGCAGCGGCACCGTCGGCGGCTTGGAGTCGAGCTGGAAGGGACGCTCCGCGTCGGGGTGGTAGCGGTACAGCGGCCAGTGGCCGGAGCGGACCGCATCGCGCTGGTGCGCCATCGAGCCGGACATGTCGAAGCCGTGCGCGATGCAGGTGGAGTAGGCGATCACCAGCGACGGCCCCGGCCACGCCTCCGCCTCCAGCAGCGCCTTGACCGTCTGCATGTCGCTGGAGCCAAGGGCGATGTGGGCGACGTAGACGTTGCCGTAGCTCATCGCGATCATGCCGAGGTCCTTCTTGCCGGTCTGCTTGCCGCGCGCGGCGAACTTGGCGACCGCGCCGCGGGGTGTCGCCTTGGAGGCCTGCCCGCCGGTGTTGGAGTACACCTCCGTGTCGAGGACCAGCACGTTGACGTTCTGGCCGGAGGCGAGCACGGCGTCCAGGCCGGCCGAGCCGATGTCGTAGGCCCAGCCGTCCCCGCCGACGATCCAGACGCTGCGGCGGACCAGCTCGTCGGCGATGCCGTCCAGCTCGCGCGCCTCCGGCCGGTCGAGCCCGGCCAGGCGCTGGCGCAGGTCGGCGACCCGCTCACGCTGGGCGGCGACGTCGGCCTCGCTGTCCTGGTCGGCGTCGAGGATGGCGCGGGCGAGGTCGGCGCCGACCTCGGGCGCGAGCCGCTCGACCAGCTGGCGGGCACGCTGGTTGAGGCTGTCGGCGCCCAGGCGGATGCCCAGGCCGAACTCGGCGTTGTCCTCGAACAGCGAGTTCGCCCAGGCGGGCCCGCGTCCCTGGGCGTTCACCGACCATGGCGTGGTGGGCAGGTTGCCGCCGTAGATCGAGGAGCAGCCGGTGGCGTTGGCGACCAGCAGGCGGTCGCCGAAGAGCTGGCTGATGAGCTTGAGGTAGGGGGTCTCGCCGCAGCCGGCGCAGGCGCCGGAGAACTCGAACAGCGGCTGGCGCACCTGCGAGCCCTTGACCGAGTCCGGCGCCATCAGCTCCCGGTCGAGCTCCGGGATGCCCAGGAAGAACTCCCAGTTCTCCCGCTCCCGCTCGAGGAACGCGTCGATCGGGGTCATATTGATCGCCTTGTGCTTGACCTCCTGCTTGGAGTGCGCCGGGCAGACCTCCACGCAGACGCCGCAGCCGGTGCAGTCGTCGGGGGCGACCTGGATGGTGAGGCGGCGGCCCGGCACGTCGCGCGAGCGGAAGTCCTTGGAGAGGAAGCGCTCCGGGGCTCCCTGGAGCGCGTCCGGCTCGAAGACCTTCATGCGGATCGTGGTGTGCGGGCACACGATCGCGCACTTGCCGCAGTCGATGCAGACCGACGGGTCCCAGACGGGGATCTCCGCGGCGAGCGAGCGCTTCTCCCAGCGCGCGGTGCCGGTCGGGAAGGTGCCGTCGACCGGCAGCGCGCTGACCGGCAGCAGGTCGCCCTTGCCCTCCATCATGCGCGCGGTGACGCGCTGCACGAAGCCGGGCGCGTCCGCTGCGACGGTCGGGCGCCGGTGGCGGCTGGCGGTCGCGGCGGCGGGCACCTTGACGTGGCTGAGCGCCGCCACGGCGTGGTCGATGGCGGCGAAGTTGCGGGAGACGACCTCCTCGCCGCGCCGGCTGAACGCCGCCTCCACCCAGCGCTTGATCGCCGCGATCGCCTGCTCGCGCTCGAGCACGCCGGCGAGCGCGAAGAAGCACGGCTGCATCACGGTGTTGATGCGGTGGCCCAGCCCGGCCTCGCGGGCGACCCGCGCGGCGTCGACCACCCACAGGTCGAGCCGCTTGTCGACGATGTCGCGCTGCACCTCGAGCGGCAGGTGCTCCCACACCTGGTCGGCGGGCCACGGGCTGTTCAGCAGGAAGGTCGCGCCCGGGGCGGCGCGCTCCAGCACGTCCATGCGCTCCAGGAAGTGGAACTGGTGGCAGGCGACGAAGTTGGCGTGCTCGATCCGGTAGGTGGAGCGGACCGGGCGGGACGAGACGCGCACGTGCGAGACCGTCACCGAGCCGGACTTCTTGGAGTCGTACTCGAAGTAGCCCTGGGCGAACAGGCCGGTGCCCTCGCCGATGATCTTGACCGCGGTCTTGTTGGCGCTGACCGTGCCGTCCGAGCCGAGGCCGTAGAACACCGCGCGCAGCCCCCGCGGGTCCTCGGCCTGGAAGGAGCCGTCCACGGCCAGGCTGGTGTGGCTCACGTCGTCGGCGATGCCCACGGTGAAGTGGTTGCGCGGCCGGTCGGCGGCGAGGTTGTCGAGGACCGCCTTGGCCATCGCCGGGGTGAACTCCTTGGAGGCCAGGCCGTAGCGGCCCCCGACGACCAGCGCCGGCGCGGTGCCGGTAGCGGCGGCGCGCTCGGCGAGCGCGGTCACGATGTCCTGGTACAGCGGCTCACCGGTGGCGCCGGGCTCCTTGGTCCGGTCCAGCACCGCGACCCGCCGCACGGTCGCGGGCAGCGCGGCGGCCAGCGCCTCGACCGGGAACGGCCGGTACAGCCGCACGGTGGCGAGCCCCACGCGCTCGCCGGCGGCGCGCATCGCCTCCACCGCCTCGGCCGTGGCGCCCGCCGCGGAGCCCATCAGCACCACGACCCGCTCGGCCTCCGGGTGGCCCTCGTAGTCGACCAGCCGGTAGCGCCGCCCCGTGCGTTCGGCCAGCCTGTCCATGCTGGCCTGCACGATCTCGCCGACCGCCGCGTAGAAGGGGTTGACGGCCTCGCGGGCCTGGAAGAACACGTCCGGGTTCTGGGCGGAGCCACGCAGCCGCGGCCGGTCCGGCGACAGGCCGCGGTCACGGTGGGCGCGCAGGTGCCGGGAGTCGACCAAGGCGGCGAGGTCGTCGTCGGTGAGCGCGTGGATCTTGTTGACCTCGTGCGAGGTGCGGTAGCCGTCGAAGAAGTGCACGAACGGCACGCGCGAGGCCAGCGACGCGGCGTGGGCGACCAGTGCCAGGTCGTGGGCCTCCTGCACCGACGCGGACGCCAGCATCGCCCAGCCGGTGGGGCGCACCGCCATGACGTCGGAGTGGTCCCCGAAGATCGACAGGGCGTGCGTGGCGACGGTGCGGGCGGCCACGTGGATCACCGCGGGGCTGAGCTCGCCGGCGATCTTGAACATATTGGGCACCATCAGCAGCAGCCCCTGCGAGGCGGTGAAGGTCGTGGCGAGGGCGCCCTTGAGCACCGCGCCGTGCAGGGCCCCGGCGGCGCCCGCCTCGCTCTGCATCTCGACGACCTCCGGGACCTGGCCCCAGAGGTTCGGCCGCTCGGCCGCGCTCCAGGTGTCCGCCAGCTCCCCCATCGGCGTGGCGGGCGTGATCGGGTAGATCGCGATCACCTCGCTCAGCCGGTGCGCGACCCGCGCCGCTGCCTCGTTGCCGTCCATGCAGGCCCAGCCGTCCGTTGTCATCGTGCGCTCCTTAGCTCCAGCAGTTCGAGCTCAGCGGGGTGCCGCCAGCGCGAGACCGCCCCGCACGACGGGCACACCGCGACGCCCACGGCCAGATCGTCGTGCCCCAGCGGGCCGGCGAAGCCGCAGGGGCAGTCCAGGCGCGGCTCCACCGGCTCCAGCTCCAGGTCAGCGCCGGCCAGCGGCCCGTCCGCGGCGAGCAGGGCGAAGGCCTGGCGCAGCGCCTCCTGCGAGACGCCGGCGGCGTGCCGCACGCGCACCAGCGCGACCGGCGTGCCGGCGGCGCGCCGCTCGCACGCCTCCACCAGCTCGGCGACCAGCGACGCCTCATGCATGGGACCGCTCCGCCACGATCCGGGCGACCTCGTCCACCACCCGCGGCAGCGCGCGCTCCAGCGCGGGCGAGAGCCGCTCGCCAAGCTCGCAGGCGGCCACGCCGGCGCTGACCAGGAACACCGGTGGCGCGCTCCCGTACAGCGCGCCGGCCAGCTCGACCAGGGCGGCGGGATCGAGCCGGTGGGACAAGGCCGGCCTCGCGGACGGCGCGGGCGCGACGCGACGCACCATCACCACGCCCGGCGGGCCCCCGTCGGCGCGCGCGTCGACCAGCACGACCAGCGCCGCCCGGCTGACCTCCTCGGCCAGCTCCGGGGTGAGCTGGTGGCGGGCGAGCACCTCGGCGCCTGCCAGCCGCGGGTCCGCGGCCAGCAGCGCGGCGGCGTGCCAGCCCAGCCCGTCGTCGCCGCGCAGGCGGTTGCCGTAGCCGATCACCAGCACGCCCGCGCAGCCGTTCATCGTCGCAGCTCGTCGAGGACCGCTCCGTCCGGGCCGAGCAGCCGCACGTGCAGGGGCATCTCCCCGACCGCGTGGGTGGAGCACGACAGGCAGGGGTCGTAGCAGCGGATGGCGGCCTCGACCCGGTTGAGCATCGACTCCTCGAGCCGGTCGCCCTTGACGTAGTGCCTGGCGGTCTGGAGCACGCTGCGGTTCATCGCCAGGTTGTTGTGGCCGGTGGCGATGACCAGGTTCGCCCACTGCACGATGCCGTCGCCGTCGACCTTGTAGTGGTGCATGAGCGTGCCGCGCGGCGCCTCCGCCACGCCGACGCCCTCGTCGCGGTTGATGCCGGCGTGCGAGCGCACCCGCGGCGAGAGGATCTCCGGGTCGCCCAACAGCACCGCGATCCGCTCCACCGCGTTGAGCATGTCGATCAGGCGGGCGTAGTGGTAGTGGAAGGAGCTTCCGGGGACCCTGCCGAGACGGCTCCGGAGCTCCTCCAGCTCGGAGTCCGCCCGTGGCGTGCCCAGCCGGTCGGCGACGTTCAGCCGCGCCAGCGGCCCGACGCGGTAGACGCCGTCTGGGTAGCCGAGGTCCTTCCAGTACGCCGACTTCAGGTACGACCACGGCTCCACGGCCTCGCCCAGGTAGGTCCAGTAGGGCCGCGGGTCGACCCGGTCGGCCAGCAGGTTGCCGTCGGCGTCGATCACGCGCAGCAGGCCGTCGTAGTGGTCGACCACGCCGTCGCGGTCCACCAGGCCCATGAAGGCGGAGCGGAAGCTGCCGAAGCGCTCCGCCTCCTCCTCCCATCGCACCAGCGACTCCTTGTACCAGGCCAGCGCCCGCTCGACCGCCTCGAGCGCCGGTGGCACGCCCGCGAGCATCCGGTCGCGCGTGGCTGCCGCCAGCGGCGCGTCGACCCCGCCGGGCACCACCCACGAGGGGTGGATGCGCTTGCCGCCCAGCGACTCGATGATCTGCTGGCCGAAGCGGCGCACGGCCACCCCGTCCCTGGCGAGCTGCGGGTGCTCGCCGAGCACCCCGAACAGGTTGCGGCGGGCCGGGTCGGCGTCGAAGCCGAACAGCAGGTCGGGCGAGGACAGGTGGAAGAAGCTGAGGGCGTTGGACTGCACCACCTGGGCCAGGTTCATCACCCTGCGCAGGTCGGCGCCGGCCGGCGGCGGCTCCACCGCGAGGATCTCGTCGCACGCCTTGGCCGAGGCGACCAGGTGGCTCACCGGGCAGATGCCGCAGATCCGCGCCATGATCGACGGCATCTCGTGCACCGGGCGGCCCTGGCAGATCCGCTCGAAGCCGCGGAACTGGGTGACGTGGAAATGGGCGTCGGCGACCTCGCCGCCGTCGTCGAGCTGCAGCGTGATCCTGGCGTGCCCCTCGATCCGGGTGACCGGGTCGATCGTGATCTCGCGGCCCACGTCCCGTCTCCTCTCTAGCGGCCGAAGCGCGCCCGTGACGTGTCGGGCACGCGCCCCTCCAGCAGGTCGTTCAGCGCGTCGTAGATGATGTCGGCCGAAGGCGGGCAGCCGGGGATGAACACGTCGACCTTGACGACCTGGTGGACCGGCAGCGCCTTGGGCAGCAGCGCCGGCACCACCTGGTCCGGCACGCCGGGCCGGTCGGTGACGTTCTCCACGTAGGCCCGTCGCAGCAGCGGCACCGGGCCGATGGGGTTGCGCATGCCGGGCACGTTGGTGGTGACGGCGCAGTCGCCGAAGGAGACGAGGGTCCTGGTGCGCTCGCGGATGGCGCGGATGCGGCGCAGGTCGTCCTCGCTGGAGACCGCGCCCTCGACCAGGCACACGTCCACCTGCTCGGGGTACTCCTTGACGTCGACCAGCGGGCTGTAGACGAGGTCGGCGCGGGCGCCGATGTCGAACAGGCGCTCGTCCATGTCGAGGAACGACATGTGGCAGCCCGAGCAGCCGTCCAGCCAGACGGTCGCCAGGCGTGGCCGCGTCCCGCTCACGGGCCCCTCCGGTCGTCGCGCACGAGCTTGAGGTAGGGCAGGAACGGCCGCCGGTCCTTGGCCCCCTCCGCGACCGACCGGCCCTTCTCGAACAGCGCCCCGGTGGGGCAGACCTGCACGCACTTGCCGCAGCTCGTGCAGGTCGGCGATTCGCCCCACGGGGTGCCGAGGTCGGTGACCACACGCGCGTCGATGCCCCTGCCGGCCACGTCCCAGGTGTGCGCGCCCTCGATCTCGTCGCACACGCGCACGCAGCGGGTGCACAGCACACAGCGGTTGTGGTCGATGGCGAACAGGTCGTGGCTGGCGTCGACGCCCACGGACGGGTTGACCGCCGGCAGGTCGAAGTGGTCGACGCCCAGCTCCTCGGCGAGGTCCTGCAGCTCGCAGTGGTTGTTGGCCACGCACACCGAGCAGATGTGGTTGCGCTCCACGAACAGCATCTGGATGATCGTGCGGCGGTAGTCGGCCAGGCGCTCGGAATGGGCGGTGACCCGCATGCCCTCCTCGACCTTGGTCGTGCACGCCGGCGTGAGGCGCCCGGACCCGCCGACCTCGACCACGCACAGGCGGCAGGCGCCGACGTCGGAGAGGCCGTCCAGATGGCACAGGGTGGGGATGTCGATGCCGTTCTCGACGGCCACCTCGAGCACGGTCTGGCCCACCGCCGCGGCCATGTCGGCGCCATCGATTCTGAGCGTGTGGACGCTCACCGGACCACCTCCCGATCCGCCACGGGGCAGACCCCGGCGGCGCAGACTCGATCCTCCACGTGCTCCAGGTACTCGTCCCGGAAGTAGCGCAGCGTGCTGAACACCGGGTTCGGCGCGTTCTGCCCGAGCCCGCACAGGCTGGTGCTTGCGACCATGGCGGACAGCTCCTCGAGCCGGCGCAGGTCGTCGAGGCTCGCCTCGCCCTCGGCGATCCTGGTCAGCAGCTGGTGGAGCTGGTGGGTGCCGACCCGGCAGGGGATGCACTTGCCGCAGGACTCCTCGCGGCAGAAGTCCATGAAGTACCTGGCGACGTCGACCATGCAGGAGGTGTCGTCCATGACGATCATGCCGCCGGAGCCCATGATGGAGCCGGCCTCCTGCAGCGACTGGTAGTCGACCGGCATGTCGAGCAGCGCCTCGGGGATGCAGCCCCCCGACGGCCCGCCGGTCTGGACCGCCTTGAACGGCCGCCCGTCGACGATGCCGCCGCCGATGTCGTACACGATCTCGCGCAGGGTGACCCCCATGGGCACCTCGACCAGGCCGGTGTTGCGCACCCGGCCGGCCAGCGCGAACACCTTGGTGCCCTTGCTGGTCGGGGTGCCGATGCCGGCGTACCAGCCGCCGCCGTTGCGGATGATCGGGGCGACGCTGGCGAAGGTCTCGACGTTGTTGATCAGCGTCGGGCGGGCCCACAGGCCCGACACCGCGGGGTACGGCGGTCGCGGGCGCGGCGAGCCGCGGCCGCCCTCGACCGAGGCGATGAGGGCGGTCTCCTCACCGCAGACGAACGCGCCGGCGCCCAGGCGGATCTCGACCGAGAAGCTGAACGGCGTGTCGGCGATCTCGCCGCCGAGCAGCCCCGCGCGCGTGGCCAGGCGGATCGCGGTCCGCAGGCGGGCGACCGCCAGCGGGTACTCGGCCCGGCAGTAGACGTAACCCTGGCTGGCGCCGACGGCATAGCCGGCGACCGCCATGCCCTCCAGCACGCGGTGCGGGTCGCTCTCCAGGACGCTGCGGTCCATGAACGCGCCCGGGTCGCCCTCGTCGGCATTGCAGATGACGTACTTGGGGTCGCCGGCCGCCTTGGCGACCGTCGACCACTTCAGCCCCGTCGGGTAGCCCGCGCCGCCACGCCCGCGCAGCCCGCTGCGGGTGACCTCCTCGATCACCTGGGCCGGGCTCATGGTCGTCAGCGCGGAGCGCAGCGCCTGGTACCCGCCGGCGGCCAGGTAGTCGTCCAGGCTCTCGGGGTCGACCCTGCCGGAGTTCTCAGTCACCACCTGGAGCTGCCGGGAGAAGAAGGGCGCCGGCGCCGCGGGCGCGTGGCCGGGCTCGCGGCCGCGCAGCGCCTCGACCACGCCGTCGGCGCTGGCCCCGCCGTCGGCGTCGTCCGGCCGGACGTGCTCGAACAGCCGGCCGCTCTCGGGCACCTCGACCAGCGGGCCCGCCGCGCACAGGCCGAGGCAGCCGACCCGCTTGACGGCCACGTCGGTCAGCCCGGCCCGCCTGACGCGCTCGCTGATCGCCTCGAGGACCCGGTCCGACTGGCTGGACAGGCAGCTCGCCGCCTGACAGACGTACGCGGAGGCGCGCGCGGGCCCCTCGGGGACCACTCCCACCCCGTGCCGCCGCCGCTGCGGCGCGGCGGCCTCCCGGGAGGCCGCGCCCTCCATCCCGCTCATTGGTGGGCTCACAGCGCCTCCAGTCGCTCGACAACGCCGTCGGGTGTCAGCTTGCCGTGGACCTCGCCGTCGAGGACCATCGCCGGCGCCAGGCTGCACGCGCCGAGGCAGCGGGCGCTGAGCAGCGACAGCTCGCCATCCTCCGTGGTCTGGCCGGGCCGGACGCCGAGATCGCGGCCGATGCGCGCGAGGATCCCGCTTGCGCCGTTGATGTAGCAGGCCGTGCCGGTGCACACCACGCAGGCGTGCCGGCCCTGCGGCTTCAACGTGAAGAACGCGTAGAAGGTCGCCACGCCGAAGACCTTGCTCAGCGGCACGCCGAGCGAGTCGCCGACATAGGCGAGCGAGCCGCCGTCGAGGAAGCCGAACGCCTCCTGCACGCTGTGGAGCGCCTCGATCAGTGCGTCCGGACGATGCCCGAGCCGGCGCATGCGCGTGTCCACGATCCGCCAGCGCTTGTCGTCACTGGGTGGCGCCGGCAACGTTAGCGATGCCCCCATCTGTCCCCCTTACGAGCAGGCGTCGGGTCCAGTCGAGCACGGCAGACGCCGCCGAGCCTACCCGCTCGACGGGCCGAATTACAGGAGGCGGAGGTCCTATCCTGGACGGGCAGACGGCTCCCGGCGCGCGGGCCGCCAGACGGCCCCGCGTCGGGGCGGCGGTCAGCTACCGGGCGGCATGGTGTGGCGGGCCAGGTAGGCGGCCGCCTCGGCGCGGCGGGCCACCTCCAGCTTGGACAGGATGCTGGAGACGTAGTTCTTGACCGTCTTCTCCGCCAGACCCAGCTCCTGGCCGATCTGCCGGTTGGTGCCCCCGTCGGCCACCAGCCCCAGGATGCGCTCCTCCTGCGGCGACAGCCGCGCCAGCTTCTCGTCCCGGAACAGGTGCTTGCCGCGGCGCAGGCGGTCCAGCACCCCCCTGGTGACGGCCGGGTCCAGCAGGCTCTGTCCCTGCCCGACCGTGCGGATCGCCCGCACCAGCTCAGCGCCCTTGATCTGCTTGAGGACATAGCCCGCCGCGCCGGCCATGATCGAGGCGAACAGCGCCTCGTCGTCGGCGAAGGAGGTCAGCATCAGCACCTGCGTCGCCGGACGGGCCGCGCGCACGTCGCGGGTGGCCTCGATGCCGCTGCCGTCGGGCAGGCGCACGTCCATCACGACCACGTCGGGCTGGGTCCGCTCGCAGACAGTGACCGCCTCGCGGGCCGTGCTGGCCTCGCCGGCGACCGTGATGTCCTCGACGGCGGCCAGCAGCGCCTTGATGCCGTCGCGGACGACCTCGTGGTCGTCCACCAGCACCACCCGCAGTGGTCGCTCAGCCATGCCGTCATGCTTCCAGTCGCGCGACCTGTCCGCAAGCACCCGCCCGGTGCGGCTCTACGCTTGCGTGAGCGCCGCCGAGAGGCGCTGAGCGACCACGCGGTCGCCGAGGTACCCGGCGATCCCGTGCGGGTTGTCGGAGGGATTGTGGACGTCGTTGACGTTCTCGATCTCCGCCGGAAAGATGTCGCGGTCCAGGCGGGAGTACAGGGCGACCGGGTCACGCTCGTCGGCGGCGTTCAGCCAGTGCGCCACCCCCGAGGGCCGGCCAAGGGGGCGGGGCAGGTATTTCTTGACCACGTCGACCCCGAGCGGCGACCCGACCGTCACGAACAGCCGCACGTCGACGCCCGGGGCACGCTCGGTCAGGACCCAGTAGGCCACGATCGACCCCAGCGAGTGCCCGACGACCACAGCGGGCCCGGCGTCGAGGTCGGCGGCCACCAGGTCGTTGACCGCCTCGGTGACATCCAGGCGGCTCAGGTAGGCGTGCACGTCTCGAGTCATGACCGGCAGCAGCCGCTCCCCCAGCCACGGCACGCGGCGGCTGATGACGCGACCCGCCGCGTGGACCCACTCCCAGTTCTCCGGACCGCGCGCGACCCGCTCCTGGCCCAGCTCGGCGGCGATCTCCTCGTCGGAGATGCCGGCGCGCTCGGCCAGCTCCAGCACCAGCATGCCCTCGAAGGGGTCCGAGACGTCTCCCGGGCCTCTGGCGACCACCTCTCCGGGGGCCGCCGGACGCACGGCCATCTCGTCCAGCACCTTGCCGTAGAAGGGGAGGCGCACGTCCAGATCGGCTGCCAGCGGCGGCAGGCCGGCGGCCTGCAGCCCGCGCCCCAGCGCGTCCCGCCAGGACTGCTCGATCTGGCCCGCCTCCTTTTCGCCCTGACCCCGTCCGTGCACCAGTACCAGACGCATCTCGTCCTCCTGTCACCCGCCGACGAGCTTGTCAGCCAGGTTGATGGAAATGTCCCGGAAGGTTGTCCACAGGGCGGGAGCGAGCTGCCGCCTGGCCGCGGAGAACGCGTCCTCCCCGATCGGGAGGGTGTCGGCGAGCGACCACCCTTGCGTCATCATCGGGAACGCCGGCGCGACCGGCACGCGCAGGTCGGCGGCGTCCACGCCGGCGAGCAGCACGAGGTCGAACGGGACCACGCGGTCGCGGTCCTCGAACATCGACACGAGCTCGCGCACTTTCCCTCGCCGGCCCATGCGCACCAGGTAGTAGGCGGTCAGCATCGCCAGGGTCGGGTTGAGGTCGTCCTCGACAGCCGCCCACATGTCACGGTCCTCGGTCGGCTCGAAGCCGCCGATACGGAGCTGGGCCGACGCACGCGCGATGAGCTGGTGCGTCAGCGACGGGTCGAGCCGCTGCGGCGGCGCCGACGCCACGGGCAGGTACTCGAGCTGCTCGCTGCCACCGGCCCCGACCGTCAGGGTGCCCACGTACCCGGGCAGGATGACCGCGGCCGCCCACAGGCGCCCCTCGGGGCGTTCCAGCCGCAGCATGGCCGCGGCCGGCCGTCCCTCGCGGCCGCGCACGTGCCAGGCGCCGCGCTCCTCGAAGGTGCCCCGGTCGCCGCCCGCCACCAGGGCCAGGTCCAGCTTGGCGCCCACCACCGACAGGCCCGCGGCGGTCTCGAAGTTGGACCTGCCCGCCGCGGCCGCGAAGCGAGTGGCCAGCGCGTCGACCTCGACGCTGTGGCGCTCGTCGAGCTGTGCCAGCAGCGCGTCGTCGTCATCGCCGGCGTCCTCGTCCGGCGCGGATCGACTCGCGGCCGGCGGCCGGGGCCTCCCGATGCCGCGCCAGCGCGGGCGCCCGGGCGGGACCGGGACCTCCGCCGCACCGCCCGTTTCCGGGCCGCTCTGCGGCGGTGGCGGGGCGGGAGCGGGAGCGGCGGGGAGAGCGGCCGGCGGCTCGAGCCACGACAGGACGTTCGGCTCCCAGATCGACTCCGCGATGCAGTCGGGCCGCTGGTCCACCTGCACCTCGCGGTATGCCTCCAGGCGCACTTTCCTGCTCAGGTACTCCCTGAGCGGATGGGCCAGCACGGCATAGGGCATGCGCCCGCCGACGACGGGCCGCGCCACCTCCCCGGCCTCACCGCGCAGGCCCGACATCAGGCAGCGGCTGAAGACGCCGAACGCCCTGGCGGCCACCTGCTCCGGGACCTTCTCCCAGGCGGAGTCGCCCGACTTGGTCGCGAAGAACCGGTCCACCTGGACGTCGACCTGATTGAGATGGACGCTCGGGAAGACCAGGCTGCCCTGCAGGCTCAGCTGCAGCTTGCCTGGGGGGTTCCGGCAGGCGTCGCCGAAGAAGACCACGTGCGGGATGCCGCACTGGCGCGCCAGCTCGGCGCTCTTGCTGACGTTGATGGCCTCGTTGGGATTGACGTTGGCCTCGCTGAGCAGCCACATGTCGTCCCAGGTGCCGACGGCCAGGCCGTGCCCGGAGAAGTACACGACCAGACGCTCGGCGTCGCCCGCGTCGACCACCGTGCGCACCGCCCGGACAATGCTGTCCGCTCGCACCGGCTCGCCGTCGAAGTCGACGAAGCGCTCCACCTGAAAGCCTTGGGCCGTGGCCCAGTCGGAGAACTCGGTGACGCCGGTCTTGACGCCGGCAAGGGGCGTGAACCCGGGGACCCTGGACACGCCGATGACGACGGCGACCTGTCGTGCCACGGCACCCCCCTCCCCCCGATGCGTGACATGCCACAACTCCGTCAAGAGGCTCGCCCCGGACGGAGGCCCCGTCAATCATCAGATTTGCTCAGTCATGAGGGGTGGACCTGCGATGCTGTCACCATGCGGTCCGGCTCGATGCTCTCCGCCGTCGCGGCGCTGCTCGCCGCGGTCAACCTGCTGGACAACTGGCTGCTCCCGCGGGCCTACGTGGTCGCCGGCCGCGGGTAGGCACCGCGGGCACGCGGTGCGAGCACCCCCTCAGACGTTGGTGTCGTAGCGGAAGACGAGCATCTGGCTCGCCCGGTCCAGGGCGGCGGGGAGCGCCAGGCACTCGACCTCGATCGCGGTGAGCAGCGCGGCGGGGCGCGCGCCGGTGCCGGTGGCGAACTGCAGGCGGCGGCACAGCACCGCCAGGCGGGTCGCGCCGACCTGCGCCGCGGACCCCGCGAGCTGGTGGGCGGTCGCGCCGAGCGCGGCGGCGTCGCCACGGTCCGCGGCGTCGGCCAGCTCGGCCCAGCGCTCGGGCAGCTCCTCCTGGAACGTCGTGATCAGCTCCACGAACAGGCTCTCGTCGTCGAGCTCGTCGCGGACCCTGGCCAGGGCCTCCCGGTTGAGCCGCCGTCCCGGGTTGGTCGGCGACGGCAGCCATCGCCAGAGCGTGTCGCGCAGCCTCGCCATCTCCAGCGGCTTGTCGAGGTAGTCGTCGACGCCGGCGGCCAGGCACTCCCGCCGGTGCTCCTCGCGCGTCTCGGCGGTCATCAGGATGATCGGCAGCTCCCGCCCACCCGGAAGGCCACGGATCAGCCGCGTGACCTCGAGCCCGTCGATCCCCGGCAGGCGGCGGTCGATCAGCATCGCCTCGAAGCCGCTCTGCCGCACCGCCTCGACCGCCTCCGCGCCGTCGCGGACCGCCGTCGCGGCGGCCCCGAGACGGCTGAGCTGCCGGGCCAGGACCAGGCGCTCGGTGGCGTTGTCGGCGACCAGGAGAATGCGCGGCTGCGTTTCCGGCCCCCCGCTCATCGCCTGCTCCTGATCCGGCGGCATGATCGACCCCCTCTGATAGCTATCGGCACGCACGGGGCCCTGATGAACCCGGTCCCGGGGCCCGGCCGGCGGCTCGCTATACTCGTGCGATGCCCGATCCGCGCCAGCGACCCAGGGCGACGATCAGCAGCCCGTCCAACCCAAGGTTGAGATCCATCGTCGCGCTGCGCCGCCGCCGCGACCGCGAGCGCTCAGGGACCATGCTGGTGGAGGGCTACGAGGAGCTCTCCATGGCGCTGGACAGCGGTGTGCGGCCGCTGTCGCTGTACTACTGCCCGCCGCTGATGGCCGACCAGGCGCAGCTCGAGCTGCTTGCCAAGGTCGAGGCCACCGGGGCCGAGATCGTCGAGCTCGGCGAGCGGGCGTTCGAGCGGGCGGCGTACCGGGAGGCACCCGACGGCTGGCTCGCCCTCGTGCCGGCCGTCTCGACCGATCTGCGCCGGCTGCGACTGCGCGCCGACCCGCTTGTCCTGGTGTGCGAGTCGGTCGAGAAGCCGGGGAACCTCGGCGCCATGCTGCGCACCGCCGAGGCGGCGGGGGTCGACGCGGTCATCGCCGCGCCGGCGGTCACCGACTGGGGAAACCCCAATGTGGTGCGCGCCAGCAAGGGAACCATCTTCTCGGTGCCGGTGGCCGAGGCCGCCACGGCGGAGGTCATCGAGTGGCTCAGGGCGCATGGGATCGCGATCGTCGCCGCCACGCCGGAGTCGCGATCGACCTTCGTCGCCCCGGACCTGCGACGCGGGGTGGCGGTTGCCGTGGGGTCTGAGAAGCACGGCCTGAGCCGCGCCTGGCTCGAGGCCGCCGACGCGAGGGTGCGCATCCCCATGTTCGGCCGGGTGAACTCGCTGAACGTGGCCACCGCCGCCGCCCTGGTCGTCTACGAGGCGCTCCGGCAGCGCGGCCGCCTGGACGCTCCGGGCTGAGCGGCATGGCCGAGCTGATCAGCAGCGCCGCCAATCCCCTTGTCAAGCGCGTGCGCGCGCTGGCGGAGCGCAAGCACCGCCGGCGCGAGGGGGCGTTCTTCGTCGAGGGCATCCAGCCGGTCTGGCAGGCGGTCACGGCCGGCGTGGAGATCGAGACCCTGATCGTGGCGCCCGACCTGCTCGACGGCTCGCCCGCCCTGGAGATGGTCGCCGAGCAGCAGGCGCGGGGCATTCGCGTGGCGCGCCTCAGCCGCGAGCTGTTCGAGCGCCTTTCGGACCGCGACGGCCCATCCGGCCTGGCCGCGATCGTGCGCGGGCGGGTCGGGACGCTCGACGACCTGTCGGTCGGGCCCGACTCGCTGCTGGTCGCGCTGCACCAGATCGGCAACCCCGGCAACCTCGGCACGATCATCCGCACCGCCGACGCCGCCGGCTCGGGGGGCGTGATCCTGCTCGGCGAGACGACTGATCCCTTCGCCCCGGCCGCGGTGAAGGCGAGCATGGGCGCGGTGTTCTCCGTGCCGGTCGCCCACGCGCGCGAGCCCGACGAGCTCTTCGAGTGGGCACGGGCCCACAGGCTCAGCGTCGTCACCACCTCCGCCCACGCCGACGGCGATCACTGGGCCGTCAGCTATCCCTCGCCCGTGGCGCTCCTGCTCGGCAGCGAGGGCGACGGCCTGCCAGCCGACCTGCTCGCGCGCGGGGACCTCAGCGTCCGCATCCCGATGACCGGCAGCGCCCACTCGCTCAACCTCGCCGTCGCCGCCGGCATCCTGCTGTACGAGGTGCGCCGCCAGCGGGTTGCGCAGCCCCAGGGCTGGTCGAGACCATCCTCGCCGCCTACTCCACCCGCTGGAACCGGAAGGTCGCGACCGCGAGCATGACCAGCCCGGTGACGGCGACGATGCCCACCTCGAGCAGGGTCGGGACCCGCCAGCCCCACCATGCCATGCCGGGATCGAGCGCCTGCCGGGTCGCGGCGGCGACGTGGAGGTGGTTGAAGACCGTGTGGCGCATCGGGTCGACGGCGTAGGTCAGCGGGTTGAGGTGGGTGAGGACGTGCAGCCACGCTGGCAGGTTGGCCAGCGGGAACAGGGCCCCGGAGAGGAACATCAGCGGCATGAGCGACATCTGCATGACGCCCATGACCGACTGCACCTTGCGGATGCCGGCGGCGATCGCCATCCCGAACGCGGTGAGCGTGAAGCCGAGCAGCAGGAGCTCGCCGAAGAGGGTGAGCATCAGCACCGGCGAGTAGGGCACGTCCACGAGCCCGGCGAGGCACAGCACGAGCACGCCCTGGAAGGTGGCGACGGTGGCGCCGCCGAGCGACTTGCCGAGCACGATCGCGTCCCGGCGCACCGGCGCGACGAGCATCTCGCGCAGGAACCCGAACTCACGGTCCCAGACGATGGTCACCGCCGAGAACACCGCGGTGAACATCACGGTCGTGGCCAGCACGCCCGGGAAGATGACCGTGCTGAGGCTGGTGCCCTGGGTGGCCCCCGACGTCAGCGACCGCAGCCCGCCGCCGAGCACGAACAGGAACAGCACCGGCTGCATCAGGGCTGTCACGATGCGGAGGCGGTCATGGGCGAAGCGGATGAGCTCGCGCTGCCAGACGACCTTGACCGCGCGGAGGTCCTGGCGCAGGCCGCGGGCGGGCACGCGCACGCGGGCGACCTCGAGGGACGGCGGTGCCAGTGGCGTGGTGGTCATCGCTTCACCTCCGCACGACGGCGGCCAGCGGGTGGCCGCGCGCCCGGTCTCCGGCGGACGCCTCGGCGTCGCGGATGGTGCTGCCGGTGTAGGCCATGAAGACGTCGTCGAGGGAGGGCCTGGCGACGCTGACGGCGCGGATGGGCACGCCGAGCTCGGTGAACAGGCGCGGCACGAAGTGCTCCCCGCCGGGCACGGCGAACGTGACGGCGCCCTCGTGCACGGCCGCCTGGACGCCGAGCGACTCCCGCAGGGCCTCGATGGCCCTGGCGTCGTCGGCCGTCTGGATCTGCACCCGGTCGGTGCCGACGCTCTCCTTCAGCGCGTCCGGCGTGCCCATGGCGACGATGCGCCCGGCGTCGATGATCGCGATGCGGTCGCAGTGCTCGGCCTCTTCCATGTAGTGCGTGGTGAGGAAGATGGTGATGTCCTCGCGGCGCTTGAGCTCCTCGATGTAGCGCCAGATGGCGCTGCGCGTCTGCGGGTCCAGTCCCACGGTGGGCTCGTCGAGGAACAGCACCCTGGGCGAGTGCAGCAGGCCGCGGGCGATCTCCAGGCGCCGCCTCATGCCCCCGGAGAACGTCTCCACCAGGCTGGAGCGCCGCTCCCACAGGCCGACCATCTCGAGCACCTGGCGCATCCGCTCCGGCACCACCGCCTTGGGGACGCCGTACAGCTCGGCGTGGAAGCGCAGGTTCTGCTCGGCGGTGAGGTAGCCGTCCAGGGTGGGCTCCTGGAAGACCAGGCCGAGGTTGCGGCGCACCTCGTCCCGGTCGGCGACCACGTCGTAGCCGGCCACCCTGGCCCGCCCGGCGCCGGGCCGCAGCAGGGTGCACAGGATCTTGATGGTGGTGGACTTGCCGGCGCCGTTGGGTCCGAGGAACCCGAACGTCTCCCCCGGCGCCACCTCGAAATCGATGCCCCGGACGGCCTCGACGTCGCCGTAGCGCTTTTCCAGGCCGCGCACCGAGACCGCCGGCGCGCTCGTCGTCTCCAACCTCATTCCTCTTCGTTCGGGTCGCTCTCTGCGAGGATCCGGTACAGGGCGCGCCGGGCCTCGACAAGGACCTCGCGCGCCTCGGCGATCTGCGCCTTGGTGCCGGCGTGCGTCACCTGGGTGAAGGCCATGAACAGCTGCATACCGAGCTCACGCAGCTCGAGGATGTCGTCGGTCACGGTGCCCGCCACCGCCTCCCAGGGGGCGGTGAGCTCCTCCTTGTGCTGCTCGACGTGGGCGCGGCCGGCGTCGGTCAGCTCGAAGGTACGCCTGCCCTCCGTCTCGACGGAGCGGATGAGGCCCTCGTCCTCGAGCTGCTGCAGCGCTGGGTACACCGATCCAGGGCTGGGGCGCCACACGCCCCCGCTGCGCTCGGCGATCTGCTGGATGATCTGGTAGCCGTTGAGCGGCTGCTCGGACAGCAGCGCCAGGGCGGCGGCGCGGACGTCACCGCGCCGGACTCTGGGGCCACGGCGGAACGGGCCGCCGAAGCCGGGTGGGCCGAACGGCGGCCCACCGAAACCGGGACCACCGAAACCGGGGCCTCCGGAGCCGCGCCCTCTGGAGCCGGGCCCGCCGAACGGGAAGCCGCCGCGCCCTCCGCGCCCGAACCGTCCAGGGTCGGAGCGCCCGCGGCCGGCCATCGCCAGCCAACCGGAACCTCGGCGCCCAGCCCAGCGGCCGGGCATCGCGCTTGCCATGCTCATCACTCACCTCTACCTTCCTCGGAACATCTCGATGCCTCAACGATATATCTAGACGGTTCCGAGCGCAAGCCTCTTTGCCGCGTGGGTGGGGGGATCTTGCCGCGGTTGCCCTCCGCCTCGATCAGCGCACCGATGGTCGAAGGGATCGTCGGCCCTTCCGGCGGCCCGTCCCGGTGGACCGGCGCGGGTCGCCGTCGTGGCCGCGCCACACCACCGCCATCATGGCGGGACGGACGCCGCGCTCGGGGACCACGATCATGGAGTCGGCCAGGCTCCCGCCGCCGAGTCGCACCCCGATGCGCACGAGGGCCACGCCGGCGGCGGCGCGCCAGCTCCGCGGGGAGGACCCGCGCGCGGCGGCGGCCGGGTGGGCCGAGCGGGCCCTGGCACGGCATCGCTCCCGCTCGGCCTGGTGCAGCAGATCCTGACGGCGCTGCTCGGCCAGTTCCTCGGTCATCAAGGGGTGCATCTTTTCCTCCACACGTACCGGAAGCGTGTAACAAGTAAAGTTGCTATCGTCTGTCACGACGCTACTGGACCTCGACCGGGCAGTCCAATGAATTTCACCCACTACACGGACCAGCCGGTCACGCTGGCCATCGACCTGGTCAACACGCTGCAGCCGGTGAGCGGCAAGGACCAGCTCGCCGACGTCGCCGCCCTGCGGGCGTTTCTCGCGGCCCACGACGTCAGCTCCCGCGTCGGTGCCGGCGACCTTGCCCGGGTGCGCGAGCTCCGCGCCGACCTGCGCGAGGTATTCGCCGCCGCCGACCCGCGGGTCGCCGCCGACCACATCAACCGCCTGCTCGCGCGCAGCGGCACGACGCCCCGCGTGCGGGCACACGACGGCGACCCCCACCTCCACTTCGAGCCCGGCGGAGCCGGGCTGGCCGAGCGGCTCGGCGCCGCCACCGCCATGGGGCTCGCGATCGTGCTGTGCGACTTCGGCGTGAGCCGGCTCGGCGTCTGCGCCTCCGCGAGCTGCCAGGACGCCTTCGTCGACATGTCCAAGAACCGCCGTAAGCGCTATTGCTCGGAGGCCTGCGCCCACCGCGCGAGCGTGGCGGCCTTCCGCGCCCGCAACCGCTCCGACGGCGCCCCGATCACCTAGGGCGACGCGGGCCCAGCGCCACGGCGCAGGTACGCTCGGCGAGGTTGGCGGCGGGCACGCCACCGGCGCCGAGGATCGCGCCACGGATGCGGTCGCCGAGCCGGTCGACCAGGCGCGCCGGCAGGCCCGCGACCCCGTGCATGGCACCGAGCACCGAGCCGGCGGTCGCGCCGTTGCAGTCGGTGTCCCAGCCGCCCTGCACCGCCAGCCCGACGGTGCGCTCGAAGTCGCCATCGCCCCACAGCAGCGCCGCCGCGACCACGGCCGCGTTGCAGATCGCGTGCATCCAGTGGTAGCGGGCACAGGCCCCGCGGAGGCGCTCGAGCGCGATCCCCCAGTCGATCCCCTGGGCGTGCATGGCCAGCACCTCGCGCAGGGCCTCGGCCAGCCGCGAGCGGGTGGGGACCTGGCCCAGCCCGGCCTGGACCACGCGGCGCGAGTCGACGGTCACGAAGCTCGACGCCAGCAGCGCCGCCGTCCACAGGGACGCGTAGATGCCGTTGCCGGTGTGCGACAGGCTCGCGTCGCGGAAGGCCAGCGCGGCTGCGCCCGCCGGGTTGCCGGGCGAGACATAGCCCCACACGTCGCCGCGGATCTGCGCGCCCACCCACTCCCGATAGGGGTTGCGCCAGGCGGCGGTGGCGGGTGGCTCCAGGCCGAGCACCAGGTTGCGGTAGGCCGCCCGCTCGGCGGTGTGGACCTGATAGATCGGCAGGTGCTCGAGCCACTGCTCGGCCACCTGCGCCGTGGTCAGCTCCAGGCCGTAGGTCTCCAGCACGTGCAGGCCGAGCAGGGTGTAGTCGAGCGGGATCTGGCGGTGGCTCCAGCCCCTTGCCGGCCTGCCCAGATGCCGGCCGGCGGCGCGCCCGAGCCAGGCGGCCCGCAGGCGCTCGAGCAGGGCCCACTCGTCGAGCCTGAGCGGCGCCAGGTCGGGCGCCGGCGGCAGCTGGCCGTGGATCTCGTCCCAGGTCGACGGCTCCCTGTATGGCCAGTCGGGCAGGGACTGGGTCTGCTCCACCGACCACAGCGCGCGCAGCAGCGCGCTGTTGGACCCGTCGGCGAGCGCCCGCCCGACCTCCGCCTCCACCCCGACGACGTCATAGCCACTGGTGCGCCGCGCCTCGAGCTCGTCGCGGAGCACGTCGTGCAGGTTGAGTGGATCGTGGGACACCGGTTCCTCCTGGCGCCCCGTGATGGCGGCGGCTACAGCCCTGCCAGGACGCGGCGGTACTCGTCCGGGTCGCGCGGCTCGCTGGGCTGCTGGACGGTCAGGTGGCGGACGATGCCCTCCTTGTCGACGATGAACGTCCCCCGGACGGCAAAGCCGCGCTCCTCGTTGAAGACCCCGTAGTTCCTGGCCACCTCGCCGTGCGGCCAGAAGTCGCTCAGCAGCTCGAACTTGTAGCCCTCGCGCTCCGCGAACGCCTTCAGGACGTAGGGCGAGTCGACCGAGACGGCGAGCGTGGTGGTCTCCTCGTTCTCGAAGCTTTCGAGGTCGTCGCGGAGCTGGCACAGCTCACCGGTGCAGATGCCGGAGAACGCCAGCGGGTAGAACACCAGCAGCACGTGCTTCTTCCCGCGGTAATCGGACAGCCGGCGCATCTGGCCGTCCTGGTCCTTGAGCTCGAAATCGGGGGCCTGCTGACCAGCCTGGATCGACATGACGTGTGCGGTCCTTTCTCCCCTCGCCAGCCGCGCCTCGGCCGACGGCACTCTCCGGGCAGCCTACCGCCCCGCTCCTGGACCCGGCCGACGACGGCAGTGCGCCATCTACGCCCTTCTGCACAGTGGCGATACAGCCTTCTCCCCATATCCTCGGGCAAAACCGACGGATGGGGGATTGACTACGAAGTGGCCAGTCTGGCAGAGTCCGTTTCACCGGCAGGGTGGCGTGGCCGTGGTACTCGCGCCGGGGAACGGCAAGGTCGGGTGTCGTGACGCCGGACCAGGCACAGCGATCCCTCCCAGGGACCGGGTGCGACCGCCGGGGGTGGTCAACAGCCGCTGTGGCGGCACGATCCGCCCTCCAGGGCGGCTCTACGGGTGCCGTTCGGGGGGTAATTGGGCCCCGAGGAGATCCACCGGTGCTTCCGGTGCCCACTCGGGGCCCTTTTCTGGGCCCTTTTCTGGGCGCTCGACGATGCTGAGGCTGGTGCCGGGCCGGCCCCTGGTCGCGGCCATGACCTCCGCCAGGATCGACAAGGCGATCTCCGGCGGCACCCTGGCGCCGAGGTCCAGCCCGGTCGGGCTGTGGAGGCGCCCGATGCGGACGCCGGCCTCGCGCAGCTTGGCGACGAAGCCCGGCGTGTGGCGCCGGCTGCCCATCACGCCGACGTAGCCGACCTCGCCGCCGAGCACCTTGGTGAGCGCCGGCAGCAGATCGGGGTCGTCGTGGTCGACGAAGACGACCGCGTCACGCGGGCCGAGCCCGTCGACGGCGCTGGTGAACCCATCCGAGCCGGGCGGTTCCGCGCGCACGGCAAGGCCCACCAGCTCGCCGATGGCGGCCAGCGCCTCCGCCACCGGGCCGCCGCCACCGACCACCAGCCGGGGCTGCCCGCCGAAGGCCTCCAGGAACACCTCGACCACGCCTTCGCCCGGCTCGCCCTCGAAGCTGGTGTAGCTGCGGATGGCGGAGCGCTCGCCCGACCCCAGCAGCGCGCTCGCGTCCAGCCCGGCGCGACGGTCCAGGCCGTTGCAGCCGATCGTCCCCGCCAGCAGCGACCCGTCCAGCCCGAACAACGCCCGGTTGCCCGGCGCCGACGGTGGGTCGCCCTCGGTCCGCACCGTGGTGCCCATGGCCACTGGCCGCCCCGCGCGCCGCGCGCCGGCCAGCGCCTCCAGCACGTCTCCGCTCACCGCGACCCCTCCCGCTCCCGCAACTGGTTCAGCAGGCCCCCCGCCAGGACCGTCTCGCGCTCGCGGGGCGACAGCTCCAGCCGCGCCATGAACCCTGGCTTGCCCTCCACCTGGACCTCGACCTCCGAGGCTCCCCCCGCAAGCGCCTCCCGCAGGCCCGGTATCGCGAGCTGGTCGCCGACCTCCAGCCGGTCGCGCACCTCGCGATCGATCAGCAGCGGGACCAGTCCCTGGGCGATCAGGTTACGCCGGTGGATGCGGGCCAGGCCCACGACCAGCACGGCGCGCACACCGAGCGCCAGCGGCGCGAGGGCGGCGTGCTCGCGGCTGGAGCCCTGGCCGTAGTTGTCGCCCGCCACGATGAAGCCGCCGCCCCACTGCCCGGCCCGGCGCACGAAGTCGGGGTCCTCCTTGAGGAAGGTGGACTCGGCCAGCGCGGCGACGTTGGAACGGTCGGCCATCACGATCGCGCCGTCGGGCGCCGTCGAGCCGGTGGAGACGTTGTCGGGCAGGACGATCAGCACCTGACCGGCGAGGGTGTCCGGCAACGGCGGTGGCACCGGCGGCGGCTTGATGTTGGGGCCGCGGATGATCTCGACCCGCTCGGCCTTCCCCGGTGGGGGCGGGTCGATGATCATCGAGTCGTCGACCCGCGGGTCGGGCTCCCGGATCGCCGGCGGCTCGCCGAGCGTGCGCGGGTCGGTGATGGCGCCGGCCAGCGCGGTCGCCGCCGCCGTCGCCGGCGAGGCAAGGTACACCTGGTCGTCGACGGTGCCCGAGCGGCCCTTGAAGTTGCGGTTGAAGGTCCGCACGCTCGCCTTGCCGGACGGCGGCGCCTGGCCCATGCCCACGCACGGTCCGCAGGCAGGCTCGAGGATGCGGGCGCCCGCCCGCTCGAGGTCGGCGAGCACGCCGGAGCCGGTGATCGCGCGCAGGATCTGGCGGCTGCCCGGCGAGACGGTGACCACCGTGGTCGGCGGCAGGTGCCCATCGCGCAGCACGGCCGCGGGGATGGCGAGGTCCTCGTACCAGGAGTTCACGCTCGAGCCGAAGCACACCTGGTAGGCGGGGGTGCCAGCGACCTCCTCCACAGGCACGACGTTGTCCGGCGAGTGCGGCTTGGCGATGAGCGGCTCCAGTGTCGACAAGTCGACATGGATCTCCTCGTCGTAGGAGGCGCCCGGGTCGGGGCGCAGCTCGGTCCACTGCTCGCCGCGGCGCTGGCGCTCCAGGAACCGCCGCGTCCCCTGGTCGGACGGGAAGATCGCGGTGGTCGCGCCGAGCTCGGTGATCATGTTGCAGACCGTCGCGCGCTGGGTCAGCGGCAGCGTGGCGACGCCGGGGCCGGTGAACTCGAAGACGCGGTTGAGCCCGCCCTTGACCGTGCGGCGGCGCAGCAGCTCCAGGATCAGGTCCTTGGAGGCGACCCAGGGACCGAGCCGCCCGTCGAGGTGCACGCCGACCACGATCGGGGTGGGCATCTGGAAGGGATAGCCAGCCATGGCCAGCGCGACCTCCAGCCCGCCGGCGCCGATCGCCAGCGACCCGCACGACCCGGAGGTCGAGGTGTGCGAGTCCGCGCCGAGCAGGGTGGCGCCGGGACGGGCGAAGCGCTCGGTGTGGACCTGGTGGCAGATGCCGTTGCCGGGCCGCGACAGCTTCATGCCGTACCTGGGGCGGGCAAGCGGGCGGGAGGCGCCAGCCGAGCCACGGGACGGCGCTCCTGAGGCATGGAGATGGGCACGTCGCGCGCCCGGCGCAGCAGCGTCAGGAAGTCACGGCGCGGCACCGACCGTGCGCCGAGGCTGGCCAGGTGCGGGGTGGCGAGCTGCACGTCGATCAGCCAGCCGCCCGCCTCGGCGAGCCGGGCGACCAGGTCGACCAGCGCCACCTTGGAGGCGTCGCTGACCCTGTGGAACATCGACTCGCCGGTGAATACCGCCCCCACCCTGACCCCGTACAGGCCGCCGACCATCTCGTCGCCCTGCCACACCTCCAGGCTGTGGGCGTGGCCGAGCAGGTGCAGGCGCAGGTACGCCGCGCGCATCTCCGGGAGGATCCAGGTGCCCTCGACGCGGCGGCTCGACGCGCACGCCGCCACGACCGCCGCGAAGGCCTCGTCGACCGTGGTCTCCCAGCCGCAGCGGCGCAGCCGCTGGCGCAGCGAGCGGGACACCCGCAGCTCGTCGAGCGGGAGCAGCCCGCGCGGGTCGGGCGAGAACCACGGCAGCGGCATGCCGGGATGCGGCCACGGGAAGATCCCCTGTCGGTAGGCGTCCAGCAGGGTATCCGGATGCAGGTCGGCGCCGAACCCGACCACGCCGTCCGCGTCGGCGGTGGACGGATCGGGGAAGCGCCAGCGCGAGGCGCCCGGGTGCGTCATGACGGACTCCGGCCCATGGATCTGACGGGAGCTGTGGCGAGGCTTGGACCTTACCGGTGCCTTGCCACGCTCCGCACCTCAACAGCACGATGACAGCGGATGAGCGCGCAGAGGGAGAGCCGGTTGGAGATCACGGAGTTCGGGCTGGAGCGGTATTTCGCCAAGTGGGAGTTCAACGTCGCGCACCTGCTGTGCGCCAGCGACCCGGAGCCGGTGCCCATGGGCGAGCTGCTCGCCCTTGCCGACGCCGAGACCGGGCGGCTGTGGCGCGACCTGCGCCTGGGGTACACCGAGGCCCCGGGCCATCCGCTGCTGCGGGCCGAGATCGCCCGTGGCTACGAGACGGTCCAGCCCGACCAGGTCCTGGTCTGCTCGGGTGGCGAGGAGGCCGTCTTCCTGTCGCTCAGGGCGCTGCTCGGCCCCGGCGACCACGCCGTGGTGGTGTGGCCCGCCTACCAGTCCCTGCACGAGGTCGCGCGGGCGGTCGGCGCGGAGGTCACGCTCGTGCCGCTCGAGCACGACGAGGGCTGGGCGCTGGACCTGGAGCGGCTGCGGAAGGCCCTGCGTCCCTCCACCAGGGCCATCGTGGTGAACTTCCCGCACAACCCCACCGGTGCCCTGCCCCCGCCGGCGATCCTCGACGAGCTGATCGCGATCGCCGAGGAGGCCGGGGCGTGGCTGCTGTCTGACGAGGTCTACCGCCTGCTGGAGCTGGACGCGGCGGAGCGCTGGCCGGCGGCGGTCGACCGCTCCGTCAAGGCGCTGAGCCTCAACGTGACGACCAAGACGTTCGGGCTCGGTGGCCTGCGCATCGGCTGGGTCGCGACGCGAGACGCGGCGCTGCTCGAGCGCATCACCGCCCACAAGGACTACACCACCATCTGCAACAGCGCGCCCAGCGAGATCCTCGCGCTCATCGCGCTGCGCGCCGGCGACCACCTGCTGGACCGGACCATGGCGATCATCAGGGCGAACCTGCGCGAGCTCGACCGCTTCGCCGCGGAGGCCGCGGACTGGGTCCAGTGGGTGCCGCCGCGCGCCGGCACCATGGCCTTCCCCAGGTTGCGGGCGGACCTGCCCGCCGACGACCTGGCCGCGGCGCTCGTCAAGGAGGAGGGGGTCCTGCTGCTGCCCGGGTCGGTCTACGGCCACCCCGGCAACCACTTCCGCCTCGGCTTCGGCCGCCGCGACCTGCCCGAGTCCCTCGACGGTCTCCGCCGCTTCGCCGCGCGCCACCTTCGGTCCTCATAGCCTCGATAGGCGAGCGGGAATGAGTGGTGTCTCTATTTCAACCAACTATACTTGCCGACAGCTGGTTCTCTACTTGATGATATACAACCATCGGCGATACGCGGAAGTGGCGCGCGACTTGCTCGAGGTCCTCTGAGAGAACGACATCCAGCGCTCCCTCCAGCCGTTCCGCCACTCCTCGGGCTGGCGCGAGCAACTCAGCAGCGAAGGCGCGCTCTGTCTTTTGCCTGTCAGTATATGCACTTGTGACGAGGAAGAGCGCGTCCTCCTCGTAGAGCACATGCCAAAGTGCCCGGGCCAGAGTGAAACGCTTCGTCTCCTTTGGCTGTTGCCGTCCCAGCACCACAACAGGTTTTACCTCGCTGTCCGTACCGCCAACTGCCTGCAAGCCGCGATCATCGGTCCGTTGTGTCCGCGACTCAACGAGATCGTCGATAGCGAAAGCGTCCACCGGGGAGACCCCGAGCAACTCGCGAACCTCGGATGCCTGGCGCCATCCCCGCTCCCACGGTCGAGCGTTCTGCGCCTCTGTACGACGCGCGGTATGGCTCCTCAATCCCGAGACGCTCCCATCAACCCGCCTGGCCGAGGCGTTGATGAGACGTCCCGCGCTTGCGATCCAGTCCAATGCAGCTCCGATGCGGCGCGGGCTCACCGCGTCAAGGAAATCTCCAAATATGTTTCCGCTGAGCTCTTCTGACGCACGCAGGATATCCGATTCGATCTCAATCGCCTCAGAGTAAGGATCGAGTCCGAGGCGGGCAGCCGCAAGACAAAATTCCTCTTCGTCTTTGTCGACCCGCCGTACCTCTGACCACTCCTTCTCCAAAGCCGTGTTGGTTACTCCCTGCTCCGCCAGCCTGATGAGCACAGCTTCAACAAGTGAAGAGAGAACGCGCTCGACGACCGGACTGTCAAGCAACGCTTCTCCCTGGCTCAGGAATCGTACTGGGCGTCCTGGTTGGATGTGCTCATCGCGCCGCCACACCACGCGAGTCGACTGCCCCTCGGGAACTAGCAGTACGTGGGGCCAGGCAAAACCATCTCCCGCGGATTGGAGGCTGTGTCTGCTCAGACCAGTTCTCGCAACGACGTCCGGTTCGACCAGTCGCTGGCTCAACCGCGCGAGCTCGGGTGTCGGTCTGGCGTCCGCGCGAAGGAACCACCAATTATAGGCGATCCATTCCGCAAGCGGATACAGCGAGCAGTAGATGGCGCGCCTTGAGCTCTGTGATTCGCTATCCTCTACCAGGGTGACACAATCCTGGCCAACGAAGATCTCCAACCTGGCCCAGGTCGCTCGGTGCTCTGCCGCCCGAACAAGGGGCGCAGACTCCCAATCCCATCGAAGGCTCAGCTCCGGGTGACCGTACATCAAGGCTCCTCAGGCCACTCGCTTCGATCAAGTGGATAACCCTTGTAATGACCAAGCTCCTGATTCACGAGCCGACCCTCGTAGTAAACGTCACCTTCACGATGCCAGACATACCTCGGGAAGTCCCCTTCCCAGGGAGCGCCGACGCGTCCAGACACGATCGCTGTACGAAGCCACTGAGTCAGTTGTGCGGGATCTGAAAGTGCCGGGTCACATTTGGTCGCATCCGACCTGCGTTGGGGCGGGCCGGCGAACGACGGGTACGACTTGTGCTCGCTACTGCCAACGTATGAGGCGCGCGCCGCAATCTCTGCCAGACCTACGCCAGCAGGCGGGGACACGGGGGTCCGCCGGAGAGGTCGACGACGTTTGGGCGCACGCATCTGCTCAGTATGACGGCAGGTGACTGCGCGCGGGGGGCTTCTTCCCCAGGCCTGATGATCGTGTTTGCGTGATATGCGCCTGCGTTCCCGCGCTTCAGCGCCCCTTCGCCACGTCCGATCCCGGTAGCCTGGGAACAGGCCGAAGGACCAAGTGGTGCTCGGGACGAGGTGGTCGGATGGCGGCTGATGGGCGGGCCATGACCGGCGTGGCGCGGGCGCGTGAGGAGCTGGCCCGCCGCCTCGGGCCCCGCGAGGTGCTCGCCGACCCGCTGGCGCTGGCGCTGTACAGTCGCGACGCGTCCATGATCGAGGGCGCCTGCGCGCTGGTGGCCTTCCCACGCGACCGCGACCAGGTGGTCGCCTGCCTCGACATCGCCGAGCGCCACAGCCTGCCCGTGGTGCCGCGCGGCTCGGGCACCGGCCTCGCCGGGGGGTCGACCCCCACCGAGGGCGCGCTGGTGGTCGTGACCACCAAGATGGACCGCGTCCTGGAGGTGCGGCCGGCCGACCGGCTCGCCTGGGTCGAGCCCGGCGTGCTCAACCTCGACCTCTCGACCCGGCTGCGCCCACTGGGCTTTGAGTTCGCGCCCGACCCGTCCTCGCAGCAGACCTCCAGCGTCGGCGGGAACGTGGCCACCAACGCCGGCGGGCCGCACTGCCTGGCCTATGGCGTGACCTCCGGCCACGTGCTCGCGCTGGAGCTGGCCATGACCGGCGGCGAGGTGGTCCGGCTCGGCGCCGAGGGGCCCGAGGCCGCCGGCTACGACCTGCGCGGCCTGGTGGTCGGCTCCGAGGGCACGCTCGGGATCGTGACGGCGGTGTGCGTGCGGCTCACCCCCGTCGCCCCGGCCGTGCGGACCATGCTGCTGGACTTCACCAGCCTGGGCGACGCCACCGCCACCGTCGCCGCGGTGATCGCCGCCGGGGTGGTGCCGGCCGCCATGGAGCTGCTCGACCGGCGGATCCTGGAGGTCATCGAGCCGTATGCCCACGCCGGCTACCCCACCGACGCCGACGCCGTGCTGCTGGTCGAGGTGGACGGCCTGCCCGGCGGCGTGGCGGCCGAGGCCGCCGTGATCGAGCGGGTGGCGCGCGGGCACGGGGTCCGCTCCGTGCGGGTCGCGCGGGACGAGGCGCAGCGGGCCCGGCTGTGGAAGGGACGCAAGAGCGCGCTCGGCGCGGTGTCCAAGATCGCGCCGCACTACTACCTGCACGACACCGTGGTGCCGCGGCGCCGGCTGACCGAGGTGCTCAGGCGCGTCAACGAGATCACCGAGCGCCACGACCTGATCGTGGTGAACATGTTCCACGCCGGCGACGGCAACCTGCACCCGCTGCTGCTGTTCGACCGGGGCGTGCCCGGCACGCTCGAGCGCGTGCTGGCCGCCTCCGAGGAGATCGTGCGCGTCTGCGTCGAGGCGGGCGGGGTGCTCTCCGGCGAGCACGGCATCGGCCTCGAGAAGCGGGACCTGATGCCACTGCTGTTCAGCGGCGACGACCTGGCCGTGCAGGACTGCGCCAGGTCGGCCTTCGATCCCGGGCGCCGCCTCAACCCCGGCAAGGTGCTGCCAACGGGCTCGCGCTGCGGCGACTTCGCCATGGCGCGGGGACAGGACCTCGCCGAGGCGGTCGAGCGCCTGCCGGAGGGCTCGTGGATCTGACGATCGCGCCCGGCTCGCGCGACGAGGTGGCCGAGGCGCTCGCCGCGGCCAGCGCCCAGCGCCGGCGGCTACTGCCGGTCGGCGGGCGCACCCACCTCGACAAGGGCAACGCGAGCCCGGTCGACGCGGAGCTGCGGCTCACCGCCCTTGACGGGCTGGTCGACTACCACCCGGCCGAGATGATCGCCGTGGTGCAGGCGGGCATGCGCTGTGGCCTGCTGGACGAGCTGCTGGCGGAGCACGGCCAGGAATGGCCGGCCGACGCCCCCGCCGAGGCGACCGTCGGCGGGGTGATCGCGGCCGCGGCGTCCTCGCCGCGCCGCCTTGCGGTCGGGCCGGTGCGCGACCTGGTCCTCGAGGTCGAGCTGGTGACCGGCGCCGGCCGGCGGGTGCGCGCAGGTGGCCGCACGGTCAAGAACGTGAGCGGCTACGACCTGTGCCGCCTGGTCACCGGGTCGCTCGGCACCCTCGGGGTGCTCACCCAGGTGGCGATCAAGCTGCGGCCGCGGCCGCCCGCTCGCCGGACCATCCTGGCGCCCGGCGGCCTGGAGCGCGCGGCCGAGCTGCTGGCCGCGGTGCCGCTGGTGACCGCGGTGCTGGTCACGCCAGCCCGCCTGGAGCTGCGGCTGGAGGGCTGGCCGCGGGATCTGGAGGAGCAGACCCGCCTGGCCGGCAAGGTCCTCGGCAGCGACGCCGAGGTGCGCGAGGACGCCGCGTTCCCGCTGGCCTCACCCTGGACCCGGGCGCCGGTGGTGGTGGAGGCGGCGGTCACGCCCACCCGCCTGCCAGCCCTTGTCGAGGCGCTGCCGCCGGGCTCGTCATGGGGCGCGCTGGCCGGGGTGGGGATCTGCTGGGCGGGGCTGGACGGCGCCGGAGAGCAGCTGGAGCGCCTGCGAGCGCGCGCCGCCGGGTTGGGCGGGATCGCGCCGGTGGTGCGCGGCCCGGGAGGGCTGGGCGCTTCGCCGGCGGCTCCGGCCGTGCACCGGCGCCTCAAGCGGGCTTTCGACCCCGCCGGGATCCTCGCGCCCGGCCGTTTCTGGGGAGGCGTGTGATGGGCGACGGCGACGGCTCGTTCGGGCTGCCGGAGGGGTTCAGGTTCATCGGCGCGGAGCCGGGCGCGACGCCGGCCTGGCCGCTGCCCGACGCGCCTGACCCGGCCGACATCGCCTCGTGCGTGGCCTGCGGGCTGTGCCTGCCGCACTGCCCCACCTATCGGCTCACCGGTGAGGAGTCGGCCTCGCCGCGCGGCAGGATCGCGGCGATGCGAGCGGTGTCAGAGGGCCGCGCCGAGGTCGACGGGCGCTTCATGGAGTTCATGGACCTGTGCCTTGACTGCCGCGCCTGCGAGGACGTGTGCCCGTCGCACGTGCCCTTCGGCCGCATGATGGAGCGCGCCCGCGTGCAGGTCGAGCCGCTGCGGCCGGCGCGGCAGCGGCTGCCGCGCTGGCTGGGCCTGGACGTGGCGCTGCCGCGTGGCTGGCTGGTGACGCTGGCCACGGCGCTGCTGCCGCTGGCGCGGCCGCTGCTGCCCCGCCGCGCACGCGTGCCGCTCCGCGAGCTGACCAGCCGCCTGCCGCGGCTGACCGAGCCGGAGGGCCGGCCGCGCGGCACCGTGGCCGTGCTCGCCGGCTGCGTGCAGGACCGCTGGTACCGGCCGGTCAACCGGGCCACGATCCGGGTCCTTGCCCGCAACGGCTGGCGCGTGGTGGTGCCGCGGGGACAGGCGTGCTGCGGCGCGCTCGGCGCGCACCACGGTCGCCTGCGCTCGGCGCGCCGGCTCGCGCGCCGCAACCTCGCCGCCTTCACCGGGGTCGATTGGATCGTGGTGAACTCGGCCGGCTGCGGCGCCCACATGAAGGAGTACGGCGAGCTGCTCGGCGGACCCCCGGAGGGGTCCGGGGAACCGGGTCGGGCGGGCGAGCTGTCGGCCAAGGTGCGCGACTTCCTCGAGTTCCTGGACGAGCAGGGAATCGAGCCGCCCGCCGGCTCACCGCTGGACCGGGTGGCCCTGCACGACGCCTGCCACCTGCTGCACGCCCAGCGCATCGCCGAGGCGCCCAGAGCGGTGCTGCGCCAGGTGCCCGGCCTCGAGGTGGCCGAGATCGAGCATGGCGACCGCTGCTGCGGCGCGGCGGGCCTGTACAACCTGCTCGAGCCCGACATGGCCGACCGCCTCAAGGAGCAGAAGGCCGCCGCCATCCACGCCACCGGCGCGCCGGCCGTGCTGGTCGGCAACCCCGGCTGCGCCATGCAGATCGCCGCCGGCCTGGCCGAGCTGGGCGCGGACACGGCCGTGCTGCACCCCGCAGAGCTGCTGGACCGCGCCTACGCCGAGGCAGGCGTCCGCCGGTAGACGATCTGGCGCATGCCCCAGGTGATGCCGTCACGGTCGGGTCGGCCCGCCAGGGCGGCCAGCTCGGCGCCGAGCCGCTCGGGCAGGCCCGCATGGGCGGCGAGCACGAACGGGTCGGCGCCCCATATCCGCAGGTTGAGGCCGAACGTCGCGGCGGCGCGCCGAACCCCCGGTGACAGCGTGGCCACCGCGCTCGCCTGGCGGCGCAGGCCGGGCGGGTCCGGCAGCGCCTCCAGCAGCGGCCCGGGGTCGAGCCGGTGGCCGCGGCGCTCCAGCAGCTCCGCCACGACCTCCAGGTAGGTGGCGAGCGCCGGCTCGTCGGTGCGGATCCACTCCACCTCGTCGAGCAGCAGCAGCCCGCCGGGCGCGAGCTGCGTGGCCCATGCGGCCAGCGCCGCCGCCGGGTCGCTCAGGTGGCTCACCAGCAGGCGGGCGTAGACGAGATCGGCCGGGCCCACCGGGAACGGCACGGCGGTGACGTCGTGCCGCAGGAACTCCGGCGCGCCGACGAGATCGGCGGCACGCGCCGCGCCGCGGGCGACCTCGACAAGCCGGGCGGAGGCCTCCAGGCCCACCGTGCGCGCTGGCCGGACCACCTCGGCCAGCAGGCGGGTGGTGTACCCCGGCCCGCAGCCGAGGTCGACCGCCAGGCTCACCGGAAGGCCGACCGAGGCCCCGAGGAAGCGCGCGCTGGGCGGCGCGAACAGCTCCGCCACCCGCGCCAGGCGCTCGACCGCCAGGTCGCTGTCGCCAAAGGCATAGTTCGTCATGCTCGTATCGTAGTCGGAGGACTCCCGTCGACTCCTCGCGGAGGGATGCGCATGGCCGCCAGCTTCCAGGGCCTCCCCGACGACCTGCCGGTGCCCGTCGACGACGGAGCCTGCGACCACCTGCCGGGCCTCGAGGTCCCCAGCGTGCCCCTGCCGTCCACGGCGGGCGGGACCGTGCGGCTGGCCGATCCCGCGGCGCCGCGCACGGTGGTGTTCGCCTACCCGCGCACCGGCAGGCCGGGCGAGGACCCGCCCGGCGGCGAGGCGGCCTGGAACGCGATCCCGGGCGCCCGCGGCTGCACCCCGCAGGCGTGCGCCTACCGCGACGCCTCGGCGCGCTTCCGCGAGCTCGGCGTGCGGCTGTACGGGCTCAGCACACAGGACACCGCCTACCAGCGGGAGATGGCCACGCGCCTGGGCCTGCCCTACGAGGTGCTGAGCGACGCCGGGCTGCGGCTCGCCGGCGCACTGCGGCTGCCGACCTTCGAGGTCGACGGCGACACCATGCTCAAGCGCCACACCCTGGTGATCGACCACGGCGTCATCGAGCACGTCTTCTATCCGGTGTTCCCGCCCGACCGCGACGCCAGCCACGCGCTCGCGTGGCTGGAGCTCCATCCATCGGGGGCGGGCCGGCACGGGTAGCCTGCGATAGGCTTCCGTCATGGCGCAGCCGAAGGTGCTCTCGATGGTCCTTGCAGGTGGCGAGGGCAAACGGCTCGCGCCCCTGACCGCGGACCGCGCCAAGCCGGCGGTGCCGTTCGGGGGCGACTACCGGCTCATCGACTTCGCCCTTTCGAACCTGGTCAACGGCGGCTACCTACGCATCGTCGTGCTCACCCAGTACAAGAGCCACAGCCTCGACCGCCACATCGCCATCACCTGGCGGATGTCCCCGCTGCTCGGCAACTACGTCACCCCGGTGCCCGCGCAGATGCGCCGCGGGCCCCGCTGGTACGCCGGCTCGTCCGACGCCATCTTCCAGAGCCTCAACCTGGTCCACGACGAACGCCCCGAGTACGTCATCGTCTTCAGCGCCGACCACATCTACCGCATGGACCCTCGGCAGATGGTCGAGCAGCACGTCGCCTCGGGCGCCGGGGTGACCGTCGCCGGCATCCGGGTCCCGCGCGAGGAGGCCACGGCCTTCGGCGTCATCGAGACCGCCGAGGATGGCCGCCGCATCCGCGCCTTCCGCGAGAAGCCGGCCGATCCGCAGGGCCTGCCGGACGCGCCCGACCAGGCGTACGCGTCGATGGGCAACTACGTGTTCACCACCTCGACGCTGGTCGAGGCCGTCACGCTCGACGCCGCCGACAGCCGCTCAAACCACGACCTCGGCGGCAACGTCCTGCCGATGCTGGTGGAGCGGGGCGAGGCGGAGGTCTACGACTTCGCCGACAACGAGGTGCCCGGAGCGACCGACCGGGACCGCGCGTACTGGCGCGACGTGGGCACGCTCGACGCCTACTACGAGGCGCATATGGACCTGATCTCGGTCCACCCGGTGTTCAACCTCTACAACGACCGCTGGCCGATCCTGACCTGGCACGAGCCCCTGCCGCCCGCGAAGTTCGTGTTCGACGAGGACCGGCGCCGGGGGCAGGCGCTCGACTCGATGGTGAGCGCCGGCGTGATCGTCTCGGGTGGCACCGTGCGCCGCTCGGTCCTCTCCCCCGGCGTCAAGGTCAGCCCAGGCGCGCTCGTCGAGGGATCGGTGGTGATGCACGGCGCCGAGGTCGGCGAGGGCGCCGTGGCCCGCAACGCGATCGTGGACAAGAACGTGCGGATCGCGGACGGCGCGCGGGTCGGCGTCGACCGCGAGCGCGACCGCGAGCGCTTCGTGCTGTCAGCCGGGGGCGTCGTCGTCATCGGCAAGGGCCAGAAGGTCCAGGTCTGAGCGTACGCGGGCGATCGAGTCGCCGAAAGGCGGGCGCAGGACGCCCGCGTCGGTGATGAAGGCGGTCACCAGCCCCGCGGGCGTCACGTCGAAGGCGGGGTTCCACACCTCGGCCCGCTCGGGCGCGACCCTCGCGCCGTGCAGCGAGCGGACCTCCTCCGGTGCGCGCTGCTCGATCACGATCGCGGCGCCGTCGGCCATCTCCGGGTCGAACGAGGACAGCGGGCCGACCACGTAGAAGGGGATGCCGTGGACCCGGGCGAGCACCGCCAGGGCGTAGGTGCCGATCTTGTTGGCGGTGTCGCCGTTGCGCGCCACCCGGTCGCAGCCGACCAGGACCGCCTCCACCATGCCACCGGCCATGGCCGCCGCCGTCGCGGCGTCGGCCAGCACGGTCACGGGGATGCCGGCGTCGACCAGCTCCCAGGCGGTGAGGCGGGCGCCCTGCAGCAGCGGCCGGGTCTCGGAGGCGATGACCTCGACCGGCTCCCCCGCCTCGGCCTTGGCGTAGACCACCGCGAGCGCGGTGCCGAGCCCCGCGGTGGCCAGCCGGCCGGTGTTGCAGTGGGTCAGCAGCCGCCGCCTGCCGGTCAGCTCGGCGCGGCCGATGGCGGCGATGCGACGGCACGCCTCGCGGTCCTCGGAGAGCACGCGCTCGGCCTCTTCGAGGGCGAGGCGGCGGATCTCGGCCGGGTCGCGCCCGCCGGCGGCGGCCGCCGCCACCCGGCGCACGGCCCAGCTCAGGTTCACGGCGGTCGGCCGCGCCGCCTCCAGCTCGGCGGCCACCTCCTCGAGGGTGGCGCGGGCCGCCTCGGCGGTGGCCGGCCGGCGCTCGTCGAGCCCGAGGACGACGCCGAAGCCGGCGGCCACGCCGATCGCCGGAGCGCCGCGCACCACCAGCCGGCGCAGGGCGTCGACCACCCCGCCGACCGTGCGCAGCTCGAGCAGGGTGAAGCGCTCCGGCAGCGCGGTCTGGTCGATCACCTCCAGGTGACCGTCGCGCCACGCCACGGCGCTGCGGAGCTCGCGCTCGGAGGCCCGGGTGCTGTTCTCCATCATGCGGCGCTCCCCGTCACTCCGCCGCCGGGCCCTCGAAGCTCGGCGGGCGCTTGGCGCGCAGCGACGCGAGACCCTCGCGCACGTCAGGGCCGCCGAACCCTATGAACTCCAGCGCCAGCGAGGTGTCGAACGTCGGCCCGGCCAGTCGCAGCCAGTTGTTGAGGGCGTACTTGGTCCATCTGATCGCGGTCTGCGAGCCGGACGCCAGCCTGACCGCGACGTCCAGCGCGGTGCCGTGCAGCTCGGCGTCGTCGACGCACAGCGACACCAGCCCGATCCGCTCCGCCTCCTCACCGGAGAGCGGCTCGCACAGCAGCAGGTGGTACTTGGCCTTGGCGAGCCCGCACAGCAGCGGCCAGACGATCGCGGCGTGGTCGCCGGCGGCGACCCCCAGGCGGGTGTGGCCGTCGATGATGCGCGCCGAGCGGCCGGCGATCGACACGTCGGCGAGCAGGCCGACGACCAGGCCGGCCCCGACCGCCGGGCCGGCCATGGCCGACACCACCGGCTTGGAGCAGTTGACGACGTTGTAGACGATGTCGCGCGCCTCGCGCAGCACCTGCACGCGGGTCGCGAAGTCGTCGGCCACCGCCTCGACCAGGTCGAGGTCGCCGCCGGCCGAGAAGACGTCGCCGGCGCCGCGGACGATCACCGCGCGCACCTCGGGGTCCTGGTCGATGGTGAGCCACACGCGCGACAGGTCACGGTGCATGGCGGCGTCGGCGGCGTTGAGGCGACCGGGGGCGCTCATCACGACCCGCAGCACGCCCTCGGCGGGCCGCTCGAACTCCAGGCTGGGGAAGGCGCGCTCGTACGCGTCCGTCGCGTGCCCTTGGGTCATCTGCTCCCTCGCAGGCTCGGGGTCGTGACGCTTCGATGATGCCGCGACCCGAGCCCGCGCGCCGCGCCGGTCAGCCGCGGAGGCGCTTGACCACGGCGCCGCCCTTGATCACCAGCACAACGCGGTCCGGGTCGTCGAACAGCGACGGCTCCGCCAGCGGGTCGCCGTCGACGGCGATCACGTCGGCGAGCAGCCCTTCCGCCACGCGGCCGGTGCTGCTCCCCCGCCGCAGGATGGCCGCGTTGGTCGAGGTGGCGGAGGTGATCGCCGCCATCGCGCCGAGCAGCTCCGACTTGATCACCAGCTCGAGCCCCCGGTGCTCCTGCCGCGGGCCGAGCAGGTCCGAACCCGAGCCCACCCGCACGCCGGCCGCGATGGCCAGCTTCATCGAGGCGGCCATGGCGTCCTCCACCCCCGCCAGCCGCGGCAGCAGGACCTCGGGCACGCCCCAGTCGCGCCAATGGCGGTTCATCAGCCGCAGCACCGCGAACGTGGGCACCAGGTCGGCGCCCGCCGCCGCCATCCGCTGCGCGGTGGCCTCGTCCAGGAACGTGCCGTGCTCGAAGCAGGACACCCCCGCCTCGAGACCGTTCAGGATGCCGCGGACGCTGTGGGCGTGGGCGGTGACGTAGCTGTCGCGCGCATCGGCCTCCTCCACCGCCGCGCGCAGCTCGTCCACGGTGAGCTGGGCATCCTCCAGCCTGTCGGTGAAGGACACCACGCCGCCGGAGACGCACACCTTGATCTGCGTGGCCCCGTGCCGGAAGGCCCGCCGGGCGGCGAGCCGCACCTGGTCCGGCCCGTCGCAGGTGGCGTTGATCTGGCTGATGCCGGCGATGCCGCCGTAGTCGTAGTGGTGGGCGTCCAGGAACGCCGGCGCGTGGTCGCCATGGCCGCCGGTCTGCGACAGCATCGGCCCGGACGGCAGGATCCTCGGGCCGGTCACCAGGCCCTCGGCCACCGCCCGCGCCACGCCGCCGTCGATGCCGGCGACGTCCCGCACGGTGGTGAAGCCCGCCTCCAGCGCCAGCTCGCAGTTGTGGAAGATGCGCGCGGCGGCCACCGCCGGCGGCACGCGCTCGGGCGCGTCGATCGCGATCAGGCCGAGGTGGCTGTGCGCGTCGATCAGCCCAGGCAGCAGCGTGAGCCCATCGCAGTCGATCACCTCGGCCCCGCCGGCGGCGGGCGCCGCCCGTCCGACAAGGGTCAGCAGCTCGCCCTCGGAAGCCACCACGGCGTCGGCGACCGGATCGGCCCCGCTCCCGTCGATCAGCGTTCCGCCCCGCAGCACCAGCGTCATGCTCTCCACCCCTTCGCGGTCGACGCGCTGTGGAGAGCCTACGACGGCGACAGCGTCGCGACGATCTCGCGGTAGCGCTCCTCCGCCTCCTCGGGCGAGTCGCCGACGCAGGTCACGCCCATCTTCCCGTGCTCGCGCAGGGCGCCGAGCAGGTGCAGGGTCGTCCCCGTCATGGTCCTTGGGTCGAACAGCAGGCCGTGGCGGTCCAGCAGCCGGATCACCCTGCCGGGCGCCATGCCCGCCAGGCGCCGCGACTTGAGGTTGTCGGTCGACACGTAGCACTTCGGGCTGCCGCCCGCCTCCAGCTCGCCGGAGAGCGGCTGGTAGTGGCCCTGGCTGGCGAGCGAGACCATGCCGAACGGGTGGGTGGTGCCGCCGACGCGCAGGTTGATCTCGGCCAGGAACACGCGGAAGCCGCGGTCCGCGGGCACAACGAAGAAGTCGATGCCGAAGGAGCCGATCACCCCGTGGGCGGCGAGCACGTGCGCGGCCTCCATCGCCGCGCGCTGGATGGTCGCCTGGTAGCGCCGGTCGGCCGGGAAGCGGCAGCCGAGGTACACCTGGTCGTTGGGGCCGCCGAGCACCTGGTCGTGGGTGGAGACCACCCGCGGGACACCGCCCGGGGTGACGCGCAGCTGCACGCTGGGCGAGACCACGCCGGGGGCGCGCAGCAGCTCCTCCACCACCGCTCCGGCCTCGCGGATCTTGCCGGCGAACGAGCGCCACGACTCCTGCTCGGCACAGAAGGTGGTGCGGCTGGTCTCGAGGGTCTCCAGGGGCGTGACCCGCCCGTCGAAGTGGACGACCGCATTGCCCTGGCCGGAGAACCCGTGGTTGAGCTTGACCACCGCTCCGTCCAGCTCGGGGGCGCGGTGGTGCAGCCGGCGGATGGCGTGCTCCACCTCGGCCACCGTCCAGAGGTCCTCCGCGCCGTCGAGCACGGGCACTCCGGCGCGGCGGGCGACCCGCCGGGAGCCGGTCTTGGAGCCGAGGCCGATCAGCGCCGGACGCGGCCCGTACAGCGGCAGGTGCAGCCACTCGGCGAGGCGGCCCTCCAGCGCGGTCACGTTGAACGGCAGCAGGTACGCCTCGGCCGGGTCGGGGGCGATGTCCCGCACCTGCCCGATCAGGTCGGGCCGCTCGAGCAGCTTGGCGGTGAGCGGCCGCGCCTCGGGGTCGCCGATCGCCAGCATGTGCAGGCGGCTGCGCGCGGCCTCGGGGTCGGGCAGGAAGCTCAGGTAGTACTCGACGATCGCTTCCTCGACCGGCAGTGAGCTGAGGTAGACGACCCGGACGCCGGGTCGGCGCAGCAACAGCAGCAGGAACAGCAGCCGCTCTTCGTAATGCTGGATGGCGACGATCTTGCGCAGCTCCGCGACGGGAAAGGTCAGCGAGGGCGCTACGACAACCGTGCCGTGGTCAGTGTCGAGCGGGTCACTTTCCTGGTATTGCTGGACGAAACGCCGCTGGATGGCATCGAACGGGACGCTTGGGGCCGTGACGGTCGACATGCCAGAAGTGAACCAGTCTCGCGACGTACACGCACCACTTGACTTTGTCGAATTAGTCGCCTTGACTAGAGGATTACCTCCCAATGCCGCACGTGGGGTCACAATCCCACCCGTCGGCCCCCCATTGTCCGCTCTCATGGCATGGCACCCTGTCTCAACAGCTGAAGCATCTGTTCCAGAAGCCGCTGATTGCCCTGGACCCGCGGATGCCGCGCGGAGTACCAGAAGGAATTTCTCCGCGAAACCTCGGTGAATTCCAAACACCGGCGAGGGAGGGCTCCGCTGGGCCGAGGTCGCCGGTTCCGCCATTGCGCTGCGAAAACGGTAGGCTTCTCCAGCCAGCCCGCGGCGATACGGCTCGGCTGGCGGCGGAATCTCCGAGGCACGGCGGAGGCGCAATGTTCGAGCGGTTGACGGAACAGGCGCGGACGGTGGTCGTCGCGGCCCATGAGGAGGCGGCCGACCTCGGGCACGGCTGGATCGGCAGCGAGCACCTCGTCCTCGGGCTGGCGCGGCTCGGTGATGATCCCGAGGCGGTCGGGCCGCGGACAATGCGCCAGCTCGGCCTGACCGAGCAGGCCGTGCGGGACCACGTGCTCAAACGCCTGCCCCCGACGCGGCGGCGCGGCGATCACCACACCGTCGACGAGTCCCCATACCCTGGCGCGTTCCGGCTGGTGCTGGAGCGGGCCGCGCAGGTGGCGCAGCGGCGCGGGCGCGAGCATGTCGGCTCGGAGCACCTGCTGATCGGCCTGCTGGAGGAGTGCTCGTGTACCGGGGCCCGGCTGCTGGCCGAGCTCGGGGTCAGCCTCGACGCGGTGCTGCGGCGGCTCGGCGCCGAGTCCGGCGTCACCGAGCCGGGCCCGGCGGGGCCGTACCAGCCGCTGGTCGCGCTGACCGCGCCGGCGGTGCCGGTCCTCGAGCTGGCGCGGCAACAGGCCGTGCAGGACGGCAGCAACGGCAGGGTCGGCACCCATCACTACCTGCTCGCCCTGCTGTGGCAGCAGGATTCGCAGGCCGCCAGGCTGCTCGCCTCCTTCGGCGTCGACTACACCCTGGTCAAAGCGCGCCTGATGGAGCTCGGCGAGGACGAGCCGGTGGAGCCGCCGCGGCCGCCGCGGGAAAGGGGCTCGCCCTCCAGCACCAAGCGGGTCGAGGTCCCCAACGACGAGCGCTTCACCGCCCTGGTCGGCGAGGTCGCCCGGCTGCTGCCGGCGGGCGCGGCGCTCGGCTTCAACAGCGACGGCGACATCGCCTGGATCGTGACCAGCGGCAACATCGACCTCGCCGCCCTGGTCGAGCAGGCGCGCGAGCGCATCGCCTGAGCGGCGGCTGGGGAGCGTCGCCCCATGCCCCACGGGACGGCCGTTCATGACGACCGCGCGGAGGACCGCTCGACGGCCCGCTCGGGAAGCAGCCACGCCATGAGCGCGACCAGCGCGGTCAGCGCGACCACCACGCCCAGGGCCGCTGGCAGCGTCGTCAGCTCGCCGAGGCCGCCGATCAGCGGCGGGCCGACGATGAAGCCGAGGTAGCCGACGGTGGAGATGGCGGCGATCGCCGCGCCGGCCGGGAGCCCGCTGGCGCTGCCCGCGGCGCTCAGCACGATCGGGACCAGGCACGAAAGGCCGACGCCCAGCAGGGCGAAGCCGGCGACGGCGGCCACCGGGTTGGCGAGGGCGAGACCGGCGCCGAGCCCCGCGGCCGCCACCGCCGCCGCGCAGCCGAGCAGCAGCCGCGACCCGACGCGGGCGCGCACGGCATCGCCCACCAGGCGCCCGCCGGTCATGGTGAGCGCGAAGGCCACGTAGCCGCTGACCGCGAGACCCTCGCTGGCGCCGAGGCTGTCGCGCAGGTACACGGCGCTCCAGTCGTAGGCGGCCCCCTCGCACAGCAGCCCGCAGAACGCGATGGCGCTCAGCAGCGCGAGCACGCGGCTCGGCCTGGCCAGCCGCAGGCTGGGCCGCTCGACCCGGTCGGCGACGGCCGGCAGCAGCCAGCGGGTCGCGGCAGCGCCCACGGCCAGCAGCAGCGCGGCGGCGAGCACGAGGTGCGGCAGCGGCGCCAGCCCGGCCGCGGCGGCCACGCCGCCGGTGAGCGCGCCGCTGAGCGCGCCGAGGCTCCAGATGCCGTGGAAGCCGGCCAGCAGCGGGCGGCCGTAGCGCTGCTCCACCGCAACGGCCTGGCCGTTCATGGCCACGTCCAGCGCGCCGTTGCCGACCCCGAGCAGCACCAGCGCGGCCAGCAGCGCCGGCAGCGACCGCGCCAGCGCGGGCAGCGGCAGCACCGCGCAGAACAGCACCAGGGTGACGCGCGTCACCACGCGGCTGCCGTGGCGGACCATCAGCACGCCGGCCAGCGGCATCGACACCAGCGACCCGATCGCCGGCCCGAGCAGCGCGATCCCGAGCTCCCCGGTGGACAGCCCGACGTCGTCCTTGACCGCCGGGATGCGCGCCGCCCAGTTGGCGAAGGCCGCTCCGCTCACCAGGAACGCCATGACCACCGCCAGCCGTGCCCGCCGCAGCGCGAGGGCAGGCACGGCCGGTGTGCGCAGAGCAGGCATGCAGCCACCATACCGGGCTCAACCGCTGACCAGGTCGAGCCGATTAATCATCTTGTCCTTAGTGGCGCCTCGACAAGAAGGAGCGTGGCCGCCGATGTCAGCGCAACCTCCGCGAGTCCGGCTGAACCTTCCCCGCCTCCGCCCTGCCCGCGCATGGCGCTGGCTCCTCATCCTCCTGATCGCCCTTCTGGTTGTGCCGCTGCCGACCAAGCAGGTCCTCGAGCAGGCCAAGCCAGCCGCGGCCGTCGCGCGCGGCTCGGCCGCCGCGATCGCCGTCCGCTACGCCCTCGACCAGCTCGGCAAGCCATACCAGTGGGGTGGCAACGGACCGACCGGCTACGACTGCTCCGGCCTGACGAGCATGGCCTACCGGGCCGCCGGGGTGACCATCCCGCGGGTGGCCCGCTGGCAGTACGGGGCCGGCAAGCGCATCCCCGTACGCGCCCTCGCCGCCGGTGACCTCGTCTTCTACGCCAGCAACCGGGCCAGCCCGGCCACCATCGGACACGTCGGCATGTACCTCGGCTGGGGCCGGATGGTGGAGGCCCCCAACCGGTCGGTGCCGATCCGCATCGCCTCGATCTGGCGGGGTGGCCTGATGCCCTACGGCGTCCGGCCGACCGCCTCCTCCGCGGCGCTGCTGCCCGTCCAGTACGGCCAGCAGAGCGCCGGCGTCAGCGCGGTGCAGGGCCGCCTGCGCGGCAACGGCTACTGCCTGGCGGTGGACGGGGCGTTCGGCCCGATCACCCGCGCCACGGTCCGGCGCTTCCAGAGCGCCCACAGGCTGCCGGCAGACGGCGTGGTCGGCGCGCGGACATGGGGCGCGCTGGTGAGCTACGGCCGTCAGCAGAGCCGCCCGCCCTCGCGGTGCTGACTGCTCTCGTCGGGCTGTCGCTGAGCGCGGCACGGGGCCGGCACTGACCCGAGGGAGGTCGGGTGCGCGGCCCGCCTGCCACATGGGCCTTGACCATACCCTACGGGGGTATAGTAGAGTCACGGCGCGAGGGCCTGTCGGGGGAAGTCGGGGGAAGTAAGGACCCGGAATGAGCATGCACACCGATCATGGGTTCCACGGGAGCGCGCCGGCAACCAACGGTGACCACGGCCAGCAACCGGCGCACGGCG
>WNGA01002798.1_pt1 | contig 59482 bp, 51 predicted proteins | sample 5400061 | NCBI WGS metagenome assembly WNGA01 (sample SAMN13153366, study PRJNA577476) | soil metagenome | isolation source: 100 cm soil or saprolite under grassland replicate 2 | place: USA:California | collected 2016-06-15
CCCGCGAACACGAACAACAGCGGCGCATAGCGCATGAATGCCAGCAGCAGGTCATTGGTGCCCGGGTTCAAGCCCACGCGCCGGCGATATTAACCTCTGCGTCGCTTTCAGTTCACATGCGCCTTGGAACGGCGCTCCGCGGCGAGGGCGGTAGTCTTCTCACGTTCTTTGGCACGCCCTTCGGGCGAGGGAGGGCTCCGCCCCCCTTCACCCCCCGGCCGGTCAGCCGAAGGCGTGGCAAACCGTGGGCTGGCGCTGCCGCGCCCAATGCCAGTGGGCCATCCGCGCAACTTTTCGCTATGCCCTTTGGAGAGCCACCCTTCAGCCCGAACGGGTGCGCGGTTGGCAAATGGCGCGGCAGCGCCACAGCCACGGTTTGCGCGCTGCCCGTCCCGAACGCGGGGGGTGAAGGGGGGCGGAGCCCGCCCTCGCCGCGAAGCGGCGTCCCAACGCAGCTGAGTACTGAGAGTGGCACCTATCATTAACCCCGCGTTTGCCGCCTTTTGATTACCACGCCCCGACCGCGCTCGAGGAGGTCTTCGACCTGCTCGAACGGTACGGAGACGACGCTCACCTGATCGCCGGGGGGACCGCGCTGGTGCTCCTGCTCAAGCAGGGCCTCATCCAGCCGGGCCACGTGGTCTCGCTGCGCGCCATCGCCGACCTGAAAGGCATTGCCCAGCGAGACGGCGGCGGATTGCGCATCGGCGCCCTGACCACACACAGGCAAGTCGAGCGTTCAAAAGAGGCAGCGCAGTACTGCCAGGCACTAACACACACATTCTCCCGAGTGGCCACGATCCGCATCCGCAACCAGGGCACGATCGGCGGCAACCTCGTCCACGCCGACCCGGCGCAGGACCCGCCGCCGATGCTGATGGTCCTCGAGGCAGAAGCACAGCTGGCCAGCAAGAGCGGCACCCGCACCGTACCGCTGGATGCCTTCTTCGTCGACTACTTCGAGACGGCGCTGCAGCCGGGCGAGGTGCTCACCAGCGTGCACCTGCCGCCCATGCCAGCCAACACGCGGGTGCACTACGAGAAATTCCTGCCGCGTACCCAGGACGACTACGCGACGGTGTCGGTGGCCGCGGCACTGCGGCTCGGACCGGATGGGCGGTGCGAGTATGTGCGGATCGCGTTGGGCGCGGCGGCGGTCACGCCAATACGGGCGCGCGCGGTCGAAAATGCGCTGCGCGGCCAACAGCTCACGCCGGAGCTCGTCAAGGACGCCGCGGCGCTGGTCCGCGACGAGGTCGATCCGCTCGACGATCTGCGCGGCTCAGCCGCCTACAAGCGCGAGATGGCGCGCGTGTGGACCGAGCGCACGCTGCTCCGCCTCGCCAGCGACCACGCCAACCCCAGCGGCGCGTGATCCGGCCGTTCGAAGAGCGCGACTACGAGCCTATCGTCGCCCTCGGCGCGCGGATCGATCCCGACCAGCCGCCCAGCATCGAGGCCAACCGGCATCGCGACCGCACCTGGGATCCGCGCTACAGCAAGCTGCGACTGGTCGTGACTCGCGCCGAGCAGGTCCTGGGCTGGGGTCAGGTGGCGCATATGTGGTGGGCATTCCATCCGCGCCACTTTGTCATGCGCCTCCAGGTCGATCCCACTGCGCAAGGCCGCGGACTCGGCTCGGCGCTCTACGAGCGCCTGCTCCAGCAGCTCGACGAATGGGACGCCGAACTGGTCCGCACGGATACCAACGCTGCGCGCCAGGCCACGCTGGACTGGCTGCTTCATCGTGACTTCTCGGAGATCCAGCGGCGCATCGAGCTGCGTCTGGCAGTAGTGGATGTTGAGCTGGCGCGTTTTCCGGACCCCGACCAACTGCTGTCAGCGCGGGGCATCCGCGCGACCACGTTGGCGGCCGAGCGTGCACCGGGCGGCGAGCGGCTGCTGCGTGAGCTGTACGACCTCGAGATCCTGGGAGGTGAGGATGAGCCGCGACCCGAACAGGGCATCGCAATGAGCTACGACCGCTTCCTGACGCAGGAGCTGGACGAGCCAAGCGCGCTGCCCGATGGCAACTTTCTGGCATTCGAAGGCGAGCGGTTGATTGGCATGAGTCGCCTGCAGCGGGATCTCGCTCGGCCAGGGTCGCTTCAGCAGGGCTTCACCACGGTCCATCCCGACTATCGCGGTCGCGGCATCGCGCTCGCGCTCAAGCTGCTCACCGTGCGCTACGCGCAGGCCAATGGCTATCGCGAGATCGCTACCGGTAATGACACGACCAATGCACCCATGCTGCACATCAACCAGGTGCTCGGCTTCCGCGAGCGGTCGCGCCACCTGGTGTTCGAGCGTCGCTTCGATCGGCCGAGTTAGCGCCCGCTTTCGCGCGCCTCACGGCCCGCTTCAAGAGCATCAGTCGAAGACGAAGACGCCCTTGCCCATGGTGCGCGTCTCGAATCGCTCGAACGCCGCCTGCGCCTGGTCGATCTTGAACGTGTCGGTGAACACTTTGTGCACCGCCACGCGGCGGTCGACGGCGAACCGCGCGCACTCCGCCATCAGCACCGTGCTGAAGGTCCACGAGCCGTACATCGTCAGCTGCTTGTGGATCACGTCCGGCGTCATGTCGAAGGTCGCCGTGCCGTGCTCGCCGACGAAGCAGGCGCGACCCCACGCGCGCGCCGCTCTGGCGCAGTTCGCCCGCGCTTCCGGGTGGCCGGTGCAGTCCAGGGTGGCGTCCGCGCCATCACCATGAGTCAGCTCACGAATGCGCTCGACCACAGGCGTGCTCTCGGGATCGATCGCGACGTCGGCGCCGAGGTCGGTCGCCAGCCGGCGGCGTTCGGCGGAGGGATCCACGGCCAACACACGCGCGCCCATCGCCGTCGCCAGCTGTGTGGCGGCGAGGCCGACGGGTCCCTGGCCGAAGATGGCGAGCGTGTCGCGGCCCGAGACGTCCAGGCGCTTCAGCGCCGAATAGGCGGTACCCGTGCCACACGCGATGGCCGCGCCTTCGGTGAAGGTCAGCTCGTCCGGCAACGGGTGCAGTGCGCTGGCGGGCGCCAGCATGTACGGGGCGTTGCCGCCGTGCGCGCTGAAACCCATCACGCGCGAGCCGCGCTGGCACATCTGCGCGTAGCCGATGCGACAGTGCTTGCACGTGCCACAGCCCCAGTAGTGATGGATCAGCACGCGCTGGCCCTTCGTCGCCTGGTGGCTGGCGAGACCCGCGCCGACCTCGGCGACCACGCCGCATGGCTCGTGGCCACACACAAACTGGCTGTTGGCGCCGCGCGGCATGCGGTACGGCCGCAGATCGCTGCCACACATGCCCGACGCTCGGATCTGGATCACCACCTCGGACGGGCCGGGCGATGGATCGGCAAATTCCTGGAGCGCCACCTCGCGCTCGCCCAGGAACACCAGTCCCCGCATCGACCGCAGAGGCTATCAGGCGGTGCCCACCGAGCTCGCTTCGGGCGCGGGGTCCTTGAGGATGTACCGCTCGGCATGGCCAAGCGCGGTAAACGAGAACGCCAGCGGAATCAGGATGGTCAGGACGCCGATCGCGGCGTAGACCAGCGCCACGTCGTGCGTCCACTCGATCAGCAGCGCCCCCGCGAAGGCGCCGATAGGCACCGCTGACCACGCCAGGACCATCGCCACGCTGATCACGCGGCCGAGCAGGTGGTTGGGCACGATTGCCTGGCGCAAGCTGCCGGTGTTGATGTTGAAAAGGGTGCCCAGTCCACCGATCACCGCCCACAACACCACCGCGGGCCAGTAGGACGGGACGACAGCGAACGCGATGGTGAGCGCGCCGCCGAGCATGAGCGAGCCCAGTGCGACCGTACTGAAGGGCCAGCGCTTTCGGAGCGGGCCCGCGGCCAGCGACAGGACGACGATGCCCAGGCTGTCGGCGGCGAACAGGATGGCGATCTCCGAATCGGTCGCGTGCAGTCGCTCTTTGCCGAACAGCACGAGCTGCGTGCCGACGGTGGCGCCGACGAGGTTGACCAGCGCCATCATCGCCGAGATGTTGCGCAGCACGGGATGGCTGAGCACGTAGCGCAGTCCGTCGACGACATCCTGGCGGATGCTCTTCGGCGCATGCTCCTCGTCAGCCTTGTTGAAGCTGATGCCGACGAGGGCCAGCGATAGCCCAGAGAGCAGGAAGGAGACGGCGTCGACTACCAGCAGCAGCGGAATCGAGACTACGGCCACCAGGGCGCCAGCCAGGACCGGGCCGACGACCGAGGCGGCCGAATAGCTGGCCTGAATGCGGCCGTTGGCGGTCACGATCTCGTCGCCGGTGGTGTCGGGCACCAGGCTGGGCAGGGCGGCGAACTCGGCCGCGCCGAAGCAGATCGACAGCGTCGTGCTCAGGAAGGTGACGACATAGATCCACTCCACGCTGAGCCGATCGATAGCCGCGAGGGCTGGAATCGAGGCGATGACTACCGCGCGGGCGATGTCGGTGCCGATCATCAGGCGCTTGCGGTCGACGCGGTCGACCCACGCGCCAATCACCAGACCAAACAGCAAGTACGGCAAGAAGGTGGCGGCAGTGGTAATGGCCAGGTTCAGCGCCGACCCGGTGAGCTTGAAGACCAGCAGCGGCAGGGCGAACTGCGTGAACGAGGTGCCCAGGTTCGAGATGGTCTGGCCGACCCAGAACTTCCAGAAGTCCAGCCTCACGGCAAGCTCCCGCGCTGCCACACAACGCCGCAGCCGAGCAGGCCGCGGTCGTTGCTGTCGCTACCGCGCAGCACTCGACGCCACTTCGAGAGGCTGTAGCGCCCAGGCGACTGCCTGATCGAGCGGCATGGCGCGTCCCTCGTCCCGCGCCCGAGCGAGCGTCGCGTCAGTCGGCACTGGCGGAACCGGCACCAGTCCACGCTTGAGCGGGCTGTGAGTCACGGGCAGCCAGGTTCGCTGCGCTCCGCCACGCGCGGCGTGCCAGGCTTCGCTCGCGCCCAGCAGCCGCTGCGCTCGATCGTGAGAGCCGGCGGCTTCCTCGAGGGCAGCGAGATACACCAGGGCACTGGCCAGGTATGCGCCGCCCGACTCACGAAGAGCTATCAGGCCCTCTCGATGGTGCGCCCGCGACTCGTCGAGGCGGCCGCGGCGCAGGGCCACCTGACCGAGCCCGATGAGGGCAAAGCCGAGTGCCGCCGCGTAGCCGATTCCCTCCGCCAGCTGAAGAGCGTGCTGAAAGTGCGCTTCCGCATCCACCAGGCGCCCCTCGACAACTGCCAGCCAGCCAAGCTGGTACAGCGGCTGGACCCAGCCGAAGGCATCCCCAGACCGACGCCCGAGCGCTGCGCCCTCCTCGAGTAAGACCCCAGCGCGTTGCAGCTCGCCCGCTTCGGCAGCCGCCGTGGCAAGAAATGCCAGCAGCATTCCCGCCTCGGAATCCGCGCCAGCGGCTCGCGCGAACGCCAGTCCCTGCTCCAGGAGCGCGACCCTGGCGGCCGGATCGTTGTCCGGAGTTGCCAACGCCAATTGACGAAACGCATGCGCAGCACGCTGGTCATCGCCTACTGCGCGGGCATCCGACAGCGACTCCTCCGCCAGGGCCTGGCCTGTTTGCGGATCGCCGTACAGGAGCTCAATGCTCGCTTGCCAGATCAGCGCCGCCGCGCGGGCGGAGCTCGGCGTATGACTGGCGCGCGCTAGCGCCTCCGCCAGTCGGCGGCGGCCCTCGCTCGGGTGCTGCAGGCGCCAGAATTGACCCAGCGCGGCGGCCAGCCGGAGCTCGTCTTCGGAACCTGCCGGATCGGCCCGACAAAAGTCGAGGGCGGCGCGAACATTGTCCTGTTCGGCCACGAATCGCCGGGACGCGGCGACCTGACCGGCGCCGCCCAGCTCGATAGCAGCTTGCTCGGCGAATGCCAGGCACCAGCCGACGTGGCGCTTCTTGACCACCTCCGCTTCGCCGCTCTCGTGCAGCCGCGCGGATGCGTATATGCGCACCGTCTCCAGGAGGCGATACCGTGTGCCGCCGTCCTGTTCGTGGAAGCTGACGAGTGAGCGGTCGACCAGCCGCATCAGCTGCTCCAGGATCTCGTGCTGCTCGAGAGCGTCGCCGGCGCCAACCGCCTCGGCCGCCTCGAGCGTCCAGCCACCAGCGAAGACCCCCAGCCGTCGGAAGAGGGTCCGCTCATCAGAGCTGAGCAGCTCGTGGCCCCAGTCAATAGTGGCTTGCAGTGTCCGCTGACGTGGCAAAGCTACGCGGCTCCCGCCGGTCAGCAGCCGGAAGCAGTCGTCGAGTCGCGCCGCGATGTCCGGGACCGCCATAGTCGCTCCGCGCGCCGCGGCGAGCTCGATCGCCAGTGGAATGCCATCCAGTCGTCTACAGATGTGCGCCACGGCCGATGCGTTGGTCTCGTTCAGAGAAAATTCCGGCTGCACCAGACGGATGCGGTTGACGAACAGTCGCACGGCCTCATACACGGCCAGGTCGGTTGGATCGTGCACGTGCGCGGCATCGGGCACCGCCAGCGATGGCACGCGCCAGGCTGCCTCGCTTGGCACGCGCAGCAGCTCGCGACTTGTGGCCAGGATGCGCAGAGTCGTGGTCGCGCGCAGCAGCTCGGCAACCAGCTCGGCGCAGCTCTGGACCAGGTGCTCGCAATTGTCCAGCACCAGCAAGAGCGATCGACCTCGCACCGCGTGGAGCAGCGCCTCCAACGGCTCCTGGCCGGGCGCTTCACGTGCGCCGAGCACCCTGAGGACCGTGACCGCCACCAGTCGCTCGTCGGTGAGTGGAGACAGGTCGATGAACCACGCACCATCGGGGAACGCCTCGGCCAGTCGCTGCGCTACCTCGAGGCTAAGACGCGTCTTGCCGCATCCACCGGCGCCGGTAAGCGTCACCAGCCGTGGGGCGTTTCCGTTCGAGGTCGGGTCTAGCCGCCGCTGAAGGTCGACGATGGCCTGCTCGCGGCCGACAAAGCTCGTGAGCCCGAGCGGCAGATTGTGCTTGGCCTGGCTGCCTGTACGGCCGAGAGGAAGCGAACGCGAGCGCGCCGACACCTCGAAACGCTCGGCCTCGTCGGGCGAGAGGGCCAACGCCTCGACGAGCAGGCTGACGGTACCTCGCTGGGGGTGCTTGAGTCCCCGTTCCAGGTCGTTGATGGCGCGCTCGCTGAGGTGCGCCCGCTCAGCAAGCTCCGCTTGCGTCAGGCCCTGGGCGCGCCGATGCCGCCGCAGCGCGTCCGCGAAGGTCCTTCCACTGTCCACCCGACCCGCTTCACCCCCTTGGCCAAGAGCTTACCCACTGGCCAGTCAGGATCGTGCTGTGTGCCCGGTCGTGTGCCCGCCGGTGTGCCTCGCGCGTGGTCCGGACGGCACCAGCGTTAGACACTCGAGCCGCGGTCCACGAGATCGCACTCTCCCTCTCGGAGGCTCAGCAATGGCTATCGCTACCACGCTCGACTGGCGTCGATCCGCCCTCGGCAACCTGTCCGCCGACACCCGTTTTCCGTCGCTCGAACAGCGCGCAGCAACACGGGTCGACCCGATCTGGCCGGTCGATGCACCGAGCCCGCTGCGCAGAACACAACCTGCTCGGCCAGACGTTACGATGCTCGCGGTGCTCTGGGGTCGCCACGTTAGCTAAAGGAGATCCGCATGTCAGATCAGACTCTCTACCTGCGTCTGGGTGGCTACGACGCCATCGCCGCCATGACCGACGACCTGCTCGGACGGCTACTCAACGACCCGCTGCTCAAGGACTATTGGAAGGGCAAAAGCGAGGACAGCTTTCGAAAAGATCGCCAGCTGATCGTCGACTTCCTCGTTTCCGCCTCCGGTGGCCCAGCGTTTTACGGTGGCCGCGACATGAAGACGAGCCACGCTGGCCTGGGCATCACCGAGCGCGAGTGGCAGCTCTTTATGGAGCACTCCCGTGCCATGCTCATGCATCTTCAGGTGGCGCCACGCGAGCAAGACGAAGTCCTTGACTTCCTCACTGGCCTCAAGGCCGACGTCGTTCAACCCCAGGTCGCGCCCATCGGCGTCGCCTAGTACACGCCGGCTCAGTTGTGCCGAACGTTTGTCATCCTGAGGCGAGCTTGCGAGCCGAAGGATCTTGGGTTGGCAGCCGCGATCCTTCGCTCCGCTCAAGGATGACACCTCGGGCCGAGATCCTTCGCTGCGCTCAAGGATGACAATGTCCGGCTCATCGGCGTCGCCTAGCCCGACTCATTTGAGCTCATGCACTGCACGATATAGATGCGATAGCTGAACAGGCCAAGCATCTGGTAGATGTGCCAGTAGCAATCGCCGAGCATGATGTCGTAGGCCTCCTGGCCGAACTCGGCGATATAAGGCTGGGGCTGGCGCAGCAAGCGCGCGGCGTGGAGGAGCCGACCCTTGCCAGTCGATTCCTCGCGGTACTCGCGCCACTCGCTGCCAACGTCCACGCGCTGCTGGATCTCGAAGCCCGCGGCGACCAGGGCAGTCTCGAAGAACGTCGCATCGGTGGTCGCGGGTACCACGTGCATCGCTGACCACAGCCACGCTGCCTCGGCCGGCGGGAAGCGGTCGCTTTCCAGCGAGTGCAGGATGAGCATGTGCCCGCCCGGGCGCAGGACCCGTCGACAGTCCGCGAACACACGTCCGACATCCTGCATGTGAACGAGCACGTCGCGACACCAGATCAGGTCGATGCTGCCGTCGGGGACCGGCAAGTGCTCCGCGCGACCCGCCTCGAAGCTCACGAGCTTTTCGATCGCGGGCTCCAATTCGACCTGACTGGTGCGCGGGTACGGATCGACGCCCAGGACCGAGAAGCCGAAGCGCCGGGCGAGCTCGATCGAGTACTTGCCGTCGCCGCAGCCTAGGTCGAGCACACGCGTTGCCGCGTCGAGTCGCAGCGCCGCGAGGACGTCGTACAGCATGTCCGGGCCGCGCGGGTCGAGGCTCTTGTCGAGCTCTGCCAGAAACCGTTCCTCGACGTCGCCGTACTCGCCATAGAAGTACTCGAATGAGCTCATTGGCGGGCATTGTCGCGTACGGCGGGTTCCTTGACACCGCCGCGCAGTAGCCGATAACGTCGATTGGTCTACTCAAGCAGTAGACTATGTCAACAGTGATGGGTCGGGCGACGCCGGAGCACGGCATTCCTTACTTTCCTGCCTTTCTGGACCTCGTGCGTAGACGCGTCGTCGTCGTCGGTGGCGGGCAGGTGGCAACCACCAAAGTCAGCGCCTTGCTGCCCTGCCAGGCGGCGCCATTGCTGGTGGTGGCGCCGCACGCGAGCGCCTTTATCCGCGAGCAGCCAGCCGTGGAGTGGCGCGCCCGCGAGTACCAGGCCAGCGATCTGGACGGAGCGGAGTACGTCTTCGCCGCCACCGACGATCGCGCGCTCAACGCGCGGGTCGCGGCCGATGCGCGAGCGCGCAAGATCCCCGTCCTCGCGTCCGCGAGCACCTCGACCGCACCCTGCCCGCCTGGTGGGGCGACCTGCTCGACGTTGCCGCGGCCACCCGACAGGACCTGCGCCAGACGGGCGCAACGCTCACCCCCGACGAGTGGCAGGGCCTCCTCGACGACCTCGAAGGCAAGCTGTTCGAGCCGAGCCAGAATGGCCGCGGCCTGGTGTCGCTGGTCGGCGCCGGCCCGGGCGATCCCGAGCTCCTGACCCTGCGCGCGCTGCGCCGACTGCAAGCCGCGGACGCCGTAGTGCACGACCGCCTCGTGAGCGCCGAGGCCCTCGCCTTCGCACCGCCTTCCGCGGCGCGGTACGACGTCGGCAAGTCGGCCGGCGGCAGCGGCGCGGACCAGCGCGACATCGAGGCGTTGCTGGTGCGGCTGGGTCACCAGGGCCTGCGCGTGGTGCGCCTGAAGGGCGGCGACCCGTTCGTGTTCGGTCGAGGTGGGGAGGAAGCCCTCGCGCTTGCCCGCGCCGGGATCCCATTCGAGATCGTGCCAGGCGTGAGCGCCGCGCTGGCGGCGCCCGCGGCGGCTGGGATTCCGGTCACCCATCGCGACCTCAGCGCCTCGGTCACCATAGCCACCGGCCAGACGCGGCAAGCACATGACTGGCAAGCTCTGGCTCGCTCGGGCGGAACGCTCGTATTCATGATGGCGGTCGAGCGGCTGGAAGCCATCGTCCAGCACTTGCTGGAGCACGGCCGCCCCGCCGACGAGCCCGCGGCCATCGTCCAGTGGGCGACCACGCCGCGCCAGCAGACCGTGGTCGCCACGCTGTCAGGGATTGTGCAGGCCGCACGCGGAGCGGGCATCGAGCCGCCAGCCGTGCTGGTCGTAGGCCCGACCGCGGCGTTGAGCCGCCAGCTGGCTCCCGAGGGCCCGGCCCTCACCCCTGGGTTGAGCCTCTCCCAGAGGGCGCGGAAGTAGCCGTGCGCCGCGTCCTGCTGATCCTCGCGAGCCTTGCCTTCCTGGGCGGGTGCGCTGCGCCATCAGGGGGTTCAGACACGCGATTGGCGCTGGTGGCCTACTCGACGCCGCGCGAGGCGTACGCCGATCTGATCCATGCGTTTCAGGCCACGCCCGACGGCAGCGGAGTCGGCTTCGACGAGTCGTACGGCGGCTCGACGGAGCAAACGCGAGCGGTTCAGGAGGGTTTGCCCGCGGACGTCGTGGCGCTGTCGCTGGAGCCAGACATCACCGGCCTGGTCAAGAGCGGCCTGGTGGACGCCAACTGGAACCACGATCAAGCGCGCGGCATGGTCACCAACTCGGTCGTGGCGCTGGTCGTGCGCAAGGGCAACCCGCGCGCAATCCACGATTGGTCCGATCTGTTGCAACCGGGCATTGAGGTGATCACGCCGAACCCGTTCACGTCGGGCGGCGCGCGTTGGAACATTCTGGCGGCGTACGGCGCCCAGGTGCGGCAGGGGCGGTCCGCTGATGAAGCGGTGGCCTACTTGCGCGCGCTCTTCAGCCACGTGCCGGTGCAGGCCAAGAGCGCCCGCGAGGCGCTGCAGGCGTTCATCGGCGGTAAGGGCGACGTGATGCTGGCGTACGAGAACGAGGCGGTCACCGCCCAGCAGCACGGCGAGGCGATCGACTACGTCGTGCCCGACGCGACGGTGCTCATTGAGAACCCGGCAGCGGTGACCGCCCGCTCCGAGCATCCACAGCAGGCGCGGGCGTTCCTCTCATTTCTCCAATCACCAGCGGCGCAGCGCATTTTGGGCCGCGCCGGGTATCGGCCAGTGCTGCCCGACGTCGCCGCCGAGTTCAGCTACCCGAAGCCGGCACAGTTGTTCACGATCGAAGACCTGGGCGGCTGGTCAGCGGTCGAGGCGCGCTTCTTCGACCGCCAGTCGGGCATCGTCGCGGAGTTGTTCCGTACGCAGGGGGTCCCTGTCGATGGCCGCTGAGCTGTTGGTCGCTGGGCCTGGTCATGCTTCGACAAGCTCAGGACGACCCTTCGACAAGCTCAGGGTGAGCGGAGCCGGACGCAACCCGCTCAGGGTGAGCGGAGCCGGACGCAACCCGCTCATGGTGAGCCTGTCGAACCACGGGCGGGTCAGCGCCGCACGGTTGGGCTGGGGTGTCGCGGGCGCATACCTGTCGCTGGTCGTGCTCCTGCCGCTGAGCGCGGTGCTGGTGCGCGCGGCCATCGGCGGTCCAGAGGCGTTCTTACGGGCCGTGTCGGCGCCGCAGGCGGTTGCCAGTCTCGAGCTCACGCTGGCGTGCGCGCTGATCGTGGTGGGCGTCAACGCGGTGATGGGGACGCTGATCGCGTGGGTCCTGGTGCGCGACACGTTTCCTGGCAAGAGCCTGGTCGATGGACTGATCGATCTGCCGTTCGCGCTGCCAACGATCGTCGCCGGGCTGACGCTCCTCGCGCTGTACGGCCCGCGCGGCCCGCTCGGCATCAACGTCGCCTACTCGCGCATGTCGATCGTGCTGGCGCTGCTGTTCGTGACTTTGCCGTTCGCGGTGCGGACCGTCCAGCCGGTTCTGGCCGATCTGGAATCCGAAGTGGAAGAGGCGGCGGCAACGCTGGGCGCCTCGCCGTGGCTGATCTTCCGCCGCATCGTGCTGCCCAGCATCGCGCCGGCCGTGCTGTCGGGCATGGCGCTGGCGTTCGCGCGCGCGATGGGCGAGTTCGGCTCGGTGGTGCTGCTGACCGGCAACGTGCCGTTTTCGACCGAAGTCTCGGCGGTCTACATCTTTGGCCTCGTCGAGTCGAGCGAGGTTGGCAGCGCAGCCGCTGTTTCGAGTGTGCTGCTGGCGGCGGCGCTGCTGGTGCTGCTGGCGCTCGATATCGCGCGTCGCTTCGCGGTGCGGCATGCGGACTGACGGGGTCGCGTTGCGGGTCGTGGCGCTGGCGTACCTGGCGGGGCTGCTGGTGCTGCCGCTAGCGATGGTGTTCGCGACGGCGTTCAAGGACGGACCCGCGCCTGTGCTCGCTGCGGTCAGCAGGCCCGCGGCGGTGAGTGCCATGTTGCTGACGGTCGGCATCGCGCTGGTCGCGGTCGTGGCGAACACGATTGTCGGCGTCTGGTGCGCCGTGCAGCTCGTGCGCGGGCGCTTTCCTGGTAAGGCGCTGCTGAATGCGCTGATCGATCTGCCCTTTGCGATCTCGCCGGTGGTCGTCGGCCTCGCGCTGCTGGCGGTGTACGGGCGCGCCGGCTGGTGGGGCGGCTGGCTGATCGAGCACGGGCTGCCGGTCATCTTCTCTGTGCCCGGCATGGTGCTGGCGACCGCGTTCGTGTCGTTGCCGTTCGTGGTGCGCGAGGTGGTGCCGGTGCTGCGCGAGCTGGGGACCGAGCAGGAGCAGGCGGCGGCCACGCTGGGCGCCTCGTCGCTGCAGATTCTGTGGCGCGTGACGCTGCCGTCGATCCGCCGCGCGATCGCGTACGGCGTGGTGCTCACGACGGCGCGCGCGCTGGGCGAGTTCGGAGCCGTATCTGTGGTCTCTGGTCGGCTGGCCGGCCGGACGCAGACGCTGACGCTGTACGTGGAGGAGCGCTTTCAGGGGTTCGACGTGACGGGCGCGTACACAGCCTCGATCGTGTTGGCGCTGCTCGCGCTGCTGACGTTGGTGTTAATGCGAAGGCTCGCCCTCACCCCTGGATTAAGCCTCTCCCAGAGGGAGAGGGAGCAGCCGGCATGAGTATCCACGTGCGCGACGTCTCCAAGCGGTTCGGCGACTTCGTAGCCCTCGATGCCGTGAGCCTGGAAGTGCCGGGCGGCTCGCTCATGGCGCTCCTTGGCCCAAGCGGCAGCGGCAAGTCGACCTTGCTGCGCGTGATCGCGGGCCTGGAGCCGCCCGATGCGGGCAGTGTCACGCTTACCGGCCAGGACGTGACACGTGTACCACCGCAAGGCCGCGGCGTCGGGTTCGTGTTCCAGCACTACGCGGCCTTTCGCCATATGACGGTCTGGGACAACGTCGCGTTCGGCCTGCAAGTACGCAAGCGGCCAACACCCGAAATCCGCGAGCGCGTCGCCGCCCTGCTGCAACTGGTGCAGCTCGAGGGCTTCGCCGCGCGCTACCCGTCGCAGCTGTCAGGCGGACAGCGCCAGCGCATGGCGCTCGCGCGGGCGCTAGCGGTCGAGCCAGCCGTGCTGCTTCTAGACGAGCCATTCGGCGCCCTCGACGCGCGCGTGCGAAAAGAGCTGCGTGAGTGGCTGCGGCGTCTGCACGACGACCTGTCGGTGACCACCGTGCTGGTCACGCATGACCAGGAAGAGGCGATGGAAGTGGCCGACCGCGTGGTGGTGCTCGACAAGGGCCGTGTCCAGCAGGTCGGCTCGCCGCGCGAGCTGTATGAGGAGCCTGCCAATCCGTTCGTGATGAGCTTCATCGGTCCCGTGAATCAGCTGGACGGCGCCTTCGTGCGACCGCACGACGTGGTCATCCACCCCGCGCCGCCGGTGCCGCAGCGACCTGCCCGTGAGGCCGTGGTCGAACGGTTGACGCATCTGGGCTTCGAAGTCCGCGTGCAGCTCGAGCTGAACGATGGCCATCGCTTGTGGTCGCAAATCACCCGCGATGACCTCGAGCGGCTCGGACTCAAACAGCAGCAACGGGTCTACGTCGAGCCGCGCCGCGCGCATGTGTTCGCCGAGGCGGCGCATGGCTGACCTGCAGCGGCGCGTGGTGGCGTTCCTCGAGGGGCGCCGCGCGGCTGAGCTGACCGATCTGATCGAGCGGCACAACGGTGTGGCTCTGGCGGCGCCGTGCTTGCGCGAGGTGCACTCGCCCGACTCGCCGTCACTTCAACAGGCCCTTGCGCACGCGCTGGACGCTCCGCTCGACGTCGCCGTGTTCCTCACCGGGGTGGGCACGCGAACGGTGTTTGAGGCGGCCGCACACGCGCGCAGGGAGGAGCAGCTGCGGGAACGCTTGGCAGCGGCCACGGTCGTGGTGCGCGGGCCGAAGCCGACCGCGGTGCTGCGCCAATTGGGCGTGCGTATCGACATCAGCGCGCCGCCGCCCAACACGAGTGCCGAAGTCCTGAGCGCCTTGAGCGAGAGAGACCTCACGGCGAAGCGAGTGCTGGTGCAGCTGTACGGCGAGCCCAATCCCGCGCTGAGCCAGGCTTTAACCGCCCGCGGGGCCACGGTGATCGAGCTGGCGCCGTACGTGTGGGACCGGCCGGTCGATCCGGCGCCGGTGCTGCGGCTGCTCGATGCGCTGCAGGCAGGTGTGGTGGACGCGTTGCTGGTGACGAGTCAGGCGCAGGTGGAGAACCTGTTCGAGATCGCCCGCGGGCATCGGCGCGAGGCCGACCTGCGCGGCGTGGCGATCGGCGTTCAGGGCCCCGTGGCTGAGGCGGCACTGGAACGCCACGGTTACACGGCAACGTTCAGGCCCGAGCACGGGCACATGGGCGCGCTGGTCCTCGCGGCCGCGCGCTACTTCGCGCTTCCTGAAGGAGTGAGCACACGGTGAGCGGATTCACGATCTGGTTGACGGGTTTGTCAGGCGCCGGCAAGAGCACGCTGGCCCGCGCGTTGGAACGTGCACTTGTTGAGCGTGGGCGGCACGTCGAGGTGTTGGACGGCGACGTTGTGCGAGAGAACCTGAGCAAGGGCCTCGGGTTCAGCAAAGAGGATCGCGACACCAACATTCGACGCATTGCCTATGTCGCGCGCCTGATCACGCGCAGTGGTGGCGTGGCCATAACCGCGGCGATCTCGCCGTATCGCGACACGCGAGACGAGGCCCGCGGGCTGATCGGTTCGTTCGTCGAAGTGTTCGTGCGCTGTCCGCTGCCCGAGCTGGTGCAGCGTGACACGAAGGGCCTGTACGCCAAGGCGCTGCGCGGCGAGATCGCGCAATTCACGGGTGTCTCTGATCCGTACGAGGAGCCGCTGGCCGCCGAGGTCGTCGTCGATACTGACGTCGAATCGGTCGCCGAAAGCGCGCGGAAGATCCTGCGGCGGCTAGAGTCGCTGGGCTACCTGGCCGCTGGTGATGGGCAGATCGCGGCGCATGGCGGCACCCTCGTCAACCGCCTGGCCTCGCCTGCCGCGCGGCTCGCACTCGAGGAGCGGCTCTTTTTGCTGCCCCGCGTGCAGCTCGGCGCCCGTGCGCTCGCCGACCTCGACCTCATCGGCGTAGGCGCGTTCAGTCCGCTCACCGGCTTTCTCGGCCACGCCGACTACGACTCGGTTGTGGATCGCATGCGGCTGGCCAATGGACTGCCGTGGTCTATTCCGATCACGTTGTCGGCCACGGAAGCGGAGCTGGATGCGCTCGGCGATGCCTCAGAGGTCGCGCTGACCGATAGCGATGGCGACGTACGCGGCGTGCTCCACCTGCAGGAGCGTTTTGGCCGCGACATGGAGCGCGAGGCGGAGCTCGTGTACCGGACGTCGGACCCCGCGCATCCCGGCGTCGCAGCACTGTTCCGTGAGAGCAGCACGCTTCTGGCTGGACCGGTGACCGTGCTCGAGCGCAACACGCTCGGCGACGCGTTTGCTGACTACGCCCTGGATCCGGCACAGACGCGGCATGCGTTTGCCGAGCGCGAGTGGCGGAGCGTGGTCGGCTTCCAGACCCGTAACCCCGTGCACCGCGCCCACGAGTACCTGCAGAAGACCGCGCTCGAGATCGTCGACGGCCTGCTGCTGCACCCGCTGGTCGGCGAGACCAAGGACGACGACATCCCCGCCGCAGTCCGCATGCGGTGTTATCGGGTGTTGCTCGACGGCTATTACCCGGCCGAACGCGTGCTGCTCGGGGTACTGCCAGCGGCGATGCGCTACGCGGGTCCGCGCGAGGCCATCTTCCACGCGCTGGTCCGCAAGAACTACGGCTGCACGCACTTCATCGTGGGTCGCGATCACGCGGGTGTCGGCAATTACTACGGCACCTACGACGCCCACCACATCTTCCACTCCTTTTCCGCAGCGGAGCTGGGGATCACGCCGCTGTTCTTCGATCACAGCTTCTATTGCCGCTCGTGCGGTGGGATGGCCACGACCAAGACGTGCCCCCACTCCGCGGAGTCACGGGTGGTCCTGAGCGGCACAAAAGTGCGCGAGATGCTGCGGGCAGGCGAGCTACCGCCCGTGGAGTTCAGTCGACCCGAAGTGGCCGAGGTGCTGGCGGAGGCCAGCCGCGCGCCCGAGCCGGCTGCCGTGTAGGGAACGGAGGCGACAGATGACGGAGCAAGCAAGCCAGCGGGTAGCTACTGCAGTTCCTGGAACGCCACGGCCGAGCGGGCAGCGAAGCGAACCCGCAATGGCCCGTGCGGCGCCCGATTGGGAGCTCGTGCTGAAGCGCAACAACATCGAGAAGCTGAAGCGCGACAAGTTCCCGCTCGAAATCGTCAACGAAATCGACGCGCTCGCTGAGAAGAACTACCTCGACATCTCGGAAGAGGACATGGTCCGCTTCCAGTGGTACGGCCTGTACCAGGACAAGCCCAAGGTGGGCTACTTCATGCTGCGCGTGAAGGCGCCCAGCGGCATCCTCACCGCACCGCAATACAAAGCGCTCGGCGAGCTGTCGCTCAAGTACGGCCGCGACTACACCGAGCTCTCGACGCGCCAGAACGTGCAGCTGCACTGGCTGCAGATCAAGCACTTCAACGACGTCTTCGCAGCGCTCGACGCGGTCGGCCTGACCTCGCTGGGCGGCTGCGGTGATTCGGTGCGCAACATTACCGGCTGCCCCGTCGCAGGCCTTGACAAAGACGAGCTCTTCGATTGCCGCGAACAGCTCGACGAGGTCGTCGAATTTTTCCTCAGGGAGCGCGACTACTTCGACCTGCCCAGAAAACACAAGATCACGATCAGCAGCTGCGCGGCGCAGTGCAACGCACCCGAGATCAACTGCATCGTGTTCATCGGCGCCCAGCAGAACGGCCGCAACGGTTTTTCCGTCCGCGTCGGCGGCGGTCTCTCCTCGACGCCACGCCTCGCGCGCGACCTCAACGTCTTCATCCCAAAGGAAGATGCGCTGCCGGTCTCGAAGGCCATCCTCGACGTGTGGCGCGAAGACCTCCGCTACCGCCTCAGCCGGGCGAAGGCGCGGCTGAAGTTCCTGGTTGATGACTATGGGCCCGAAGGCGTGCTCACCGCGGTGCAGGAGCGGCTTGGTCGTGAGTTGGAGCCGCTCATCGAAGTACCGAAGCCAAGTGGCGCCGTGGATCACCTGGGCGTGCACGAGCAGAAGCAGCCCGGCCTGTACTACGTCGGGTTCCCGGTGTTCCTGGGCCAGGTCACGGGCACACAAACGGTGCAGATTGCCGATCTCGCGAGCGAGTACGGCGGCGATGTCCGGCTAGCGCGGCAACAGAACTTCATCCTCACGGGGATTCCCGAACACCGCGTGCAAGAGGTGATCGACCGCGTCTCGGAGATCGGCTTCCCACTCGACGTCAACGGCATCCGCGGCATCAGCGTCGGCTGCACGGGTCAGCCGCTGTGCAACTACGCCGTGGCCGAGACCAAGACCAAGCTGGGCGAGATCATCGAGCGACTCGAAGCCCGCTTTGGCCGCGACGTGGAGGGCCTCAAACTGGGCGTGGACGGCTGTCCACACGCCTGCGCCCACCACTGGGTGAGCGACATCGGCTTGCAGGGCACGACCGCGCGCGGCGATGCCGACTCGGGCTTGATGAAACTCGAGGCGTACGAGGTGTACCTGCGGGGTGGACTGGGCGAGTCCGCCGAAATCGGGCGGCCGCTTCTGCGCCGCATCCCTGCAGGTGAGGCGGCCGCAACGGTGGAGCGCTTGGTGGCAGCCTACCTGGCCGAACGCATGGACGGCGAATCCTTCCAAACGTACGCGAAGCGCAAGAGCGATGAAGAGCTCGTAGCCATCGGCAGCGGCGTGCCCGCCGCGGTGGCAATTTCGTAGGAACAGGGAGCCAACACGTGGTACTGACCGCACCAGCACCCGACACCAGGGTGAGCTTCGACGAATGGGAGATTGGCGAGCTGGGCGTCGAATACGACGACCATGAGCCGCAAGAAGTCATCGCCTGGGCGCTGGAGACGTTCAGCCAGGAACGCGTGGCGGTGTGCACCAGCTTCCAGATCGATGGCATGGCCATCCTCGACATGGCGTGGCGCATCCGCCCTGACGTGCGTGTCTTCACCGTCGATACCGGCCGCCTGCCACAAGAGACCTACGACCTGATCGACAAAGTGCGGCAGCATTACGGCATCGAGGTTGAAACCTACTTCCCGGACACCAGGGAGATCGAATCGCTGGTCAAGCGCTTCGGCGTCAACTCCTTCTACCAGTCGGTGCCGCTGCGGCTAACCTGCTGCGACGTCCGCAAGGTGCGCCCGCTGGTGCGGGTGCTGCGCGGTCTCGACGGCTGGGTCACGGGGCTACGCCGCGACCAGTGGGCAACGCGCTCGAACATTCGCAAGATCGAGCTCGACCACGACCACGGCGGCATCGTCAAGATCAACCCGCTCGCCGACTGGACCGAGGAGGAGGTCTGGGATTACGTGCGGGCCAACGACGTGCCCTACCACGCGCTGTACGATCGTGGTTTTTCAAGTATCGGCTGCGCCCCCTGTACCCGACCGGTCGAGCCCGGCGCCAACGCCAGGTCTGGTCGCTGGTGGTGGGAAAAGGATGGCCCCAAGGAGTGCGGCATGCACTGCGTGGTCGAGACAGGCGGCTTCGAGCACGAGATCGAGGTCCTCGTTGGGAGCGAGCATCGCTGACCTGACGCTAGAGTCGGCCGAGCGAGAGGCGGTGGCAGCGCAAGCACGCGCGTTTGCGCCGCAGCTGCCCTCCGCCGAGGGCCGCGAACGCTATCAAAGGCTGGCCGATGCCGCCGCGCAGGGCGTCGTGCCCGAGGACCTGGTGCCGTCACTGGAAGCTCTGCTGGAGCTCGCGCTGCACAAGCGTCCGCTCGCGGAGCCGTTGCTGAGCGGCCTCTTTGCGCGCACGCCGCGTGGCCATGAGCTGGCGGCGGCGGCGCGGGAGGTGAACACGGCGCTCCGCACCTTGAAGGGCCAGCAAGTAGCACAGCTGCATCTGACCGCCGGTCCAGGCCGCTACGCACTGACGCTGGAAACAGACCGCGTGCGCCTGTCACTGGTGCTGGACGACGCGGGCCCGCGAGTGGAGTCCGCCGAAGTCGGTTAGGCCGAGAACCGCACGCGCAGCGTGTTTGGCATCAGGTCGGCATCGACCTGCAAGCCGCCTCGCTCCGCGATATCACGGGCACGCGTGAGGAGTCCGGGCTCCCGCGGGGCGACGACGTGCACGACCAGGCCCGTCTCGCGCGCGAGCATGGCCATCGCATCCAGGACCTCGGGGTTCGGCGAGGTCGTTGGAAAAGGCGCAACAGCGAGCTCGTGCATCTCGTACAACCATCGGTTGAACCGCGCATAGATCCTGTTAAGATGCCGCGCATTCTCGTTAAGACTTCGTTTGGGCCCTACCTGGTCGCACTCCTGGCGGTACTGGCGACCTTCGTTGTGGTTGGCCTGTTGGAGTCGACGGGGACGGACCTGCCCTCGGCGATCCTGCTGTATCTGGTGCCGATCGTGCTGGCGGCCAGCCGCTGGGGGCGCGGCCCGGCCATCGTGACTGCCGTCATCTCGCTGCTCGGGCATGACCTGCTGTTCGTCGAGCCGCGCGGCACGTTCAACGTCGCGCGTGTGGACGAAGCCCTCGGCCTGGTACTGCTGCTCTTCACCGCGCTCGTGACCGCGCAATTGGCCGATGGGGCGCGGCGCGGCGCCGAGACCGCCCGCGAAGCGGCGATCGTGCGCCGCTCGGACGAATTGAAAACCGCGCTTCTGCGCGCGGTCACGCACAACCTGCGCACACCGCTGGCGTCGATCAAGGCGAGCGTGTCGGGGCTGCGCCAGCCCGGCGCAGCGTATTCGGACGCCGATCGCGAGGACCTGCTGGCTGAGATCGAGGAGGAGGCCGACCGCCTCGACCGGCTGGTCACCAACCTGCTCCACGCCTCGCGGCTGGAAGCCGGTGGGCTACAGCCAACGACCCACCCGCAGGACTTGCGTGAGCTGATCTCGGCTGTGCTCGACCGGCTGCAGCCGCGCCTGGCTGGCAGGGCGGTAACGCTCGACATCGCGGACGAGCTGCCGCCAGTCGCGTGCGATTACGCGCAGATCGATCAGGTGGTCGCGAACTTGCTGGAGAACGCTGCGTTGCACACGCCGGCGGGCACGCCGATCACGCTCCAGGCAACCCGGCAAGGTGAGGCCGTACGCGTAGCGGTGGCTGACGGCGGGCCAGGCATTCCCGAGGTGCAGCGGGAGCGACTCTTCAGGGCGTTCGAGCGTGGTCAGACGCGCGCCCCAGGCACTGGTCTGGGGCTCACGATCGCGCGCGGCTTCGTCGAGGCGCACGGCGGTCGACTATGGTTGGAAGACGGACCAGAACGGGGGGCGCGGTTTGTCTTCACGCTGCCCGCGGCATGAGCGGCGAGAAAGTGCTCGTGGTGGACGACGAGCCGCAGATTCGGCGGGCGCTGCGCGTCGTGCTGCGCGCCAACGGCTATGCGGTGACTGAGGTGGGCTCGGGTGAGGCGGCGCTGGACGCGGCAGCCAGCGAGCCATTCGATCTGATGATCCTCGACCTGATGCTGCCCGACGTCGAGGGGGTGGAGGTGTGCCGCCGCCTGCGCGAGTGGAGTCGGCTGCCGGTCATCGTCCTCTCGGCGCACGACGAAGAAGCCATCAAAGTGCGCGCGCTCGACGAGGGCGCCGACGACTACGTCTCGAAGCCGTTCAGCGCACCGGAGCTGCTGGCGCGGATGCGCAGCGCGGTTCGCCGCTCCTCGTTCGAGACAGCCCCCACGGAGCCGGTCGTGCGCGCCGCGGACGGCGAGGTCGAGATCGACCTTGCGCGGCGGGTGGTCACGCGCGGCGGCGAAGACGTCCATCTCACGCCGACCGAGTACGACTTGCTGCGCTTCATGGCCTTGCAAGCCGGCCGTGTCATCACCCACGGCCACCTGCTGCGCACGGTGCTCGGTGACGGGTACGCCGATGCAAATGGAGTGCTGCGCGTGCACATCGCCAGCCTGCGCAAGAAGATCGAACCCGATCCCGGTCGACCGCGGATCATTCTGACCGAGCCGGGAATCGGGTACCGCCTGCGTGTCGACTGATCGTCGCGATAGTCAGGGTCTCGAGTGGAAGGAAGTCCACCAGGGCGCCCATCCGGGCGACCAGTTCGTGCGCATTGCTCGCCATCGCGCCTTCCGCAAGCTGGGTACCGGTCGCTACGAGGTACGCGCCAGCAACACGCTGCCCACTGGGCTGGGCGGCCTGTACACGCGCCTCAAACGACTGGTCATCGGCGAGCCACTGGCGACCGCGGCGGCGGGTCACGAGCGGCTGACCAAAGTCAAAGCCCTGGCGGTGCTGTCGTCCGATGCGTTGTCGAGCGTGGCGTACGCGACCGAGCAGATCATGCGCGTGCTCCTGCTGGCGGGCTCCGTGGCGCTCAGCGCCTCGCTTGGCATCGGCGCAGTGCTGGTCGTGCTGCTCTTTGTGGTCGGCTTCTCCTATCGGCAGACCATCAAGGCCTACCCGACAGGTGGCGGCAGCTACATCGTGGCCAAGGACAACCTGGGCACGCTGCCGGGGTTGACGGCGGCGGCCTCGCTGCTGATCTCCTACACGCTCACGGTCGCGGTGTCCGTGGCGGCGGGTGTGCTGGCGCTGTCCTCCGCGTACCCCTCCCTGCACGACTTCAGCGCTGAGATCGGCGTCGCGGTGATCGTCATCATCACGCTGGTCAATCTGCGGGGTATTCGCGAGAGCGGCACCGTCTTCATGCTGCCGACGTACTTCTTCCTCGTGGCCATAGTCGGGCTGCTCGGTTGGGGACTGTTCCTGTATGGGTTCGGTCCACCGCCGGAACCGCGGATCGTGCAGGCGGGCACCGAGGGCCTGACGGTAGCGCTGATGCTCCGCGCCTTCGCATCGGGCGGCGCGGCACTCACGGGGGTCGAGGCGATCTCCGACGGCGTGCCCGCCTTCCGACCACCCGAGTGGGTCAACGCGCAGAAGACGCTGACGGCGATGGTCGTAATCCTGGCCATCACGTTCAGCGGCATCACCTATCTCGCGAATCGGATGGGTGTGGTGCCTGGGGATGAGACCGAATCGGTCGTGTCGGTCATCGCGCGTGGGGTCTTCGGCGACAGCCCCTTCTACTACGCGCTCCAGTACTCGACGTTCCTCATCCTGTTCCTCGCCGCCAATACGGCCTACTCGGACTTTCCGCGGCTGGCGTACTTCCTCGGCCGCGATCGCTTCCTGCCGCGCCAGTTCACGTTCCGCGGCGATCGCCTGGCGTACTCGGTCGGCATCGTCGTGCTCGGTGTGGCGTCGGTGATCGTGCTGTGGAGCTTCGGCGGCAGCATCGAGCGGCTGATCCCGCTCTATGCGTTCGGCGTGTTCAGCGCATTCACGCTGTCCCAGTCGGGCATGGTCATGCGCTGGTGGCGCCGACGCGAGCCGGGCTGGCAGCGCAGCATCGTGTTCAACGGGGTCGGCGCGCTGGCCACGTTCCTGGTGCTGCTGGTGGTCGCCACCACGAAGTTCATCGACGGCGCGTGGATGGTGGTGGTGCTGCTGCCACTGCTGATCCTGATGTTCCGCGGCATTAACGCCCACTACTCGCAGGCGGCAGTCGAGCTCGCGGCCGAGACGCCGATCGACCCCGAGGAGATCAGCCACCAGGTGATCGTGCCCATCGCCACGCTCAACCAGGTCGCATTGCAGACGCTGGCATACGCGCGCTCGATTGCGCGCGATCCCGACGACATGGTCTCGGCGGTACATGTCACCGACGATCCGGAAGCGGCCGAGCTGCTGCGGCGACAGTGGGAGGAGTGGCAGTGCGGCGTGCAGCTGACCATCGTCGAGTCGCCGTACCGCTCGCTGGTCGGGCCGCTGCTGGCATACATCGACGCTATGCACGCGCAGTTCCCGAACAAGACGTTGACGGTGATCTTGCCGGAGATGGTGCCGGCCCATTGGTGGGAGCAGGTGCTGCACAACCAGACGGCGCTGCGACTCAAGGCGGCGCTCCTGTTCAGGCCGGGCGTTGTCGTCGCCAGCGTGCCCTACCACCTGCGCAGCTATACCGGGCCAGATTCCGATGGGACCGATCATCCGGGCAGAGGATCCCGGCACCGCAAGCCTGGCTCGCAGCCGCACGCGCGAACGAAGCGGGTGGTACGCCCGGGCCTCCGCCCGAGCGGGCATCAGTAAGTTCTCAGCCAAACATCACTCGTGCTTCGCGCGTAGCTCAGCGCGGCATCAGACGGGTGTGGCAGTAGCTCAGCGCGGCATCAGACGGGTGTGGCAGGCTGCCCGGCGCCCCGTGCGTCCTCCGCCCGGGAAAGGCACGAAGCGAAGGGGAGGTCTGAACGACCTATATGCCAGCAGTCGACACCTTTCTGATGTCGCGGCGGTCAGTCATCAAGGCTGTCGTAGCGGTTGCAGGGGTAGTAGCCGCCTCGCCGGCCATCGCGATGGCGCAGCAGAGCACCGGCAATCAGCCGGGCACCGGCCCAGCCGGGCCAGTCAATCCGCCGACGACCACGACTAGCCCGCCGCGCGACTTCACTGCGCCATCGGTGTACTTCGGCGATCCTGACATTCTGGCCATCGACCCAGCCTTTGGCGATATCACCCAGGGCAACACGACGATTGCCCGCCTGTGGCACGGCGATGTCAATGGCAAGCCCATCCTGTGGGCGGAGGGACCCGCCTGGAACGCGCAGGGAAGGTATCTGTTGTGGAGCGACATCCCCAACAATCGCCAGCTCCGCTGGTTGGACGATGATGGGCACGTCAGCGTCTTCCGCGAGCCCTCGGGGAACAGTAACGGCAACACGTTCGATTTCAGCGGCCGCCAGATTTCGTTCGAGCACCTGAATCGCCGTGTGGTGCGCTACGAGCACGACGGTGCGATCTCCGTGATTGCTGACAACTGGCAAGGCAAGCGTATCAACTCGCCGAACGATGGCCAGGTCCATGCCGACGGCAGCCTGTGGTTTACCGATCCGCCATACGGCCAACAGTTATACGAAGGCGACGTCGACCAGCCCGGCGGGCGATCGTTTGTGTCCAACGAGTCCGGCGCCTGGAATGCGCGGGCAGGCCAGCCGGCCGGGTTCCCGATGTTCAAGCGCGAGCTGCCGACGCAGGTTTATCGGCTCGACCCCGACGGGACGCTCGACGCGGTGGTACGCGACAACGCTATTCCGAATCCGAACGGGTTGTGCTTCTCGCCGGACTACAAGCACATCTACGTGGCCAGCACAGGCGGCAACTCTCAGGGGCCCGGCAGCCCGGCAGGTAAGGGTGATGTGTGGACGGCGGACGTGAGCGCCGACGGTAAGGGCGTGTCCAACGTGCGGCTGTGGGTCGATCCGGTGATCGACGGTGTGCGGTGTGGGCCTGACGGGCTGCGCGCTGACATCTTCGGCAACATCTGGATGTCCAGCAACGCCGGTCGCAACGTGGGCTACAACGGCATCACCTGTTGGGACCCGAGTGGCAAGCTGCTCGGTCGCATTCGCCTGCCCGAAGTCATCGGCAACATCACGTTCGGTGGGCCGAAACGGAACCGAATTTTCATGGCCGGCAGCACGTCGCTATACGCGGTGTACGTCGGCGTCCAGGGAGCGGGCCCCAGCTAAATCAGTGCTGCGTGCGATAGCGCCGTAATTCGGGGATCGACGCGTTGACGAAGACGGAGTTGACCGCGGTCACGCGGCCGCGCAGCTCATCTGGTGTAGCCAGTTGGATCGTGTTCTGGCGCATGACCATGCTCACCTGATCGGCCGCGCCCACGGCGCCGTAAGCGAGAACCGAGAGCGCCATGGACGTCGATGCGCCAAACAACACGGTGGCGATACCGAACGCGGCAACCGACGCCAGCAGTGTGCGGCCCGTATGTGAAGGCATCGGCAGTGCCACCAGCGCCACGGCCATGACCAGCGCCCCGACCTCGAGCGACGCCGACAGCACCCCATAGCCGGAAGCGTCGGTGTGCAGGATGTCCACCGCATAGATCGGCAGCAGGGCTTTGGCGCCACCGAAGATCACCGCGAACATGTCGAGCGTCATCGCGCCCAGCATGACCGGTCGACTCCAGACAAACGCCAGCCCCTCACGGATCGCGCCCAGGTGCACGCCTGCGCGGCCTTTGCCCTTCCACGGCGCGACCCGCAGCCGCAGCAGTGTCGCGATGGCAATAGCCATCAGTGAGCCGTGCACCGCATACGCGAACGGAATCCCCTGCCAGGCGATGAGCACGCCGCCCAGGGCCGGCCCGGTGACCGACGCGAACGACTGCAGGGTTGAATTCACCACGATCGCGCGTGAGAACAGGTTGCGCGGCACGGTGGCGGGCAGCAGCACCTGCCTGGCCGGGTTTTCGAAGGCCGCCGCGATGCCCAGTGCGAACACAAAGGCGTAGACGAGCCCGATGCTCACGTTCTGGGCTGCCAGCGCGAACAGCATCACCACGGTGCCCAGGAGCGGGACGGCCTGCGCCGCCATGAGCACCGCGCGCCGGTCGTAGGCGTCGACGACCGCGCCGCTGATCAGGCTCAGCGCCAGATTCGGCGCAAAGCGAACCAGTCCGATCAGGCCAAGGTCGAGCGCCGAGCCGGTGAGGGTGTAGACCTGCCACGCCACCACGGCCTGCAGCATTGTTGACGCCGTGCCCGACGCGGCGCGGCTGGCCGCGTACCGCTGATACGCGGGCACGCGCAGCACTGACCACTGCTGCCTCATACCGACCACTGCTGCCTCATCCTGAGCGGAGCGGCTGCCTCATCCTGAGCGCAGCGGCTGCCTCATCCTGAGCGAAGCGAAGGATCTACGGTAGATCCTTCGGCTCGCAGGCTCGCCTCAGGATGAAGCCAGTCAACGGTCCATCGCCACCGAGTAGCCATCGACGCTGATCGTCAGCGTCCCGTGATCGGCAGTGTCGAGTGCGGGGACGCTCGCCTGAGCGAGTCGATTCAGCACCAGCGGATTGGGCAGATCGAATGAGTTGGGCACGGCGTAGCTCAGGATCGCCAGGTTGGGCCGGATCGCGGCCAGGAAATCCGCGGACGAACCGGATGCGGAACCGTGCTCGGCCACCTTCAGAATATCGACTTTCTGCAAGCCAGCTGCCAGTGCCTGGCGCTCGCCTCGGGCATGGATGTCGCCCACGAACAGCACGCGTGTGCCGCGGTACTCGACCAGCAGGACGTGGCTATCGTCGTACTCGCTGATGGTTGAGCCGTCGCTGTGCGGGCCCGGGTTGTAGACAGACGCAGTCACCCCTCCGCCCCAATCGAAGACCTGGCCAGCCGCGAGCTGCGTCACGGGCAGCTGTCGCGTCTGCACTTCGTTCCAGAAGGTGCGCCACGTTTGCGTGGTGTCTGTCTGGCCGGTCCACAGCACCTCGTCCACCGGGAAGTTGCGCACGACGTCGATGCAGCCGCCGACATGGTCCGCGTGCGCGTGACTCGGCGCCAGCACCGCGATGCGCTCTACCCCGGCGGCCTGTAGATCGACCACCAGGTGCTTGCCATACGCGAGTGGGCCACAGTCGATCAAGATCGTCTTGCCATCGGGCGTGGTCAGCCAGGCGCCGTCACCCTGCCCAACGTCCAAGAAGCGAACGGTCAGCGGCTGGTCGATCTGTTGGCCGGCCGCGGTCGTCACGGTCAGTAGTGCGAGAAGCAAGCTCGCCGCGACGAGCCCTATGCGAATGCGCATTGCTGAATTCGTCTCCCCCGTATGCAACGGCCGACGGGTCCCGTAGCGAGCCCGCGAGCGGAGCGGATTCTAGCGACCAACCCCCAGAAGCAGGGGTGTCGACCCGTGCGACCGCTGCCGATTCTTTCCATAGATGGAAACGCTGCACGGCATCAGATTCCTGCCTGTTGCTCGCATTCAGGGCACTTTGTTAGGTCTGGATGCGCGTTGGGTGAACAGGCGTGGGCTCGTGGTCATGCTCGTACTGGCGCTGGCCGCGCAGACGGGTCCGTTCAGTGGTGAGTCGAGCGTGCCGCTGTGGGTGCGGCTGGCGATCGGCCTCGGCTCGATCCTGTCAGTCGTGGTGACGTCGCTCGGCCACGAGCTCGGTCACGCTCTGGCCGGTCGCATGGCTGGTCTCGCCATCAATGCCATCGTGCTGGCGCCCGAGGGCGGTTTCACGATCCGCGCCTCGTCGGAACACGCGCACGTCAATTTTCGCACGGCGTTAGCTGGGCCGATGGCGAATGCCATCTTCGCCAGCGCGTGCGCGGCTCTGGCGCTCATCGCGGCGCCGGACAGCTTCGCCGCCGGATGGCTGACGCAAGTGGGCTGGCTGCAGCTCTTCACCGCGGTCCTCAACCTGCTGCCGGTCGGCCCGCTGGATGGCGCGAAGATCGTCTCTGCCTGGCAGTCGCTGCGGATCTAGCGCGCGCACGGCAGGCGAATACGAAACACCACCGCTGCGCCGCTGCGGAAAACCGGTTCCAACTCCGGCGCACGCTCGAGCTCCGAGCGTGGCGGCAGCAGGCGCGGGTCGTACTGCGAGTCCAGCGCGCCCTGGTACAGGTAGCTGACGCCCAGCGCGCAGGCTTGCGCCTCCAGCGAGGGCGCGGTGTCGACGTCGAGCACGTGCTCGACGATGCTCTGCCTGTCGTCGAGGTCGCCCGCCAGCGACCGCGGCAGGAGGATCGGCACGTTGGCTTTGTAGGGCGCCCAGATCCCCGCGTCGGCGGCCTGGTCGTTGGCCAGGACGTCGCCAGGTCCCAGATGCTGACGCAGCCAGCTCATCGCCGCGCCATCGTCGACCGAATACAGGTTTTGATCGGCTACTCCCTGCGCCAGCCGCTTGTAGATGCCGACCGCATTGCCCTCAGCTACGAAGCCCAGCACCAGCGCGCACGCGACGAGCAGCCGCCGCGTGAGCCAGGGTCGGTCCGACCAACGGCTGCGCAACATGGCCACGTAGCCGAGCCCCGCGGCGATGCCGTACGCCTCGAGCAATGTAGCCAGCGTGACCGCCACCTGTCGCGGACGGTGGTCCACCAGCCACGGGAAGGTGAGCACGAAGACGCGGTTGAACCACTCGAAGCTGAGAAGATCGAGCACGAACAGCAGCACCGTGAAGGCTAGCCACAGCGCCACCAGTGCGCGTGGCGGCCTGTGCCACAGCGCGGCCGCGACCAAGCCGAGCCGCAGTGGAAGATCGATCGGCGACCCGGCGCCGGTGATGCCGAGCCCGAACTGCAGCCAGTTGGCGCGGCCGAAGTCGTCGGGGTTGGCCGTCGTGATGTCGAGGATGTTCGCCCCGGTCCCGCTTGCGCCCCCGGCGCCAGCCCAGCCAAGTAGCGTGGACAAGTAGGGCAGCGCGACCAGCGTCGCAACCGCCAGTGCCAGTGGTGTGTGCCGCGCCAACTTGCCGATGTCCACCTGGCGGGCGTGCACCGTCGCGAGCACCAGCAAGCCCAGCGCCGCGGTGTACACCTCCGTGCCATGCGTCAGCACGATGGCGCCGCCCAAGCCGCCGGCGAGGACGGCCCATCGAGGATCGGGCTGCCGTAGCCACCACAACGCCGCGGTCCACACGCCGACCGCCAGCAGCACGCCCATGCCCAGCGGCCAGCCGCCCCACAGGTGGTAGTCGTACGGGAAGAGGAAGGTGACTGCTTCGATTGCCGCCGCCCCGGCCGCCACGATTGGGCGCATGCCCAGCGACACGCCGAGCCCGAACACGCACAGCGGAGCGATTACTGCCAGCCCTTGCGTCAGCTCCAGCGTGCCGCGGGCGGTATCGAGCCGCGGCAGGACCGACAGCAGCGCTGCCAGCATGCTGTGGAAGCCGGTCGGGTACCACGTCGAAACAGGCGCCCCGCGCCGAATCGCGTCGATGGTCTCCACGTGAAATGCGCCGTCGTGCGCCGAGGGCGGCACCTCCAACCCCGCGAAGGCCAGCCCGAGAATCAGCGCGGGCGTGACCACCGCGACCGCCAGCAGCGCACCTGTCCAGCCCAGCTCCAGCCGCACCGCCCGCACTGCGCGCGTGGATGCCACCACTCCCCACACCCCGAGCACCAGCAGCGTCGCACCCCGCAGCCAGAGCGGAACGCCGAGCACACCCAGCCACAGCGACAGCACCGGCAGCGCCGCCAGACCAATGACCGGGGCTAACGCGAGCTGCTCGTGCCGCGGGCGCAGCGCCCGCGCACCCGCCAGGCCAACCGCGACGGCGACGAGCGCGAATGCGAGGCCAAGCATCGCCGTGTGCTCACTCACTCTGCAAGAACTGTGCAGCGTCCCTCAGAGGTGGCCACGCGGCGCGACGTGGCCGAAGGACAGGCCGGCCCCACGACCAAGGAACTCGGCCATCCGCGCGGCTTGCTCGGCCAGCTGCTGGCGCTGCCTGGCGCTGATCCGCGCGAACGCGTCCACTCGAATCTCCAGGCGCTTGCCATGCCGTTTGCGCTCCCAGAGCCCACCAATCACGCCGTCGACCAGCAGGACGTTGAACTGCGCCGCCGTGTCGCGCCGACCCAGCCGCTCCGCCGCGATGGGCGGGATCAACTGGTCGCGCGGGTGGCAGCCGACCAGGTAGCTGTCGAACTGCGGCAGCAGATGCACGCCCGACTCGCGGCTGTACGTGCTGCCCTTCCGCTGCCACAGCCGCGTGCCCTCGACGTCGACCTCCTCGATCTCGTCCCGCAGCGACTCGTGGAGGCCCCTGGCAGCGCCTGGGTGCATCGTGAACCAGCGTGCAAACTCGACGTCCGACGCCGGGCCATACGTGTCCAGGTAGCGCTTGAAGACCTCGGCCAGCGCCTTGTCGCCGGCCGGTTGGTGCATCGTGGGCAGCCATTGGTCGAGTCGCACGTAGGTCACCTGGTTGCCACGCGGCGGGCCAAATGCCAGCACCCCCTCGGTCGCGGCAGTCGACAGCGCGAGCTGCCAGCGCGGTAGGAAGCCGCCGAACGCGGGGAACGCCTCCTCCGTTGCCCACTTGCCCAGCCGTCGCTCGAGCTGCGCCGCAAGCTCCGTCCGACTCAGGCAGTGCTCATCGAGCGCATCGCGCATCGCCCCAAGGAGCTCGGGCATCCGCTCGGGTGGCAGCGCCGCCAGCTCTTCCTTGTTCGGCGGCCGCGGCGGCGTCCGCGCCCGAAGCGCACTTAGCCAGAGCGGAACGTCATCCGCGGCGAAGAGGTGCACGGTGCCACGCGGACCATACGTCCGCACCAGCGACCGTTCCTGCCACAGCGCGTCGCGCAGCTGCGCCTGGGTTAGCCCTGCCACACGCACGGCCAGCGCCAGCTCCGCACTCGCCTGCACCTGTGCGTGGACACCGCACATCTGAACGACGACATCGTCGAGCTTCGACCTCGGGGCCGGTTGGACGAGAAACTGGCGTGCCAGTCGTCTTCGCCAGACCTGTGCCCAGCGCAGCGACCTCACTCGTTGGGTTTTACGCGGCTCGTGTCTCGCTGCCCAGGCCGAATGGGGCGTCAGTCAACCAGCGGTGCAGATCGGCCTCGGGCATCGGGCGGCCCAGGTAATAGCCCTGGGCCAGGTCACACCCCAATCGCGCCAGCTGCTCGTAGCTGACCGTATCTTCGACGCCTTCGGCGACAACACGCAGGCCCAGGTTGTGACCGAGCTCGACCGTCGAGCGGACAATCGCGCGATCGCTCGAATTGGTCGCCAGCTTCTGCACGAACGACTTGTCGATCTTGAGGGCGTCCACCGCCAGGCCCTTCAGGTACGCCATCGAGGAGTAGCCAGTACCGAAATCGTCGATTGCGATGTGCACACCCAGCGCGCGCAGGTCCTGCAGCACCTGGAGCGCCCGCGTGGGGTCGGCCATGATCGTGCTCTCGGTGATCTCCAGATTCAAGCGCTCGGGCTCGATTGCGTACCGCTCGAGCATGCCACCGATGATTTCGGGCAGCTGCGGGTCGTGCAGGTTGCGCATCGACAGGTTCACCGACATGGTCAGCGAGATACCGTCGTCCAACCACGCGCGGCATTGGCGCAGCGCTGCGTCCAGAACGTACGTGGTCAGCGCTTTGATGGCGCCGGTCTGCTCGGCCAGCGAAATGAACGCATCAGGTGCGATCAGGCCGCGCTGCGGGTGCTGCCAGCGAACCAGGGCTTCCACGCCGCTTACCTGGCGCCGCGCGCAATCGACGGTGGGCTGGTAGTACAGCACCAACTGGCTGCTCTCGATTGCTTGCCGCAGCTCGCTCGCCAGCGCAATGCGCTCGGCGCTGTGCTGGTCTTGATCGATCGAGTACATCGCGTGGCCGCCGCCCGATCGCTTGGCCACGTACATGGCCACATCGGCATAGCGCAGCAAGGTCTCCGAGTCCGCGGCGTGCTCCGGATACAGGGTGATGCCGATGCTCGCGCCGAGCGCCACGCTGTGGCCCTCTAGCGGTAGTGGCGCATCCAGGACCTCGAGCAACCGCTCGGCAATCACGGTCGCACGCGCTGCGTTTGCGCCGGGCAGGAGCACGCCGAACTCGTCGCCGCCCAGTCGTGCCAGGAAGCCGGTATCACCCAGAGTCGCCAGGAGTCGTTGCCCAACCTGCTGCAGCAGTTGATCGCCGTAGCGGTGACCGAAGGTGTCGTTCACCTCCTTGAAGCGGTCCAGGTCCATCATCAGCAGGGCCACCGGCTCGCTCGAGGCGCGGCGGGAGCGAAGCAGTTCCTGCAGCTCGTGACGCAGCAATGTGCGGTTGGGCAGATCCGTAAGGGCATCGTGCTGCGCCTGGTGGGTGATCGCCGCGGAGGCCATGTGGCGCTCGGTGACGTCGCTGACGAAGCCCTCGATCGCGACAACGTCGCCGTTGGCGTCGCACACCGCGCGGCCCTGCTCCAGGACCCAGCGCTCCCAGCCATCGGCGGTCAGGATGCGGTACTCCTGTTGGAACGGTCGACCTTCGGCGATTGCCCGCTGCGTGTCAGCCCACACCTGCTCGCGGTCGTCGGGGTGGATGATCTGGCTGTAGGTGATGCGGCCAGAGACCAGCTCATCGGCCGGGTAAGCGGTCAGTTCCAGCGAGCCTTCGCTCACGAACTCGACCGACCAGTTGGCGTCGTTGGCGAAGCGGTAGGCCATGCCTGGCAGGTTCGACATGAGCGTCGACAGCGCACGCTGGCTCTCGCGCAGCACCAGCTCGGCCCGCCGGCGTTTGGCCTGGTGCAGCTCGCTCAGGCGCCAGTGGGCGATGTTGGCGGCGCTTGCGCCGAGCACGAACGCGGCGTGGATGGTGGCCCACTTCCAGGGGTTCTGGATGGCGTCGACGTGGTTGTAGACGGCGCTCGGGAAGACGAGACCACCCACGCCGTGCTCCAGCACGACAAAGGCGATGGCCGCCAGGAACGCCAACCAGTCCTGATACAGGGCGATGACCGAGACCATCACGAAGAAGTGGAAGTGGCCCTCGATAGCGCCGTTCATCAGGTGGACCAGCACCGCCGAGGCGGTCATGAGCCCGAAGCACGCGGTCACGGAGCGCACCCGGAACGGCAGCCGGCTGGTTGTCGCGGCGAGTGCCCACGGCACGAGAGAGAGCGCCTCGATCAAGCTGTGCTCGAGGCCATTGCCGTTGATAAAGGAGAACACGGCCAGGAACGGCGCGTGCAGCCAGAGTAGCCACAGAATGGCGCGGTGGCGCTGTTGTCGATCTGCGCGGGTCAGGGTGTTGCCCTCGGGCAACATGGCACGCAGGAAAGCAAGAGCGGGCCGCATGCTTGAACAATCGGCACAGACAGCCGGCGAGATTAGCTCGTGTTGGGCGAGCCCGAGCTTGCGAGGGATCTCGGTGCCCATTGTCATCCCGAGCTTGCGAGGGATCTCGGGGCCCGTTGTTGTCCCGAGCTTGCGAGGATCTCGGGGCCCGTTGTCATCCGAGCTTGCGAGGGATCTCGGCTGCCGACCTGAGATCCCTCGGCTCGCAGGCTCGCCTCGGGATGACATACGCTCGGATGGGTGTCGTTCGATCTGCCGTTGCCGGCGTTTGCTCCTGACGAAGCGCCGCGCGAGGCGACCGAGGCCGCGGCGTACTTGCGGCTGCTACTCGAACGGGCGGTGCCGAACGTTCACATCGTGAGCATCGCGCGGCGGCCGGGCGTGCTCGCCAAGGTCGCGGTGCGCGACGGCCGGGTGCCGGGTGACTTGCTGTCAAACTTGCGACACGAGCTTGGCGGTGAGCGGATTGACATCGTGCCGTGGCATGCGCAGCCACAACGGTTCATCGCCGCCGCGCTCGGTCTGCAGGAGGTGCCGCCCACGCTGCTCAAGCCAGCTATTCGCCATGCCGACGTCCTCGTAGGCGAGATCGACATGCGCGGGCTCTCGGGCTGGCGCGGCATCAATCGGCTACTCGCGTCCGCCGTGACCGGCTGGCGCATTCATCTGCGGGCGATCGCCGATACGCCAGCCTGGAGCACGCTCACGCGGGCGATGGCGGAGCGGCGTGCGCTATCGGCCGTAGTCGTGGGCCACGCGCCGCGCGGGCTGCGGGTCGAGCTCGGTGGGCTGTACGCGCTGCTTCCGCTCGCCGCCGAGCGCCAGGTGGGCGAGGAGCTGCAGGTGCGAGTGCTGAAGATGGATGCCGACGAGGGCAAGATCGTGGTGACGCGGCGGCTTGGCAGAACCGGGCAGCTAGCGCTGCCGGACTAGTAACGCCGGCGCACACACCGAGCAGCAGCCGTGGCTCACGTCGCCCCGTAACCGCTGCGCCCAGATGCGAAAGCGGCCCGTGCGGTCCAGCACGCGGCCGCACCACGCGCACTGATGGACCAGCCCGTCGGCGCCGCGCGGATACGCCAGCTCGGACAGCGTGGGCAATGGCAGCTGCACCAGTCGCGGCTCGAGCACCGCTCACAGAATGCGTACGTGGCGTCGCCAATGAAGCACGTTTGGCCTCACAGACGCATCACTTGTCCAGGTGGTAGCCTTCGCCGGCTATGAATGAAGCACCGAGCTACCCGCCAGGGACTCCGATGTGGGTCGATATGTCCGCAACCGACCTAGCAGGCGCCGTTCGCTTCTACACCGAGCTATTTGGATGGCAGGGCGAGGACCTCGGCGAAGAGTCCGGCCACTACACGATGATGCGCAAGGATGGGAAGATGGCCGCTGCGATCGGACCGCAGATGAACCCCCAGGCGCCACCGTCCTGGACCTCGTACGTGGCGACGACGGATGCCGCGGCGAGCGCCAAGAAGGTGAAGGACGCCGGCGGCCAGGTCGTCATGGAGCCGTTCGAAGTCATGCAGGCCGGCCACATGGCCGGCTTCATGGATCCGACCGGCGCCTTCATCTGCGTGTGGCAGCCCGCGCAACACCAGGGCGCCGAGCACGTGAACGCGCCCGGTGGCTTTTGCTGGAACGAGCTGCAGACGCGTGACAAAGAGGCCGCGAAAAAGTTCTATTCGAGCGTTTTCGGCTGGACCCCCAAAGAGCAAAGCTTAGAAGGTGGCGCGTACATCGAGTTCGAGCTGAACGGCAAAACGATCGCCGGCTGCCTGCCCATGGGTGACGATTTCCCACCCAACGTGCCGTCCAATTGGCTCGTGTACTTCGCCGTCGACGACTGCGATGCCGCCGTGGCGAAAATCCAGCAGCTGGGCGGCAAGCTGCTGATGCCGGCCATGGACTCGCCGGCCGGTCGTTTCGCGGCGGTGGCCGATCCACAGGGCGCGGCGTTCGCCGTCATCAAGCTACCGCGGTAGCGGGGAGGGCGTATGGCAAGCAACGGAATCCGTGAGGCGGTGATTGTCGGCGGCGTGCGGACGCCGTTCGGCCGCCGCGGCGGGCAGCTCAGCGGCTGGCATCCCGTCGAGCTCCTCAGCCACACGCTCAAGGGGCTGCTGCAGCAGACCGGCGTGAACCCGGCCGAGGTCGAGGACTTCATCGCCGGCTGCGTCGATCAAGTTGGCGAACAGGCGCTGAACGTCGCCCGCCACGCGTGGCTCGACGCCGGGCTGCCCGAAAGCACACCGGGCACGACGGTCGATCGGCAGTGCGGCTCGGGCATGCAGGCGCTGCAGTTCGCTGCCCAGGGAGTGATGGCCGGAAGCTACGACCTGGTGATGGCCGGTGGGGTCGAAAGCATGACCCGCGTGCCGCTTGGAGCGAACGTGCTGCTGGCGGGTGATCAGCGGCCGATGACGCCCGCGATCAAATCTCGGTACGGCGTGGACAACTTCAACCAGGCTATCGGCGCCGAGATGATCGCCAAGCAGTGGGGACTGTCGAAGACCGCGCTCGACGAATTCAGCATGCGCAGCCATCACCTGGCAGCAAATGCCACTGCCAAAGGCTGGATGCGCGAGGAGATCCTGCCGGTCCCGATCGACGGCGCAACCATGGAAGCCGATCAGGGCATCCGCGCCGAGACCAGCATGGAGAAGCTGGCCGGATTGAAGCCGGCGTTCGAGGGACTGGAGCTGTTGACGGCGGGCAATTCGAGTCAGATCTCCGATGGCGCCGCGGCGCTGCTGGTCGCTTCGCGAGAGAAGGCAGAGGAGCTGGGACTGAAGCCGCTGGCACGGTTCGTCGCGTTCAGCCAGGTCGGCTCGGATCCGGTGATGATGCTGACTGGTCCGATCCCTGCCACGCGCAAGGTCCTGCAGCGAGCGGGGCTAGCAACCGACGATATCGACCTGTTCGAGGTCAACGAAGCCTTCGCGCCGGTGTGCCTGGCCTGGCAAGAAGAGCTCGGCGTGGGTACCGACCGCCTTAACGTGAATGGCGGCGCCATTGCGCTCGGGCATCCGCTAGGCGCCAGCGGTGCGCGGCTGGTGCTGACCGCGATGCACGAGCTCAAGCGGCGTGGTGCGCGCTATGCGCTGACCGCCATCTGCGAGGGCGGCGGCATGGCCAACGCGACGATTATCGAGCGGGTCGACTAACCCTCTCCCGCTCCCCCCGCGAGACGGCTGGGTTGAGGGTTCGTCTCGCCCTCAGAACCGTAGTCAGCCCGAACCACAGTCCATACAGGAAGGCGACTGCCAGTCCAGCGATCAGGATCGCCAGCGCCTGCGATTGCAGCACCTTGTGCAGCACCACATAGAAGTCGCCCGCGATGCCGAGCGCAAGCATGACCATGGCCGCCAGGATCATGACGCTAGCGAATGCATGCACGCGCTCGGTGTCTTCGCCGCGCTCGACGATGCGGTGAAACGCGGCCGGCGTCATCAGGAACACCATGGTCGCGCCGATCAGCCCGAGGCTGAGCAGATGGACATATTGTGAAGTCGGCTCGAGCTTGGAGAAGCCATCGGTGAGCACCGCTGCGAACTGGAAGCCCAGCAGCGCTTGAGCGCCGGGCAGCACCATTCGGGCTTCAGTGAGCACCTGCTTGATGCGCGTCGCGAGATCGGTCTCGTGCACCATGTGGTGTGCCTCCCGTGAGGTTTCAGAACGTAGCCGAATCAGCCACTCGAGCCCGTACCACATGAGGAGCGCGAACACGGAAGCGCCGATGCCGGCGGCGACGGCGGCGGGCCCCTCGAGCACGATCGTCGCGGCAACGTAGACGTCGATGCCCAACCCGAATGCGAATGGCAGCAGCGCCACCGCCGCGATGCGGCCCGTGAAGTCGGTGACGTCGTTCGAGTCCTGCCCACGGTGCACGATCTGGTGGTACGCCCCTGGCGCGAGCAACAGCCCGACTGCCGTCAGCATCAGCCCGAGCGCCACCAGCTTGAGCATCTGTCCCTGCGGCGGAAGCCTCTCGAACCCTGGCTGAAACACGCCCTGGTACTGAAAGCCGAGCAGCACCTGCGCGCCGAGGATCAGCATGCGCGTCTCGTTCAACGCGTTGTCGACCTTGTCGCGCGGGTCAGTGGTGCTCACGGGTGCGAAATGAATCGCACGGCGTGTGCCCGCGGCGCGAGCGAGCGTCAGGTGCGGGCGGCCCAGGCTTGATCCATCGCCGCTTCGTCGGGCTGGATCGAGCGCAGCGCTAACGCCGCCAGGGCAGCGCCGACCAGGAGCAGCGTCGGCGAAACAATCAGCAGCGCCGTCTGCAAACTGCCGACGGAATCGGAGATCAAGCCCACCACCGCGGCTGCAAACGCATCGCCAAACAGGTGCGAGATGAGCAGGCCGATGGTCACCGCGCTGGCGCGCAGAGTCGGCACTACCACGTTCTGTTGAATTGCCCCGTACGGCCCCGTGAACAAGTACAGGCAGATGACCGTCAACAGAAAGCTCGGCAAAAAGATCGCGAACGGCGCCAGCAATGCCACCACGATCAGCACCGCTCCGAATAAGAACCCGGCGATACTGACCTCCAGATCGGCGGCCGGAGCGCGTCGCCGCCGCCAGTCCGCCAGCCAGCCGCCGAGCAGCGTGCCCACCAGGCCGCCCAGGACGATAACCCCGCCCGCCAGCGTGCCCGCCTCGCCCACGCTCATGTCGAAGCGGCGCGTGAGCGCGGTCGGTAGCCAGTAGGCGTTCGCGCCGAGCACGAAGAAGACCGCCGTCTGCGACAGGATCGTCCACCGCAGCGTCGGAATACGCAGCAGCTCGAAGAGCATGCGCAGCGAAGCCTCGCTGGCGTGCGCGAGCGTCGATCCAACTGCCTCCGCGGACCCGCGCAGCGGCTCGCGCAGGCGAAACGCGAGGACCGCGAACAGGAGCCCTGGCGCCGCGGTTGCAAAGAACGCTGCTCGCCAGCCATACGCCTCCGCGATCAAACCCCCGCCGATAAAGCCGACGGCGATGCCGAGTGCCGTGCCGGACCCCCAGATCGCGTTGGCGCGGCCGCGCTCTTCGCGCGGAAAGTAATCGCCGAGCAGCGAGGTGCCGGCCGGAAAGTAGCTCGCCTCGCCGATGCCGAGCACCGCGCGCGTCGCGAACAGCTGCACGTAGTTGGCGCTGAGGCCGGTGAGCAGCGTGGCCACGCTCCAGATGGAAACGCCGATGCCGATGATCGTCTTGCGCACACCGCGGTCCGCCCACACGCCGAAGGGCAGCGCGGCCAGCGCGTAGATCAAGGTGAAGGCGCTCCCGAGCAGTCCAATACTGAGGTCGTTGAGGTGGAACTCGACCTGGATGAGCGGCGCCACAGCCGAGCCGACCCAGCGGTCCATGTAGTTCAGGAGGGCGATGCCGACCATCAGCCCCAACACGTACCAGCGGTACCGCGACGCCACCGCGGCTAAGCGTACATACTGGGACCAATGAAGCCGCAGACCGTTGGAATCGTGACCGCTGGCGAGATGGGCAGTGGCGTCGGCGCCTTCCTGCATGAGCATGGCGTGCGCGTGCTCACCTGGCTGGAGGGTCGCAGTGCCCAAACGCACCAGCGCGCGCAGCAAGCAGGCATGCTGGAGGTGCCAGACCTGGCGACGTTGGTGCGCGAGTGCGAGATGGTGCTGTCGATCGTGCCACCGGCGGCGGCGCCGGACATCGCCGCGCAGCTCGCCACGGCCGTCCGCGCCACCAACGCGGATGTGCTGATCGCCGACTGCAACGCGATCGCGCCCGGCACGGTGCGCGGCATCGCGCACGTCATCACCAGCGCGGGGGCACGCTTCGCCGACGCGGGCATCATCGGTCCACCGCCGACGCGGCCGGGCAATCGCTTCTTCACGTCTGGTCCAGGCGCCGCCGAGTTCGCGCAGCTCGCTGAGACCGGCTTGGACGTGCGCGTGCTCGAAGGCGACGTCGGCAAAGCCTCGGCGTTGAAGATGTGCTTCGCAGCGCTCACCAAGGGTCTGCAGGCGCTGGGCACTGAGCTGTTCGTGGCGGCGCGGCTGCTCGGCGTCGCCGAGGCGCTGCGCGGTGAGCAGCAGCGCGACATGGGCAACATCCTGGCGTACCTCGATCGCGCGACCCCGACCATGATCCCCAAGGCCTACCGCTGGGTGGGCGAGATGGAAGAGATTGCACGCTGCTTCGACGAAGTGGGCCTGCCAGGCGCTACGTTCCAGGGCATCGCCGAGGTCTACCGTCGCGTGACCGAGTGTGACGATGTGCCCGTCGACGAGGTCCTGGATCGAGTGGCCGAGAACTGCGCCCGGTACCGCGAGGTGTCGAGCATCGCGTAGCTGTGCACGCGTTTTCGCAGGAATTCATCGCCCGAGAGAGCCTGTACGATCGCGAGCCAATCGGAGAGCTGCAGCGACGCGGGGGTCGCCGCCGGCGCCAGGCCGAGGTGCTGGAACCGCCGCGCGCCGACCAGCGGCGCCAGCGTTGCCTTGAGCGTGGGTCGCGCCGAAGAAAAGCAGTACGTCAGCAGGTCGCGATAGAACATCGCGTCCCCTTCGGCCACGAGCGGAGGGCCGCGCTTGTGCAGCCGCAGGAACACCACTTCCACGCGCGGCGGCGGGGCGAAGTCGTAGCGCTGGAAGCGATGCACGATGCGTGCGTCGAACCACGGCTTGACGAGTGCGCTGAACAGGCTGGCTCTTGGTTGGCCGAGCACGCGCGCCGCGGCTTCCGCCTGAATCGCCAGGTAGCTGTCTAGCGGGGCGTACGCTGCCGACGTGAGGCGCCGCACCAGTCGTGTGGTGATATCGAACGGAATGTTGGCGATGACCTTGTACGGCTCGCGCGGCAGGCGCACCGCCAGCGCATCCGCTTCACGAACGCTGACGTTCGAAGCGTCAGCGAAGCGCAGGCGCAATCCAGCAACGAGCAGAGGGTCCTTCTCGACCGCGACGACGCCACGACAGCGCCGCGCCAGGTGCGTCGTCAATTCGCCCCGACCGGCGCCAAGGTCGAGCACCAGATCGTGCGGCTGCAGATTGGTCAGATCGAGCAGGCGCTCGATGCGCGAGGGATGTCGAAGAAAATTCTGGGTATGCCAGGGTGTTGCGACCACGAGCTTGCTCCGCCATGACTGAATCGAATGCGGCTACGCAAAATTCAGAGCGGAGCGACGTGGCCGGCCTGCCAGCCGGCGCGCTCCGCTAGTCGCGGCGGACGCGCGTCATACCCATAGCGAGGCAGTATAGCGGCGGTCAGCCGCCGGTGAGGACCGCGAGCGGGAAGAAGCTCGTGACGGTCCAGTTGGGTGCATCGACAACCTGGCTGATGCGTAGCTCGGCGGCGACGCTGGCCAGGATGTAGGCATCCTCAGCGGTCACGTGCGCGAATCGACACAGCCAGTCGATCGTGTAGCGCGTGGCGTTGCGCGTTGCTGCCATCAGGTCGGGTGCGTGCGCAGTGCAGCCGTGATAGCTGCCGGCGATGATCGTTGGCGGAACACTGGTACGCAGCTGCGGTTCTCGAATGGGCATGTCGCGCACCACCGAAAAGCGCAGCCGCGTGGTGCTGTCCATCTCGATCGCGGTGATGCATACCTCGCCATCGCCTTGCGCCGCATGTGCATCGCCCACCGAGAACAACGCACCTGGCACTTCGATCGGCAGGTACAGCGTGCTCCCGGCAGTCACCTGCCGTACGTCCATGTTGCCGCCGACTCGGCGCGGCGGCACGGTGCTGTGTTCGCCCGGTTCGGCTAGCGCCACGCCCATCACACCGCAGAACGGCGCCAGCGGAATGCGCGCGCCGGGCACTCCGTGGCCAGAGACACCATCGGTCAGGTCCCAGATGCGCAGGTACGTGCTCGGAAAATCGTCTGGCAGCAGCCCACGTCCTGGACTGAACGTGGTGTAGCCCCACGTGTTCGGCGCAACCTCCTGGATCTCGACCGCGAGCGTGTCCCCTGGTTGCGCGCCTTTGACGAAGATCGGCCCCGTCAGCGCGTGGCCGCGAAATGGTGGGCGCGCTGCCGCCACGTCGGCGCTGGTGAACGTGCGTTGGATCGAGTGGCCGCCTGCGTCCCAGGTGTCGATGGTCACGCAGTCGCCCGACTCGATCTCGAGCACTGGCTCGAGACTGTTGTCCCAGGCGAAGTGGAGCCGTTCCGCGGCCAGGTGGTAGTCGCTCACGAGTGCCATGTCACGTCCTCGCGCGCTTTGATGAGCAGCATCAGCGCTCTATTCAACGGGGTCGGGACCCCGAGCCGCATCCCCTCGCGCACGATCGCGCCGTTGATCGCGTCGATCTCGGTTGTTCGCCCGCGCTCGAGGTCCTGCAGCATCGACGGTTTGGCCGTCTGAATCGTCTCACAGTGCTGCCAGACGCGCACCGCGGGGTCGGGGTACGGCAGGGTGATGCCGAGCGCGGTGGCGACCGCCGCGCACTCGTGCGCCACCTGGCCGACCAGCTCGCGCGCCGAGGGCGAGGCGAGGATGTCGACGCCGCTGGCGCCGGTCAGCGCACACGTGGCGTTGAGCGCGGCATTGACCACCAGCTTGCCCCACACCATTTCCCACAGCCGGTCGGTCACTTCAGTCGCCACGCCGGCCTCGGTGAAGCAGTCCGCGATCGACTGCACGCGTTCGGTGATCCCTCCCCACGGCTCGCCGACGAACGTCTGGCCAGTCGCGGTGTGTCGTACGCGGCCGGGTGCGTCCAGGCTGGCGCCGTGATAGGTCATGCCCACCAGAACGCGCTCGACGCCGAGCACCTCGCCAATCGTCTCGAGGTTGCCCAGGCCGTTCTGCAGCGTCACCACGACCGTGCCATCGCCGACCAGCGGCCGCGCGGCGTCGGCTGCCGCGCGAGTGTCGTTGGCCTTGGTCAGCACCAGGACCAGGTCAACGGAGCCGACCTCACCTGGGTCGCACGTTGCCCGTATGGCGATGCGCTCCGCGCCACGCGGACCGTCGAGCAGCAAACCATCGCGCCGCACCGCCTCGACGTGGGCGGGGCGTCGATGCACGAGCCAGACTTCGTGGCCCGCGGCCGCTAGCCGCCCACCGAATACGCTGCCGATGCCGCCGGCTCCGACGACGGCGACTCGCATCGCGAACCTGCTCAGCGCTCTGACTGCGCCACGCCGTCGACAGAGACGTCGGGCACGTCGCCGATTGGCTCGTCGCCAACGGCCTGCAGCGGCAGGCGCACGCTGAAGGTTGTCCCCTGACCCTCCACGCTGTCGACCTCGATGCTGCCGCCATGCCGTTCGACGATCTGTCGCGCCCCGGCGAGTCCGATGCCCGCGCCCGCGAAGCGTCCGGCCACGTTGCTGGCGCGGTAGAAGCGGCGGAAGACTCGCTGCTCCTCCCCGGGCGGGATGCCGACGCCCTCATCACGTACGGTCAGGATGGCCCAGTCGTCGGCGCGGTCGATGCGCACGTCGATGGCGCCGCCTTCCGGGCTGTACTTGACGGCATTCCCGACCAGGTTGTCCAGCACGCGACTGAGCCGCGGGGCATCCCAGAACCCGGTCAGCTCCGACTCATCGGTCTCGATGTTCAGCGTGTGGCAATCGGTGAGTGCTTGATGATCGGCGACCACGTGCACCGCCAGCGCGATCAGGTCTGTGGCGGAGTAATCCAGCACCAGCTCCTGGTCGAGCTGCATGCGCGCGGTGTCCATGAGATCGTCGATGAGATGCGCCATCCGCGTCGTCAACGCCTCGACTCGGGCCAGGCGGCGCAGCCGGTCCTGCACGTCGTCGCCCTCCAGCTCGAGGTCTTGCAGCATTTCGACATGCAGCCTGATCGACGTCAGCGGCGCCTTCAGATCGTGCGACACGAATGCCAGGACCTCGTCGCGCAGGTGGATGGCTTCGCGCGCCTCCCGATACAGCCGTGCGTTGTCCACCGCCAGCGCCGCACGCTGGGCAAGCTCCTGGGCGGTGCGCAGGTCGCCGTCGTCGTAGCGCCGCTCCGATTCGGACAGCACCAGCATGATGGCCCCCACGGTCCGGCCGCGCGCGACCATTGGCACCACGATGACCGACTTTGGCGCGAGCTCATGGATGCTGGCCAGGTGGTCGGGATCGCGCGCCATCGCGCTGAGCAGGGCGTCGGGCACTTCGGGGAACAGTTGCGGCTGGATGGCGCGCTGCGCTGAGACGCCATGGCGGGGCATGCCCGCGGCTGAACGCTTGCTCAGGACGAGGCTTTTCAGCAACCGCTCTTTCTCGGGATTCACGTGCGCGATGGCCACGGGTGCATCGCCCTCGTCGTCGATCAGGTCGACGATGCACTGATCGGCCAGCAGCGGTACGCACAGTCGCGCGATCCGCTGCAGCGTGGTTGTGTGGTCGAGCGACTCGGCCAGCAGCATACTGACGTTCCCGAGGAAGCGCTGCACGTCCAGGCTCATGGGTGAAGTGCGACTATATCCGCTCGCTCCGGGTCGGTTCGTTTGAATTGGGGTTTGTAGTCCCGGAAACCAGGCAGGAGCGCGCCACTTATGAGACACCCCAGGACACACAGAATGCCGCCTGAGACCACCGAGAACGGCACGCTGATGAGGCTTGCGACGAATCCCGACTCGGCGTTGCCCAGCAGCGGCCCGGTGCTATAGCTAACCATCTCGATGGCTGCCAGTCGACCGCGCAGCGCGTCCGGGACCGTCTGATTCCAGATGGTCGAGCGGAAGATGCCGCTCACGGCGTCCGCGCCACCCGCGATGGCCAGGAACAGCAGCGCCACCGCGGGTGTGGTGACCAGGCCGAATAGCGCGATGGCGATGCCCCAGGCGGTCGCGGCCAGAATCACGGCCAGCCCGTGGCGGTGGACGCGCGACGTCCAGCCACTGGTGGCGGTGGCCACGAAGGCGCCCAGCGCGGGCGCCGAGTACAGCAGCCCCAGGATGCCTGGACCACCCATGCTGTCGGCGATGGCCGGGAACAGCGCCGAGGGCATGCCGAAGAACATCGCCACGATGTCCACCACGTAGGTGCCGATCAGCTCTGGTTTTCTCCGCGCGTAGCTGAAGCCCTCGAACACGGATTTGAGGTTGGGTCGTTCGGCGGTTTCGGGCGGCGGGACCGCCTTCATCATGCCCAGGGCCAGCAGCGACGCCCCGAAGCTCACGACATCGACGCCGTACGTCAGCGGCAGCCCGACGCCGGAGATGAGCAGTCCGCCGATGGCGGGTCCGAGGAGCATGCCGAAGGTCCCGCGCAGCATCGCCAGTGCTCCGGCTGCCGTGAGCTCGTGGCGCTCCACGAGGCGTGGCAGCAGCGCCTCAAGAGACGGTCTTTGCAGCGCGAAGAGTCCCGCGTGCGCGGCCGCGATGACGTAGATCGCGACCAGACTCGGCTCATCTTGGAGGGCGTTGATGAGCAGCATGCTCGACAGCGCTGTGAAGGCAACTTCCGTTGCCAGGACCATGGTGCGGCGGTCCCGGGCGTCCGCTATGGCTCCCCCGACCAGGCTCAGCGCGAGCATCGGGACCAGCTCGATGAGACCCAGCAGCCCTACTGCCGCGGGTTGGTGCGTCAGCTGGTAGACCTGGAACGGCACGGCCACGAGGGTGACCTGCGACCCCAGGTATGACACCAGCTGGCCCCAGAACAGGAGTCTGAAGTCTCGGTGGCGCAGCGGAGTGAGGTCGAGCGTGGCAAGGCGCAGCCAGGGAGGGAGCACAGTTCGGCGTTCAGCCTATCGGTTGGCGCTGCGTTCAGGGCGGAGTGGTGCCGCCCGAAGTCCCGCTAGTGGAGGTCCCGCTCGAAGTCCCGCTGGAGGTGCCGCCGATGCCGCCGGTGGAGCCGATGCCGCCAGTGCCGCCCGCGCTCCCGCCCGAGGTCGCGCTGCCGCTGCCCGACGGGACTGCGCTGTCGCTGCCGCCGCCGCTGAGCACACCCGAGCCGCTGGTGCCGCCTGCTGGGGACGTGACGCTGCCGCCCGGTGCGGTGCTGCCCGCAGGCGCGGTGCTACCGGTGCTACCCGCTGGCGCGCTGCTGCCGCCCGCTGCCGTGCCGCCGCCAGGTGTGGTGCCGCCGCTAGGCGCGACGCTACCGCCAGGTGCTGTGCCAGTGCTGCCGCCCGCAGGCGCGGTGCCACTGCCTGGTGCGGTACTGCTGCCGCTAGGCGCGGTGCTGCCGCCAGGTGCCGTGCTGCCGCCCGGTGCCGCGCCGCTATCGGTGCCGCCCGCCGGGGAAGTCGTGCTGCCGCCAGGGGGACGTGCTACCGCCCGGTGCGGTGCTGCCCGTGCCGCCCGCTGGGGACGTGACGCTGCCGGTGCCGCCCGCTGGCGCGCTGGTGCCGCCGGTGCCGCCAGGTGCCGTGCCGCCGCTGGTGCCGCCCGGTGCAGTGCTGCCGCCAGGCGAGGTGCTGACGCCAGGTGCCGTGCCGCTGTCGGTGCCGCCCGGCGGGGAGGTCGTGCTGCCGCCAGGTGACGTGCTGCCTGGGGCGGTGCCACCGCTTGCGCTTGTGCTGCCCGTGGGCGCGCCCCCGCCGCCGCCGGCCGCGGTGCCTGTGTCAGACGCCGCGGGGCTAGACGAGCCGGTAGGCACCACCATGCCGATGGCCAGACCCGTGGGGTTGTGACCCACGGGAATCGATTGCATGAGCGTGTTGGCGACCAGGTCCCAATAGATCAGCATGCCGTCGCCCGTCGTGGCGTACGCTCGGCCGGGCTCGGCGCCGGTGGCGACCGCCAGGACTCCAGAAGGAACCGCTAACCGCCGTACCACTTCAGCAGCGGATCCGCCCAGCGCGTCCTTCAGCAGGTCCACCGAAATCAGCGCATCGTGCGTCGACAGCACCAGGAAGTGCCCGTCGCGGGTCGCGGATAAGCCTGACGTGGCAGACAAACCAGAGGCAGAGCCGGTCAGCCCAGGCGCCAGGTCGATCGACTCGACCTTGCCGCCGCCCTCCAGGTCCACCTGCGCCACGGTGCCAGTGTCGCCAAATGCGATCCACAACCGGCCGTCGATGGTCTGCGCCACGCCCACCGGGCGGTTCCCGACCTGCAGGGTCCGCTGCACCGTAGTGGCCTGGTCATCCAGGACCGTGACGGTGCCTGCGCCAGCGTTCGCCACAAACACGTGCTCCACCGACGGCGCCCCAACGCGGCCGAACGACACGGCATGCGGCCCGGCACCGAGCTGCGATCCGGCGCCAACGGCTCGAATCGTAGGGTCGAACGGCCGAAGGCGGTCATCGTCGCCCAGCACGACAACAGTTCCAACGCCTTGGGCCGCGGGCCCCGCGATGGACACGACGCGGGCGCCGCCATCCAGCCGGCCCGTCTCCGCGGCGCCATTCAACGTGGCCAGCGCCAGCGACTGCGTATCCCCGGACGCGGCCGAAACCAGGGCCAGGTCAGAGTTGGGCGTCGCGCCCACCTGCCCGGGTGCGATGTCCAGCGGCACGGTGGCCGCGACCTGCGCCAGGCCAATCGGCACCACCGTGAGGGTGCGATCGTCCTCATTCGCGGTCACTGCGTATTCACCCGAGAGCGGCAGCGGCGCCCGCATCGCTCCCTGTGCCAGGCCCGCCGTCGCGGACGGAGGCGCCGCCAGGACAGGGGTCGGCACGACCTCAGGTGTAGGCGTCGCCAGCGCCGCCCGAACTGTGGGCTGCGGCGGCGCTTCTGCAGGACCGCCACACGCCGTCACGGCGGCCAGTGCCAGCGCCGCCGCGACGACTGCGAAGCGCGGGTTACCCGGTGCGGTTGATGTCGCCCCTGAGCTGATCCGCTTCGCCTTCTGCTCGCGTGGATTCATCGCCGGTGAGTTTGCCAACGCCGCGCTCCGCGGCGCCCTTAATCTGCTCGCCCGCACCCTTGATGTTGCGCTTGGCGCGTGCGATCTCGCGTTCGCCGCGGCCCTCGGCTTGCAGCTCGGTGTCGCCGGTCGCGCGGCCGGCGGTCTCTTTGAGGTTGCCCTTCATCTCGTCAATGCGCTCTTCCATGAGCGGCGGTGAGCCGCAAGAAGCGGACCGCTCAGGCGCTCTGCCGATCCTCGTGTGTGGCGTAGCGCGCGGACCGCCTCAGGCGCTCTGCTGATCCTCGTGTGCGTCGTGGCCCCGTGACCGCTCAGGCGCTTCGCCGAGCCCCGTGTGCGTTGTGGTTGGTGGTGGACTGCTCAGAAGCTCTTCCGATCTTCGTGTGCGTCGTGGCGCGCGGACCGCCTCAGGCGCTCTGCTGATCCTCGTGTGCGTTGTCATGGGCGGATCGCCCAGGCGCTCTGGCCGACCTTCGTGTGCGGCGTGGCGCGTGGACCCCTTAGGCGATCTGCCGACCTTGGTGTGCGACGTGGTGCGCGGACCGCCTCAGACACTTGGCCGAGCTTTGCATGTGGCGTAGCGTGCGGACCGTCAGGCGCTCGCCGATCCACGTGTGCGTCGTTGCCCCGGGAACCGCTCAGGCGCTCTGCCGACCTTCGTGTGCGGCGTTGCCCGGGGGACCCTCAGGCGCTCGGCAAACTTTCGTGTGCGAGGCAGCGCGCGGAACGCTCAGGCGCTTTTCTGATCCTCGTGTGCGTTGTCGTGGCCGGACCGCTCAGGCGCTCTGTCGATCCCATGCGCGTTGTGGTAGGCGGCGTGCTCGACTTCGGCGCGACGGACCAGCCCGACCAGCACGCCATCGGCGGTCGACACCAGCGCGTGCTTGACGTTCGAACCCTCCAAGTGGTGCGCCAGCTCATCCACCGTCACGTTTGGCCGATAGGTCACTGGCGCCGGCTGCATGACCTGCTCCACGAGGGTGTCGGGACTCGCGTGCAGCGCTTTGCCTCGGACCACGCCCAGCACCACCCGCTGCGCGTTGACCACCACGCACAGCTCGAAGCCCGTCTCCTCCACAAGCGACTGCACCGCGCCGATCCGCTCGTCCAACTGGCACGTGGGCACACCCTGATGCGCCATCTCGTCGATCCGCGGCAGATGCGCAAGGCGACCCTCAGATGGCAGACCGCTCGCCAGCCAGTCCGCCTTGCCGTCGTGGTAGCGATAGACCTGGCTGAACCCGAACGCTTCGAGCCGCCACGCGGCTCGTCCACTCATGTCTCATTGAACGTCCTGGCAGTAGACGATGACCGGCACATCCTGGCGCAGCGAGCCCATGATGGTTTCGCGGTGGAACGTCTCGAGCGGGATGTTGCGCGCTCCGGGCAGGTGCTCGTTGGCGTACTCCTCGCTGGGCAGCACCTCCACCAGCTGCGCACCCGCGGCGAGCAGTCGCTGCACCTCATCGCGCTGAATCACGGTCGGCATCGCTTCGACAGGGGGCGCAATGCGTGTGCCACCTGGGTGCTGTGACGCTTCGCATGACGGTTGGCGTCACAGTTGTGACGGTTCCCGTGACGCTTAAAAAGTAAAGTTGCGCGGTGCTCCGCAGTGGCGGGACGTGCGGCGGTATCGCTGGCCTGGCGGCCCCGGCGGCGGCGCTTGGCAGCCGACGGCGCTTGTGGCCACGCGTGTGACGGTTCGCGTGACGGTTGGCGTCACAGTTGTGACGGTTCGCATGACGGGTTAAAAAGTAAAGTTGCGGGTCAAGTTGTTGGCCCGAGCCTGGTCCAGTGGGGCGAGGCGGGCCGGGAGGTGCGAGAGGACCACTTGACGGGTGGGGCTGGCGTGCAAGAACTCATGTGGCTTGGTTGGGGGTGCCAGGGTCGGCTCGGCGGGACAGGGTGGGCCAGGCCGGATGCTGCTCGGCTTGGCGGGGCGGGAGGGGCAGAGACCACTCGGCGGGTGGGGGCGAGGGCGCGGAGGCCGCGTGGCCGGCGAGGCGGGGGCGCGATACGAGGCCGCTTGGCGTGGCCGCGGACCGCCGTACCATGCCGCGCGTGGTTGTCGGGCCGCCGATCCTGACGGATGCCGTGGCGCAGCGGCTCAGCCAGGCGCTGCGCGCAGGCGCGGAGCAACGGCTCGCGGGCGTGGCAGCGCTGCCGGGCAATCCAGCGCGAATCGAGTCCCGTGCGTTCGGCCTGACGGTGTGCGACCTGATCGACAGCGACATCGCGCACTACCACTACTTCAATGGGCCACGCCAGATTGCTGCGCTCGACGACGTACGGCCGCTGGCCGACTGGTTCCGCACCCGCGAACGGCCGATCTATGTGCGGTTGTCGCCGCTGGAGGCAACGGAGCCGCTGCGCACGGCGCTCGCAGACGCGGGCTTACGGCAGACCGGCTTCCTGAGCACGCTGTATGGCCTCACCACCTCGCACGTCGCGCAGCCTGCAGTCGTCGAGGACCCGCGCGCAGTCGCCAACGACAACCAGGGCGCAGTCGCCGAGGACCCGCGGGCAGTCGCCAACGAGGACCAGGGCGCAGTCGCCAACGATCAGCGCGCATTCGCCGGGGATCCGCGAGCATTCGCCAACGATCCGCAACAAGTCGCCAACGATCCGCGCGCAGTCGCCAACGATCAGCGCGCATTCGCCGGGGATCCGCGCGCATTCGCCAACGATCCGCGCGCACTCGCCAACGATCCGCAACAAGTCGCCAACGATCCGCGCGCACTCGCCACCGAGGACCACGGCGCAGTCGCCGAAGACCCGCGAGCATTTGCCGACGACCCGCAGGCAGTCGCCAACGAGGACCAGGGCGCTGTCGCCGAGGATCCACACGCATTCGCCGAGCTGTGGACTGCCGGTGACGACACACAGCCGTTCATCGAGGCCGAGTTTTCGCGCGGCTGGCGGTGCTTCGTGGCGCGCGCGGATGGCGTGGCCGCGGCGTACGGAGCGTTGTTCATCGCTGGCAATGGCGTGGGCGTGTGCGCGGCCGCCGCCACACTCCCTCCGTTCAGAGGCCGCGGCCTGCAGACGGCGCTGCTGCGGGCGAGGATCGCGGCGGCAGCGCACGCGGGCTGCGACCTGGTCGTGGCGCAAGCCACACCAGGCTCGACCAGCCAGCGCAACATGCAGCGTGTCGGCCTCGCGCTCGCCTATACCAGCGTGATCTGGACCTGGTAACCGCTCTACTCTTGGGGCCGATGTCCGCGGCCCTGGGCGGGGAGCACGCCGAGCTGCTCAGTCGACTCGAGCTGTTCCGCGGACTGGACCGCGTCACGCTGGCCAAGCTCGCGGCGCACCTCGAGCCGGTGGTGGTCGCGGCGGTCGAGGTGCTGTGTCGCCAGGGCGACCCGGGCGACGGACTGTACCTGGTCAGCCGTGGGACCTTTGGCGTGTACGCCGAGGGCGTCGCCGGCGAGGTTCGACTCTCCACGTGCGGACGCGGCGATGCGATCGGCGAGATCGCGCTGCTCTCCGGCGAGGCGCGGACCGCGACTATTCGCGCGGACGAGGACGGCGAGGTGTTGCGCCTCAACCAGGCGCGCTTCCTCAGCCTGGTGCGAGCGGAGCCTTCGGTGGCGCTGGCGATCTCGGCCGGGCTGATCAAGCAGCTGCGGCAGGCGGACGCCGCGCGGCTGGGACTCGAGCAAGGTGTGGCCCCCGACGTCGCGGCCGCGGAGCCCGCACGACGCGTGGCGGAAACGGTCGCGGGCGTGGAGCCAGCACGACGCGTGGCGGAAATGGTCGCGGCCGCGGAGCCAGCACAGCGCGTGTTGGAAACGGTGGAAACAGTCGCGGCCGCGGCGCGGCGTGGACCTCGACTGGAGCGCAAGCGGGTGGCGCTGCTGCTGTCAGGCGGGATCCTGCTGCTGGGCTGGTGGATGACGCCGCCGCCCGGCTGGAAGCGGCGGTCTGGCACGCCCTTCTCAGCTTGCTCGCGATCGTGCCGATCCTGGCGGTCGAAGCGTTGCCTGACGGGGCCGCGGCACTGCTGCTGGTCACGATCTGGGTGGTCGGCGGCATCGTGCCCGCGCGCGTGTCGACGGGCGGCTTCGCCTCGTCCTCGTTCATGCTGGCCATCAGCGTGTTTGCGGTCGGCGCGGCGGTCGCCGCCTCCGGACTGCTGTACCGGTTTTCTTTGTGGGCAGTCGCTCGGGCGGGCGGCTTTGTTGGCCAGATTGCCACGCTTGGTGTTTCGGGGCTGATCCTCGGCGCCGCGGTACCGAACGCCACTGGGCGAATGTCGCTTGTGGCGTCGGGGATCACCGAGCTCAGCGAGGCGGTCGGCTACCCCGCGGGGAGTCGCGCCGCGGCCGGGTTGGCGCTGGCGGCGATGGCGGGGTTTGGACAGATGGCGGCGCCGTTCGTGACCAGCTCCTCGACGGCGCTGGTGGCGCTGGCGCTGCCGCCCGCTCGGACTGCAGCGGCTCCTGCTGGGCCCGCCGACGCGGAGTGAGCGCATCGCTGGCGTGCTCACGGTCGCGCTGCTGCTGGGCTTCGCGACACAACCCCTGCACGGGATCGATCCCGCATGGGTCGCCGCGCTCGCATTTGTGGTGCTCGCGGGCAGCGGCGTGCTCACGCTGGACGTCCTGCGGCAGGTCAACTGGAGCACCGTCCTGCTGCTCGGTGTGTTGAACGGGATGGGCGACGTCTTTTCGAACGCGAGGCTGGATACGTGGATCGCTGGGCTCGTGGTTGGCTACGTCGGTGGATTGATCGGCGTGCCCGCGCTGTTCGTTGGCGCGCTAGCCATAACTGTGCGTGCTGCTGAGCATCGTGCTGCGGTGGCAGGCGGCCGTGCCGCTGGTCATGATCGGACTGATGCCGATCGCGCGCAGCGCGGGCATCGACCCGTGGGTGGTGGCGATCGTCGCGCTCACCGCGTGCAACATGTTTTTCCTGCCGTACCAGAGCACGATCTACCTGGCGCTGGTCACGGGCACGGGCGGGAGGCTGTTCAGCCATCGGCAAGCGCGCCCAGTCGCGCTGGCGTGCATGGTGCTGACCGTGCTGGGGCTGGTCGTGAGCGTCCCGTACTGGCGTGTTCTGGGCTTGCTCTGATCGGCCGCGCGGTCGAAAATGGACCCGCTATGGTGAGTTTTGGCGGCGGTGGGGGCGGGGCCGCGCTATCCAACCCGATCGGCATTGTGGCCGTCCTGGTTGTCGCGCTGGTCGTGATCACCGTCTGGTGGCTATTTAGCCGTTAGCGAGCAAAACGCGATCGGCGCCAGTTATGAGGGCGGCCAGGACGGTGGGCCGCGCCGCGCCGGCCTGTTCTCGCCAGCCCGAGCCGCGCTCAGTGATCATCCGCGCTGGCGATTTGATCAGGCTGGCGAGGGAGGACTGCGGCCAGCCCGAATGCCTGGAACAGGCGTGTATCGCGAAACACGGTAAGCGCGGCAATCTCGTTGTCGTGATAGGTGAGGACCTGTATCGCGTGTGCTCGCCATTCACGGCCGTTCGAGCCAGCGTCATACTGGGCGTACCCGTCCTGGGCGTTCGCGGCGGTCGGCACGAGCAGAAATGGACCAGCACCGGTCGTTCGCCACACCCAGGCGAAAAACGTGCGGATGGCCGGGCGGCCTCGGTACCACTCGCGGTTCGGTGGCATAGTCAGCAGGGCATCGTCGCGCAGCAGGGCGACGATGCCGTCGATGTCGGCGCGTTCCCAGGCGCGGACATAGCGATCGAGCAGCACCCGCCGATCGGCGTCAACCGTTCGCTGTTCGGCGGAACGATCGCGCTGGTAGTGGCTTTCGAGTGTTGCGCGCGCTCGCTGCAGGGCGCTGTTGATTGCCGCCACCGACGTTTCGAGCAGTTGCGCCGTCTCGAGCGCCGACCAGCCCAGCACGTCGCGCAGAAGCACGGCAGCCCGTTGGCGAGGCGGTAGCTGCTGAATCGCGGCCACAAAAGCCAGGCGTACCGCCTCGCGCATCTCATACCGGGCATCTGGGCCGGGGGTCGCGTCGGCAATGCCTTCCAGCATCGCGTCCGGGTAGGGTTCGAGCCAGGCAATGTCGGTAGCAGGTGCCTCGGGGAACGTGGTGAACGGCGATCCGCTCGTATCGGTCAGCACACGTCGGGACTTGTAACTCGCGAGGGCGTTCAAGCACGCATTGGTCGCGATGCGATACAGCCAGTTGCGGAACGAGGTCTCCCCCCGGAAGCGCTCGCGGGCGCGCCAGGCGCGCAGGAACGTGTCCTGCACCAGGTCTTCAGCTTCGACGAGCGAGCCGAGCATGCGGTAGCAGTGCAGCTGCAGCTCGCGCCGATAAGGCTCCGCAAGCCGCTGAAATGCATCGCGTTCGGCTGGCTGGGCGAGGTCTGGCAGCATGAAGCGACGTCCAGGCGACACTGTATGAGAGCGGCGCACAGCCGGACGGGCTAATACACCCGGCCGTAGCTGGACTGGGTTGACGCCAGGCGGTCAGGGCAGCGGTTGGAGGCCGCCACCCGAGAGCGCATAGGCGGCAGACAGGCTGTTTGAATCGCAGGTCGCCAACTCAACGAAGGCCTCGCCGGCTGAGGCGGGGGTGACTGGCTCGCCGAGCTGCTGCAGGAACTCCGCTTCCGAGATGCCTGCCCGAGCTGCGTAGCCAGCAACCGCTGGCTGTCCGAGCGTCGTCGCGGGCGTAAGCCGTGGCAGCACGGCCACGACACGGATGCCGAGGCCCGCCCGCTGCGACTCCTGGTCGGCGTAGCTAGCCATGAAGCGCTGGGCCGCTTTGGCGCCGGCGTATCCGCCGCTCAGCGGCGAGCCGTTGAGTGCGGCTCCACTACTCATGACGATGACGCGGCTACCGGGTCGCAGTGGCAGGAGCAGGGCCTGCTTGAGCCAGTTGAACGCTATCCGTACGTCCGTGCCCCAGTTGATCGAAAACGATTCCCAGCTTTGCTCATGGAGTGGCGCAAGGCTCGGCGCTGCGCCGGCGACCAGGGCCAAGACGTCCGGTGCATAGCGGCGGAGGAGTCTGTCAGCACTGGCTGAGTCGGTGGCATCGGCGGTTTCTGGCTGAATCGACGGACTGGTCGCTGCCAGCTCCCGCAGCATCGATGCGTCGCGCGCAACCGCGATAACCGAGGCACCGCTTGTACTGAACGCTTGTGCGATGCCGCGACCGAGGCCACGGCTGGCGCCGACAACGATTGCGGTTTTTGCGGTAAGTGAATGCATGTCCCGTGCTCCGTGTGCTGGTTTGGTGGTGACAGCGAAGGTGTGTCCTAGATAGAGACCACGGATTGGCCAAAACTCATCGGTCCGCGGTTGATCACGTCTGAGACCGGCCCACGCACGGTTTTGCACGGGAAACTCGCTAGCCGCGCTAGCGCTCAGCGGTTATTCTTGCGGCCGCTGATGGCCGTCGTCCCTGCTGAGCGTCAACTCTCGCCCGAGGGACTGCGCGACCTCCTGGCGATCGTCAACTCGAGTCGCGGACTGGACGAGATCCTCAGTTACCTCGTCGTGCAAGCGCAGCAAGTCCTCGGCGCGGACGCCGTGGCGCTGTATCTGCGCTCCGAGTCGCGCGCCGACCTCCTCGAGGTCAAGGCCGCACACGGCATCCCGCACGACCTGGTCAACGACACGGTCACCGTCGGCTCCCCCATCATCGGCCTGTCGGTGAGCCTGCAGCGCATCGTCGCCGCGCAGGACTATCGCGGCGCGCTGGCACAGCCGTTCTCGCCCACGATCGAAGGCCAGTTCGAGGAGCGCGGCGCGTTCCTCGACGTGGTGCGCCCCGGCCCCGTCTCGCAGCACGACCCCGAACACCAGCAGCGCAACCGCCGCTTCGCCGAGCGCTACGCGACCATCGCCTCGATTCCACTGACAGCCCGCGACGAGACCTATGGCGCCCTGGTCCTGTACCACGCCACGCTGCGACGCATCGACGATCGGCAGGTCGACCTTGGCCTGGCGTTCGCGCAGCAGGCGGCGCTCGCGATCGAGAACGCCACCCTGCGGGCGCAGTCGGACCAGCGGCTCAACGAGATCGTGCGCCGCCAGCACGTGGCCGAGGGCATGCGCGATCTGCTGGTCGTGGTCAACTCCAACCACGACCTCGACGAGATCCTCGACGAGGTCCTGGCGCAATCGAGCCGACTCCTCGGCAACGACGCGGGCGTCGTCTACCTGCGCGATCGCGAGCACGACGACATCCTGCGCGTACGTGCGGCACATGGGCTCGAGCAGGGCGAGCTGGCGCTGGAGCTGCGAGTCGGCTCGCCGACGACCGGCCTCGCGGTCAGCCAGAGCCGGACCCTGGTGTGTTACGACCTCATGGCTGCCCTCGACGACGCTTTGCGGGCAGCCGACACCCAACTTGTCGAACACAACGGCTACGCGCGGGTCGAGCGCCTCGGCGCACAGACCGATCCGGATCTGGAGCCGACCGCCGAACCGCGCGTGCGCAGGCTGGTCAATCGCTTCCGTGGTGTCATCGCGACGCCGCTCGTGGCTCGCGGCCGCGCGTTCGGTGCCCTGACATTGTTCTACTCCGAGCCACGCGCCTTCTCAGACGAGGAGGTCGGACTGGCGGGCACCTTCGCGCAGCAAGCGCAGCTCGCGATCGAGAACGCGCGACTCCACCGCGAGGCCGAAGGGCGCATGCGTGAGAACGAGCGTCGCCGCCGCGTTGCCGAAGGTATGCGCGATTTGCTGGCGGTGGTGAACTCGTCGCGCTCGCTCGACGAGATCCTGGACTGGGTCCTGGAGCAGGCCGCCGATCTCCTGGGCAGCGACGCGGGCAGCGTGCTGCTGCTGGGCGACCAGGAGGGCGAGCAGGGTGTCCTCACGGTGCGTGCCTCACGCGCGCTGATCACCGACCTCATGCCCGCGCGACTGCCGGTCGGCACCGGCGTGACGGGTGTCGCCGTCGAGCGCGGTCAGACAGTGGCGGTTACCGACCTGATGACGGTTTCCTCGGACGTCACGGAGCCATGGCCGGTGGTCGATCAGAAGACGGGCTATCTCGAGCTGCGTCGGGTGGGCTATCCCAGCGCCGACCCGAGCCTGCCGCGAATCACGGACCTGGCCCGCTATTACCGTGGTGTCCTGGCGGTGCCGCTCAAGGTGCGCGGGCGGGTCCAGGGCGCGCTGACGCTGTACTACCGAAGCACGCGCCAGTTCGGCCGCGAGGACGTGCGGCTGGCCGAAGCCTTCGCCGATCAGACGGGACTGGCGATCGAGAACGCGCGGCTGCACGCGCAGTCGCTGCAGCGTTCGCGTGACCTGGAGGCGCTGTACCGCGCCGATGAGGTGCTGTACCGCTCACTCCGCCTGGAAGAGGTGCTGCAGGCGCTGGTGGATGTGGCGACCGATGTGCTGCGGGCCGACATGACTTCGGTCCTGGTGTGGGACGAGAATCACGAACGCCTGGTGCCGGGCGCGACGCGCGGCTTCCGACCCGAAGTCGTGGCCCAGATGGCCCACAAGCCTGGCGAAGGCGTGACGACGATCGTTGCGATGACTGGCCAGCCGGTTGCGGTCGAGGACGCGCTGACCGATCCGCGGGTCGCGCATCGCATCACCGACGTCGAAGGGATTCGTTCGCTGCTGCACGTGCCGATCACGGTCAACGGCGAGGTGTTCGGCGTTTTTGGCGTGAATTATCGGCAGCCGCGCACGCTGGCGGGCGACGAAGAGCGAGTGCTGCTTGCGCTCGCCCATCGCGCCGCCGTCGCGATCGAGAATGCGCGGCTCTTCGCCGAGTCGCAGCAGCGGCTGCACGAGCTGGAGGCGCTGTACCGCGCGGACGAAACGTTGCACGGCTCGCTGCGTCTGAACGACGTGCTCGATTCGCTCGCGGATGTCGCGGTCGACGTGCTGCTGGCCGACAAAACGTCAGTCCACGTCTGGGATCGCGATCGGGAACAGCTGGTTGTCGCTGCCTCGCGCGGCTACTCGCAGGAGACCGTGTCCCAGCCACTCGAACCTGGCACGGACCTCGTCATCGGCGACTCGCTCGGCTCGGAGCTGCTGCTTGTGACCGACCCAGGCAACGACCCGCGGCTGTCGCCCAGACTGCGCGCGATCATCGAGCACGAGCAGATCGAGGCGGCGATCGCGGCGCCGATCACGGTCGGCGGGCAGGTGTTCGGTCTGTTCGGGGTGGCCTGGACGAAGCGCTACACGCTCACCCAGGAGCAACGGCGGCTGGTGCTGGCGCTGGCGCAGCGCGCTGGTCTGGCGATTCAGAACGCGCGGTTGTTCGAACAGGCGCAGCAGGCAGCCACGGCGGAGGAGCGGCAGCGGCTCGCGCGCGAGCTGCACGACGCGGTGACGCAAACGCTGTTCTCGGCGAGCCTGATCGCCGAAGTCGTGCCCAAGCTGTGGGACCGCGATCCCGACGAGGGTCGGCGACGGCTCGACGAGCTGCGGCGACTCACCCGCGGCGCGCTCGCCGAGATGCGCACGCTGCTGTTGGAGCTGCGGCCGACGGCGCTGGTGGAGACGCCGTTCGGGCACCTGGTGCGCCAGCTCGGCGAGGCCGCCGCAAGCCGCGCCAATCTGTCGGTCGAGTGCCACGTGGACGGCGACGAGTGGCAATTGCCAGCCGAGGTACAGATCGCGCTGTATCGCATTGCCCAGGAAGCGCTGAACAACACCGGCAAGCACGCGGGCGCCTCGCGGGCGCAATTGCACCTGCGCTGGACGGGCGACACGCTCAGCATGCGCGTGCAGGACGATGGGCGAGGGTTCGATCCGAAATCGACGCCGCCCGGCCGGCTGGGCATGGGTATCATGCACGAGCGCGCTCGAGCGATCGGGGCGCGGTTACGGATCGAGAGTCGGCCCGGGCAGGGCACACGCGTCGCCACCCGTTGGCGCAGGCTTTCTTAGCAGGAGGCTGTTGGAGCATCTTGGCGGAGGAACGCGCGACGCGCATCGCCATCGTCGACGATCACGCGATGGTGCGCAGCGGCCTGGCTGCGTTTCTGTCTGTCGCCGACGATCTGGAGCTGGTTGGCGAGGCCGAGAACGGACAACAGGCGCTGCGGCTGTGCGCTGAGGAGCGGCCAGATGTGGTGTTGATGGACCTCGTGATGCCTGGCATGGACGGCGTCCAGGCGACGCGCGCGATCCGTGAGCGGTTTCCCGAGATCAGGGTGATCGCGCTGACCAGCTTCCCCGAGGACCGCCTGGTGCAGGACGTGCTCGAGGCCGGCGCCCTGAGCTATCTGCTGAAGAACGTGGGTGCAGATGAGCTGGCACGGGCGATCCGCGCCGCGCGCGAGGGCCGCTCGACCCTGGCGCCCGAAGCTGCGCAGGTGCTGATCCACCGGGCCACGCACCCGCACACGCCTGGTCACGACCTGAGCCCGCGCGAAAAGGAAGTGCTGGCGCTCATGGTGCAGGGTCTCAGTAACCCTGACATCGCCGACCGCCTGGTCGTAGGCCGCTCGACGATCAAGTTCCACGTGAGCTCGATCCTGGGCAAGCTGGGCGTGCAGAGCCGCACCGAAGCCGTCGCCGTGGCGGTCCAGAACCGCCTCGTTTCGTAGAGTCGACCGCGGGCCGAGGTTGATGTCACGCTGGTGGCGGTGGGCACTTGCGTTGTGGGTGTTGGCGCTCGCCCTCGCCGTGCTGTCGGGCATGCTCGGCGAGGACCCCACGGGCTTTGGTCTGGCGCTAAATCTGCTGCCGCTGGGCTTCTTCTTCGGAGCGTTGGCGCTGGCCTTCGAGCTGCGTGCCCGGAACCGGCCGGTGCTGCGCTACGATGCGGCGAGCGATTCGATCCTGGTCCAGTACCGGCAGCGTAGTGAGGACCGCATCGCACTCGACCGCGCGCGCAGCGTGGTGCGCGGCCATCCCCTCGGCGGGGCTGGCGCGAAGCGGCCATTTTCATCGACTTCCTCGACGGCGAGATTCGGCTGCTGGCGCGGCTCAACAGCCAGGTCGTGTCGCTGGCGCAGTGTCGGGCGCTGCTCGACGGGCTTCGCCAGCGGCACCCGGACCTGGTCGTGGAACCTGAGGTGGAGGCGCTGCTCAGCCGTGCGAAGTGGCCCCAGCCACGCCTGCAGCGGTACGTCTCGTTCGGGGTCGCCGGCGTGGTGCTCCTGATGCTGCCGTCCGGCCTGCTGCAGTCGGCGCTCTTCCGGCGGTGAACATCTTCTAACCTGCCCAGGTGCGGCCCTTCCGCTTCGCCTGTCGCGTGAGCGGCGGCCGCGGGCGATCAGCAGCGGACTGGGCCGAGCTGGCGCGCCACGCGGAGACGCTGCGCTACTCGACGTTCGCGGTCTCCGATCACTTCGCCACGCAGTACGCGCCGCTGCTCCTCCTGCAACTGGCAGCGGCGAAGACGCAGCGCATCCGCCTGACGACGCTGGTCCTCGACAACGACTTCCGACATCCGGCGCTGCTGGCCAAGGAGGCCGCCACACTTGACCTGCTGAGCGAAGGTCGGTTCGAGCTCGGCATTGGCGCCGGGTGGCTGCGCGAGGAGTACCAGCACGCCGGCATCCCGTTCGACGATGGCGCCAGGCGGGCTGCGCGCCTGGTGGAAGCGGTGCAGGTCATCACGGCGTTGTTCGCGGACGAGCCGGTTTCGTTCAGCGGGCGTTTTTATACG
>WNGA01003587.1_pt1 | contig 59477 bp, 59 predicted proteins | sample 5400061 | NCBI WGS metagenome assembly WNGA01 (sample SAMN13153366, study PRJNA577476) | soil metagenome | isolation source: 100 cm soil or saprolite under grassland replicate 2 | place: USA:California | collected 2016-06-15
CCGCCGCGCGGGCGACATCTACAGTGAGCTGAACGTAAATCCCCAACCACTACCCGGAGCGCGGGAGTTGTTGGATGCCCTCAACAAACGAGGGCTGCCGTGGGCGATTGCGACCTCGAGTCGCCGCGATCAGGTCGGCGCATCGATCGAGGCCTTGAATCTCTCCAGCCGCCCGACCGTGGTCGATGGCAGCCACGTCGAGCACGCCAAGCCGGAACCTGATCTGCTGCTGTATGCCGCCGCTGAGCTCGGCGTCGAGCCGTCGCGCGTGTGGTACGTGGGCGATTCGATCTGGGACATGGAGGCTGCCGTCAAAGCCGAGATGGCACCGATAGGGGTGGTCACGGGCTCTGCCACCGCCGAAGAGCTCAAGGCTTCCGGAGCGGGGATGACGGTCGACAACCTTCGACAGCTGCTGCCCCTCGTGACCTAGAACTGTCTGCTTTCTATCCAGCTGCCGCTCTGGCGATCGCGCGGCTCCGATCAGGGCGTGGGTGACGGTGACAGCAGGCTGCAGAAACGCGACGCCCGAGTCCGGGCGGCCGCATGACCCGCCTCGAGCTGGTCCAGACCGGGAAGCGCAGCAGCGTCTGTGTGGGTAGCCAGCCAGAGAAAGAAGTAGTACACGACGCTCCACGCGCCCAGCTCTTCGATCGTACTGTCGTTACCGCCGGCGCAGGTATGGCTGTATCCCTCGTTGTGGCGAGCCTCATGGATGAAGAGCGCCGCGAAGCCACTTACCGCATTCCACGCATCATATGTAGGCATCAGGACGATGAGATTGTTGGTCTGGATGACGATAACGCCGCCGGCTTCGCAGCAGTAGCTGTATTCAGTATCAGCGCGGAAATCGATGCCGTGGATCGCACTGGCAAACCAGGCGTCGAGGGGCTTGTCCGTCCAGGGTAGGGGGGCGTCGAAACGTATCCAGCTGAACAGCAGGATGGCCTGGTAGGAGCGCTCCTGCAGGAGGGTCAGGTCTCGTGAACCCAGCGCCTGTGTGCACACGAGCTGGCCCGCGCTGGGGTCGGACGTGAAAGTCAGCGCCGTGGACGAGTCGACCGCTGCCAGCTCTGCCGGTGATGGACATCGAGCCAGAAGCTGGTCGACCGTCGAGTCAGTGAGCGGACTCGGCGTGGTGGGCGGCGAAGGCGACGGCGAGGCGCTCGCGCTAGCACCGGCTGATGAGCGGGCAGCGTTCGTAGGCCCGGCAGAAGAGCACCCGCACACCACAAGCAGCAGAGCCGCGGTCAGTGGCAGTGCCCTCATGGGAGACATAACGGGGGGCTGACCAACGGGTTTCAGCTACGGCTTACCAGTTGGCTTCCATGTCGATGTAGCCCAACCCCCGGGCGCGGCGGTCGGTCACGCGGTAGAGGACGTAGCCGAGCAGCAAGGTGCCGGCGGTGGCGACCACGAGCCGGAGCAGGACCTCGGCGTCGGTGAGGTCCGGAAACATCTGGTATGCGCCGCCGTGCAAGATCGACCGCCGGCAGAGCTCGAGCCAGTAGGGAAGCGGCGAGAGGGAGGCCAACCAGGCGATCGCCCCCGGCAGCACCGAGATCGGGAAGATGGCGCCTGAGAAGAGGTAGAGGAACTGGGCCATGATCTCGCCGTAACCGTGGGTGTCGCGGCCGGCCAGCAGCGCCATGCTCAGCGTGATCGCGAAGGCGACCACGGATACGAACGCGAGCAGGCAGGCTGCGGCCAGCAGCAGATAGTCGATGTGGAGCGGGTTGATGTCCAGGTGCAGCGCAAACGTGGCCACGAGCAGCACGACCACCACCGACGCGGCCGCACTGCCCAGCTTGGCCGTCGCCCGCCCGACCAGGAAGATCGGGAATCCCAGCGGCGCCATGTACGAGTACTTGAGGATGTGGTAGCGCCCGCGGTCTTCCAGGATCCCGGTCGCGAACTCCGAGACCCCTTCCTGGATGAAGGACCAGAAAGCAGTGCCCACGATCAGAAAGCCCAGATAGGGCCGGGTCGCCGCTGCGTTCCCGGTGATCACCGTGTACATGACGGCCAGGATGAGCGCCATCGAGATCGGACGCAGCACCGAGTAGACGACGAAAAGGAGCGGTCGAGTCCAGTTGCTGGAGACGGCCCAGCCCAGCCGCACCGCTGCCGTGTAGCCGAAGAGCCGCCGTGCGACCGCTACTCCCATCGGGTCACCAGCTTCCCGTCCGTCCGCGCCCGTGACTCCATGAAGCGCAGCGAGACGCCGGCGAGGAGGGCGAAGAGCGGGATCTGGACCGCGACCAAAAGTGTCTCGGTTGCGGCGGGGATGAAGACCGGGGTGCCCGGCAGCAGCAGCTGCCGCATCGCGTCGAGGCCCAGCGTCATCGGGACCAGCGACGCCGCGCCGCCCACGTATGCGCCCAGCGCGTTGACAGGGAAATACAGGCCGGACAGGAAGTTGACCGGTTCCTGCATGGCGTTGCACAGGTGCCAGGCCTCGCGCCCATAGAAAAGGAAAAGGCTGGCCAGCAGCATGCCGAGGCAGTAGAGCGCGGAGAGGGTGAGCACGAAGACGCCCACCGCGGGCAGGGTTCCGGCCGCCGTGTAGGTGATCCCGAACAGGAGCGAGCCCAGGAGCAGGATCGCGCCCGCCCGGAGGGTGACCGTGAACATCGAGCCCAGCGCCATGCCCAGAAGCACGCCCTCGAATGTGGTCGGCGAGATCACGTACAGCTCGAGCGTGCCGTTGCCGCGATCCCAGGAGAACTGGGCGGCCATGCTCCAGAGCACGTTCTGCCAGAACGCCAGCATCGCGCCGCCCATGACCACAAAGCCGAGGTACTGGCGCGGCGCGTGCAGGCCCTCGTAGACGAGCACCATCGCCAGCGCGCCGACCACCGGAAAGGCCATGTCGAAGAAGAGCCAGGACTTCTGACGGTTGGCCGCCACGACCCGCGGATAGGCCCTGGCCGCGATCGTCTTCAGGAAGATTCGCAAAGGCGAGTGCTCGGGGCGCGGTCCCGTGCTCATCAGGCTTCTTCTTCGGTCATGCTGCGTCCGACCAGCTTTACGAAGGCGTCTTCGAGTGTGGGCTGGCGGCGGACCAGCCCGCTGACGTGCCGGCCGGCGCCTTCGACAGTGGTGATGACGCGAGGGAGGACGCCGTCGTCGGCAAGCAGCAGGCTGAAGCGGTCGACGCCGTCTTCCTCGCTGACGCTGGCCGCGCCCACGCCCTCGATGGCCCGCAGCCGGTCCAGGAGCGGAGTGCCGGGATCGAGCTGAAGGTCGACGATCACGTCCTTGTCGACCGACGCCTTAAGGGCGCGCGGAGCGCCTTCGGCGACTATCCGACCCCGGTTGACGATGGCGATCCGGTCGCACAGCTCGTCGGCCTCCTGCATGTAGTGGGTGGTCAGGATCACGGTCCGTGTCGGGTCCTCCCGCATCCAGCGCTGCACCTCGCCGCGCACATCCCGCGCTGCGCCCACATCGAGGGCCACGGTCGGCTCGTCCAGGAAAAGGACGCGCGGGTCGGTCATCAGCCCGCGAACCAGGTTCATCTTCTGGCGCATGCCGCTGGAGAGGTTGGTGATCTGCTTGTTTGCGTCGTCGGCCAGGCCCAGGCGCTCGAGGAGATCGTCGATGCGCCTGCGGGCCGCTTTCGAGTCCATGCCGTAGAACTGGCTGAACATCCAGAGCTGCTCGCGGACCTTGAGGATCCCGTAGCCGGCCTGCTCGCCTCCGGAGACCATGGCGATCCGGCTGCGCAGACGTTTGTAGTCTCTGATCACGTCGAGCCCGTCCACGAAGGCCTGGCCAGAGGTCGGCAGCAGCAGCGTGACCAGGATCTTGATCAGGGTCGTCTTGCCGGCCCCGTTCGGCCCGAGGACGCCAAAGATCTCCCCCGCGCCGACCTTGAGGTCGACGTCCTGGAGGGCGGTGGTGACCTCGCGGCGCGACTTGTAGACACGAGTCAGCCGCCGTGTCTCGACTGCAAGGCGCGAAGCATCGCTGGAGGGATGGTGAGTGCCGGCCACGGCGAATGCGATTTTATCTCGGCCGTGCAGTGGCCTCTATTAGAGTTTTGGGGACATGGGCAGGATCCTTGTCACCGGGTCCGCGGACGGCCTGGGTCGGATGGCGGCGCAGCGCCTGCTGGCTGATGGCCACGAGGTCGTACTGCATGCCCGGAACGAGGCACGCGCTCGCGACGCTAAGGCGGCCGCCCCAAAGGCGACCGCGGTCGTGATCGGCGACCTTGGGAGCATCGCTGAAACGCAAACACTCGCCGCTCAGGCCAACCGCCTGGGACCCTTTGACGCGGTCATTCACAACGCCGGAGTTGGAGATCGTGAGCGCCGCGTCGAAACCGTCGACGGTCTGGAACACATATTCGCAATCAACGTTCTCGCACCGTACTTGCTGACCGCCCTCATCGAGCCGCCCAAGCGTCTTGTCTATCTGAGCTCCGGTATGCATCGCTGGGGCGAGCCGGACCTCACCGACCTGCAGTGGAAGCGCCGGCGCTGGAACGGTGCGCAGGCCTACTCCGACTCCAAGCTGTTTGACGCGGTGCTCGCTTTCGCCATTGCGCGCCGCTGGCCCGAAGTATTTTCCAATGCGGTCGACCCTGGCTGGGTGGCGACCAAGATGGGCGGGCCGGGCGCCCCGGACGACCTCGAACTAGGGGCTGAGACCCAGGTCTGGCTGGCGGTCAGCGCGGACGCCGCGGCCAGGGTGAGCGGGGCCTACTTCCACCACCGGCGCCGTCGCGACCCGCATCCAGCCGCGAGCGACCCGGCGCTCCAGGAGGCGCTGTTCGACGCGTGCGCCCGGCTCACCAACACTCACATCCCGTCTGGCAGCCGAACTCATTGAGCCAGGCGAGACGGTCTTCAGAACGGTCGGCGCGCGAGCTGCGAATCGCGGGCATCCTCGACCGAATTGGAGATATCCCTGCAGGTTCCGTCCAGACCTATGGCGACATCGACCCGGCGGCGCCTCGCCTCGTCGGGCGGGTGCTGGCCACGACGCACCAACGGCTTCCATGGCATCGTGTCATTCGAGCCGACGGCAGCATTCCAAAAGGGCGGCGCCAGCGCGAGCTGCTGCTTAAGGAGGGCGTGCCAATGCGCGGTGATCGGGTCGACCTGGATCGCGCTCGCGCTTAGTCGGGAGAGGGCGAGTTTCCGCCCTCTCCCACTGGTTGCGTTCTAGACGTTGAAGAAGGTTCGGCTGGCTGTTCCGAGGTTGTCTGTGACTCCGTTGGTCGTATCGGTTAGGACGATGTCGGTGTAGCTCGCCGAGGCCAGGACAAGGGTCTGGCCCGAGGGGCACGCGAAGTCGCCTGGGCTCAAAGGCCCGGTGGGGGGCATGGTTGCCATCACACGCCCGTTGATCGGCGAGAACGACGCTGCACTGGACACCTGTCCGCTCACTGTTTCTTTGTTGGCGGCCTTGGGGTGGTTGCCGCCACCGTTGATGCAGGCCCATACGGCGGTGGCGTTGGCAGTCAGCGTGTAGTCGACCACCTGCTGCCCCACGCCGGCCTCATCGATGGTCACCACCAGGGCGCCGCTGTCGTTGACGCTTGCTCCGGTGCCCTTGAAGAAGTGAGCCCCAGATGTTGCCGAAGCCGAAGTTGAAACCGCTAGTGATATGGCGACCGCCAAAGCAGCGGCCAGTGGCAGGAGTCTCCGCATGGTTTCTCTCCTTCACGATTACGATGGGAGAGGCGCATCCGACCCTGATCGTGGTCTTGCGGCCCGGCTGGGAGGGTGCGCCACTTTTTTGTTCAAACGACCGTAGACGTACGCTCAGCCCAGGCGGCGGCGATCGTGCGGGCGGAAGTCCACCAGGCGTGGAACCGTCCATGCAACTCGCTCGCATGGCAACCAGGATGTAACGGCCATATGTGCAAAAAACAGGTAAGGATTACCTGGTTACGGGACGGTGTCGACGGATCCCGCGAATCCCCCGCTGTGCGATGAGGACCGCGGCCTCCGTCAGTGAGCGCGCGCCCAGTTTCTCTTTGGCCACCGTCAGAGAATTGCTGATCGTCTGGGGCGATCGATGGACCAGGCCCGCAATCTCTTTCCGATTCAGTCCTGACGCCATCAGCTCCAGCAATCGGCGTTCGAAGGGACTCAGTCGATCGCGACCGCCAACGCGAGCCGGGTCGGCACGACGCTCCCGCGAAGCATGCACGCTAGCCCAGTGACTCTGAGACCAACGCACGGTCCACGTCGTCGTACAAATGCAGTAGGTGTGCGTTCTGCATCACAGTGAATCGGCGTTGGCGTGGCGCCCCACCGCGCGGAGTTACAGTGAGCGAATGCTCAAGGTCGGGGTCAAACTTCCGCCGGCCTCTGGACGGATCGGCGATTTCCTGGCCGACGTGACCGCGCTCGAGGCTGCCGGCGCAGACTCGGTCTGGCTGCCGGCCGGCAACGCGTCGTCGGCCGAGCCCTGGATCCTCCTGGGAGCGATCGCCGGCGCCGCGCATCGCGTCCGGCTGGGCACGATGGTCGATTCCGCGGCTGGATGCGCCCCCGCGCTGCACTCGCTGGCGCGGCTGACCGGTGGCCGGATTGTCGTCGGCATCTCGCCAGGGCCGGACCTGAGGCAAAGCCTCGAGCTGCTGCGGATCCCCAGCTCGAGTCAGCCTGGCCCGCAGATCCTCATCACCTGTCGCTCGCGCGATGAAGCGGAGCAGGCGATGCTGCTGGCGGACGGGGTCACCGTGCCCGGTGGTGACGAGGTTGTGCGAGAGCTGCGCGCGTCCCAGACCGGGGATTCTGATTTCGAGCTCTGGGCCGAAATTTCAATCCCTCCCGACCGCGCCGGATGGGTGCAGACGATGTCCGCCTATGAGGCAGCGGGGGCCACCGGGATCATCCTCTCGTGGGATCCGCGGATCGTCGACCTGCTGCGCAGTGCCGGCGAGCAGGACGATCGGACCGACCTTTTGATCGCCACGGGCTGATCGCCTCGGCGCGACGGAGCGTCGCACTTGACATGCCCCCTGCCGGGGGGTAGCTTCGACGTACTCCCGTTGGCTGTTTGGGAGGTAGTCGCGTGCAGACGGTCACTCGCCGTGACGCCCTGAAATTCGGCATTGCCGGGGCCGGCGCCCTTATGGCGACGGGGCTGGGCTTCGAGGTCGCGGTCGCCAAGTCCAACCGGGTCAGGCAAAACCTGCGGATCGCCGGCGCCAAGGAGTCGCACTCGATCTGCCCCTATTGCGCCGTCGGCTGCTCGCTGGTCGCGTACACGCGCCAGGGCTCGAACGGCAGCGTGCAGCTGCTTCAGATCGAGGGAGACCCTGACAGCCCGGTCAACGAAGGTCGCCTGTGCCCGAAGGGAGCCACGGCGATGCAGCTGGCGGTTTCGCCCCGACGCGTTGCGGGGCCCCAGTACCGCGCGCCCGGAGCGACAGGCTGGAAGAGCGTCACCTGGGAATTCGCCCTGGGCAAGATCGCCCAGAACATCAAGGCGTCGCGCGACGCCACGTTCGTCACGACAGACGGAAACGGCATGACGGTGAACCGCTGCGAGGGCGTGGCCTTTGCCGGCGGGGCCGCATTCAGCTCCGAGGAGGGCTACTTCGCCACCAAGCTGATGCGCGGCCTGGGACTGGTGCACCTAGAACAACAGGCCAGGGTTTGACACGGCCCCACGGTGGTCAGTTTGGCCGCCACATTCGGAAGGGGAGCGATGACAAACCACTGGCGCGACATCAAGAACACTGACCTCATCCTCATCAACGGCGCCAACCCGGCTGAGGCGCACCCGGTCGGCTTTCAGTGGTTCATGCGCGCCAAGCTCGACCGCGGCGCCAAGATGATCCACGCCGATCCGCGATTCACACGCACCTCGGCCGTCGCCGACATGTACCTTCGCATCCGCACCGGCAGCGATGTCGCGTACTTCGGCGGCCTCATCAACCACGTCTTGCAGAACAACCTCATCCACGAGGAGTACGTGCGCAATTACACGAACGCCTCGTTCATCGTGAAGGAGGGGTTCAGCTTCAAGGATGGGCTCTTCTCTGGATACAACCCCGACAAGCGCATGTACGACATCAGCAGCTGGAGCTACGAGACCGGCAGCAATGGCTTCGCCAAGCGCGACCTGACCCTCAAGCACGAGCGATCAGTCTTCCAGCTCTTGAAGGCGCATTACTCGCGTTACACGCCGGACATGGTGTCGAGCATCACCGGGATCCCGGTTGATCAGTTCAACAAAGTGGCTGACCTCGTCGGCCAGATGGGCAAGCCTGACAAGGTGATGACAATCGTCTACGCGGTCGGGCTGACTCACCATACGACCGGCGGGCAGCTGATCCGATCCGCGGCGCTGCTGCAGCTGCTTCTCGGAAACATGGGCCGGCCCGGTGGGGGCATGAATGCCGAGCGCGGCCACGCCAACATCCAGGGCAACACCGACCACGCAATCTCCTGGGAGATCCTTCCCGGATACCTGAGGATCCCGGCGCCGGGCCAGAAGAATCTCGACGACTACGTGGCCCAGAGCGCGCCGAAGAAGTCGGACCCGAACTCCTGGAACTACTTCGGCACCAACTACCGCAAGTTCATGGTCAGCTTGCTCAAAGGTTGGTACGGGGACGCCGCGACCAAGGACAACGAGTTCGCGTTCGACTACGTGCCCAAGCCCGGCCAGAACTCGTCGTGGATGTCCATCTACGACCAGGGCCTCAAGGGCAAGATGGAGGGCTTGATGCTGTCCGGCATGACAGCCTCCAGCATCGGCCCGGACTCCAACCAGGTGCAGCAGGCGCTGTCGAACCTCAAATGGCTGGTGGTCATGGACGCCCTGCCGACCACCACCTCGGAGTTCTGGCACGCGCCCGGCACCGAGGCGAGCCAGGTCAAGACCGAGGTCTTCATGCTCCCGACCACCCACTGGATCGAGAAGGACGGCTCGTTTGTCAACAGCGGGCGCTGGTCGCAGTGGAAGGACCAGGTCCTCCCACCCGAGGGTCAGGCTCGACATGACCACTGGATCCTGAGCGACATCTTCAACCGCGTGAAGCAGCTCTACCAGCAGCAGGGCGGGAAGTTCCCCGAACCGATCCTGCGCCTGACCTTCAATTACGCGGACCCTCTCAAGCCGACACTGGAGGAGATCGCGAAGGAGATAAACGGCAAGGATCTCTCCACCGGTCAGCAGATGGCCAGCTTCGCGCTCCTGAAGGACGACGGCACGACCACCACCGGCGACTGGATCTATACCGGCAGCTACCCCGACGCCGGGAACCTGATGAAGCGTCGCGGAGGCGTCCAGGACCCCAAGACGAATGACCCCACTGGACTTGGGTTCTATCCGAACTGGGCATGGAGCTGGCCGCTCAACCGCCGGGTGATGTACAACCGGGCGTCCGCCGACCTCGACGGCAAGCCCTGGGATGCAACGCGCCCCGGCATCACGTGGAACGGGAGCAAGTGGGTCGGCGACGTCCCCGACTACCCGGCGATGATGGACCCGCATGATCCCAAGGCCTGGCTGCCGTTCATCATGAACGGTGAGGGCGTGGGCCGGCTGTTCAGCAGCGGCATGATCGACGGTCCGTTCCCGGAGCATTACGAGCCGGTGGAGTCGCCGGTCAAAAACCCGCTCCACGCGACCAACTCGGCCTCGCCCGTTGCTTTCCTCTACGACAAAGCGGCGGGGCGCCAGGATCGGTTTGGCAACGCGACCGACTTTCCGTACATCGCCACCAGCTACCGGTTGACCGAGCATGAACACTACGTGACCCAGCACGTGCCACATCTCGTGCAGCTGCAGCCAGAGCCGTTCGTCGAGGTGCCGTGGGAGCTCGCCAAGACCAAGGGCATCAAGAGCGGCGACAAAGTTCGCGTCTCCTCAAAACGCGGCAAGATCGAGGTCCTGGCTGTGGTTACCAAGCGCCTCGGCTCGATGACGGTCGCCGGCCAGAAGGTATTTCAGATCGGCATCCCCATCCATTGGGGCTACGTCGGCATAGCCGCTGACCGTGACCCGAGCCACGGCCGGTACTGGCTGGCCAACGCGCTCACGCCTTTTGTCGGAGATGCGAGCGCGCGGACGCCTGAGTTCAAGGCCTTTCTCGTCAACCTGGAGAAGATGTGATGGCGCCGGTCGCTGTGGCCGCGGGACCGTGGACAGAACGCCGCCGTCGGACTGCTGACATGAGACGACGCCACCCGTTCGTCGGCGAGCTGCTGGACTTCTATGGCGCCCTTCTCGCGATTCAGGAGGATGCGTTTGAGGACGCCCGATCGGCCTCTCCATCCGCCGGAGGACTGGTCTCCTACGTGGCCGAGGCGGTTGTCCCAGCCGTGGTGGACGTCAGCCTCGCAGCCGGCCCGGTCAAGCTGCGCGACGCGGTCGTGCGCTGCCTCGAGATCACCCAGCCTCACGACCTGGTTGGCGCCTGGGTGGCGGGCAACAACCAGGACCTGGTCGAGCGGTATCTGGCGCGTGCGTCTTTGGGCCCGGTTCTCGAAGCCCTTGGCCCTGAGGCTGCCTCGTCCTGCATCGGCCCGCGGGACAAACGACACTGCCCGAGCTGCGGCGGACCTCCCCAGCTCAGCTTTTTCGCCCAGGCTGATGAGGACCTCGCTTCTGGTGGTCGCTTCCTGCTCTGCGCGCGCTGTCAAGCCGGCTGGGGATACCCCCGGATGACCTGCCCAGGCTGCGGCGAAGCGTCGAGTGCGCGCCTCCCGATCTTCAATGAAGAAGGGACGGCGTCGGGGGAGCGCGGCAGCATCGTTCGAGGGCTGCAAGGCAGGCTGGTCGACAGAGAAGGCGGCGTCGAGAAGAAGGCCGTCTTTCCTCACATCCGGATCGAGGCCTGTGAGACGTGCCGCCAGTACCTGCTCAACGTCGATCTTGCCGCAGACCCGAAAGCGGTTCCCCTTGTGGACGAGCTGGCGGCCCTCCCGCTCGACCTGTACGCGAGGGATCAGGGCTTTTCCAAGGTCACTCCCAACCTCTTGGGGTTCGGTTAAGTGTCCCGCCCCCGAAGTTCCTTGCATCTTAGCGGCCTAGTCGGCCGGGCGCCAGCCCACCCCACGAAATCCGCGATTTCGCGGGGACCCCGGGCGGCCCTGAAGCCCGCGTCAAGGGGCCCGGCGCCGCGTCGTCACGCATCTACGCGATGCGCTCTTCCTCGCGCCACCCTTTCCTTGGCTCCGGCCGCCGATGCCGCGAATAAGCTGCGGACCTCGGGGACAGGACACTGATGGCAACCGCGATCAAGCCCGGCGAGTCGTACGGCTTCTTCACCGACACCAGCATCTGCATCGGCTGCAAAGCGTGCGAGGTCGCCTGCAAGGAGTGGAACCAGCTCGAGGGCAACGAGCCGAAATTCCTCGCTGACAGCTTCGACAACACCGGCCGGCTCGATGACCAGAACTGGCGCCACGTGAAGTTCATCGACAAGGTGCCCGACCAGACGGTCGATGCCGGCAGCGGCAAGGCCTGGCTGATGATGTCCGACGTCTGCAAGCACTGCAAGCACGCCAGCTGTATGGAGGTGTGTCCGACGGGCGCGATCGTCCGCACCGAGTTCGACACCGTCTTCATCCAGCAGGACGTTTGCAACGGCTGCCGGAACTGCGTCGCGGCCTGTCCGTACAGCGTCATCGCGATGAACCAAAAGACGGGCACCGCGCACAAGTGCACGCTCTGCTACGACCGCCTCCAGGGCGGCCTCGAGCCGGCCTGCGCCAAAGCGTGCCCCACCCAGTCCATCCAGTTCGGGCCGCTGGCCGAGCTCCAGCAGAAGGCTGACGTCCGGCTCGCAGCGCTGCACTCGCAGGGGGTCGCGCAGGCCCAGCTCTACGGCCGCGACGACAAGGTTTACGGGGGCCTGAACGCCTTCTTTCTGCTCATGGACAAGCCGGAGGCGTATGGCCTTCCCAACGCCGACAACGCAGGCCTGCCGAGCAGGAACAACATCGGGGGCTATGTCGGCGCACTCGTGACAGCGGTGGTGGCGACGGTGGCCGGCCTGGTCGCCTTCAGGCGCCGGGGAATGACCGGAGGGGCGAGCTGATGCTGCTGGCCGCCGAGCATTTCGTGCGGGCGCCGCAGTGGGAGTGGTACATCCTGGGCTACTTCTTCTTCGCCGGTCTCACGGGTGGGGCGTACGCGTTGGCGACGCTTCTACGCATGGTCGGCGAGCCGCGCGACGAGGAGGCAGCCCGAATTGGGTTCTACGTCAGCTTCGTGACCGCTCTGATCTGCCCGGTGCTCCTGACCCTCGACCTAGGAGCGAGCTGGTGGAAGTTCTGGCACATGCTGATCAACGTCACCCCCGGTGATCAGGGCCTGGCTTTCAAGTACTGGTCCCCCATGTCGATCGGCGCATGGGCGCTGCTCGTCTTCGGCTTCTTCGCGACCGTGTCTGCGCTCGAGGCTTTTGTGCTCGACAGGCGAGACCGCGGCACCATTGGTGATCCGGGCCGGCCGATGGGTGGCGTCGCGGGTCTCGCGTTCAACGTCATCGGCGCCATCCTCGCCCTGTTCGTCGCCTCGTACACGGGCGTCCTGCTCAGCGTCAGCAACCAGCCGATCTGGAGCGACACGTGGATGCTGGGAGGGCTCTTTCTCGCCTCGGGGCTCAGCGGTTCGGCCGCGCTGATCGCGCTTCTCACCAGATACCGTCCCGACGCTGCGTTCAGCCTCGCGCGCCTCCATCAGGCGGATGGGTATTTCTCGATCCTGGAGCTCGTCCTGCTGGTCGCGTTCTTCATCACGATCGGCGCTGCTGGGACCGCGCTGAGGACCCTGCCATGGCTTCCCTTGTGGGTGCTCGCGCTGGTGGGCATCGCCTCGTCGCTGGTGGCGGCGAGAGGACATATGCGCGTCCGTCCCGCCGGCGGTTCGGCCGTCATCGCTCGCGCGCGCACCGACACGCTGGTCGTGTCGCTCCTGGTGCTGCTCGGCGTGCTCGCCTTGCGTGGGGCGGTGATCTTCAGTGCCCAGTAGCGAAACCCAAACTGCGCCCCCCAGCTCGGAACAGATCCTGGCCGTGCTGTCCGCGATCCAGGATCCCGACCTCGGCCGCGACGTGGTCAGCCTGGGCATGATCAAAGACCTGGCCGTCGGTGTCGACGGCCGGGTGAGCTTCACGTTCGAGCTGACGACGCCGGCGTGCCCGGTTCGCGACCGATTTCAGACGATGGCGCACAAGCTCGTCGCTGATCTTCCCGGCGTCACGGCGGTGGACCTGAAGATGACCGCCAACGTGCGATCTGCCTTCCGCGACCGGCAGCCGAACCAGGTCATACCTGGCGTCAGACAGGCGATCGCGGTCGCTTCAGGAAAGGGTGGCGTGGGCAAGTCAACAGTCGCCATCAACCTGGCCTGCGCACTTGGCATCAGCGGGGCCAGGGTTGGGCTGCTGGACGCGGACATCTACGGCCCTTCGATACCAGGAATGATGGGCGTCCAGGCCGAACCGAAGGTGGTGGACCAGAAGCTCGTGCCGCTCGAAGCCTTCGGCATCAAGCTCATGTCCATCGGCTTCATGGCCGGCGCCGACAAGGCCATGGTGTGGCGGGGGCCGATGGTTTCGCGAGCGATCGAGCAGATGCTCGGCGACGTTCACTGGGGCGAGCTCGACTATCTGATCATCGATCTCCCACCAGGCACCGGCGATGCGTCGCTGACACTGGCGCAGGCGGTGCCTCTGGCCGGCGTCGCGATCGTCTGCACGCCGCAAGCTGCCGCGCTGGGCATCGCGGTCAAGGCACTCCAGATGTTCCAGGGGCTCAACGTGACCCCGCTCGGCCTGGTCGAGAACATGAGCTGGTTCGTGTGCGGCCGATGCAGTGAGCAGCACTACATCTTCGACCACGGTGGCGCCGAGCGCGCCGCCAGGCGACTGGGCGTGCCCTATCTAGGCGGCATTCCGCTCGAGATGACGATTCGCGAGGAGGCCGACGCCGGTGCGCCGGTGGTCATGTCGCGACCGGATTCAGCTGGCGCCAAGGCCTTCCGCGAGGTCGCATCGGCGGTGGCGGCGCGGGTTTCGGTGCACAGCTTCCGCCGGCTCCCGGTGATCAACGTTCGCTAGGCGGGCCGGGGGTCTCTCGTTCAAGCTCCTGTCTCACCTCGAGGATGAAGGCCGCCACGGCTGCGTCATCGACGTCACCCTTCGCCACGCGGAGCCGCTCAGCCGCCACCCCGGCCATGTAGCACGAGAGGGGCGCAAAGCGGCGCTCCTGGGTGTGCGCGGCAACGCGCGCGAGCTCCAGCAGCTCCAGCGCCACCTTGGCATCGAGCGAGGGCGCCTCGATTCGGGCGGAGCGCCGATTCGCCGCCGCTGCCCACCGCCGGCCCATCTCATCGAAGAATCGATTCATGCGTCACCTATAACACGCCCCGACGCTCGCAGCTGATCAGGCCGGTTCCGCGCTTTTGGCGCCAAACGCGCGCATGCGGGTGTCGGATTTCGCACTTTTGGTCCCAAACGTGCGGTGTGCGGGGGTTGGGCAGAAGGGTTACGGAGCGGCTTCTCGCTCCCTCTTTAGGCGGAAGGTCGCGATCGCAGCCTGGCGGTAGCGCTCGGCCATGTCGAAGTAGCGCGCCGCGTCGGCGGCGATGTCGGGATCGTGTTCCCTGTGACGTCGACCCAACGCCTGGGCAGCGAACTTGGCACCTCTCATGTACGGCTCCAGCTGCTCGAACGGCAGCGGCCGGTCTCCACGCGCCATGTCAGTCACCTCCCCGAAGGGCATTGAAGAGCTCGTCATCGGTTGGACGGTCCGCGTAGTCACGCCCGACGTATTTCCAGGCGATTGAACCATCGCGCCGGACGGCGAAGATCGAGGGCTTGGCGACGCCGCCGTCGTTCTCGTTCCAGACGCCCCATTCCTTGATCACACGGCCCTCAGGGTCGCTCAACAGCGGAAACGGCAGCAGCAGCTTCTCGACCATCGAGTGGTTGTTTTCGACCGGGTCGACTGAGATTCCAACGAGGCCGACGCCCTCGGCCTCGAACCGGTCCCAGCTTCTGGCGTACGAGGCAAACTGCCCGTTGCAGTACGGTCACCAATCTCCGCGATAGAAGACGACCAGCACCGGTCCGCGGGCCAGGTGGTCGCCGAGATGCCAGCGGTTGCCATCCTGATCGGGGAGCTCAAAGTCGATCGCGTTGTCCATATCACCACACCTTCGAGGCCAGGCCCGGCCGGCCCGTTACGTAGCTGATGAAACCACGAGCGAGCGGTGCAGGAGCCGCTCGGCTTCCTCGACCAGCTCGGCAACGATTTCCGCAGCAGGCTGGACGCGCTTCACGTCGCCCACCGACTGCCCGGCGTAGCAGGCCATCGCCTCGATACGCCCGTGGAAGCCCTTGAAAGGCGGCGTGCCCTGGAAGCGGACGACCTGCCGGCGCTCGCCGTTGACCTCGATCTCGGCCACGTGCTCGCCCTCGAATGCGTTCGCCGCCTCGATCGCCTGCCGCAAGACTCCGTGGGTCGAAGGACACAACGCGCACTCGACATGGAAGAGGTTGGTGCGAACGCTGTCTTCGGCGCGCGCGGAGATCACCGCTCGCACGTAGTCCGCGTGGGCGTTCGACTCCGCGGCGGCGATGAAGCGGGTCCCCATGCGGACGCCGGCGGCGCCGGCGGCCAGCACCGCTGCGATGCTGCGGCCGCTGCCGATCCCGCCCGCACCGAGGACCGGCACCGAGACAGCGTCCAGAACCGAGCTCAGCAGCGGCAGCAAACCAAGCGTGCCCCTGATGTGTCCGCCGGCCTCGAATCCCTGGGCGATGATGAAATCGCAGCCGGCCGCCTCCGCGGCGATGGCTTCGGCGACCGAACCGATCTGCCATGAGGCCAGCGCGCCGGCGCCGTGCACGAAGCGCACCAGCTCGGCGTCCGGGTCGCCCCAGAAGAAATCGACGACCCTGGCCTTGGGGGCCACCATCTCGAGGACGTCCCGATCCAGGTACGGGATCAACAGGTTGACTCCGAACGGCCTGGAGGTCAGGGCGCACAGACGGTCCAGCCGCCGCCTGGCGTCCTCCAGCTCGATGCCCGCGAACGTGATCTGCCCAAGGGCGCCGGCCTCGGACACGGCCGCCGCGAGCTCAGGCGAGAGGATGCTGCCCATTCCGGCCAGCTGGATCGGGACGCTGCAGCCGACCAGCCGCGTGAAGCTCGTCTCCAACTCTTTGGGCGGAGTGTAGTCCGAGCCTCGGGAAGAAATTTCTCGACTTCTGACTGCAAACAGTTAGACGGCTTTGGCCCGCCCCGAGTGGGCGCAGTCGGCAGCAGCCGAAATTAGGTAGTCGCGCTCGTCAACATTAGGTAAAAGTTCGGATTCGGCCCAAAGCCCTCAAGTCCTACCTTGGCCATCAGCCGCTCTCAAGCGGCAAAACCCGGGAGGAGTGAGAAATGCAGTCTCGACTCGAAATGAAACGGTCCCCTTCGGCCATCATCGCGATCCTCTTCGCGCTTGCAGTCACGCTTCTGCTCGGGGGGACGCTGGGCTACGTCCTGAAGGCGGCTCCGACCAGCGTGCCCACCCGCGTGGTCGTCGTGCCGTCTAACGGGCCAAGCTCCGACTACGCCGCGCAACCCTGCCAGTGGGTAAACCACCAGAAGGCCTGCTGACAAGTCGCGGGGATGCGAAAGGGGGAGGGTTTTCGTAAGGGCGAGGCCGGTCATCCCCCCGGCCTCGTCTTCGCCTAGACGACCTCTCGCGCTTGTGCCTCCCAGCCAAGAAGCGACTCATAAAGACCGACCAGCACGTCGAGATGCGCCCCGAGTGAGAAAAGTTGAGCCGCCCGAAGGCGGGCGCGAGAACCCAGCCCGCGACAGTGGTCCGGTGCGTCGATGAACGTGCGCATGGCTTGGCGCAAGTCTTCGTACAGGTGGCTGGACCTGAGCAGAACGCCAACGCCCTCCAGCACCTCGGCGTGGTTGCCGACGCGGGTGGCTGCGCACGCAACTCCGCATGCCATCGCCTCGAGCATCGCGAGCGAGAGGGCCTCCACTCGCGAGGGCAGGAAGAAGGCATCAGAGGCGCGGAGGATCGCGATTCGTGAGAGCTCGTCAAGGATCGTGCCTGCGAAAACGACACGAGCGTCTCGATAACGACGCTTCAGTCGCGCGAGATCGACGCCGTCTCCAACGACCACCAATCTCATGGAAGCGGGCGGATCTGCGTCCAGGAATGCCCCGAGCAGCGTGTCCACCTCCTTCTCGGGATCGACCCGGCCGACGTAGCTGAAGAGCCGTTCCGCCTGGAAGTGCTCGAGCGCCATCGACGGCCCTGGACTGTATTTGTCGATGTCGACGCCGTTGGGCGAGACGACGATGAGATGACCCGGGATGCCGAGGTCGACGAGAAGCCGGCGCTGGGCACGACCAAGGGCGATCACACGATCGCAGGAGGCGAGCATGGGCGCATAGAGGCGATAGACGATCGCCGCGAGCGCCGCCCACCTCGAAAGGTCCCCGGCAAACGGGACGTGGAACGTGACGATGAGTGGTACTCCGAGCCGCCGGCAGAGATCCGGCAACCCGAAGTCGAGGGTCGAGAACGGGGCCGATAGGTGAACGGCGTCCACGGCGTGATCTCGAAGAATCCTCTCGAGCCGCCGCCGCGAGCCGGCGCCGGCGACCGTGAATCGGCGCTGAAACCCGACATGTCCGTTGAGCGCATGGGAAAAATGCCCATCCGCGAGGCCCTTCTCGTGGTGGACGAAGAGGATCTCGACTCCGCGCCTCGCGAGCCCGGTCGTCACCTCACGCGAGTAGGTCCGAAGTCCGTCGCCAATCGTTGTCGACTTGTGTCCCAACCACGCGATGCGCATGTCTGCCGGCGAGCTGGACATCTGTCTGCGAGAAGGAAGAGCAGCTAACACTCGGGTCGCGTCATCCAGCGGGTGTGGTGCATATCGCGGCTATTGCGATACTAAGGTGTGAGGTGGGCACCAACCGCGCTCCCCTCGGGGCGGTCCCGCTGGCGATCCTGGAATTCGCCGGCCGGGCCGCGCCCTTCGGCTTCTTCAGGCTGTGGCGTCGATGGGAGCCGGTTGCCATGTGGCTCTGGAGGGTGCGGCCCGTGCGGCCGGGCGCGGTTCTGCAGTTCGGCATCTCACCGTACCGCGGGCACACCACCCAGCTCAGGGACCGCACCGTGGTCCGCCGAGGCGATCGGATCCTCCACCTGCACCTCGACAACGGAGTAGTCGCGGCCCTTGCCGGCCAACCTGGCTCTAATCCCTGGTCGCTCATCGACCAGGCAGGGCGAGACCTCGACGCGCTCGCCGAGCTGGTCGCTTGTGGTGAGGTGGGCGAGGTGCGAGCCGTTCGAGGCGTGACAGTGCTCGCCCGAGCCGCTGCGCGACTCGGCTTCGAGGTTCGGCCGTTGCCACGCAACCTGCGCTGGTCGCTGATTCGAACCCTCTCCGCTCTGGTGCTCGCGTCTTATCACCGTGGCGGCGCAAAGGAGCTGGAACGAGGGGTGGCCTGGCCGGGAGAGGTGTGGCTTAGCTCGCAGGCCCTCGAGCGGAGGCTCAACGCCGGCAGGCGGCCGGGGAGCGGCGGTGAGCCCGATCTCTCAGCGGCCCGATAATGCCGGCATGTCACGCCCCGATGCCTCGGGAAGGCTGTTGACTGCGCTCCCGTCCGGGACCCTCACCTTTCTCATCAGTGACATCGAAGAGTCCACTCGAGCCTGGGATCGCAACCCAGATGCGATGCGCGGGGCACTGGAGATGCACGATGCGATCCTCGAGCGCACCATCTCTGCCAACAGAGGCAGGCTGGTCGAGCTGGGCCGTGAGGGAGACAGCATCCTTTGCGTGTTCGCTCGGCCCAGCGAGGCGGTCGCCTGTGCCCTGGCCGCTCAGCTCGAGTTTCAGGGGGCCGCCTGGCCCCAGGGGACGGATGTCCACGTGCGCATCGCCATCCACACCGGGGAAGCCGAGCTTCGCGATGGTCACTACGTCGGGCCTGCTCTATACCGCTGCGCACGGCTGGTGGCCACGTGCCACGGCGCTCAAACAATCCTGTCGGGCCCCACGCACGACCTGGTCGTCGACAGCCTCCCGGACTCTGTGACGCTGCTCGACCTTGGCGTCCACCGGCTCAAGGATCTCTCGCGGCCGGAGCGAGTTTTCCAGCTCATGCATCCCGGCTTGCCCTCCGACTTTCCACCGCTGCGCTCGCTCGACATTCGCCTCACCAACCTGCCGGTAGAGCTCACCAGCTTTCTTGGCCGCGAAGCTGAGATCTCTGAGCTGAAGCAGCGCCTGGGAAAGGGTCGCCTGGTGACCATCTCGGGTGCGGGCGGGCTCGGCAAGACCCGCCTTGCGATGCACCTGGCGGCGGATCTGATCGACGGCTACCCCGATGGCGTCTGGCTGGTCGAGCTGGGCGCGCTGTCCGATCCTTCCCTGGTCGCTCAGGCCGTCGCCAAGAGCGTGGGCGTCCGGGAGATGCCCGGTATTCCGCTCCTCGAGACGTTGACGGCCGGCTTGCGCACCCGCGACTGCCTGGTTGTCCTCGATAACTGCGAGCACCTGATTGTGGAGTCCGCGAAGCTGGCTGCGCACCTCCTGGGTCAATGTCCGGGCCTTACGATCCTGGCCACCAGCCGAGAACGTCTCGCCGTTCCCGGCGAGGACCTCTGGCGTCTGGCTCCCTTGGCGCTCCCGCCGGCCGTCGACGGGAGCATGGCAACAGCCGCGGTGACGGATTGGGAAGCGGTGAGACTGTTCATCGAACGCGCGCGACTTGATCCGCGAGCCGTCGTCGCCGACGCCGCACAAGCGGCCGCTGTCGTCCAGATCTGCCGCCGTCTCGACGGCATCCCACTTGCGATCGAGCTCGCCGCCGCTCGCGTCAGCATGATGAAGGTCGACGAGCTGCTCCGGAGGTTGGACGACCGATTCCAGCTCCTGACCGGCGGCGGTCATGCAGCCGTGCCCAGGCACCAGGCTCTCAGGGCCACTGTCGACTGGAGCTTCGAGCTCCTCGAGCCCGACGAGCGCGCTCTTCTGCGCCGCCTCTCGATATTTGCGGGAGGCTTCGTGGTCGCGGATGTCGAAGCCGTTTGCGACGGAGGTGGTGTCGCGTCTGGCGAGATCATCGACCTGCTCGGCAGGCTGGTGGACAAGTCGCTGGTGATGCCCCCGCTGGAGGGCGAGGCCGGCAGTCCGATGAGGCTCCTCGAGACCCTTCGCCAGTACTCACGTGAGCGGCTCGACGAAGCACAGGAAGCCGATCTCTATTCAAGCCGGCACGCCGATCACTACCTGTTGCTCGCGGAGCACAGCAAGAATCTGCGCGACAGCCACGAACACTCGACCTGGCTCGATCGGCTCGAGAACGAGCACGACAACCTGCGCGCGGCGCTCGAGTGGAGCCTGACGGCATCCGGCGACGTAAACCTGCGCCTGGCGGCTGCGCTTGTGAGCTTCTGGGACGCCCGCGGCTACCTGACCGAGGGACGCGACTGGCTGGAGAAGGCTCTTGCCGCGTACGCCGATGAGTCCGCCGCCAGCGCCGAGGCGTTCGGCGCGGCAGGTTGGCTTGCGCAACGGCTTGGCGATCTGCAGGGGGCTGCGTCGCACCTGGAGAACAGCATCAAGCTCGCCAGGGTCACGCAGCAGAGCGGAGCTCTTGCCCGCTCGCTGCGGACGCTGGCGCTGGTACGGCTGATCCAGGGGGACAGCCAGACGGCGGGGCCCTTGGTCCGCGAAGCGATCAAAGTGGCCGAAGGCCTGGACGACCAGGTAGGAAAAGCCGGCGGGCTGCTGGTCATTGCGCTGGTCAGCTACCTGGCGGGGGATCGGGACTCGGCGCGCTCTTACGCAGAGGAGAGCCTCGCCCTGCACAGGTCCCTCGGGGATGAGAAGGTGGCTGCGTTCCTGCTCGCGTGCATGGCCAACCTGGCCCTCGACGACAACGACGAAAGAACGGCGCGAGCCAACCTTCGAGAGGGGCTCGAGATCTCGCGCGAGCTTCGCGAGAAGGTGGACGTCGCGTTCGTCCTCGACAGCTGTGCCCGGCTTGCCGCCGCCGAGTCCGATCACGCTCGCGCGCTGCAGCTCGCCGGTGCGGCCTCCGCGGTTCGTGAGACGGTCGGCGCGCTGCCCGCGCCTCCGTGGGAGTCAATGGTCGCGATGAGCCTGGAGCCGGCCCGCCGCTGGCTGGGCCGGGACGCAGCCCAAGCTGCCTGGAAGTCGGGGGCCGGCTTGACGCTGGAGCAGGCGATCGAGGATGCACTGACATGGCTCGCCCCCGATCACCGCGAGAAGGCGGCCGTCACGGGCCCCGAGTCGCCCCTCTCGACCCGAGAGCGTGAGGTCGCCGCACTGGTCGGCCGCGGGCTGCGCAACAAAGAGATCGCGGCGAAGCTCCACATCGCTCAGCGGACGGTGGACGCGCATGTCGAGCACATCCGCAACAAGCTCGATTTTCACTCCAGGGCTCAGATCGCCGCGTGGGCCTCCGCGATGGGCTTGATCAAAGACTAGCGAGCGTGGTCACGGCCTCAGCAGGACAAGTGAAATTTCCAGAGTGATGTTCGGGTCGACCGCCACGAATCCACCAACCTCCTGAGGGACATCCACGCCGTAGTCTCCGACCGCCACCGTCGTGCTGCCCGCCACGGCGGCCTGGCTGTTGCTCAACCTCGTAGTGAGGTCAAAGTTCACCTGCTTGCTCACCCCGTTCACCTCGAGAAGACCCGCGACCCGGACGCGGACGGGCGTGCCGCTCGAGATGTCGGCGTCAACGCGGGTCGGATACGGCTGGAAGATCGCGAAGGGATGCACGTGAACATTGAGAAAATCCCGCGCGCTCTTGTCCCGGTCGGCGGTGTTGAAGCCAGGCAGCTCGTCGACGCTGAAGAGCGTCGACAGATCGACGGCCACGCACCCGGTCTCGATGCTGCGCACGCCTACCTGCTCGGCAGCCAGCAGCCATCCGCTCACACGCTCCGTGCGTGCAACTGCCACATGCGGCGATGGCAGCTCGGCAAACTTCTCATGGGCGCGGTACCCGGCCACAGATCCGGGCTGGATGACCCACAGACCGGACAGGCCGGGCCTCGCTGAACCCGCGGGCATGGGGGGCTGCCTGCAGGCCTGCGCCAGCGGATCGTTCGGCGTGCTCGTGGACGCCGGTGTGCGCAAATTGGTCGTGAGTCCCAGCGGCGCGGGCTGGCTGCGGAGAGTCAGCGCGTACACGCCGGCGCCTCCGATCACAACGACGACCGCCAGGGCGCCGAGCAGCTTCCAAGCTCGAGCCGGCCTCATCGGTGTAGTTACACCGCAAGGCGGCCATTGGTTCCCGCCCTGCCTACGCGGTCTGGTCCTCCCAGCGTGGGCGCTGTTCTTCGACGACGGCTTCGACCGCGTCGATGAACTGCTGGATGTCCTGTTCTGACATCGGCGTCGACAGCGCGCCCATGGCGCGTGGCGCCATGAGGACGCCATGGTTGACGAGCGCGAGGAAGAAGTCGCGCGTCTTCTTCTTGTCTGCAGCCGCCATGGTCCTGTAGTCGACGACCGGCTTCTCCGTGAAGTGGAGCGCGAGGAGCGAACCGACGCCGTTGACCTGCACCGGCACGCTGTGGGAGGCGAACACCTCTGACAGCTGCTCGCTTACCCGCGCGCCCTTGCGGTTGAGCTCGTCGTAAACGTCCGGCGTGAGCTCCGTCATCGTCGCGAGCCCGGCCGCCATGCCGAGGGGGTTGCCGTTGTAGGTCCCGCCCTGGGCGATGTTCGGCTGGCGACGTGGATCGAGCAGCTCCATCACGTCCGCGCGGCCGCCGAAGGCGGCGACCGGCAGGCCCCCGCCGATGATCTTGCCCAGGGTTGTGAGGTCGGGTGTGACGCCGTACAGCTGCTGGGCGCCGCCGGGAGCAACGCGGAAGGAGATCACCTCGTCGAAGATCAGAAGGATGCCGAGCTCAGCGGTCACCGCCCGAAGGCGCTCCAGGAAATCGACGGTCGCCGCGATCACGCCTCCTGCGCCGATGATCGGCTCGAGGATGACCGCCGCCAGCTGGCCGCCCTCGCGCCGGATGATGGCCTCGGCAGCGTCCGGGTTGTTGAAGGGCAGCACGACGGTCTGCTCCAGCACCCAGCCTGGCGTTCCGATCGAATCGGGCCGGGCGAGCGGAGCCTCCGGCGGACCCGCCTCGGACGGGGTAGGGTGCGTGCTCACCTCGGCGTAGTCGTGGGTGCCGTGGTAGCCGCCCTCCATGCGCGCGATCTTGGGCCGGCCCGTAAAGGCTCGCGCAAGCCGCATCGCGAACATCGTCGCCTCTGTCCCGGAGTTGCAGAACCGCACCGAATCCAGGCTGGGCACACGCTCGCACAAGAGGGTCGCGAGCTTCACCTCGACCTGGTTGGCGGCGGCGAAGCCGGTGCCTCGTGCCGCCTGCTGCCGGATCGCCTCGACCACCTTGGGGTGCGCGTGGCCGAGGATCATCGCGGTGTAGTTGCCGAGCATGTCGATGCGTTCAGTGCCGTCCGGGTCCCATATCCGGCAGCCTTCCCCCCGCTCGATGTAGAGGGGGTAGGGGTCGAAATACGTGGTGGTGCGGGTAGTGCCTCCCGGCATGACCGCGACGGCTTTCTCGTGTATGGCTCGAGATCCGGGCGTCGTCTGTCGGTAAATCGCCTCTGGGTCAACCACTGCGGCTGAGGCTACAACACCCCGTCTCCAGCGCGATCAAGGCTGCGGTGGCGCGTCCACCTCGAAGACTTTGGTGCGGCCGCGACCTCCAGAGCGAAGGGTCACCGCCGACACCGGCACGCGGAAAACGTCGGCGATCGCCTTGATCACCGCCCGATTGGCCGCGTTGCCAACCGGTGGAGCCGTGACCCAGATCTCCAGCTCATCACCGCGCCACATCGTCTTTGGACGCGATGCGCGTGGATGGACCCGGACGGTTATGACCAGCCTTCCACCTCAGCCGGAGCGTTCACCGCCTTACCTTATTAATGTGAGCGACACCGCCGGCCTCCATCCGCCGCTCACGTGCGATCGTTGAAAGCCCTCGTCTGGCACGGACCAAGCCGGATGACGGTGGAGGACGTTCCCGAACCGAAACCGAAACCCGGGGAGATCGTCTTGCGCACCGAGGCAGCGGGCATCTGTGGCTCGGAGGTCGAAGGCTATCTCGGCATGATGTCGAATCGCGTGCCCCCACTGGTCATGGGACACGAGTTCGCCGGCGTCATCACGGCCATCGGCGAGAGAGTCGGCAGCTCGTGGCTGGGCAAGCGGGTGGCCGTCAATCCGCTCGTCGGCTGCGCTCGATGCGCCTACTGCTCCCGCGGCGATAGAAATCTCTGTCCCGATCGCTACCTGGTCGGAGTCGCAGTGCCGGGCGGATTCGCCGCCAGCGTTGCGGTGCCGGAGCAATGCCTGTTCGAGCTGCCGGCGAACATGGACCCCAGGCTGGGGGCTCTTGTGGAGCCGCTCGCCAACGGCATTCATGCCCTTCGCAAGGTTTCACATGACGCCGTGACCAGCGCTGTCGTCATCGGCGCGGGCACCATCGGCCTCGCCTGCATGCAGGCGGCACTGCTGAGCGGCATCCCCAAAGTCACAGTCGTCGAGCGCCATCCCGCACGGCGCGATCACGCCGTCCGGCTCGGGGCGCATGCAGCGTACGCGGCAACCGACGAGGTACAAGGCGGCGTGGACCTTGTCATCGACGCCGCCGGCACCGAAGCCACCCGACGCCTGGCGATCAACTTGCTGAGCCCAGCCGGCACCGCGGTGCTCATCGGCATGCGCGACGACGAAAGCTCGATGCCGTGGCGGCGAGTGATTCGCGGCAACCACACAGTCAAGGGCGTCTTCGCCTATGCAGACGTGGACTTTCAACAGGCGCTCGACTATCTGGCCCAGGGCCGCGCCGGCATCGGTGACTTGAAGGAGGTCTTGCCTCTGGAGCTCGGACCACAGGCCTTCGCCGAGCTCGCGAGCGGTCCGACCGCGGATATCAAGGTGTTCCTGGGTGCGTGAGTCGCTCGCCGGCAAAGTGGCGGTCGTCACCGGCGGCAACAGCGGAATCGGCGCCGCCATCGTGGAGCTGCTGACCGAGGCCGGGGCCACCTGCCACGCGGTGGGGCGACGCGGCCCTGTGAAGGTTGACGTCTCCGACCACGGCGCGGTACGGAAATTCGTCGACTCTCTCGATCGCCTCGACATCCTGGTCTGTGCGGCAGGCGACAACGTGACCCCCAGGCGGCTCGAGGAGATCACCCCTGAAGTCTGGGATCACCTTCTCGCGGTGAATCTCAGCGGGGCGTTCTACTTCATCCACGCCGGCCTGGCCAAGCTCCGCAAGTCGCGCGGAGATGTGGTCCTGATCGGCAGCGTCTCGGGAACCTGGCCTGATGGCAGCGGCCCGGCATATCAGGCGTCAAAGGCCGGGCTGGCTGCACTGGCTCGCGGCGCCGGCTACGAGGAGCACGTGAACGGCGTCCGGTTCTCGGTCATCAATCCCGGCGTCACCGACACACCCATCCTGCTGAAGCGACCTGTGCCTCCGCCGCCGCACGTTGCCGCCGCGATGCTGCATCCCGAAGACGTGGCAGAGGCCTGCATTCTCCTGCTGGCGCTTCCGCGCCGCGCTCATATCCCCGAGCTGACCATCCTTCCGACCCGGCTGCAGGCCATTGGCAAGACGTCCGTGGCGAATCCGGAGCCGGCTCCCGAATAGCCACAGCGTGAAGAGCGCCTACGTGGTGGCGGTGGATGTCGGAACTTCGTCTGTCAAGGCTGCGGTCTACGACCAGCGGGCTCGATCATCAGCGGAAGTCCGCAATCCTTACCGGCCCCGCCTGAGGGCCGACGGTACCGCGGAGGTCGACGTGGAAGCGCTCGAACTCCTCGTGGCGCGCAGCCTGGCGCAGGTTCTGCGGGCGGCTGGGCCGGCCAGAGCCGGCAGCATCGTCGGAGTCGGCTTTTCGACCTTCTGGCACGGCCTTCTCGCAGCCGACGATTCGGGCCGCGCGCTGACTCCGGTTTACCTGTGGGCGGACAACAGGAGCGCTGCCGCCGGCGAGAGGTTTCGCGATCGCGTCGACGCCGAGGCGGTGCGGCAGCGGACAGGCTGCCCGATCCACGCAAGCTACTGGCCGGCCAGGCTGGCCTGGCTGCGCAGCGCGAGGCCCGACCTGTGGCGCCGGGCTGTGCGCTGGCTCAGCCTGGGCGATCTCCTTTACTGGCGGATGTTCGGCAGGGTGGGCACGAGCCTGTCGATGGCATCCGGGACCGGGCTCTTCCTGCTCAAAGAGCGGCAGTGGGACGGCGAGCTTCTCTCGGAGCTTCGCGTTTCTCCGCGAAGCCTGCCGCCGGTCGCGGACGCGGAATTCGAGCGCGGGCTTGTGCCGCGATATCGGCGCCGCTGGCCGGTCCTGGGAGATGTGCCGTGGCTGCACGCGCTCGGCGATGGGGCGCTCGCCAATTTCGGCAGCGGCTGTCTGGGGCCGTCGCGGCGCTCGCTGACAGTCGGGACGTCGGGCGCCCTGCGCGTCATGCACGCGAACCTCGACGCGCCGCTGCCCGCAGGGGTGTGGCGGTATCGCCTGGATGCGCAGCGCATGGTCACCGGCGGGGCGCTGAGCAGCGGCGGCAACCTGCGCGATTGGCTGCTTGCCACTCTCCGGCTGAACGATGTGCAGCTCGACCGGCGGCTGCGCGTGATGGCCCCCACGGCGCACGGCCTTGCCTTCCTACCGCACCTGGCCGGGGAGCGAAGTCCTGGCTACGCAGCGCACGCCTTCGGCGCGATCGCCGGACTCACGACCTCGTCCACGCCGGAACAGATCGCCCGCGCCGGGCTCGAGGCGGTGGCCATCGAGTTCGCGGGCATCAACCGCCGGCTCGACCAGGTGGCTGCGCCGCCAGCGCGGCTGGTGGCGAGTGGCATGGCGCTGCTCAATTCCCCCGCCTGGATGCAGATGATGGCGGACGCCATCGGGCGGCCGGTGGCAGCGGGCAAGGCGAAGGAAGCCTCCGCTCGCGGGGCGGCGCTCTATGTCTTGAGCCGGTTGGGACTTGCAGATCCGTCGAGGCTGGATCCCGGTATGGGGCGGACCTTCGTGCCGCGTGCTGCCGCACAGAAGGCATTTCGCCTGGCGCAGGCGCGCCAGGATTCGCTTTACCGCGCGCTCATAAGCTGAGCTGGACTGGAACTAGTTGTACTGCCCAATTAGGTTGTTGACAAACGAAGAGCCCCGCTTCCGTCCTGCCTGCCCAGGATGACGAGCACCGTTCCCTCAGCCGGGCCGATGGTCATGGTCGTCGAGTTGTTGAAGAAGTTCTGGTTCCGACCCAGCCTGCCCTCGGTGTAGTCGGGTAGGGCGCCGACCGCCCTGTCCTTCGCGCCGATCGAGGCGGCGAGCGTGAAGTTGCTGTTGGTGAGTGGAATCCGCACCGACACGCCGATTCCAACCACCGCGTGGAAGAGACTCAGCACGATGCCCACGGTGAGGACCAGGAAAAACGAAGCACAGCCGCATCCCCACCTTCCCGTGCGGTACCGCGCTCGATAACGCGCCCTCGCGCCAGCCGGCTGATCGTCCATCCTCACCTCCGGAGCCTTTCCTTATATATGCGCCTTCTTCACCGCCATCTTCCTCGGCCCTGGCCCGTTTGGCCGGCCTTTGGGGGCCTCCCGGGTCGATGCCGCTCTGTTTTCACTAGAACTTACATCGATTAACAGCTAGGGAATCACCCGAATCACCGTTAATTCCTTTCGTATTGCGCCCAATCGTCGAGCTCGCCCGCGTCACCCGCAGCTACGGCTCCCGGCATGCGCTGGAGGACGTCTCCCTGGCTCTCGAGCCTGGAGAGCTGACGTTCCTGGTCGGTCCCAGCGGCGCCGGCAAGACCACGCTGCTGAGGCTGATCAACCGCGAGATCCGACCGACGGCCGGCGAGGTCTGGGTGGATGGCATCGCCGCCCACACCCTGAAAGCGACTCGCGTCGCCGAGCTGCGCCGCCGCGTGGGAGTGGTCTTCCAGGACTACAAGCTCCTACCGCGTCTGACCGCGATCGAGAACGTCGCGTTTGCGCTCCAGGTCTGCGACCTGCGCGTATCCGATGAGGAGGCCAGGGATCGCGCGCGGGATGCACTCGACGCGGTGGGCCTCGGCGATCGCGGCGCCGCCTTCCCGCACCAGCTTTCCGGCGGGCAGCAGCAGCGCGTCGCGATCGCTCGCGCGGTGGTCGCTCAGCCGCCGCTGCTGATCGCAGACGAGCCGACGGGCAACCTCGACGTCGAGACCGCCTGGGAGATGGTGGATCTCTTCGCGGACATCGCCGCTTGGGGAATCACCGTCCTCATCGCGACCCACAACGTCGAGATCGTGAGGCGCCTTCAGCGCCGGGTGGTGACGCTCGTAGAGGGCCGCCTGGTGCGCGACCAGCCGGCCGGCCGAACGGGGAGGATGGCGTGGCTGGCCTCGTCTTGAAAGGACGTTTCCCTCGCCGAAGGCTGATCCAGATCGTGGCCGCGAACATCATCCGCTACGTGTTTCGCGGAGCCGCTCGAAACTGGGTCCGGAACTTCGGCAGCACGGCGCCAGCCCTCGGTTCGATGAGCCTGCTCCTTTTGATGTCGGGGCTCGTGGGCCTGGTCGGTTTTGCCCTCTACAACCTGGAGCAGGTCGAGGCCGGCCAGGCCTCCATGCTGCACGTCTACATGCGTGACGACGTGGCCGGGGCCGACGTCAACGCTCTGTGGGATCGCCTGGCGAGCGATCCGCGCGTCGCCAGCGTGAAGTACGTCACCAAGGCTGAAGCCCTACACCGGGCACAGCGCATACCTGGGCTGCCGCAGCTCGCCTACGCCAGCGACAGCAACCCGTTCCCAGCCAGCCTCGACGTGCAGGTGAAAAACATCGACGACGTCGCCGCGATCGACGCGATGGCGCGAGCGGACATCGCGGTCGACCCCGTCTATCCGACCTCGTACGACAGGGGTGCGTATCAACGCATCCAGGCGGTGTTGTTCGGCATGGCGGTGGCCGGCTCTGCCTTTCTGGCGCTCCTCGGGTTCGTGGCCGTCACAGTGACCGTCAACAGCATCCGGGCCGCGATCCACGCCCGCCGAGACGAGGTCGCGATCATGCAGCTCGTCGGCGCGCCGCGCTGGATGGTGCGCGGACCGTTCGTCGTCGAGGGCGCCATCACCGGCGGCCTTGCAGGCGGCGCCGCCGGCCTCGTCACATTCGGGCTCGCGATGACGGGGATTTCACAAGCCTCGGGCTCGTTCACCCAGTTTGCGCCCGGCGTCACGGTCACCGTTGCGGCGATTGCCGCAGCGATCGTGTTCGGCGCCGGCCTGGGGCTGGGCTCCGGCTCGTCGCTGATCAGCCTGCGGAGGCACCTGGAATCGTGAGAGGGTGCCTGATCGCGCTGTCAATTGCGCTGCTGGTGCTCGCTGCCGACGGAGCAGCGGCCACCGCCAATACAACCGCAGCAGATCCTCGACAGCAGCTGGCATTGATCGAACAGATCCGCGCCCAGCTCGGAAGCAACCTCGCCGACGCGCTCGCAGCTCAGCAGCAGCTGCAGAAGTCGCTGCAAGAAAACGCAGCCCAGCAGCAGGTCGTGCGCGGCAACATCGCCGACTCCGAAGCCAAGATCGCGGAGCTCGACGCGCAGATCCAGGAGGCGATGCGGCATGAGGCGGCGCTGGTGCAGAGGATCGAAACCGAGCGAACGCAGCTTCGCCAGCTGGCCCGCGCCATTTACGTCGAGCCGTCGTCGGTGCTGGTGCTTCTCGGGCAATCTCAGAGCTTGAGTGACCTGCTCACGCGCATCGCCGACCTCGGCGTGGCCGGCAACCGCGCATCTGACCTCAAGTCGTCGCTCGCGCGCGACCTCGAGGCGCTGCAGGAAGAGCGCAAGAAGGAGCAGGCCGCGCGTGACGAGCAGCTGCAGCAGCGCGACCAGCTCAACAGCCAGCTGTCTCAGCTGCTGGCGCTCCACAAGCAGCAGGAGAAGTCCATGGCCGCCCTCGAGACGAAGATCGCCGAGACGCGCCGGGAGCTTTCGCTGCTGAGGTGGCAGTCGGCACAGCTGGCGCAGCAGGTGACCGACATGCTGCAGCAGCAGCAGGACGCCATCATCGCCGCGGCCATGCAGTCGGTGTGGACGCAGCTGCAGCTGTGGAGCGAATCAAACAACGTGGGCCAGATCGCGACCAGCGCGGGCCATTCGACCAGGTACCGATTCATCTGGCCAGAGCCGGCGGCGCAGATCTCACAAGCATTCGGGCCAAGCCGATTCTGGTTTGAGCCCGCTTACGGCGGCTACTCACACTTTCACACCGGCATCGACCTGGTCGAGCCCTTCGGCTCGGCGGTCTACGCCGCGGACGACGGGGTGGTGGCGCTGGTCGGCACGTCGGGCAGTGGATACGGGAAGTACGTAGTCATCGCACACGCGGGAGGGCTGGCGACGCTGTACGGGCACCTGTCGGCGGCGTTGGTGAGAGTCGGACAGACTGTGAACCAGGGCCAGACGATCGGGCTCGAGGGGTCGACCGGAAACTCGACCGGCCCTCACCTGCACTTCGAGCTGCGGATCGGCCAGAAGCCGGTCGACCCGACGCCCTACCTGCCGCCGGGCGCGCCGTCGGCCTTCACAGGCTGAAGCGGGGGCGCTGCAGCCCCAGCCCGACGGCCAGGTCGGCGATCGCCTCGCTGGTTGCTGTCGGCAGGGGAATCCCGTTTGCCTCTCGCTCTTCGCGTGAGCGCGATTCGGGCTCGCCTGGGAGCACGACCGCGTCAAACCCTGGGGCCGGCGGCGCCTTGTGGAGCTGAGCACTGAAAGCCTCGGCCTGAGCCAGGAACGCCCCGGCGGGCATGAAGCGCTCGACGTCCAGCGCCAGGAGCACCGTCCCGTTGCCGTTGTCGTACTCGGGCAGTGACGACGCCCCGGAGCCGGAGAGGACGCCTCCCATCAGCTCGACCATGACGCTGAGGCCGAAGCCCTTGTGGCCCCCGAAGGCGGTGAGCGCGCCGCCGTCGTAAAAAGCAGCAGGGTCCTGAGTGGGGTGGCCCTCACGATCGACGACCGCGCCGGGCGGCGCCAGGCCGCCGACGGCGCGCGCCACCCTCAACTTTCCTTCCGCGATCGTCGCCGTCGCGAAGTCCACCACAAGGGGAGGCTTGCCCTGGGCGCGTGGCGCGCCCCAGGCGATGGGATTGGTGCCGAGCAGCCTCGTGAAGCCTCCATACGGGGCCACGGTCACGCCCGCGTTGCACATCGCCATACCCAGCTTGCCGCCTCGAGTCAGCTTCTCCACGTACTCGCCCAGCCTTCCGATGTGATTGCAGCGTCCGATGGCCACGACTCCCACGCCATATTCGCCGGCGAGCTCAGCGGCGGTGTCGGTGGCGAGATGCGCCGCCGGCTGGCCCCAACCCCAGGCTCCGTCCACGCGCGCGCAGGCGCCATCTAGCGGAAGGCGCTTCGCGCGTGCAGCAGCCAGAACGCGGCCTTCACGCACGCCTTCGATGTACGAGGGAAGTCTCAGGACGCCATGCGAATCGTGACCTGCGAGGTTGGCGTCGACCAGCGAGCGAGCGACCGTGGAGGCGAGGTCGGAGGGTGTGCCGACAGCCTCCAGGATCGACTGGCTCAAACCCAACAGCTCATCGGCGCGGACCACGACGCCAGCTTGCTCGTCCAGGGCCACAACGCTACCGTAGGAGAAGGCCGGCAGCGGAGGGACCAGGGGGGCCGGTGGGCAACGGTTTCGACCAAGCGCGCATCTCTCGCCTTCTGGACATGCGCCTATGCAGCCATCGAGTAGGCTGCGCTCGCTCTAGAGGGAATGCTCCTTGAGCCAGCGCAGGACGGCGTCGGCGACATCGCGCCAACCGCCGTCGAGGGCAAGGGTGTGGCCGCGGTCGGGGAACTCCTTGTAGTCGGTCACCGCGGATGACTTTCGGTAAAGCTTGAGCGTCGCCCTTGTGATCGCCGGCGGGACCGTGTGGTCCTTGCCGCCGGCTGTGAGGAGGAGCGGCCCTCTCGTGGAGTTCTCCGTGTTGACCTTGACCGGCGAGTTTGCAGAGAGGTTGCCCAGGGCGGCTTCGAACAGCGGCTTTCCGGGCGATGGGATCGTCCAGCGCTCGAACAGATCGTCCGACTCGGACTCCGAAAGAGCGTTGCCGAAGCCGTAACGAAACTGCTTCCGGTCCAAGGCGACAGCGCGCTTTCTATTGGCCGGGTTGCGCAGCGCCACCGACGCGACCCGAAGAGCGGACGGAGGCAGGAAGATCACACCTTTGATGGGCGCCGCGTCGAGCGCCACGGCCGCGGCGGCGGCATCCTCGCCGAGCAGCCTTTGGACCACCAGCCCTCCGAAGGAGTGGCCGATGAGGATTGGCTTGGCGCCGAGGCCTTCGATGATCTTGGCGTAGTGCGCAACGACCTCGTTAACGCCCGAGCCGGCAACGCGCTCGGGGTGCTCCCGAGTCTCCCTGACCGTGCCCGCATCACCCGGCCAGCCGGGTGCAATCGGTGCGTATCCGGCTTCACGGAATCGTTCGACCCACGCCCCCCAGGAGTCTGCATGGAGCCACAGACCGTGGACGAACACGACTGGAGTGGCTGCCTGCGCCATCGCTTGTCTCCTTTGAGAGCCCGCAGCGGACCGGAATGGCGAGTATAGGCGGGACCCGAATTGGATCGTTTGCAGGTCCCCTCACGATCCGACGGTCGGCGCTTTTGAACAAGTTCGGTGGGTGGGGCGCAAAAGTATGGATGGTCGGCCGGGGATGATCTAGAATGCTCCGGCGCCAACCCGAGGAGTCGAGAGGGAGAGCTGGGGAAAATCCGTTCACTCTGCTTTGTCGTCATGTCTCCGCGGCCTGGTAAGCACGCATTTCCATGGAGGTCACGACGCTGATGGCGAAGAAGGTGCTCTGCGTTCTCTCCGAGTACGGCTTCTGGGGAGAGGAGCTGGTTGGTCCGCTCGAATCGCTGGACGCGCACGGATACGAGGTCGTTTTCGCCAGCAGCACCGGCCGCCGGCCGCCGGCACTGCCGCCTTCCATGGATTCCAGCTACGTCGACCCACCGCTGGGCCGCCCCGTCACGAGCTCAGACATGGCAACCAAGACCAAAGCCTGGAACCAGTCGGAGAGGCTCGCGAAGCCGGTCTCTCTCAAGCAGTGGGTGCCCGAGAAGCCCTACCGCGCTTCGCCCGATTACCTGCGTGAGCAGGAGGCCTACAACAACCGGATCGACGAGATCAGCCAGGAGCTCGACCAGTACGCCGCGCTGCTCATCGTCGGCGGCAGCGGTCCCATCGTCGACATGGTCAACAACTCCCGAGTTCACGAACTGATCCTCGACTTCTACCGCAAGAACAAGCCGATCGCCGCCGAGTGCTACGGGGTCGCCTGCCTCGCGTTCGCCCGCAGCGAGGAAGACCGCAAAAGCATCATCTGGGGCCGCCACGTCACCGGCCATCCGATCGAGTACGACTACCACGACGGCACCGGCTTCGTCGGCACCGACCTCAACATGGGACCGCCGCCCTACCCGCTCTAGTACATCCTCCGAGACGCCGTGGGACCCGAGGGTCAGTTCCACGGCAACGTCGGCCACGAAACGTCGGTGGTAGTCGACTACCCGTTCATCACCGGGCGCTCGACGGCGGACTCGGTCCTCACCGGCAAGATGCTGATCGAGGTCCTGGAGGAGGGCCGGCTCTATTACGGATGGCGCGGACCTGACCGCGTCGGGACGCCTCATCTGCCCAAGTCCGCCAAGGCCAACGGGCGCAAGGCAGCGGTAGCCGCGGGCTCGTAGGGCATGGTCGTCCAGGATCAGAACGCGGCCGCGGCCGGGGCGGTGGCGCCCCGCCCGGGACGCTACGCCCTCTTCGAGCAGCTTCGTGCTGACGGCGTGCGGTTCATGTTCGGCAATCCCGGAACAGTGGAGCAGGGCTTCCTGGACACCATCAGCGATTTTCCCGACATCTCCTATGTCCTCGCGCTCCAGGAGACGATCGCCGTCGCGATGGCCGACGGCTACGCCAGGGCGGCACGCCGCCCGGCCGTCGTCCAGCTCCACAGCGGGGTCGGGCTCGGCAACGGGGTGGGGATGCTCTACCAGGCTCGGCGCGGGCACGCCCCGCTGGTCGTGGTGGCCGGCGAATCAGGCGTCATGTACGACGCGATGGACGCCCAGATGGCCGCCGACCTGGTCGGCATCGCCAGGCCGGTGACCAAGTGGGCGACGCGCGTTCTGCACCCAACCTCGCTGCTGCGGGTGATCCGGCGGGCGATCAAAATCGCCAGCACCCCGCCGATGGGGCCGGTCTTCGTGGCGCTGCCGATGGACGTGCTCGATGACGCCACCACGGAGGCCGCCGTGCCGACGTCGGTGCCGGTGACGCGGGTCAGACCCGATGCCGCGGACGTGGAGAACGCCGCAAGCCATCTCGCGCGCGCGCGCCATCCTTTGGTCATCTTCGGCGACGGGGTCGCCTTCTCCGGCGCCCAGCGAGAGCTGGTGGAGGTGGCGGAGGTCTTGGGGGCGGAGGTCTGGGGCGCGGACTGCTCAGAGATCAGCATCCCCACGTCGCACGTCCAGTACCGAGGCCAGCTCGGGCACATGTTCGGGAGCCACAGCGGCCCGATCCTGGCCGCCGCCGACGCTGTCCTGGTGGTGGGGACCTACCTGCTGCCCGAGGTGTTTCCGAATCTAGACAGCATCTTCGCCCCGGGCACGGCCGTAGTTCACATCGACCTCGACGCCTACGAGATCGCCAAGAACTTTCCCGTCGATCTCGGCATCGTCGCGGACCCTGCGCTCACGCTCAAGGCGTTGGCTGCGGCTCTTGGGACCGCGATGAGACCCGAAGACGTGGCCGCGGCCGCCGAGCGGCGAGCTGCCGCCCGCGCGCGTAGGACTGAGGAGGACCGCGAGGCCGGGGCAGCGGATGCCGCGACCTGGGAACAGACGCCGATGCGCCCGGCGCGCTTCATGAGCGAGCTGGCGAAGCGGCTGGACCCGAGATCGGTGATCTTCGACGAGGCCCTCACCAGCTCTCCCGAGCTGGTGCGCTACCTGTCTTTCGACCAGCCAGGTGGTTACTACCAGACCCGCGGCGGCTCACTCGGTGTGGGCATCCCAGGCGCGCTTGGCGCCAAGCTGGCGCACCCGGACAGGACCGTGATCGGCTTCACCGGCGACGGCGGCAGCATGTACACGATCCAGGCGCTGTGGACTGCCGCCCACCATGGGATCGGCGCCAAGTTCGTGATCTGCAACAACGGCAGCTACAAGCTGCTCAAGACGAACATCCAGCAGTATTGGCGGGAGCGCGGAATCTCCGAGCACGATTTCCCCGCCAGCTTCGACCTGGGTCGTCCGGAAATCCGCTTCGACCTGCTGGCGCAGTCGCTCGGGGTGGACGCGATCCGCGTCGACCGCCCGGAGCAGGTCGGTCCAGCGATCGACAAAGCCCTCGGTACTGAGGGCCCGTTCCTGATCGACCTCGTACTCAGCGACGAGATACCCGGCCACGCCCACATCCGCTGTGGGCAATAGGAGTTAGAGGGAGGCAGCACGTTGGCGACGAATCAGGTGATGACGGCAAAGCAAGTGGTCGACGCCTATTACGACTCGGTCAACCGGGGCGACTGGGACACGTGGCTGACGCTGTTCACCGACGACATCGTCATGGACGAGCAGCTGGCCGGGCACTCAGAAGGTATCAAGCCGCTGCGTGAGGGTGTGGGCGGCCTCAAGCGCGGCTACTCCAAGTTCCAGATGCACCCCGTCCACACCGTCGTTGAAGGAGACCAGGCGGTCGTGATCTGGCACTGCGAGGCGGCGAATGCGGCCGGTGAGCCGATCGACGCGCGTGGCGCCAACTACTTCCAGATGCGCAACGGCCGCATCGCGTACATGGCCAACTTCCACGACAGCGTTCCGTTCCGCCCGTTCCTCGATCAGAAGCTCGACTAGTTTCAACCACAGAAGTTAGGAGGTAGCGCAGTGTCGACCGAATCGAACATCGCAATCGTCCGCCGCCACATCGACGAGGCCGTGAACCAGCAGAAGGTGGACGTGGTGGATGAGCTCTACGACCCCAACGTCACCTACCACGACCCGTTCACCCCGGGTGGCCTCGGCCACGGAGTCGAGCCGATGAAGCAGTTCATGGTCGCGACCACCAACGCCTTTCCTGACTTCCATTTCGAGGTGGAAGACATCTTTGGGTCGGGTGACCTCGTCGTCTGGAGGGGCCGCGCCACCGGCACCCACAAGGGCGACTTCCCCGGCCTGCCGGCCAGCGGCAAGCCGATCAACCTGCCGATGACGCAGTTCTTCCGCATCACGGACGGCAAGGTGCGCGAGCTCTGGGTCTTCACCGACTCGATGCTGATGCTGATGCAGACGGGCGCCATGCCGGCCCCTCAGGCGGCGCCGACCTCATGAGCATGAAGGTCCTGATCCTCGCCTCCAACTACGGCCTTTGGGCCGAGGAGCTGCAGGCTCCGTGGGATGCGCTGCGCAAGGCGGGGTTTGAGGTCACGCTGGCGACCAAATTCGGCAAGACGCCGCTGCCGATCACGGTCAGCGTCGACCCCGACTTCCTGGACCCCGTGCAGAAGTACCACGTCAACCCAACCGAGGTCGTGACGCGCGTCAACGAGATCCTGGACGGCGGCGAGTGGGCGAATCCCATTCGCTTCGACGACGCGAAGATGTCCGACTACGACGCGCTGGTCATCGTCGGCGGGCCGGGCGCGGCCCTCGACATCGCCGGCAACCTCAAGGTCCACGACCTGGTCCTGCAGGCGTACAAAGACGGCAAGACGATCGGCGCGCTGTGCTACGCCGTCGCCGCCCTGAACTTCACCCGCGACCCCGACAACAACAACCGCAGCGTGATCTACGGCCGCAAGGTGGTCGCGCATCCGCATGCCTGGGACTTCACGGCCGACATGAGCTATCCGCTGGTGCGCACGACACCGGACAACAAGGGCGCCGAGATCGTCACCTCTGGGTTCGTCTTCCCCCTCCAGTACATGACGCAGGACGCCGTCGGGCCGTCTGGCAAGGTTCTGTCCGACGCCGACGCCAACCGCGACCGGCCCCAGGTGACGGTCGACGGCCAGTTCGTGACAGGGCTCTCGGTCGAGTCCTCCAGGCTCTTCGGCGAGACTCTCGTCGAGGTCCTCTCGAGAGCGAAAGTGGGGGCTGGTTGATAGGGTCCAAGACGCTGCGACAGGTCGGGACGGTGACCGTGCTCGCCGGCGACGGCCTGACGCTGCACAGCTTCATGGCCCCCGAGGAGGGCGGCGAGATGACCTGCTCGCAGGTCGTTGAAACCGCCGGGCGGCTGGTCGTCGTCGACGCCCTCCACCTGCGCCCTCACGCACGGCATCTCCGCCGCTACGTGGACGGGCTGGGAAAGCCGATCGACCGGGTGATCGTCAGCCACTCCCATCCCGACCACTGGCTCGGACTGGAGTCCTTCAAGGACGTTCCCATCCATGCGCTGGCCGAGACCAAGGAGGAGATCACCAAGGCCGGGCCCTTCGTGATCAGGTTCAAGAAGCCGCAGTACGGCGACCAGGTGGCCGACGAGGCGGTCATCCCGACGGTCACGGTCGAGGCGGGGCGCGAGCGCATCGACGGCATCGAATTCGTGTTTCGGAAGATCACCGACGCCGAGTCGCCGGTGATGCTGATCGTCGAGCTGCCGGAGCACAAGGTGCTCATCGCCCAAGACCTCGTCTACAACCAGGTCTATCCATGCGTCGGGGAGAAGAACGCAGCCGGCGCTTACCTCTTCGACGGCTGGGTCCGGGCTCTTGAGGAGCTAGGCAAAGGCGACTACGAGGTGGTCCTGCCCGGCCACGGCGAGCCGACCGACAAGAGCAGCTTCGCCGCCGTCAGCGCGTACGTGAAGGAGGCCGGGCGGCTCTTCGAGGCGGGCGTCGGAGAGGAGGAGCTCAAGCGCCGGATGGCAGCAGCCTACCCGGGGTACCGCGTGCCCGAGATGCTCGACCTGTCCAACCTGTTTCTGTTCCACCGCGACTGGTAGCGACCAAGGAGGCTTTGATGCCAGCAGTCAAGGTTCACGACGTACGCGGCCGGTTCCCGGTCCTACCGAGCCACGTGCACGGCTACGCCCTCGAGCTACCGGAGGCCGTGGTCGTGGTCGACGCGACGGCCGCGATCTCCAGCGCCACCGAGCTGCGAAAGGCGGCCGAGGCGACTGGAAAGCCGTTGTCGGCGGTGGTGGTGACGCACGGCCATCCGGACCACTTCACTGGACTGGTTCAGTTCAAAGACCTCCCGATCTGGGCGTCCCAGGCATGCATCGACTTCGCAAGACGTGAGGATGCCGAAAAATCTGCCTCCGGCAAGCAGTACCTGGGCGACGATTTCCCGGACGAGCGCACGTTCCCCAACCAGGTCGTCACCGACGGACGCACGCTCGAGCTCGGCGGTGGCCATGTGAAGTACACGGAACTCGGCCCAGGCGAGTCCGATGCGGACGGCATGTGGTCCCTCGAGGCCGACGGCGTCCTGCACGCGTTTGTAGGCGACGTCATCAGCGGCGGGGTCCACTCCTTCTTCGGCGACGGCCACGCCCTGCACTGGCTCGAGATCCTCGACCGGCTGGAGCGCGAATGCCCACCGGACACGAAGTTCTACATCGGGCATGGGGATTCGCCGGCGGACATGGCCGCCATCGGCCGCCAGCGCGCATACATCGAGAAGTTCATCGAGATCGTCAAGAAGTTGGAGCGTGAGTCGCCGGTCAGCCAGGAGGCGCAGAACCGCGTCGTGGCGGCCATGCGCGAGTACCTGCCGACCGACGATCTGCTCTTCCTGCTCGGATACGAGCTGGACAAGGGCATCCCGAGGATCTGGGAAAGCCTCGGCGCGAGGGTCGAGTGATGGCCACTGTCACCGATCGAGCGACCGCGCCGCTGACCGAGTCCGAGGTCCGCGACCTTGCGCAGAAGTGGTACGACGCGCTGAGCGACAAGCTGCCCCTGGAGACGATGCACACGATGCTCGCCGAAAGGGACGTCGTGATGAAGTTCCCTGAGGGTACCTTCCGCGGCCTCGGCGAGTTCAAGACCTGGTACACGAACGTCCGCCGCCAGTTCTTCGACCAGGTGCACACGATCACCCGGTGCGACGTGCACCTGGACGGCACCAAGGCCAACGTCGACGTCGACGTGCGCTGGCAGGCCAGCACCTGGAAGTCGCCGCAGCCCAAGAGCGGGAAGATTCTCGCCGACGCCGAGCAGACCTGGACCGTGATCCGGTCGGCAGCGACCGGCAAGCCCGTGATCCAGATGTACAGCGTGGACAAGTTCACCCCCGTCGAGGCGGCGAACGACCGGTAGTGGGAGGAGGCATGGCGCAGCTGCAAGGCAAGAAGATTGCGATCCTGATCGAGAGCGACTACTACGAGCCCGAGATCCACTACTACCAGCACCGGTTCGCGGAGGAGGGCGCCGAAGTCCACTTCGTCAGCCGAATGTGGGGCAACTCCAAGCTCACCTTTCTCGGCCACGAGGCGCGCATGCCCTTCGAGTGCACCGAGAGCTTTGAGACCATCGACGACGACGAGCTCGCGACCTACGCCGCGGTCATCGTCCCATCCGGGATGGTCTCCGACCGCCTGCGATACACGGAAGACGTCACGAAGCTGCCGCCGGCAACCGATTTCCTCCGCCGCGCCTTCGCCAACCCCGACGTGTTGAAGGGCATCATCTGCCATGGCATGTGGCTGGTCGCGCCCACACCGGAGCTCATCCGCGGACGCCGGGTGGTCGCGCACAACAACCTCCACGGCGACGTCAACAACATGGGCGCGATCTACGTCAACGAGGACGTGGTCGTCGATGGCGACCTGGTCACCGCGCGAACCGGCGCCCACTGTCACCTGCTGGCCCGCCGGATCATCGAACTGCTCGCCGAGCGGGCGCCCGTGGGAGCCGCTTGAGTGGCCACCGCCACCTTTTCGCACATAGCGCTCAACTGCGCGGACCCGCTGACGGTAGAACGCTGGTACACGCGCCATTTCGGATTTCGCCGCGCGCGCGTCTTCGCGCCGGGCCCTGGCCAGGTCGTGATGATCAAGCGGGACGACATCTACATGGAGCTCTTCCCGGCTTCCGAGGAGTCGCCGGCTCCGCCGGCGGCCGAGGATGGCCCGAAGCATCCGGGGTGGCGGCATCTCGCCTTTCTCATCGACGACCTCGACGGCAAGCTGGCGGAGATGGGCGACGATGCGCGCATCAACCTCGGACCGCTGGACATGGGCCAGTTCATCCCGGGCATGCGCTCGGTGTGGCTGGCTGATCCTGAAGGCAACGTCGTCGAGCTCAACCACGGGTACGTGGACGAGGCCGACCCGCCGAGGCTGGAAGCATGAGCGCCGTCAAGCCCGAGGTCCGTCCTGAGACCGAGTCAGAGGACTCGCCCGATCCCATCGCCTACGGGGTGGAGAACGGCCGGACCCATCCCCTGGGCGCGACCCTCGACGCTGAGGGCGTGAACTTCTCGGTTTGGAGTGAGCACGCGACCGGCGTGGAGCTCCTCCTTTTCGAGCACCACAGCGACGTCGAGCCGTTCCAGGTCGTGAAGCTCAACCACAAGTTCAACAAGACGTTCCAGTTCTGGCACTGCTACGTGCGCGGGCTCAAGGCCGGCACCTTCTACGCGTATCGCGTCGACGGGCCGGCGGACCTGGCGCGCGGCCACCGGTTCAACCGCAGCAAGGTGGTCCTCGACCCTTACGCGCACGCGACGGACAGCTACCTGTGGAAGCGTGGCGAAGCTTGTGGCCCCGGCGACAACCTGCACTCCTCGCAGCGCTGCGTGGTGGTCGACCAGTCATACGACTGGGAGGGCGACCAGCCGCTGAACCGCCGGATGAGCGAGACCATCGTCTACGAGATGCACGTCGGCGGCTTCACCAAGTCGCCGACCTCCGGCGTCGAGCAGCCAGGTACGTACGGAGGAGTCATCGAGAAGATCCCCTACCTCAAAGACCTGGGCGTCACCGCGGTCGAGCTGCTGCCCGTGTTCGACTTCGACCCGACCGAGATCGACAAGCCGAACCCGGCCGGCGGGCCCAACCTCAGCAACTACTGGGGCTACAGCACCGTCAGCTTCTTCGCGCCGCATTCGCGCTACTGCGTGTCCCCGCGTTCCGGTTCGCACATGCGCGAGTTCCGCGACATGGTCAAAGCCCTGCACAAGGCAGGCATCGAGGTGATCCTCGACGTGGTCTTCAACCACACCAGCGAGGGCAACCACGACGGCCCCACGATCAACTTCAAGGGCTTCGGCAATTCCACGTACTACTACCTGTGGCCGCCCGACCACCAGTTCTACATGGACTACTCGGGCTGCGGCAACACACTCAACTGCAACCACCCGATCCCCGAGAAGCTGATCATCGAATGCCTCGAGTACTGGCATTCGGAGATGCACGTCGACGGCTTCCGCTTCGACGAAGGCTCGATCCTCTCGCGCGGTCCGGACGGCGCGCCGATGGCGTATCCGCCGGTCCTGTGGCACATCGAGCTGTCGGAGGAGCTTGCGGACTGCAAGATCATCGCCGAGGCCTGGGACGCGGCCGGCCTGTTCCAGATCGGCTACTTCCCGGGCTTTCGCTGGGCGGAGTGGAACGGTCTGTATCGCGATGCCGTGCGCCGCTTCGTCCGCGGCGATCGCGGGTTGGTCGGACTCATGGCGTCACGCATCGCCGGCAGCGCCGACATCTATGAGCGCACCGGCCGGCTGGCTGTCAACAGCATCAACTTCGTCACCTGCCACGACGGCTTCACCCTCAACGACGTGGTCAGCTACAACCACAAGCACAACGAAGCCAACGGCGAAGGCAATCGCGACGGCCAGGACGAGAACTACAGCTGGAACAGCGGCGCCGAGGGCCAGACCGACGATCCCGCCGTCGAGGCCCTCAGGCTCAAGCAAATCAAGAATTTCGCCGCCATCCTTCTGCTCTCGGAGGGCGTGCCGATGATCACGTACGGCGACGAGGTTCGCCGCACCCAGCACGGCAACAACAACGCCTACTGCCAGGACACCGAGCTGAGCTGGTTCGATTGGTCGCTGGTGGAGAAGAACAGGGACCTGCTCAGGTTCTTCCAGCGCATGATCGCCCTGCGGCGCGGAAGCGGGCAGCTGCACCGCGTTCGTTTCGAGCGCGGCGAGGTCAACGAGCGCGGCCTGCGCGACATCGAGTGGCATGGCTGCAACCTCCGTTGCCCCGGGTTCGACGACTCGTCGTCGGGTGTGCTTGCGCTCACGATCGGCAACATGGTCGGTCCTGGGCCCGACCTCCACGTCGTGCTCAACATGGAAGACCAGGAGCTCGACTTCGAGGTCCCGCCGATTACCGATCGCAGCTGGTATCGCCTGGTCGACACGTCATTACCCAGCCCCGCCGACTTCTGCGACCCGGGCGACGAGGTCGCGGTGGCCGGCCACAGCATCAAAGCCGCCGCGCGCAGCGTGGTCGTGCTCATCTCCAAGTGAAGGAAGAGAAGATGGATCAGCTGACCTGGACGTTCTCAGACACGATCGCCGGCTACGTGACCAGTTCCGACGTGCCGAACAAGAAGTTCGGGCTCAAGACGACCGACGACCGCGAGTTCGAGGTCCGATTGACGCCGGCCACCTATGCGGAGGTGACCCGCAACCTGGGCGAGCCGTTCCAGGATCCGGGCGCGCCAATCGAGAGCCTTCTGGTGCCCGGGCGTTACCTGTTCGCTTACGGGGTCTTCTATCCCGAGAAGAGCGGGCTGACCTTCGAAGCCAAGCGGATCATTCTCACCGGCCGTGGCCCGCACGAGTTCCGGACGGAAGCGCCGGCGTGGTGGATCGACCAGGTCCGCCAGCTGGGGGACTTCTACTTCCACGCGCAGTTCCCTGACGGAGTCGTCGACTACCGGAACTACCGCACCCATCTGACCCTTGAGGGCCAGCAGATCGAGTCCACCCGGCAGGAGACCGACACCATCTCTCGGATGATCTACGGCTTTGCCAGCGCCTACCTGCTGACAGGCGAGGACAGGTACCTGGAAGCGGCCGAGAAGGGGACGGAGTACCTCCGCGACCACATGCGCGCGATCGACGAGAAGGAGGGGATCGTCTACTGGTATCACGGCATGGACGTCCGCGGCGGGACCGAACGAAAGATCCTCGCGTCTCAGTTCGGCGACGACTTCGACGCCATCCCAGCCTACGAGCAGATCTACGCTCTGGCCGGTCCGATCCAGACCTATAGAGTCACGGGCGACCCGCGCATCCTGCGCGACGCCGAGATGACGGTGGCTCTCTTTGACAAGTTCTTCAAAGACGAGAAGAAGGGCGGCTACTTCTCACACATCGACCCGGTCGACTTCGATCCACGCGCGTCCTCCCTCGGCCAGGACCAGGCCCGCAAGAACTGGAACTCGGTCGGCGACCACGCGCCGGCCTACCTGATCAACCTGTACCTCGCGACCGGCGAGGAGAAGTACGCCGACTTCCTGGTCTACACGGCGGACACCATCGAGGAGCATTTCAGGGACTACAAGAACAGCCCCTTCGTGCAGGAGAAGTTCTTCGAGGACTGGAGCCACGACTCCAAGTGGGGCTGGCAGCAGAACCGGGGGGTCGTCGGCCACAACATGAAGATCGCCTGGAACCTGCTGCGCATCCATCACCTGCGACCCAACGACAAGTACGTCGCCTTTGCGCGCGAGATCGCGCGGATCATGCCCGGCATCGGCATGGACCGCCAGCGTGGCGGCTGGTACGACGTGATGGAGCGACGCAAGGCCGAAGGCGAGGACTGGCATCGCTACGTATGGCACGACCGCAAGGCGTGGTGGCAGCAGGAGCAGGCGATCCTGGCCTACCTGATCATGCACGGGTCGCTCAAGGACCCCGAGTACCTGAGGCTAGCGCGTGAGTCGGGTGCCTTCTACAACGCGTTCTTCCCCGACCACGACAGCGGCGGCGTCTACTTCAACGTCCTGGCCACGGGCGTCCCTTATCTGGAGGGGACCGAGCGGCTCAAGGGCAGTCACTCCATGTCCGGCTACCACTCATTCGAGCTCTGCTACCTGGCGGCTGTCTACACCAACCTGCTGATCACGCGCCAGCCGATGGACTTCCACTTCAAGCCTCAGGTGGGCGCATTCAAGGACAACGTCCTCCGCGTTGCGCCCGATCTTCTCCCGCCCGGCAGCGTGCGGATCGAGAGCGTCACCATCAACGGTTCCAACTGGACCGACTTCGACGCCGACGGCCTGACCGTCAAGCTGCCCGCGGGGGCGGCTGAGGATCATCCCCTCGAGAGGCGGCCGGGGTGGGCCGGGAACCCGACGATGGCGCCGGTGGCCGCCCGCGAGCTGAAGGTCAAGGTCAGGGTGGTGCCTTCCGCGCTGCTGTTCGACGCCTACCTGAACATCGCCGCCGACGGAGGCGCCGAGCTCACCCTCGTCGGGGAGCTCACCGACGCAGCCGAGCAAGCGTTCCGCAGCCAGCTGGATCGGCTCATCCCTGCGCGGCCGAAACGGGTCGTGATCCGCATGGAGAACCTGCGCACCATGTCCAACCGGTCCGCCCGAGCGCTCGACTTTGTGAGCAGCAAGCTTGGGCTCGACGAGGACATCCTGGTCGTCGGTGCCAACGATGCCGTCAAGAAGACCCTGCAGGATGTCGGCATCTGGGAAGAGTTCAAGACCATGGACGTGTACGACGCGGACATGGTGGGCCAGAAGGCCTAGAAGGAATGGGGCCGTCCTGGCCCCATTCCGCACGTTTGGCGCCAAAAGCGCGCTATGAGGCATCGGATTCCGCACGTTTGGCGCCAAAAGCGCGGTTAGCTGCATTCAGCAGCCGCTAGCGGCGCCTTTCGTCAGGGTGGCCGGTGTTCCCGAACGCGATGCGATCGCGGACGACCGGAGCTCGGCCGAGCAGGCGCGACCGCTGCATCGCGTCCTCTCCGAAGCGGTCGCGAATGGCGTCGACTGCCGCCTCGAGACGCTCCCGGCGAGGACGAGCCGGCTCGGCAAACAGGTCGAGCTGGCCGGCCTCGCCGTCGCTAAGCCCCGCGAGCCCGACACCAAGCGTGCCCACGAGCAGGCGTGGGTCGCGAGCCGCCAGCAGCTTGAGAGCCGTCTGGTAGATCTCATCACCGGTCGATACCGGTTTACCCAGCGTCGACTGTCTGGAGAGATGGCCGCCCTCTGGCCGGTAGACGACTCCCACTGAGACCACGCGGCCGCGGCGCCCCGCGGCGCGCAGCCTGCGCCCGACCATGTCGGACAGCCGCATGAGCAGCTCCTCGAGCTCCGGCTGCGAGCTGGTCGCGCGGGCGAGCACGTGCGAGTGACTGTAGCTTTTGCGAGCCGCGGTCTCGAAGGCGCTTACCTCGAAGCCGCGCAGCCGGCGCCCCCAACCATCAGCGACCTCGGCGTGCATACCGGCGAGCCGCAGCCGCGGGCTGGTCGCCCGCAGGAACTCGACGGGGGTCTGGATGCCCGCCTTCAGCAGGCGCCGCGCGGTCGCGTCGGCGATGCCGGAGAGGTCTGTCAGCTCCAGGCGCTCGAACACCGAGATCAGGTTGGTGTGGTCGATCCGCTGCAGCCCGTCACGCTTGTCGAGGTTGGACGCCTGCTTGGCCATCCAGATCGAGGTCGAGACGCCGACCGATGCCGTGACGTATTCGCCGATCTCATCGTGGATCGCCTTCTTGAGCGCGCGGGCAACGCCCTCGGGGCCCAGCTTTTTGAGACCAGGCGTGCCGGCGAGGTTCATCGACGCTTCGTCGATCGACATCCGCAGAACATCCGGGCTGTGCCGCTCCATGATGTCGACCAGCTGATCCGAGGCTGATCGATACAGGGGTGGGTTGGGCTCGCGCACCAGCACGGTGGGGAGGATTGCTTTCGCCTCGTACACACGCATTCCCGTTTTGATCCCGAGGTCGCGGGCTTCCCTGGACGAGGACACGATCGTGGCGGCGTCGGTGGCGTAGGCGGCGATCGCCAGCGGCCGGCCGCGGAGCGCCGGATCGTGCTGCTGCTCGATCGATGCGAAGGCGCAGTTGAGGTCGACGACGAGGGTCGCCGGATCGGCGGTGTTGAGCCCGAGCTCGATGGCCTCCCTGGACGGCGCGGGCATGGCAAACGAATGTTCGCACCTTCCGGGACCGGCGGCAAGGCCTCAGATTTGACCTGAAAATTGGCCCGATTCCGCACGTTTGGCGCCAAAAGCGCGCTTTGGGCTCCCAATTCCGCATCTTTGGCGCCAGAAAGGCGAAATCCCCCTCAGACCTGGGTCATCACCACCTCGTGCGGCGGGTCTGGCGGCCCGAAAAATTCGTCGATCCAGGCCTCGCGATCGAGGGCCGGGATTGGAGCCATGGACTGGCGCTGCCAGCCATTCGCTTCGAACCAATCGGGCTCCTCCGGGCTGATGAGGACGATGACGCCGCCAGGTCTGGTCACCCGGCGAAGCTCGCGCAGTATTGCCGGTTCTGGCCCGAACGCGCCGCACGCGGCGGTGAGCGACGACCAGCCATCTGGAATCGGCAGCGACTCGGCCCAACCGGCGACGACCCCGACCTCAGGCAGACGGCTGTGGAGGATGCTCCCCAGCCCTGCCGACGGCTCGATGGCGACGAGCTGCCGGCTCCGCGGAGCCAGGTGCTGCGTCAAGCGTCCGCTGCCTGCGCCGACATCGAGGCTCGCCTCGACCGTCAAGGGCAGGGCGGCGATGATGCCCGGGTGGATCGGCTCGATTCTCGCCAGCTGATCCCAGCGTTCTGATTCGAGGTGGTAGACAAGCGTCCAGAACAGGGCGCGCAAGACCCGCTCCACCGCATCCTGGTCGCGGCGGCCGACCAGCTGGAGCTCCTCGGGGGGAAGTGAAGCCAGCGCGTGCGCTTTGACCGCCCGCGGTAACCGCTCCAGGTCGTCGACCCCAAAATGCCGCCAACCCGCAGGCGCCGATGCCACGGCTCGCATGTACTCCATCGCCCCGACTCAGACTAAGACGATGGCGGGAGCTGGGGGCCGACGGCCGTGAAGATCGCTGTGATGTCGTCCCCGGTGACGCCGCTGCGCCCGGCGCAGGCGGGTGGCGCGCAGTCGATGATCACGGACATCGCCACAGGCATGGCCCGCCGGGGCCACGACGTCCGGCTGTACTGTGCAGCAGGGTCCGAGGTCGCGGGCGTGCGGCTGGTGACAGTGCCCTCCCCTCCGGATGCTGCCGCAGCCCTGGTCATGCCTGGCGGGCCGCCTCCTCCTCTCGCGCCGGGAGTCGACGCCGCCATCCGGGCCATGCTCGAGTCTGTGGCGGCGAGCGACGTGGACGTCCTGAGCCAGCATGCGTTCGACGCCGCGGCTTTCGAGCTCGCTGACGGGCTGCCCGTCCTGCACACCCTGCACCTTCCGCCCCTCGTCCCGGCTGTCGTCGATGCGGCGAGAGACGTCGATGCTCTGCGGCTCGCCGCCGTGTCAGAGACCTCCAGGCGCGCATGGCAAGAGGCGGGGATCAGCGTCGGACGCGTGCTGCGCAACGGCGTGGCCGACATCGACATTGCAGGGCTGTCACCGCAGCCCTTCGCCTTGATCGCCGGCCGGATATCGCCGGAGAAAGGGATCGAGCACGCTCTTGAGGCGTCAGTGCGAGCGGGCCTTCCTGTCCGCGTCGCGGGAGCGCTCTACGACCCCCGCTATGCGGTCGATCTCAGCACCACGCAGCAGCTCGGCATGCTCAACCGTGAAGAGCTGTGGCGGGTGATGGCCGGCAGCGCGGTCATGGTTTGCGCCGTCCGGTGGGAGGAGCCTTTCGGGCTGGTGGCCGCCGAGGCACAGATGGCCGGGTGCCCGGTCGCCGCCTACAGGCGAGGTGCGCTCCCCGAAGTGGTCGAAGAAGGGGTGAGCGGGTTTCTAGCGCAGCCTGATGACGTGGACGCCCTGGCCGCCGCCATCCGCGCCTGCATGATGCTCGATCGAGGACAGGTGCGGGCGAGCGCCCGCCGGCGGCTCGGTCTCGAGGCGGCCCTGGACGCCTACGAGTCCGCGCTGCGCGAGGTGGCGTTAAACTCCGCACCGTGAACAGCGTCACGGACAGCTTCTCGTGGCCGTTTGCGGATCCCGGTTGGGCCGGGAAGATCCTCGTCCAGGGCCTCATCGCCATCATTCCGATCGTCGGCTGGATCGCGCTCGCGGGGTGGATGCTGATGACGATCGACAACTTCCGAGCCGGCCGCAAAGAGCTGCCGCCCGCCGGCTTCCATCTGGAGCGGGGCATCTGGATCTTCCTCGTCTATGTGATCTACTCGATCGTCTTTTCGATCCCTGGCGGCATCATCAGGGGCTCGGGCCAGGCCGCGGACAGCGATTCGCTCATGGCGCTCGGCGGACTGGTGAGCTTTGTTTCGAGCCTGTTCCTGGCCTTTCTGTCGCCGGCGATCATCCTGTTCGCCTACCGCGGTGGCTTTGCCGGCGGATTCGACTTCAACGGCATCTGGGGGATGGTCACGAGCAACACCACCAACACAGTGCTGGCCGCACTGATGATCGTGGTCGCAGACGTGATCGGCGGGGTCGGCGTGATCCTGTGCTGTGTCGGCCTCATCTTCACCATCCCGTACGGAATCGCGATCACGGCCGGGGTCGTCACCTGGTACGAGAAGGTCGGCACGCTCGTTTGGATCGGCCCTGGCCGAGACGTTCCGCGATGTGGCCGATGAGCTGGCTGCAGCCATGCGCAGCAAGGGTCCCGAACAGCGCGGTCAGTAGTCGGGAGCCCGAAGGTGAGTCGCCGCCGTGCGCTCGTCGCAGGGCGTCCATAGTCTCGGCCAGCTCAACGAACAGACGTCGAGTGTGGAGCAGGTTGCGAACCCGAAGGACCACATCCTCACGATCTTGTACCGCCAACTGGTCCCAGTGCCGCTGGTCGACTACGGCGTCGCCTACCTTCGCGACAGCCGCTCGGCCGTGCTTGCCAACTTTCTGGGGGTGGCAGACGAGCGTGCGCAGGGATGGTCGGGCGAGGTGCCGCCCGGCGGCCGACCTCATCCGGCCGCCAGGGTCCGAGAGCTAGACGGTGAGGGGCGGGCATGGGGCCCGCCCCTAATGGTGTGTGTTTAGGAACTGGCTGCCAGCGCGGCCGCCTGGTCGATCAGGCTCTGCGCCTGGGCGATCCAGTCTTTGGCGTCCTGCTCCTTGATCGCTTTGTTGTCGAAGGCTGCGCCGTCAAGCGCGATCGCGATCTTGAGTGCCAGCGCGTCGCGCTGAGCCGTCAGTGATTCGATCGAGTCTTCGATGGAGGCGTAGGTGCCCTCGTCTGGGCTGAGCACGGCGCGCGTCGAGGCGGTCAACGTTTCCGAACCAAACCGACCGAACGGAGCGTTCAGCTGCTCGTAGATCGCGCCGAGCTCGGTCGTCGTGTTGCGGTGCTCGAACAGCTTCTGGGGAATCGCGTGCTTGTCCATTCCTTCGGTGAGAACGCGGCCGTCGTGGCGGTAGTCATCTTTCAGGCCGAGAAGGGTGAGCATCGTGGGCCGGACGTTCGTGTGGTCGGTCCACGTCGACGAGTCGATGCCGTTGTTCGCTACTCCTGGCCCGACGAAGCCTACGAATGTAGTTGCGATCTCGGGCTGTATGTCGCCGTGGCTCCATGCGAAGTGGTAGTCGATGCATGGATTGCTGCCGCAGTTGGGCCCGGTTGCGGAAGCGGTGATGAAGTAGTCCGGATTGCCGAATGCGGTGAAGCTCGGGGTCCGAGCCAGGTCGCTGTTTTGCATATGCAGCGCCACCTGCTCGACCGTGTCGGCCATCTTCACGAAAACGGGGGCGGGAGCGGAACTGACGTAAGGGTCGATGGCGGTCAGCGCGCCGACGTCACGCTCGAGCTTGCGCAGTGCGGGGTCGGTGCGGACCGGTTGCCCGTTGACGTAGAAGGTCGGGGCCGAGTCGCTGTGGATGAGAAACGCAGGTGAGGTCGCCGGCAGCATGGGCTTGATGTTGAGGTTGACCTCGCCGATCTGGTTCGACGGGCAGGCCGGCGTCGTCGTCCACGAGCAGTTGGTGTGGGAGTAGGCGAGCGTGCCGTCCGCCTGCGGTATCCCGATGCCGCCCGCGAACTTATCGCCCTCGTCGAGTGTGACTACAAATAGCGTGTTGGTCTTGTCGATCCCATGGGCGCTCAGCCGCTCGAAGAACAGCCGGAAGGCTTCGTCGTATGCCCTCAGCTGGGCAACGTAGTCGGCCTCGCCCGGCCCCGAGGCGCGCGGAAAGTTCGGATTGAACGGGGCGGGAAACGAAGAGGTGTGGTTATCGTGGGCGTCTGAGATGTATCCGAACGTGATCGGAATGCCCGACTCCTGCATCTCCGCCATGTAGCCGAGCGTGTTGGTGGCGAACGCGCCGTCGAATCCAGGGAAGCCGTACTGTCCGAATGGATCGGTCACCGGCAGACCGAACATGTTGTTGACGAAGGGGTGGCCGTCGTTGATCGCCGGGTTGACGTACTTGGCCCCGTAAAGGGCGAGGTAGCCGTTGTAACCGCCTGGCTCGTCCGGCAGCCTGTCTGCCCGGGAGTTGGCGATGTTCTGTGGGTTGCTGGTGCAGATTCCCCCCTGAGCGCAGTGGACGGCGATGCCGACGTAATCCGTCAGAGCCTTGGCCCTGGCCGCCGTGCCGAACGGCGCGGAGTTCGACGCCACCGCGTCAAGCCACTCCGGGGAGCCGGTGCCGAACGCCTCGCTCATGTCGCCGAACGGACCCGTGCCCGTGTTCTCGAGCTCGATGTTCGCCAGCGACACGGCGCCGAAGTCGCACCCGGCCCGGGTGAAGGGAACCCACGGCGCCGGGGTCGTCTTCTGGCCGTCGGTGACCATGTTCGGCAGAGGGTCTCGGACCCCCGTCGAGTCATCGACGAGGTCGGTCCAGTATTTGAACGCAGTGCTGAACGCCGGGATCTTGGTCGGCGGGTAGTAGAAGTAGCTGTTCGAGACAGTGACTCCATGGCGGTCCGGATAGAGGCCGGTCAGCGTGGAAAGGATCCCGCCCGCGGTGTGCGAGATCAGGATCGTGTGGTCGTTCGTGAACAGCGTGCCGTTCGAGGTGAGGAAGTTGAGCAGGTGCGGCATCTGCTCCAGGTCGGAGGCAACGTTCCGGTTGTCACGCATGTAGTGCGTGTTGTCGAACTGCAGGTAGACCACATGCTTGATCTGCCCACTGGGAGAGTTCAACTGGCAGCTTGCGGGCGTTGTTGCCCCGGCCACCTGTGCCGCGCTCATCGCCGCGGCTCCGCCCGCCGCGAGCGCAACAGCGAGGATCCCCGACAGCGCAGGCCAGCGTAATCGCCTCATGCTTCCCACTCCTCGTCCGCGTGCCTACCGGCGCCCCCCATCGGCGCCTACGCCAACACCTTACCCGTCGCGGGTTAAGCGTGCAAATAGGGTGGTTTGAACCAGCTCATCTTCTCTGGCATTCCGCTCTGGCATTCCGCGTTTTTGGCGCCAAACGCGCGTTATGGGCCTCGGATTTCGCGCTTTTGGCGCCAAACGTGCGGATTCGCTCGCATCTGAGCAGGCGTGCGGGTTACACGGAAGAGAGGAATTCGAACACGCGGTCGCTGTGGCCGGGCAGGTCTTCGTGGCCGAAGTCGGGGTACAGGACCATCTCCTTCGGTGACCTGATCTTGTTGTAGGCCGCGAACTGGCTCGACGGCGGACAGACGGTATCCATCAACGAGGTGGCCATGAGGACGCGAGCTCCGATTCGATCGGCAAGGTGCTGCACGTCGACATAGCCCAGGCGGGTGAAGGTCTCCCGCTCCCTCTCATGCGTCGGGTCGAACCGCTTGAAGTAGTACTCCAGCTCTTCGTACGCATCGCGGGCGAGATCCATCTCCCACACCCTCTGGTAGTCGCAGAGGAATGGGTAGACGGGCGCCGCCCGAGCGATACGCGGCTCGAGCGCAGCGCACGCCAGCGTCAGCCCGCCACCCTGTGATCCTCCCATCGCCGACAGGCGCGTGCCATCGACCTCTGGGAAGCTCATGACGACTCGGGCCAGCTGCGCCGTGTCCAGGAAGATCTGACGGAAGAGGAGCTTGTCCGGATGATCGCTCAGGCCACGCACGATCTGTCCCCGCAGGGTGGTTCCGCTCACACCCCCGACGTCCTGCGAGAGCCCGCCTTGCCCGCGCACGTCCATGGCGGCGACCACGACTCCCTGCGCGGCCCATGCGAGCTTGTCGAACCAGTCGCCGGCGTTCATCGAGTAGCCGTGGAACTGCAGGACGGCCGGATGCGGGCCGCCGTCACGTGGCCGGATGTACTGGGCGTGGATTCGGGCGCCGCCTACCCCCGTGAACCACAGGTCGAAGCACTCGGCAAAGCGCGCCGGACTCGCGTGGGCGACCAGCTCCGCCCGCGGCTCGGTGGAATCCAGCTCGTGCATCGCACGGCCCCAGTACGCGTCGAAGTCGTCGGGCTTGGGGTTGCGGCCGCTGTACAGGCGAAGCTGGTCGAGCGGCATCTCGAAGACCGCCATCGGTGCGCTACCTCCTCGCTGAATGACGATTACGAGATAGTCTGGCGCCTGTGGCGGGCGGGTTTGATGGTTGGCGGGGCGACTTCATCGGTTTCTTTCTCGGCCTGCAGGCGAACAACTCCAAGGCGTACTTCGACGCTCACCGGCGCCAGTACGAGGAAGAGGTGAAAGGCCCCATGGTGGCGCTGCTCGCGGACCTGGAGCCGGAGTTCGGCCCCTCCCGGCTCGCGAGGCCGAATCGTGACATCCGTTTCGCGGCCGACAAATCCCCGTACAAGACGAACATCTACGCAGACGCGCGTGGCGGCGGTTACGTCGCCCTGGACGCCACCGGACTGGTCGCGGCCGGTGGGCGCTACATGATGGACGGGCCGCAGCTGGCACGCTTTCGGGAAGCGATCGCGGCGAATGGGTCCGGGAGCAAGCTGGCGGGGATCGTCGCCGCGCTGCGGAAGAAGGGTTACGAGATCGGCGGGCAGGAGCTCAAGCGAGTCCCGCCGCCCTACCCGCAGGACCACCGCCGAGGTGACCTGCTCCGCCACAAGCGGCTGATCTACTGGCGGCGCTGGGACATCGAGCCGTGGATCGCAACTCCCGAGGTGCGCAGGCGCGTCGCGCGGGCTTGGCGGGACGGAGCCGACCTGGGTGCCTGGCTGACGAGGCACGTCGGCGACCAGCGCCGTTAGTCGATCGCCGGAAGATTCCAGTATGTGCGGTGTGGACGCTACCGCTCAATCCAAGGAGGGTGCGGGTCTGGGACGCCTGGCTCGGGGCTGGTCCCCGGCGGTGGCACTTGCGGCCGCGCTCGCAGTCGCGGTCTATTCCGTGATCACCGGATGGGAGATCCCTCCTAGCACGCTGAGCGTGGTGGTCGGCTGGGGCCTGATGGCGGTGGCGGCGGCTGTGTTGGTCGGCCAGCACCTCGTGGCCAGGAGCCAGCGGCAAGGGATCGTGGCCGGACCGACCGCACTCCTTCAAAGCGTCCAGGGCGTGCGGCGCAGCTCGCTTTTCGCGATCGGGCTGAGCGTTCTCGTGTTCAGCAACTGCGCGGCAGCCACGGGCTCAGGTACGAGCGGGCAGCTCGGGCTCAACTCCGACCCCGCCAACTTCTGGCTCATGACCGCTGCCTTTTTGCCGCCGATCCTGGTCGCGCTGGCCCTGCCCGCGTTGTTGGCCACACTCATCGAGCGGTCTGCCCGCCGCGGCCAGGCCGACGCGGCCTTCAGGTACAGCCGGCTCCACAACTGGGCCGCGGTGGTGATCATTCTCGTGGCCTTGGGCTCGGCGTACGCATCGTTTGTCTTTGGGATCTCGTACTGCTTCTTCGGCACCAGCCCAGGCACGTGCGCAGCGGGCGCTGGAGGGGTAGGGAACGTCTTCGCGATCAGCTCGCTGCTGCTTCTGTGGCCCTACATGACGATGGTTGAGGCATCGGTGGCGAGCCTGAGGACGTCGAACCAAACCTAGCCCGAACCGCAAGTGTGCTCACTCGCGGCGAATTCGGCGTTCTCGCAAACCCGCCGGTGTGCACACTCGTGAACGCGCTACTTCTGGAGCTCGGCCAGGAGGCGTGCCATCTCTCGAGCGTTCGTGGTTCCGTAGTTGGAGAAGCAGTTGTTATACAGCACATGGGTCTCCTTCGTGCCCTTGGAGGCCGCCGCGATCTGCGGCGTCCAGTCGGCCAGCTCGTCCTCGTCGTAGAGGTAGCGGAAACGCTCGGCGGGCGTGATGTCCTTTTTCTCCCAGTTCTCTTTGTTCCGGCCGTGGAAGCGGAACACCGCCAGGTCAGGCGAGGTCTGGATCACCACCGGCGGCACCGAGCTCTTGAACCCCTGGGGCTCGTCGACGGCCACATACGGGATCTTGTTGTCCTGTAGGAACTTGACGGTGCGCTCGGCGTTCTTCTCGTTGAACCAGCTGCCGTGCCGGAACTCGACCGCAATCGGCAGCTCGAGTCGCTGGCGATTCTCCAGGATCAGGTCCCGGGCTTCGTTTGAAGGAAAGACCCATTTCGGAAACTGGACGAAGATCGCACCCAGCTTGCCGGCTTCGGTCAGGGGTTCGAGCGCCTCCCGGAACTGCTGGTAGACGGCCTCCAGCAGCTCCTTGGGCATGTCCTTGCGGTAGATGCGCTTCTTCTCCTTGAGCTCGGCCGGCAGCTCCTCGCGAATCGTTTTCGGCAGGCGCGCCACCTCGGTCGGCTGTCCTGTCATCAGCGCATGCGCTTTGACGTCGAAGACGAAATCCTTGGGAGTGCGTTCGACCCAAGACTCCGCCATGCGCTTGTACGGAAGGGCGTAGTACGTGGCGTCGACCTCGACCAGCGGAAACTGGCTGGCGTAGAAGCGCAAGCGCTCCTCAGGCGAGGCCGCTCCCGTCGGATAGAAGACGCCTGGCGCGGTCATCGTCGGATCCGTCCAGCTCGCCGTCCCCACGCGCACCTTCGCCTTTCCGATTCGCAACGGGGACTGCGAGGAATCGTCGGACTCCTCCGACCGCCGCCGCGCGATCTCGACCCCGGGATCGTGTGGGTTGCTCTTGGCCACTCTGGTGCTGATCTACTGCCGGGCGCGGGCCACGTTGCCAGTGGTTACGCCGCGCAGCGTCTCGTCGGCGAGCAGCTTCACGACCGCGCGAGTGTCTCCGCCCCCCTGCAGGACCGCCAGCTGCCGGTCGGCGCTCGTGCCTTCGGCCAGGATCGTATGGACGTACTCCACCGCCGAGCGCGAGCCGAGGTCGTCGACCACGTCGTCGACGAACTCCACCAGCTCGAGGGCCAGCTGGCGCATGGGGACCTCGGCCTGCTTGCCGAAATCGATGAGCTTGCCGTCCAGCCCGTAGCGGATCGCCCGCCACTTGTTCTCGCCGATCAGGGCCGGCATGTACTTGCGGAATCCGAGGTTGCGGGCGCGCAGCTGCAGGAGCTTGGCGCAGATGGCCTGGATCAGCGCGGCGATGCAGATCGTCTCCTCCAGGCGCGTCGTCTGGTCGCAGACACGGAACTCCAGCGTCGGAAAGCTGGGATGCGCGCGCAGGTCCCACCAGATCTTCTTGCCGTTGTCGATCGAACCCGTCTTGACCAGGAGGTCGACATAGTTCTCGTACTCGTCGTACGAGTTCAGCTCGGGCGGAATTCCGGTCCGTGGAAAGCTCGACCAGATGACGCTTCGGTAGGACTTCAGGCCGGTGTTGCGCCCCATCCAGAAGGGGCTCGAGGTGCTCAGCGCCAGCAGGTGGGGCAGAAAGTACCGAGCCTCGTTCAAGACCTCGATCCGGAGCTCTGGATCGGGGATCCCGACATGGATGTGAAGCCCAAAGATGAGCAGCGAGCGGACGACGTCCTGGAGCTCTTCTTCGAGCATCTTGTACCGGTCGTGCTGCGTGATCTCCTGCTCATGCCACCGGGAGAACGGATGCGTCCCAGCGCACGCAATCCTCAGGGCCTCCGGTTCCAGCAGCGAGGCCAGGGTGCCGCGCATGTCGGCCAGCTGGGCGCGCGCCTCCTCGACGTTCTCGCAGATCGAGGTTCCGACCTCGACCACGGACTGCATCATCTCCCTCTTGACCTTGTCGCCCAGGCGGGGCGTGGCGGCCGCCAGCAAGGCGTCGATGTGCGAGTGGAGGTCACCAGCGCTGTCGATGATCTGGTACTCCTCTTCCACCCCGATCGTGAGCATGCCTTCGCTACTCATTGGGATCCCTCGATCACGAATGTTGGCACGAGGCTGCCCGCTCCTGCGGTCACGTTGAGCAGTGCCTCCGCCGAGACCCGCGTCATGATCCCGCCGGCGCGGCCGTCGAACAGGTAGGGGTCGAGGTCGACGGCGAGGTCCAGATAGCGAAGGCCGCCCAGCGCAACCGGGAAAGACACGCGTGGGATCTCGACTGCGGCCTGGACGACGTATGACTGGGTGGTGGCGGCCTCGACAGCCGCCTCCCACGTGGCCTGGTCGACCGTCCAGCCGAGCACCACGCCTTTTCCGCCGTACTCGTCATTCGGCTTGAGGACCAGGGTGTCGCGCCGCTTGGCGATCTCCTCCGCCAGCTCGGGTCGCACGCGACGGGTCCAGGGCACGTGGCGCCGGATTGCGGCGCGCTGCGCCGGCGTGTACAGGCGCGCGTAGCGATGATCTGACAGCAGAGCCAGGCTCATCTTCTTGTGGAGGAGCTTGGCGCGGAAGCTGTTGACAACACAAACGACGCCGGCCATGTATGCATCCCGCAGCGCGCGAGTCTCGTCGCCGCGCGCGAGCAGCTCGCTGGTCAGGACCCTCCTGTAGACGAGGTTGATGTGGGCGCCGCTGGCGTAGAGCTTCCCTCGGCGGAATTCCAGGGCGCGTGGATCGCAGATCACAGTCCTCACTCCCTGAGCCTCGAAGAAGGCCTTGAACATCTCGAACTCGGGCGCCGTCGGCAGGCCGGACCAATCGACGATCGCGATCACCGGCCGGGCCGAGCGCCCCCACTGCTTGAAGGCGCGGAGCATGGTGGCGAGCTGGCGCCGGCGCGTGGACAGGAAGCGGCCCCGGAATCGCTTGCGGAACGCCTTCATGACCGGGAGGCGTTCGAAGACGGCTGACAGGTGGTCGCCGTACGCCATACCCGCGGGCGACTCTGCGTTGTACTCGACGAAGCGGATCTCGTCGGCGAAGAAGCTGTCCAGCCGGGCAGAAGGGGACGACGACCTTCCGCCCGGGTCGGCCATGGCCAGGCGCTCCTCCTCCGGCTCCAGGGCCAGCTCCGCGCGCAGGCTTGCGTCGCTCAACACGGCGCGTTCCAGCGCCTCAAGCGCCGAGTACACGCCCTGGGACGCTCGGACCGCGCGCTCGAAACGCGCGCGGGTCAAGAACTGCGGCCGGAGGGCAACCGATAGCGGCCTGTCCCCAAACATCAGGCGGCTCGCGCGCTGGCCTTCCGCGAGCGCCTCAGAGCTGGCCGCGGCCAGGTCGCCGTCCCCGAGCAGCGCGTGGTAGGCGGCGACTGGGTCTCTCATGCCTGGAGGAGATCTCTCGCCGGCTCCGCGTCCACGTGCTTCCACCAGCGGTGCTCGTTCCGCCACGGCGGCATCTCGCCGCGGGCGTAGCTGAGCACGAGGTCGGTCATCTTCTCGAGCACCCAGCTGAAGTTGTCTTCTTTGATCGAGAAGTTGTCGAAGTCCGGCGCTGGGTTGAGGAAATCGATGGCATACAGCACGCCCTGCTTGACGGCGAATTCGACCGTGTCCATGTCGTAGCCGAGCGCGTCCACGAGCACCCGCGCGTCGTTGATTGCACGTTCACGCAGCTCGCCCTCGACCGGGTTCGAGATCTGGTAGCGCTCGTGAAATGGGGCGCGAGGGTTGTACCGAATGGGAAGGATGTCCTTGCGTCCGATGCAGATGCAGCGGACGTAGTCGTCCCAGTCGATGAACTCCTGGAGGATCATCGTCTTGAGCCCGGTCTGGTCGTATGCCGAGATCAGCTCCTGGATCGTGTGAACGATGTACACGTCCTTCCAGCCACCGCCCGTGTTCGGCTTGAGGACCGCCGGCAGGCCTGTGTAGGCGACCAGCCTCTCCCAGTCGAGCGGGTAGCCGAGGTTGCGAAGGGAGACCGAGTGGTCGATGTCGGGGATGTACTGCTTGTTGGGCAGGACCACGGTTCTGGGCACGGCCACGCCGAGCTTTCGTGCCAGGGTGCATTCGAAGAACTTCTCGTCGGCCTCCCACCAGAACGGGTCGTTGATGACCGCGGTCCCGAGCAGGACGGCGCTCTTCAGGTGGGCTCGGTAGTAAGGCACCTCATGGGAGATGCGATCGACGAGAACCGCGTGGCGCTGCTCGCCCAGCTCGGTCGAGCCTTCCAGCACCGCAAGCTCGGCGGTCACGCCCTCGGCGGCGCCGCGCCTGTTGACGATCTCGAGGAAGGGGCCCGGAAAGGTGTTCTCACGTCCGACCAGCAGCCCGACGATCTTGTCACCCATACGTCACCCTCCCTTCAGCGTCAGGCGGCGAGATACCTGCGCATCATGTCCTTCCAGTAGGGCCAATCGTGAGCCCAGCCCGGCCAGAGGTCGAGCCACACGTCGACGCCCTTCTCGCGCAGCAGCGTGCCGACCTTGACCGAGTCGGCCACGTTCGGGTCCTGCTCGCCGGTGGCCACCACCTTGGGCCGCATGGAGCGCAGCGGGCCGAGGTAGGCCTCGTCCGTCAGGCCGGGTAGGAACGACACCAGGTTTGTGAAATAGACGTTGTCGTCGTGGTAGCCGTCCAGCCACCGCGACGTGTCGTACGCGCCGCTCAGGGCGATGAAGCCCGCAACTCGACTCGGGTGGCGAACCGCGATCAGGAGCGCGTGCAGGGCGCCGAAGGAAGTGCCGCAGGCGATCGGGGCGTGGGGCAGTCGCGGCATCACGTCCTCCAGCAGGTAGCGCTCGTACTGGAGGTGGCGAGCCACCCGCTCGCCTGGCGATCGATCGGCTGCGTACCACGACTCGCTGTCCACACTGTCCACGCAAACGAGCTGGACGTGGCCGGCATCGATCCAGTCGGACAGCGCGCCGACCAGGCTGAAGTCCTCCCATTGGTAGAACCGCCCCTGCGAGGTCGGGAAGACGAGCAGAGGCGTGGCGCCCGCGGCGCCAAAGCGCAGCAGCTCCATGTCCCGCCCGAGGGCGTGGCTGTATTCGCGCACGTATTCCCGCTGCAGCAGACTCTCCCTGGCGAATTATCTCGATTACCTCCGCCCGGGGCTGGGAAGAATCAGGAAGAGATGAACCAGCTGAAGACGGCGTTCTGGATGGCGGCCCTGACGGTGCTGCTGGTGCTCACCGGTCGGCTGCTCTTTGGTGATGCCGGCACCGTTGGCTTCCTGGGCCTGGCGATAGTCATGAACGGAGTGGCGTACTGGTTCAGCGATC
>WNGA01001948.1_pt1 | contig 59376 bp, 58 predicted proteins | sample 5400061 | NCBI WGS metagenome assembly WNGA01 (sample SAMN13153366, study PRJNA577476) | soil metagenome | isolation source: 100 cm soil or saprolite under grassland replicate 2 | place: USA:California | collected 2016-06-15
CCTGGGTCGTGCTGGAGCGCTGCTGGCGGGCGTGGTCGACCAGGCCCCCACCAGCCCAGCTGGGGCGGCTGCTTGACGCCGTCGCCGCCGGCCGGCCGCTGCACCTGTACCTGCCACCGTAGTCAACAAACCACCGTTACGCACGCATCCCGTCCTTCACGTTATTGAGTGCTTCGTCGCATACGCCCATAGATGAGCTTCTCGCGTATCCAGGGCGTCTTCGCCACGCCGCACGCTCCGTTGACCGAGCCATCGACGGAACTGTGGCATCCGCGGGGACGAGAAGGGAAGAGCGGAGCATACCCGCCACGAGAGCCAGCGTTGGTCTGCCTCTGCGTGGAGCAGGCCCTCTTGCCGTTCCGCTACCTCAAGGCTGTGGATGACTCTGATGCGTTTGTAGCTGAGGCAGCGTCCTGACGTGGGACCCCCCGGGAGCTTTGGGAGTCGAAGAGCTGGGTGAGCTGGGCGACAGCCAGGTCGACCAGGAGAGTGGCGAAGGGATGGCCGAGAGCGGCGAGCAGGCCGAGCAGATGGCGGGTCGACGGGAGGGTGGTGCCGCGCTCCCACTGACTGATCGAGGACTGGCGGATGCCGAGCTGGGCAGCCAGCTCGTCTTGGGAGAGGCCAGTCTGCTTGCGGGCTTGGCGGATGGCGTCGGCGAGGCGATGAGCGTCGGCCAGGGCGGCGGTAGGCTCGGAGCGGGTGTGAGGGCGGGTCACGGTCGGGGCTCGTGTTCGGGGCTGGCGGAGGGGATGCCGGTCGGTTGCGGGGTGCTGGCGGCATCGAGAAGGGTGTCGAGCCGGTTCCATGGCAGGTCGGCGACGAGGGCGAGGAGCTGCTCGTCAGGAAGGTTGCGGAGGTAGGCGATCAACCGGGCGGCGTTGACCTGTGTCGGTGGTCTGGTGGGGGCGTGTTGGAGCCGGGCGGCCCAACCACGCAGGTCGTGGATGGCGTTGGCGACGGCCGGTGGTGCGGCCAGGTCGAGGGTGGCGGCAACTGCTAGGACGCTGGCGAGCGCGTCGGCGGTGCTGCCGATCTCCGCGATGAGGTCCGCCCTCGGATTTCGCGATTGGCCCTGCCGGCGGGCTCGGCGTGGGTCAGCGCGCACGGGGGCTCTGTTGGGCGTTGACCAGCAGCTCGATGGCGTGGTTGGTCAGCTCGACGCGTTCGGGTCCAAAGGGCATCAGGAGGCGCTGGTCGAGCAGGGTTCCGAGCATGTGTGGAGGCACGGCGTGGCGGTGGACGTTGCCGCCGGCGCGGCTGATGCGCCACAGGACTTGGAGGTGCTCGTCGGTCACGGTCGGGGGCGGGGTGGTGGCGCCGCTGTTCACCAGAAACGGGTCTGCGTCGTTCAGCCGTGGCGGGCGAGCGTGCTCGTGCGCGTGGTGATCTGGGTTGCTACCGGCATATTGCGCATGCATCCTTGGTCCTCCGAGTCTGACCGGCTTGTCTCGGGTGAAGTGAAACTTCTGAGTTGCTCGTCTGGAAGCCGACAATTGCCGACACAAGAGGACTGGAGGGGTGGCAGCGGTGTCGGGCAGCGTGCAGGAGCCGGCGCGGATCCTGGTCCAGCTCCGCGAGGGACGTGGCTGGTCGCAGGCGCAGTTGGCCCGCCACCTCAAGCACCTGGCGGAACGGCTGGGGGTGCAGCGGGTCGCCGACGCGGCTGTGCCGAGCATCAAGCGGTCGATCGAGCGGTGGGAGGCGGGTACGAGCCGGCCGGACGAGCGCTACTGGCTGCTGCTCGCTCACGTGTATGCCATCAGGGACGACAAGGTCGATCTTGGGCCGGGGTCCGACCTCGACCGGCTGCTGGATGCGCTGGCGCTGATGGGCGTGCCGCAGCGCGACCGGGACGGCCTGCGGGATCTGGTGGTCAGGGCGACCATGGCGGGCAGCCATGCGTTCCTCGCGTTCGTCACGCCCGAGCTGCAAGGGCGGCTCGCCTGGGCGCTGGAACACCCTGATCGCCTGGATGCCAAGGCGGTCGAGCAGCTCCAGCGCGCGGTGGACGGGCTTCGGCACCAACGGGAACGTTCGGTGGCGATGGTCCGGCTGTTGCTGGCGCTGGCGCCGCTGGTCACGGCGCTTCAACAGCTCCGCAAGGGCTCCCAGCCGGACCAGGTGCACCGGGCGTTGTGCGTGGTGGCGGTGCAGGCGTTCACCTTCGCAGGCAGCCTGTCGTTCGACCTGGGCGACCCTGAGAGCATTCGTGGCTTCTACGACCAGGCCGATGACGCGGCAGCGATGCTGGACGACGGGTGGTTGGCGGCGTTCTCGTCGTCGTCGCGGAGCATGATCGCCCTGCACGGCGCGCGGGATGTCGGCGCGGCGCTTGCGCTCGCCGACCGGGCCTGCGGGCAGGCGGCCCATGGTTCCAGCCGGATCGTCCGCGCTCGAGCCCACGCGATCCTGGCGGAGATGTTCGCGGCGGCGGGAGACCCGCGGCGGTCCGAACGCGAGCTGGGACTGGCGAGGTTCCACGTCGACGGCGTTACCGGCGACGACCCCGCGATTGGGTATTTCACGGAGAGCCGGCATGGCGGCGTGGACGGCATGCGCGCACACGTCGAGGGGTTCGAGGGTGCCTGCCGTATCCGCCTCGGCCGGTGGAAGCAGGCCGAGTCCGCCCTGGAGAGGGCGGCAGCGGGGTTGCCGGTATCGGGTGCGGACCGGCAGCGGTCGATCATCCTTGCCGACAGCGCACTGACGAGCTTGCAGCTCGGCGATCCCGGAGCGGCGGCTGACCTGCTCGGCGAATCCATCGGGCTGGTGGCCAAGGTCGGCGGTGCCGTTCCGACGCGGCGGATCCACCAGGTCCACGGGCGGTTCGACTCTGCCAAGCACCAGCCCCTTGTCCGGACCCTTGACGAGCGGCTGCATGCCGCTGGGCTGCCCGCCCAGCAGGGCGCCGGGTAGCCGGGTGGCAGGCTCGGTCAGACGGGGACGATGAGCCGCGGTAATCCCTTGGCGGCGGTGTAGTCCAAGGTGTACCAGGTCCCGCTGCTTTCCTGCCCTTGGCGAGGGAACCCGATCGTGAACTGCGAGCGGTCGACCATCCAGCGGTTGCGCGCGTGGTAGGCCTCCGCCTCTGGGAATGCCGGGTGAGCCAGCTCGACGACCGCGCCCAGCGCGTCGCGCTGCACCTTGCGGATGAGGCCGGCGGCCGGGTCGGGCTGGTCGTCGACGGTTGCGGGCACCACCACGGTGACAGGAAGCCGGTGAACGGTCAGCCAGCCGAGCGCGTGCGTGTCGATGCCCACGGCGCCCCCGACGAAGAACTGGTTGCCGCCGGTGGCGAAGGGAGCCAGGAACCGGTCGAACAGCTCCTGGTAGTGCTCGGCCCCGGCGTCGTCAATGTCCCTGGTGCCGGTGATCGTGATCCTCACAGCTCCACCCCGCCCGTGTCAGTTCGTGGTGACCGACCGATCAATGATCGGTCAGATCGCAAGGTCCACGGCGGACCCGTCCGTCGGGGTCTGCCAGCTCGCAAGGCCGGACAGGGCGATCTCGCCGGGGTCGCTTACCGCCGACGCACCGACATGCTCGACACCGAGGCGGGCGGTGGCGGTGAGCTTCTTGGCGTCATGGGTCCAGCGGTCGGCAAGCGCGTCGACCAGATCCCAGCCGGCATACGGGCCGGCGCACTGGGTCTGCCGGTCGACGAACAGGTGCACCTGCTCCACACAGCGGGTCAGCATCGAGTAGCCGGACTGGCGAGAGGTCTGCCAGCCGCCCGGCAGGACCAGTACGACGGCGGCCTGGCTGCCCTGGAGCTTGAGCGCGTGCCCGGCGTAGCTCAGCCGCAACGGCTGCGTCGCCTCGAGCATGGCAGGCCGCAAGGTCACTGTCCGGTCGTGGTCGTCGGCGACGGCCACCAGCCCGCGGACTGGGTCGACGGCGACCACGGTGCCGGCGGTGCCGTTGAGGACCTGGACGCCGAAGGCGTCGTGGTAGGGGCGGATGAAGGCGACCTGGTCGCCGACGTGGAGGTGCTCGCGGCGCCCGGTGACTCGGTCGTGGACTTCGACGGACGGCCCCTGGAGTTCACCGGCATCCAGCCGTTTGGCCTGGCACAAGCCGTTGAGCGTGTCGATGGTCCGGTTGTCGGTGTCGGTGACGATCTTCACGCCGTCAAGGCCGCGGCGGCCGCGATGCTGGTCCCAGGCGTGCACGATCTCCTTGACCGCCAACGAGGGACTGGCCGTCAAGTGGACGCGGCCGCGGCGGCGGAGGTCGGCCAACGCGTCGGGCGCGCGGCCCTCCCGGACGGCGCGGCAGACCTCCCGGTCGGCTGGGTCGCGCTGCCGGACGACGGCGGTAAGCTCGGCGTGGCCGCCGATGCGCCGGTCCACCTGGGTGTGCCAGCCGCCGGGGCCGACGGCCTGGGCCTGCTCGGAGTCGCCGAGGGTCCGGATGATCGCCGGCCCGGCCGCCTGGAGCAGCATGGCCATGCGGTGGGTGTCGACCATCACCGCCTCCTCAACAATCAACACCCAGTCGGCCTGCGGGTGCAGCGCGCCAGCGCGGACGGCGTTGGCGAACGCCTCGATGGTGTAGCCGCGGTTCAGGCCGAGCTCACCTGCGGTGCGACGGGCGGTGTCGGCCGCAGTGGCGACCACCGTGACGGGCTGCTGGTTAGCGTTGTAGGCGCGAACCACCGCGCGGACGGCCGTGGTCTTGCCGGTTCCGGCGTGTCCCTCCAGCGACGCCCACCCGACCGGGGCGCACAAGTGCTGCACTGCTGCCAGCTGCTCGTTGGAGAGCTGGTAGCCGGCCTCGGCGCCGATCTCGGCGGCGGCCCGCTCCACGATCCCTGGCATCGGCGCCGCCGCGTCCGATTCGACCTTCGCACCGGCGATGTTCACGATGCGTTGCTCCTTGGCGAGCAGGCGGGCGGTGGTGAACTGCGGGCCGGCCGGGCCGGCGACAGGGACCAGGTCCGGGCCGCTCAGGAGACGTTGCAGGAACGCGCTGGTCTCCGTGGCGTCCAGCAGGCCGGCGGCGGCCCGAAAGGTCGTCAAGGTGACCTTCTCGGCGGTGAAGGTCGCGTCCTGCTGGGTGAGCCCGTCCGGCGCCAGCAGCCGGTCGCGCAGGATCGCCTCCCGCTCGGCTAGCGGGCCGGGGACCCGCGGGTGCCGGGTTCGCTGCGGCGACGGGAGGTCCAGGTCGTGCCGCTCCAGGACCGCCCGGTAGGCGGGCCAGTGGGGCGTGCGGCATGCCGAGGTCTTGGTGTGGCGGTCCTGGGCGGCCAGCCGTGCGCGTTCGATCTCGTCGGGTGGCCGGCCGCGGCGGGCCTGGAACCGGGCGGCCTGCTGTTCGATCTGCCGGTGGCGGCTGGAGAACAGGTCGGTCAGGCGCTGGTCGACCCCGGCAAGCTCCCACACCCGCCCGTGGCGGGTCTCCCGCCAGTGGAGCGGGTAGCCGAGCCGCTGGAGCTGCGCGGCCAGCTCGCACGAATAGATCGCCTCCGCGGTGGTGGCGAACCGGTACAGCGGCTTGGAGGCCACCGCCAGATAGCGGCCCTGGCAGAACGCCATGTTGAAGACGAACGCGTGGCTGTGTAGCTGCGGGTCCGGCGGCCGGCCCGGCTCGGCGCAGACCTCGCCGGTGGGCCGGCTGGTGTGATGGGTGAACACCGCCACGGCCAGCTCCCCGGGCGCATGGATCTGCTCGCCGTTGATCGTCGGGCGGCACATCGCCACCCGCTCCTCGATCTCCTTCAGTGTGACGCGCACGGCTCGCAGGTGGGCCTGCTCCAGCTCGCCGCGACCCTCCGCCGACAGGAACGGGAGTAGCGCGGAGACCGACTTCGGCGGGCTGAGGTTGCAGTCGATCCCCGGCACATGCTGGCCACCCAGCGCCCGCGGCCCACCCGTGGTCGGGTCCAGGGCGATCACGTGGGAGGTCTTGACCAGCCGCTCGCCAGTCTCCGGATGACAGCCGGCAGCCAGCGCCTCGAACCCGACCCGGTCCAGGCTGGACAGGCCCAGCCGGCCGACCAGCCGGCCATGCAGCTCCACCGCCGCCCCGGTAGGGATGCCGTCGGCGCCCAGGTAGTAGTCGACCTGCTCCCGGCCGCCCTCCAGGTAGCTCCACACTCCGCTGAGAGTGCCCCCAAGCGTCGCGATGGTCTTGGCGCCCAGCTTCCGCGGCGAGAACACTTCGGACCGTCCGCCCGGCTACTCGAGTACCGGCCCGTCCTCGTCCAGGCCATGGACCTGCCGGTAGCGGTCCGGCTCGACGACGACGACCCCAGCCGCGCCGGTCAGGTCGGGGTCGCCGGCGACGCTTGCGGCGCCTTCCAAGCCCTCAGTGGCGACCGCACGAGCCAGTAGCACCTCAGGCGGCGCCCACTGGGCCGGCCGTCTGCTCTGCACTCGCGCCCGATCGGCCGCCTCCGCCGCCCGCCGATAGTCCCGGATCGCGGGCTCCACCAGCCGGCTGGCCAACGTCTGCTCGCCAGCGGCGCGGGCACGCTCAGGGAACTCGGTCCGCTCCAGTTCGGCCAGCCACGCCTCGGCCTCCGCGGGACGCGCGAGGTCGGGCGCCTGGCCGCCGTCGTGGACATGGCCGGCCAGCTTGACCGCCCACGCCCGAAGCGACAGCTCGTAGCGCACCAGGCCCTGTGCAACCAACTCGTCGATCGCCGGCTCGCCACTGACTTGACGCTCGGCCACCAGTCGCATCCGCTCGACCGTCGGCCCGTCCGTCCAGCGGATCCCATAGCCCTGCCGGTATCCCACAGGGAACCAGCCGTCGGTCCACAACACCTCGACCCCGCCCGGCTCCAGACCCCAGCAGGCCGACAGGCCCCGTGCGAGCCTGACCGCCTCACGGCTTCGCCTCGACATGCTCCTGCCCCCACATCCACCGAGCCGACCCAGCAGCCGGCTCCACCAACCCAGGGCAGAAGAACAAGCCCGCCTTACAGCAGGCTTACCTACCAGCAGCACCACGACCTGACGCACCCACTGACGCACCACCCGAAACGACGGGACGCGACACGCTGTCCGGCTCCGCCGAGCCAGCAGCCGAGGTCGAGACGGCTGCCTCGGCGTGGGGCGGTCTTGGGACGAGCACCGATGCAGAAGGGGCACCTGCGCCTCGGTCGGGACCTAGCGACGGTGTCACACGAGGTGGCTAGTCTTCGCATGGGCGCTGCCGATGGAGGCCATGGATGGGCGAGGACGTCGATGCACGCGAGGTAGCGGCGCCAGGCCGAGTGCTCGCGGACGCTGGCGGCCCATGTCCCACGGACGAGTTGGGGCGACCGCGCAGCCTGTTCAGACCTGGTGACATCCTGCGGGTCTCCTGCGCGCTGCGAGATACCGAAGTCACCAGCGCCAACGAGTTCCACGTCTGCGTGCGCTGGCCATGGCAGTGGCTCCAGGACGCCCAATCCCGCCGGGACGAGTCGAGTAGCCCGGACCACCGCGAGTGGAACGGACAGCTTTGCTTCGATCGCGACAAGGACCACCCCGATGCCGGATGGCTGTTCCAGTTCGACCCTGGCCTTCCCGTCCTGCAAGCCGGTGACCGCTGTCGGGTCGGCATCCCGCCCACGATCGCGCACGTCGTGGACGTGCTCTCCTGGTGCCTTCCGTTCAGGTGGTCGGAGGAGCCACGGGCCAGCCTGGCGGTGTACGTGCTGCCCGAAGGGGTGCCACATGATCTGGGGCTCGACGACCTGCTCGACTCGCTGCGCCCGTACTCGCACGAGCCGATCCGGGTGGAACTGCTGTTTCGACCCTATCCGTACCTGCGGGATCGGACGTCGTCGCCGACCGGCACGGGCGACGGTGGGTGTTCTGCGCTCCGTGGTGGTGGGTCGAGCTGGACCACGACGACGCACGCGAGGGGTTGCCGGCGCCGCTGGCCGCGCCGGCGTGGCCGCTCACTCTCCTGGGCGGGATCGACGGCGACGTGGCCCAGCCTGAGCGGGCCGAGCGGGTTGTCCGCTCGACCGCAAAGGGCGGCCATGCGGGCCATCTGGCCGCCTGGTCCGCGTTGGCGGCCGCGCCGCCCCTGGGACTGGAGCACCAGAGCATGCCTGGACCGGACGGCCACGAACCGCTGCGGGACCGGGACCGCGTGCCCGCCGACACGCGCGCCGATCTCGTGGGCATGACCTTCACGCAGATCCTCCGTGCGGTGATTCGCGCCTGGGCCCGCCGCCGCGTGGTCGGCGCCCACGCCGACGAGTCGGAGGTCTTCTCGCTACAGCGGCGCTTACAGGTGCGTGCCGCCGAGATGGCCAGCGTGCTGCGGGAGTTGCGCGCCGACAACCGCTCGACGTTCCACGGGTGATGGGCAGCGTGCCGACCTTACACGGAGCTTGACGCACGCCTGTCATCGTGCACAGCGTCACGAGCAACCATCGAATCGCTTGCGAGGTAGCTCGCCTTCTTGGTGGTGAACCGAGAGCGAGCCGGGACGCCGGTGAGGGCATCTACGAGGTCCTCACGCGGGCGGCGGTAGTCGACATCACCCTGGCCGGTCCGGCGGCAATCGAGACCGCGATGGTTCTTCGCGACGGACACAAGCTGCTCGCCATCTGCGACGGCAGGGCTTGCCGATCGGAAGAGGGCCAGCGTCCATGCGAATGCCCGGCCATACCGGCGGCACGACGGCGGACTTCCGGAAATACCCGCAGCTGTGAACCAGCCACCCGGATCTACTTCCGCTTGGCGTGCTGTCCGGCGCTCGGCAGCTTCGCCTTCTCCAGCGGAAGCTGGTCCGTCGCCGAGCAAGCTGCCGACCTGGTGCCGGCTCTCTCCAGAGATGGCGGACCAACCCATGCGCGCCTCGTCCTGGAGCGGAACTCCTGGCGGTCCTCGACTGCCGGCGAGATTTGCTACACGAGACCGACGCTCGCAGTTGTCCGTTGCCCCTGAGTCGGCGATCCTACGCAGCGTCCATCTTTCCCGGGACCTCCCGCAGCGGGAGCGACGGGTCGTCGTCGCCGATCCAGACGACGTGGACCCGTTCGCGCATCGGGATCTGGCCGCCGTCGGAGCCCCTGACGAAGACCTTGGTCAGTGCGAGGCCGAGCAGGGACCGCTTCTGGTGCAGGGTGGTCCGCTCCCACGCCTCGCGGCTCAGCTCCGTCTCGAGGAGCGCGCCGACATCGACGGTGGGGCCAGGGCCGAGGCGGTCAAGGGCCTGGCGGGCGGCGTTGCGGCGCTCGAGGAGCCGCTTGCGGAGCTGGTCGTACTGGGCGATGTCCTCGGCCTCCGGGAACTCGCCCCGGACGTAACGGGCCTGGAACAGGTCGGCGAGCGCCGCATCGGCTTGGTCGGCGGTCTCCTGGAGCACCCTCCGGTCGGCCTCCTCCTCCGGCACGGTCAGCCTCAGCCAGCGCTCCGCGACGCGTTCGAGCAGCGGATCACGCGGCTCCAGCGATGCGAGCTTGGCCGTGAAGCGGCGGACGACCTCGCGGTCGAGGTCGTCCATCAGCGCGTTCGAGCCCTTGCAGCGATGTCCGATCGACTTGTCGTGACAGCGATAGGCCGGACGGGTCCGCTTGCCCACCATGACCACCATCGCCCCGCCACATTCGCCGCACCGGACCAGGCTGGTGAGCAGGTACTTCGGCGGCCGACCCGAGCCGGTCACCCCACCGATCCTCGAAGCGTTCTTCCCCTTCCGCACGATCGCCCTCCGGCGGTCGACCTCTGCCATGACCCGGGCGTGCTCGGCGGGCGTCACGATGCCCTCACCCACGGGAACCGGCATGCCGTCGTCATCGACGACGGTCCGGCCCCGGTGCGTCTGGAGGCCGGTGTAGGTCGGGTTGATGAGGATGTAGCGGACGGTCGCCGCGCCCCACTCGTCCGCCTTCGGTCCCTTCACCCGATGCCCTTTGGCGATGGCCTCCTCGGCCTGGATCTGGCTGGGCGGTGGGACGCCCTGACTGTTGAGCCACAGGGAGAGTTCGCGCAGGGACGCGCCTTTCAGATACCTGGTCGCCAGCTCGCGGACGATCGGAGCTTCGGTGGGGTGCGGTCGCAGCTTCCAGTCGTCCCCGACGACGAACCCGAATAGGCGTGGCCGGCGCCACTCGCCTCGCCGCCGGGTGTACTCGCGCCACTGCCTGACGCGCCAGGAGATGTTGTCGGACTCCGCCCGTGCCTGCTCAGCGAGGAAGCCGATGACCTGGCGGGCGCCCGGCTGGGTGGTGTTGAGGCCCTCGGCGGCGAACACGATCTTGCCGCCCACCTCCTCCAGGTCGTCGAGGAGGAGACCGACGTGACCCATGCCGCGGCGGCTCAGGCGGTCGAGCTTGGGGACGATGAGGTACTCCGCACGCCGCTCCATGAGCCACTGGACGGCTTCCTCGTACTGCGGTCGCCTGGTGTCCTTGCGGGCGGGCCGGTCGAGGTCGCAGAACTCACTGACGAGCTTGACGGCCATCCGTGCTGCACACTCGCCGTTGATGCGCCGTTGGCTGTCCGGGCTGCTGGGATCGTGGACGTTCCCCACGTCGGAGAGCCGGACGTAGGAGATGCCGAGCCCGGCCGCGGGATGCTTGGCTTCGCGCTTCTTGGCCACCGTTCACCTCGGTACTGCTGCGAGGGGGCGGCGTACGACAAGAGCCGACCGTAGGCGGCCCCCCTTACAGCGGGCTGAAACGTTGAACCAAGCCATCTCGACCTGCTGCGGGCGTTCCTGTCGTCCGCGACGCTGCGGGCCGCCTACGACGAGGCCTTGCGCGAGGGCTACCTCTGGCACGAGTTCGGCGACGTCTGCCTGATCGCGCCGCTGATCAAGAGTCTGTGACCGTCGCTCACTTGGGCTGCGTCACCGTGGCCGGCTTGGCTTCCAACGCGAAGGCGCGGCGGAGGCGGCGTATGGCTGCTGCCGGTCCCTCGAACCTGAGCAGACCTTGCTCCAGCGCGTCGGCAAGGCTGAGCCGGCCGGTGCGGATGTCGAGAAGCGCGCGAGGATCCGCTTGGAGCGCGGCGGCCGGTGCGTCCGGGGCGCCTGGACGAAACTCGAGGCGGCCGTGCTGGACCATCGCGGTGAGCGCCTCGGGCCCGACCCGGACCGCGTAGCGCTCATCGGTACTGGTGGTGACCTCCGGACGGAAGAACGCCCGGAGTCCCAGCAACACCGCCGTGGTCGAGGGGACCTCCCCCCGCTCGCCATTCAGCAACGGGATCCTCCAACTGCCGAGATCGAGGAGGACGGATTCGAGCTGCCGGCCACGCTCGGTGAGCTCGTAGACGGTTCGGGCAGCCGGCGGCGGGAGCGCAGACTCCACCGTTCCCCGACCACATCCAGGGCTCGGGCGATCGGGATGTGGGGTGCCACCACCGGTGTGGGGATTGCGCTGGGACCGATCGTGGGGGCTGGCTCCTCGAGCGGTTCTGGTGGGGGAGCGTCTTCCTGTTCATGGCCCCAGTCGCGGCGGGGATCGCCATCCTCGTCGCCGGGGTGGTCCCGCCTTCCCGTGACCCCAGAACCCCGCCCGTCGACTGGAGCGGCGACGTCGCCATCCGATGCTCGACGTCGGATTGTTCAGAAACCCCGAGGTTCACCGCCGCCAGCGGCGCGGTCACCGTGGCGTTCTTCGCGCTGTCGGGGTTCATCTTCCTGGTCACCCAGTATTTCCAGTTCCTCAAGGCCTACAGCCCCTTCGCCACCGGCGTCCGGCTGCTGCCCGTGGCCGCCTCGGTCGCCATCTCATCGCTGGTCGGGACAAGGCTCGCGGTTCGAGTTGGAAACAAGCTGGTGGTGACCACTGGGTTGAGCCTGCTGTGCGGGGCGTTCGTGTGGATCTCCACCGCCTCGCAGGCGTCGACCTACCTCGAGATCGCCGCCCAGGTGCTGGTGCTGGGAACCGGGATGGGCCTGACCAGCGCGCCGGCGACGGAGGCCATCATGGGGGTGGTCTCCAAAGAGCAGGCCGGGGTCGGCTCCGCGGTGAACGACGCCACCCGGTTGCTGGGCGGGACCCTTGGCGTCGCCGTGATCGGCAGCGTTGCGGCCTCGCTCTACGCCGGACGCCTGGGGTCCACCCTGCCCGCGGGCCTTCCCGCGGCCGTCCGGGAGGCGGCGACGGGTTCGGTTGGCGGGGCCATCGTCGCCGCCCAGCGCGCCGCGGCCGGCGGACTGGGAGCGGCGGCCGACCAGTTGCGCATTGCCGCGATCCAGGCGTTCGAGCACAGCTTCGCCGCGGGATGCCTGGTCGCCCTTGGGGTCGCGGCCGCCGGTGCGCTGGTCGCCTGGTTCGCACTCCTGCCCGCCCGTCCGCGAAGGGCCATTCCGGCAGCGGGCTCCACGCTACCGGCTGCGCACTCCAGACCGCTATCGCGGCTACGTGCAGCCGGGTAGGCGGACCGAGGCGATCCGGGTCTGCCAGCCCCTCGCCGAGGTCGTCTGGTAGTACTCGTTGACGTACCAGAAGCTGCAGTCGTTGCTGTTCATTTACAGACCCGGCCGTTGGGGCGAAGCGCGGGTTGCTCGCCGAGCAGTCGATGAAACCTGGCGGCGATCCCTGGTCCCGCCGAGGTCAGGCGAGTTGGCGGCGGGGAGCCCGGCCGCACGTCCAGGCGGCGATGACGAACAGGACGCCGCCGAGGACCCACCACGGGTCCCACAGCACCAGGTGCCAGCGGGCGGCGTCCGAGTGCATGGATTCGGGCGTGGCGAGCAGGCCGAGCGCCATGACGGCGCGGACGGCCAGGTTGGCGCCGCCGTAGAGCAGCATCCCGACGCCGGCGACCCAGGTCGCGGTCACTGGGATCCAGCGGGGGAGCAGCCGGCCCCACGGATGGACCAGGGCGAGCACCAAGAGGCCGGCGGCCGTCTTGAGCGCCCCGGTGATCCAGAGCAGGGCGACGAACTGCGGCTCGCGCGCTCTGGCGGGCTCGACGATGGTGTCGCTCATGGTGGAGGAGCCCAGCGACCCACCCGCCGCCCAGTAGAAGCTCATCGCGGCGAAGACGAGCGCCCAGGCGGCGGCCGCGTAGACCGCCCGGTTGGCGCCGTGGGCCGCCGCCGGCCCGGCGGCCCGCACGGCCGCGGAGGGTTCGCTCATGGTTCCTACCCTACCCGGCCGAGGCACATGAGGCCGGGCGGAGGGACCTGGCGGAGGCTCATCAGACCGGGCGCGGCGGGACCCGGCGGAGGCTCACGAAGCCGGGCGGCGGCGGGCGCGGAAGGCGGCCACGCGGCTGCGGTTGGCGCAGGCGGGCGAGCAGTAGCGGCGAGGATGGTTGCGGAGCCCGCCGGCGAAGGCGCGCCGGCAGGACGGGGCGGCGCAGCGGCCGAGGCGGGCCACGCCGTCCTCGGCCAGCAGCCTCGCCAGCCCGAGCCCGGCCACCGCCGCCAGCCAGTCCGCCCACGGGGCCTCGTCCGCGGTGACGTGCAGGTGCCAGGCGGTGCCGTCGTGGTTCGAAAGCCACGGCGGCGTCTGCGCCCGGTCGAGCAGCCGGTTCACCCGCTCCGCGACCCGATCGGCGGCGCCGGCGCCTCGCCGTGGTCGATCAGGTAGGCGGCCAGCCCGACCGCGTCGAGGCGGTCGTCGGGCAGGTTCACCAGGTCGACGGCCAGGCGCACGAGCCGGTCCGGCTGTTCCTCGGGATCCATAGTTGTAATGCCTCCTCGAGAAGATACGTTACCATCCGGTGATGGTCGGCGATCGGAAAGGGCCGCCGGGCTCGATCTGGAGGCTGCCGGGTTACGGCGGGTTCTTCCTGGCGGCGACGCTCGGGCGCGTGGCGGACGAGATGCTGGCGATCGCGGTGGTGCTGCTGGTGCTGGACCGCACCTCCAGCCCGGCCCTGGCCGGCGCGACGGTCGCCGCGGCCAGCCTGCCGAGCGTGCTGACCGGCCCGGTGCTCGGCGCCTGGCTGGACAGGACCAGGCACCGCCGCGCGGCACTGGCGGCCAACCAGGTGCTGCTGGCGGCGGCCCTGCTCGGCATGCTGCTGGCCGCCGGCCGGGCACCCGCCTGGGTGGTGCCGGCGCTGGCTGTCGTCGGCGGGATCGGCGCCCCGATGCTGACCGGCGGGATCACCAGCATGATCCCGCTGCTGGTGCCGCCGGGGCTGCTGTCGCGCGCCAATGCGCTGGAGGCGGCGAGCTTCAACAGCGCCGCCGTGCTCGGCCCCGCCCTCGCCGCCACGGCCGCCGCCCGCTTCGGCCCTGCGACCGCCGTCGCGCTGGAGGCGGGCATCGCGCTCGTCGGCCTGGCCGCCATCGCCCGTATGCGCCCGCTCCACGCGACCGACCCCACCGGGCAGGCGCCTCCCACCGGCCCCGCGGGGCCCGCGGTCGGGCCGGGCGGCACCACCAACCGGGCCGGGCCAGCCGGTACCACCGCACCAGCCGGAACCTCGCTGGGGGCGGCGCTGCGGGCGGGGCTTGCGCACCTGGCACGCACGCCGGTGCTGCGGGGGGTGACCGTGACCAGCAGCCTGGCGATGGGGGCGCAGGGCCTCTTGCCGATCGCGTTTCCGCTGCTCAGCGAGCGGCTAGGTGCCGGTCGGGGCGCGGCCGGCTACCTCTTCGCGGCGCAGGAGGTGGGCGCGATCGCCGGTGCCCTGCTGGCAGTCCGCGTGACGGCCTCCTGGCGGGCCGAGCGGCTGGTGATGGGCGGCACGGCGCTGGTCGCGGCGGGCACGGCCGGCCTGGCGCTGGCCCCGAGCTTCCCGGTGGCCGTGGCGGTCGCCGCCGTCATCGGACTGGCGGCGGGACCGGCCTTCGCCGCCCTGTTCGCGGTCCGGCAGCAGTGGTCGCCGGGTCCCCTCCGCGGCCAGGTCTTCACCACCGGCGCGAGCCTGAAGATCGGCGCCTACGCCATCGGCGCCGCCGTGGCGGGCCCCACCCTGGCCGGCATCGGCCCCCGCGGCGCCGTCGCGACCACCGCCGGCGCCGAGCTGCTGGCCGTCCTCACCGGCCTGGGCGCCTCCCGGGGGCCCATCGCCGCCCGGTACCCCAGCCCGGGAAGCCAGGCGGCCCTCCAGGCCGAAGACGACTGGCGGCCGACGATCCTATGATGCTGTCCTGGCACCTCCGGGGGATCAGGGGGGACCGTGCGATGCCACACCAGGCGCGGTGGCTCGAGGCGGAGTTCGGCTGGCACGCCGAGCGGGTGACCGAGGCGGGACTCGCGCTCGGCCTTGCGGACCTCGTACCCATCGCCTGTCGCGGCTCCAGCCATCCCGCGCTGCTGGACCACCTGGCGCGCCTGATCGGCGCCCGGCCGGGCCAGACGGTGCTCGATGGCGGCTGCGGGCTCGGCGGCCCGATGGCCTGGCTCACCCGCGAGCACGGCTGCTCCACGGTCGGCGTCGACCTCATGCCGAGCGCCGCCCGCGGCGCGCGCCGGCTGTTCCCGAGCAGCACCGTGGTGGTCGCCAGCCTGACCGCGCTGCCGTTGATTCCCGCGGACGCGCCAGTGGCCAACGCCTTCACGCCGCCGGGCACGCTCGCCGGACAGCTCGCCGCCGCCGGACTCACCGTGCTCGCCAGCGCCCGCGCGCCCGACGTCGGCTCGGCGCCGGCCGCCTGGCGCGAGCCGATCCTTGCGGTCGAGCGCGAGATCGCCCACTGCCACGGCGGCGACCCTCGCTACCAGTTGGAGGCCAGGGAGCGCGCCGCCTTCGGCCGCCTCCAGCTCTCCGGCCGCATCGTCCCCTGGTTGCTGCTGGTCGAGCGGCCGTGCTCGTCGTGACCGGGCTTCTCCGGGCGCAGGCCCTGCTGTTCAGGGCGGGGTTGGACCGGCCGGGTCCGGGGTGCGCTGCTGGCGGATGTACGCCTTGAGGGTCTTCAATGGGGCGCTGCCGGCCGAGGCGGCGAAGTACGACGGGGACCACAAGTGCTCCCGGTGGGTTCGCACCCGGTAGCGCTGCCGCAGCCGGCGGGCGGAGACGCCCTTGAGCGAGTTCACCAGCCGCGCGACGGCAACGGTTGGTGGGTAGGCGATCAGCAGGTGGACGTGGTCGTCGGAGCCATGCATTTCGACCAGCTCGGCGCCGAAGTCGGCGCACACGCTGGCGAAGACCTCCCGGAGCGTGGCAAGGTGCTCGCCGGTCAGCACGCCACGCTGGTACTTGGTCACGAAGACCAAATGCACGTTCAGCGCGGAAACAACTTGTCTGCCTCGACGATAGCCATCGTCCTGTCGCATAGACCAAGTATAGTCAGGGGCATGCAACTCCGGTATCGCTACCGTATCGACCCCACCCCAGGGCAGCGCAGCGCGCTGGCTCGGACGTTCGGGTGCGCCCGGGTGGTCTACAACGACGCGCTGGCCGAGCGGCAGCGCGCCTTGAAGGGCGGGGAGAAGCTCAGCGACACCGAGGTGCAACGCCGGGTGATCACGCTCGCCAAGCAGACCCCGGAGCGGGCCTGGCTGGCTGAGGTCGCCTCCGTCGCGCTCGTGCAGGCGTGCCAGGACGCGCGTCGCGCCTACCGCAACTGGTTCGCCTCCCTGTCGGGCGAGCGCAAGGGCCGCAAGGTGGGGCACCCGAGGTTCCGGACCAAATACGGCCGCCAGTCGATCCGGCTCACCCGCAACGGCTTCGCCCTGCACGGTGGGCGCCTGTACGTGGCCAAGGTCGGTGACATCAAGGTGCGCTGGTCCCGCGAGCTGCCCTCGGTGCCGTCCAGCGTCACCGTGATCCGCGAGCCGGATGGCCGCTACTACGCCTCGTTCGTGGTCGAAGGCGACCCGACCCCGCTGCCTGCGGTGGCACGCACCGCCGGGATCGACCTCGGCCTGACCGTGCTCGCGGCGATCGTGGCAAGCAATGGGACCACCGAGACGGTCGCCAACCCGCGGCACCTGCGCGCGGCCGAACGGCACCTTGCCCGCGCCCAGCGCGCCCTGTCCCGCAAGCAGAAGGGGTCACGCAACCGGCAGAAGGCACGTCACCGGGTCGCGGTCGCCAATCGGAAGGTCCGCGACCGTCGAGCCGACCACCACCACAAGCTCGCCCTGCGGCTGATCCGCGAGAACCAAGCGGTCGCCGTCGAAGACCTGTCGGTGGCGGGCCTTGCACGGACGCGGCTGGCCAAGAGCGTTCATGACGCCGGCTGGGCGACCCTCGTGCGCCTGCTCGAAGAGAAGGCCGCGCAGTACGGCCGGCAGGTCGTCAAGGTCGACCGCTTCCACCCGTCCTCGCAGCTCTGCTCGGCGTGCGGAGTCAAGGATGGACCCAAGGCGCTGGCCGTGCGTGCCTGGATTTGCCAGGCGTGCGGCGCGGTCCACGACCGGGACGTGAACGCCGCCCGCAACATCCTCGTCGCCGCGGGGCTCGCGGAGACGCAAAACGCCTGTGGAGGCAGTATCAGACCAGGGTCACACCTGGCGGTTGCCAGCGAAGCAGGAACCCACCGAGGTGTCGCGTGAGCACATCGCGCGGTACGGCAGGAATCCCCGTCGTTCACGGGCGGGGAGGAGGTCAAAGCCACAGTGGCAGGCTGGTCGTCTGCGCCACCCCGATCGGCAACCTGGGGGATGCCTCGCCTCGGCTGGCCACCGCCCTGGCAGAGGCCGACCTGGTGGCCTGCGAGGACACCCGCCAGACCCGCAAGCTGCTGGCGCACCTGGGCGTGCGGGCGCACCTGCTCAGCTACCACGATGCCAACGAGTCCGCGCGCGCCGCCCGGCTCGTCGACGAGATCGCCGGCGGCGCCCGCGTCGCGCTGGTCTCCGACGCCGGCATGCCGGCGGTCTCCGACCCCGGCCACGACCTGATCGGCGCCTGCCTGGAGCGCGGCCTCGAAGTCGAGGTGGTGCCCGGGCCGAGCGCGGTGCTGGCCGCGCTGGTGGTCAGCGGCCTGCCAGCCGACCGCTTCTGCTTCGAGGGGTTCCCGCCGCGCAAGCCGGCCGCGCGCGCCCGCGTCCTGGCCGAGCTGGCCGGCGAGCGCAGGACCATGGTGTTCTTCGAGGCGCCCCACCGGGTGCTCGCCACCCTGGACGCGATGGCCGCGGCCTTCGGGCCGAAGCGGCGCTGCGCGGTGGCTCGCGAGCTGACCAAGCTCCACGAGCAGGTGCTGCGCGGCACCCTCAGCGAGGTGCGCGAGCGCCTGGCCGAGCAGGGGGAGCGTGGCGAGTTCACCTTGGTGGTGGCCGGCGCGCCCGAGGCTCCCGCCGCCGTCGAGGTCGACGTCGTCGCGGAGGTGGCTGGCCTGATCGAGACCGGGGCATCGACCAGGGACGCCGTCGACCAGGTCGCTCGCGCCACCGGCCGGCCCCGCAGGGCCGTCTACCAGGCCGTCCTGGAGGCTCGCGAGTTTGCTAGCCTCCGGGGCCAGAACACGATCGACGCCCAGCAGCGGCGGTCCGGCGGCCAGGGCCAATCTCAGGAGCGCAACCGGTGAAGGACACCTTCTACGTCACCACACCGATCTATTACATCAACGACGTGCCGCACATCGGGCACGCCTACACCACCGTGGCCGCCGACGTGCTGGCCCGCTGGCGGCGCGCGCACGGCCAGAAGGTGATGTTCCTCACCGGCACCGACGAGCACGGCCAGAAGGTCGCCCGCGCCGCCGAGGCCGCCGGAGTCGACCCGCAGACCTGGGCGGACCGCACGGTGGAGCGCTGGAAGGAGACCTGGGCGCAGCTCGACATCGCCTACGACGACTTCATCCGCACCACCGAGCAGCGCCACGTCACCGCCGTCCAGCACCTCTGGGACCGCCTCCACCAGCAGGGCGACGTCTACCTCGACACCTACGAGGGGCTGTACTGCGTCTCCTGCGAGCAGTTCTACTCGCCGGACGAGCTGGTCGACGGCAAGTGCCCGATCCACGGCCGGCCGGTCGAGCTGGTGCGCGAGGAGAACTACTTCTTCCGGCTTTCCAAGTACGCCGACCGGCTGCTGGAGCTCTACAGGGAGCGGCCCGACTTCGTGCGCCCGCCCGCCCGCCTGCGCGAGGTGGTCTCCTTCGTCGAGCAGGGGCTCCAGGACCTGTCGATCTCGCGCTCGACCTTCGGGTGGGGTGTGCCGATCCCCTGGGACCCCAAGCAGGTCATGTACGTCTGGGTCGACGCGCTCCAGAACTACATCACCGCCGCGGGCTGGGATGCCGACCTGGAGCGCTTCGAGCGGATCTGGCCGGTCGACTACCACTTCGTCGGCAAGGACATCCTGCGCTTCCACGCGGTGATCTGGCCGGCCATCCTGATGGCCGCCGGCCTGGAGCTGCCGATGACGGTCCAGGCACACGGCTGGCTGCTGGTCGGCGGCGAGAAGATGAGCAAGACCAAGCTCACCGGCATCGCCCCGAGCGAGCTGGTGGAGCCGTTCGGCTCGGACGCCTTCCGCTATTTCTTCCAGCGCGAGATCGCCTTCGGCCAGGACGGCAACTTCTCGTGGGAGGGCATGGTCGAGCGCTACAACGCCGACCTGGCGAATGGTCTCGGAAACCTGGCGAGCCGCGTCACGGCGATGGTGGAGCGCTACCGGGACGGCGTGCTGCCGGCCCCCGCCTCTGAGGGCGAGCCAGAGGCCTCTGTGCGCGAGGCGGCCGAGCGCGCCTACGAGGAGGCCAGCGAGGCGCTCCGCGGCGACCTGGCGTTCGAGCGGGCGCTCGCGGCGATCTGGCGCTTCGTCGGCGCCGCCAACGGCTACATCAGTGAGCGCAAGCCGTGGGACCTGGCCAAGGCCGGCGACGACGACGCGCTCGACACGGTCCTGTACACCGGGGCCGAGGCGCTGCGCGTCGCCGCGCTGCTGGTCGCGCCGTGGCTGACCAAGGCGGCGCCCAAGCTGTGGGCGGCGCTGGGGGTCCCCGGCGACCTCGCCCGCGCCGAGCTGCCCCAAGCGCTGGCGTGGGGCGGGCTGCCGGCCGGCGTCCGCGTGACCAAGGCGCCCTCGCTGTTCCCGAGGCTGGACGCCGAGGGCAGGGTCGCCCACCGTCCCGCCCGCAGGGATGAGGCGACGACCTGAACATGCTGGTGGATACGCACTGCCATCTGTACCTGCTCGAGGACCGGCCCGAGGAGGTGCTCGGTCGCGCCAGGGCGGCGGGGGTTGGCCACCTCGTGGACGTGGGCGTCGACCTGGAGTCGAGCAGGCTGGCGGCGGCCAACGCCAGGCGGCTCGAGGGCGTCTCGGCCACGGCGGGGGTGCACCCGCACGAGGCGCTGACGCTGACCCCGGAGACGCTCGGGGCCCTGCGCGACCTGCTGGCCGACGAGCGGGTGGTGGCGGTCGGCGAGACCGGGCTCGACTACTTCCGCGACCACGCGCCCCGCGAGGTCCAGCGCGAGGCCTTCGCCACGCACGTGCGGCTCGCGCGCGAGCTCGACAAGGCGCTGGTGGTGCACTGCCGCGATGCGTTCGCGGACGTCATGGCCATCCTGGAGGGCGAGGGCGCTCCCGATCGCGTGGTGCTGCACTGCTTCTCCGGCGACGCGCCCATGGCCGAGCGGGTGGTGCGCGCCGGCTACCACGTCTCCTTCGCCGGCACGGTCACCTTCAAGAACGCGCCCAAGCTGCGCGAGGCCTGCGCGGTGGTGCCGCTGGACCGGATGGTGCTGGAGACCGACAGCCCCTACCTCTCGCCGCATCCCTTCCGCGGCCGCCCCAACAGCCCAGAGCGGGTGGCGGTGACCGCCGAGACGGTCGCCGCCGTCCACGGCGTGGACGTCGAGCGGGTGGCCGAGGCCACCACCGCGACCGCCGCCCGCGCGTTCCGCCTGCCGCTCCGCGCGGTGCGAGGTGCGGGCTGAGCGGCGAAGCGGCGCGCCCGTTGCTGACCCCGGTGCGGGTGCGGGAGCTGCTGGCGGGCCACGGGCTGCGCCCGACCAAGGCGCTCGGGCAGAACTACCTGGTCGACCCCAACACCGCCCGCAAGGTCGTGCGGCTGGCCGGGGTCGAGCCGGGCGAGACCGTCCTGGAGATCGGCCCCGGGCTCGGCAGCCTGACCCTGGCGCTGCGCCAGGCGGGCGCGCGGGTGGTCGCGGTCGAGGCGGACGAGCGCCTGCTGCCCGCGCTGGCCGAGGCGCTCGGCGACGACCCCGGCGTTCGCGTGGTCGCCGGGGACGCGCTGCGCCTGGACCTGGCCGGGCTGGCGCCGGAGGCCAGCAAGCTGGTCGCCAACCTGCCGTACAACCTCGCCGCGACCATCGTCCTCGAGGTGCTCACCAGCTTTCCCGGCTACCAGCGGCTGACCGTGATGGTCCAGCGCGAGGTGGGCGAGCGGCTGGCGGCCACGCCGGGCACGAGCGCGTACGGGGCGACCAGCGTTAAGGTGGCCGCGCTCGCCGAGGCGCGGCTGCTCGCGCCGGTCGGTCGCAAGGTGTTCCTGCCCGAGCCGCACGTCGACTCGGTGCTGGTCGGCCTGCGGCGGCGCCGGCATCCGGCAACGGACGGCGTGCCATGGCGGGCGCTGGACCGGGTGATCGAGGCGGCGTTCTCGCAGCGGCGCAAGACCCTGCGGAACTCGCTCCGGACCCTCGGTCTGGACCAGGATGGCGTCGAGGCGCTCGGCCGTGCCGCCCAGATCGACCTCGGCCTGCGGGCCGAGCGGCTGGACGTGGCGGCGTTCGCCGCGCTCGCTGCCGCCCTCCAGGGCGCGCCGCAGCCGCTGGAGCCTTGAGGTGAGGCCCGTTTTGAACCAATCTTCCGATCCAACTACGATGCCCGGGTTCTCAGAGGTGATGCAGGCCGTCGGGCTGTGGGACGACCTGGAGGTTGCGGTCGCGGCCCACGGCTTCGGCCTGGAGGTGGACGGCGAGGGCCTGCCACCGGACGAGAGCAACCTGGTGCTGGTGGCCGCCAGGGAGCTGGCGCGGCGCTCGCTCGATCTGCCCGGGGTGCGCTTCCGGCTGCGCAAGGGCATCCCGATCTCGGCGGGCCTGGGCGGCGGCAGCGCGGACGGCGCCGCGGCGCTGCTGGCCCTCGACCGGCTCTGGCAGCTCCACCTGCCCTCGGTGAACCTGCGCGTCATGGCCACCGAGATCGGTTCCGACGTGCCCTTCTGCCTGAGCGGCGGCAGCCAGGTCGGCACCGGCAGGGGAGAGCGGCTCGGCGCGGCGCCGGTCAAGGGCACGCTCTGGTGGGTGGTGGCGATCGACTCCGACGGCCTCGGCACCGCCCCGGTGTACCAGCACTACGACGAGCTGGGGCTGGCGCGCCCGCTGGAGGACCGCTGGCCGTCGGCGCTGCTGGAGGCGCTGGCCGCCGGCGACCTCGAGCGGATCGGTGCGTCGCTGACCAACGACCTGGAGCCGGCCGCGTTCGACCTGCACCCCGCCCTGGAAGCCGGCAAGGACAAGCTGCTGGAGGCCGGGGCGGTGGGCGCGGTGATGAGCGGGAGCGGCCCGACCCTGCTGGCACTGGCCAGGGACGAGGAGCACGCCGGCCAGCTCGCCGGCGCGGTGCGACCGGCCTTCGCCAGGGTCGAGGTCGCCCGCGGCCCCGTGCCCGGCGTGACCTTCGGGTAGCCCTGGTCCAGGAGGGCTGTGGACAGCGGCCCACCGTTGACGGCCCGGCCCGGTACCATTCGGGCTCGGGAACAGACTCCCGATGGCGGGTGGTGTAATGGCAGCACGGCGGCCTTTGGAGCCGTCAGGTCAAGGTTCGAATCCTTGCCCGCCAGCTCAGGTCTCGAGCGACGCCCGGAGGCGGGCGACAGGAACAGACGCCCGGAGGCGGGCGACAGGAACATGGGAGGGCGAAGGCCGATGGCCTTGAGCGTGGTCGTGCTCGCCGCGGGGGAGGGCAAGCGCTTCCGCTCGGCGCTGCCCAAGCCGCTGCACCGGGCGGCCGGGCGGCCGCTGCTGTGGCACGTGCTCGCGGCCACCGCCGGGCTGGGCGCCGAGCGCACGGTGGTGGTCGTCGGCCGCGGCGCCGACGAGGTGCGCACCGCCGTCGACTCCTTCGGGTTCGGGCAGGTCGACTTCGCGGTCCAGCCGGAGCTTCGCGGCACCGGCGACGCGGTCGCCGCGGCGCTGCCGCTGCTGCCGACCGCCGGCGAGGTGCTGGTGCTGTACGGCGACACACCGTTGCTGACCGCCGGCACGCTGGAGCGCCTGCTGGCCGCCCACCGGCGCGGCGGCGCCCAGGCGACCGTGCTGACCGCCCGGCTGCCCGACCCGACCGGCCTCGGCCGCGTGCTGCGCGGGCCCGGCGGCGCGGTCACCGGCGTGGTCGAGCAGCGGGACGCCACCGCCGAGCAGCGCGCCATCACCGAGGTGAACGCCGGCTTCTACGTGTTCGAGCGGCGGGCGCTGGCCGGGCTCGCCCGGCTGCAGCCCGACAACGACCAGGGCGAGTACTACCTGCCCGCCCTGATCCCGCTGCTGCTGGAGGCGGGTGGCCGCGTGGTGACCAGCGAGGCGCCCGCCGACGAGGTGCTCGGCGTCAACGACCGCGCCCAGCTCGCCGAGGCGACGGCGGTGCTGCGCCGGCGCACGCTGCAACGGCTGCTGGGCGCCGGCGTGACCGTGGTCGACCCGGCCACCACCTACGTGGACACCGACGTCGAGGTCGGCCAGGACACCGTGCTCGAGCCGCTCACCTTCCTCGAGGCGGGCACGCGCGTCGGCGCCGGCTGCTCGATCGGGCCCAACACCCGCCTGATCGCCTGCACCGTGGGCGACGAGGCGACCGTGACCCAGGCGGTCGCGGTCCAGTCGCACGTCGGCGCGCGCGCCGTGGTCGGCCCCTTCGCCTACCTGCGGCCGGGGGTCGAGCTCGGTCCCGGCAGCAAGGTCGGCACCTACGTGGAGGTCAAGAAGTCCAGCATCGGGCGTGGCAGCAAGGTGCCGCACCTCACCTACGTCGGCGACGCCGAGATCGGCGAGGACGTCAACGTCGGCGCCGGCACGGTGTTCGTCAACTACGACGGCCAGCACAAGCACCGCACCGTCGTGGGTGACGGCGCCTTCATCGGATCGGATACCATGCTGGTTGCGCCCCTCACCATCGGTGATGGGGCGCAGACGGCGGCCGGCTCGACCATCACCAAGGACGTTCCGCCCGGTGCGCTGGCCATCGAGCGCGCCGTCCAGCGCATCATCGAGGGTTGGGCGGCCCGGCGCAGGCGGCGCGGCGGCACGGATCACACCAGCGGCCACGATTGAGCCGACAGGAGCGGAGCCGGGGAGGCGGGCAGTGAGCAACGGTGTGACGCCCAAGATGGTGGAGACCCTCGGGCGCAGGCACCTCATGCTGTTCTCCGGGCGGGCGAGCCAGGAACTCTCCGGCGAGGTGGCGCGGCATCTCGGCATCGAGTGCGGTTCGGTCGATCTGCGGGATTTCGCTAATGGCGAGACCTACGCCCGCTTCCAGGAGAGCGTCCGGGGGACCGACGCGTTCGTGATCCAGACCCACTCGGCGCCCGTGAACGAGCGGATCATGGAGCAGCTCATCATGATCGACGCGCTCAAGCGCGGCTCGGCCAAGCGGATCAGCGCGGTCATCCCCTACTACGGCTACTCGCGGCAGGACAAGAAGGGCCGCTCTCGCGAGCCGATCGCGGCCAAGCTGGTGGCCGACCTGCTGGACGTCACCGGGGCGGACCGGATCATCACCATCGACCTGCACTCCGGCCAGATCCAGGGGTTCTTCGACGGACCGGTCGACCACCTGACGGCCCTGCCGGTGCTGGCCGACTACATCCGCGAGAACGAGCAGGGCGAGCTGGTGGTGGTCGCGCCCGACGCCGGCCGGGTCAAGAGCGCCGAGAAGCTGGCGGGCATGCTCGGCCAGCCGCTGGCCTTCCTGCACAAGCGCCGCAGCCGCGAGGTCGCCAACCAGGTCGAGGTCCACGAGGTGGTCGGCGAGGTCGCGGGGCGCCACTGCGTGATGATCGACGACATCATCGACACCGCCGGGACGATCGTGAAGGGCGCCGAGGTGCTGGTGGCCAACGGCGCCGAGCGGGTAACGGCGGTGGCCACGCACGGCATCTTCTCGGGCCCGGCGATCGACCGGCTGAAGAACGCTCCCCTGGCCGAGATCGTCGTCACCAACACGGTGCCGGTCCCCGAGGAGAAGCGCATCGACAAGATCGTCGTGCTGTCGATCGCCAGGATCGTCGCCGACGCGATCCGCGCGGTCTTCGAGGACGCCAGCGTGTCCGAGATCTTCAACGACCAGAACCAGGTCTAGGCTCGGGCCGTCGAGCGGGAGCCACCCGGCCGTCAACGTACAAGGCCACCCGGCGAAACCTGCTCGCCGGGTGGCCGTTGGCTGGCTTCCGCCAGTGGTTGCGGCTGCCGGCGTCAGCCCCGCCGGTACCGCGCGACGGCCAGGGGGGCGAAGACCGCCACGATGCCCGCGGCCCACAGCAGTGACCGGACCACGTAGTAGCCGGCGCTGTGGCCGAGCAGCGCTTCCGCGGCCGGGCCCTGGCTGAGCGCGCGCACCGCGTCCACCATCACCGTGATCGGCTGGTGCATGGCGACTGCCTGCAGCCACCCTGGCATCGACTCGACCGGGACGTACGCGCTCGACACGAACGTCAGCGGGAAGAACATCAGCGCCATCCCCTGCGCCGCCTGGGCGTTGCCTGCGAACAGCCCCAGGGTGATGAACAGCCACTCGAACGCGAACCCCAGCACCAGCAGCAGCGCGAAGGCGGCGAGCGCGTCCAGCGGGGAGCCATGGATGCGGAAGCCGACGGCGAAGCCGATGGCCGTTGTGATCGCCAGGCCCCAGACCTGCATGGCGGTGTCGGCCAGCGCTCGTCCGGCCAGCACGGAGCTTCTTGGGATGGGCAGGGAGCGGAGCCGGTCGACGAATCCCTGCTCGAGGTCCTCGGCCACGCCGGCGGCGGCGCCCATGCCGGAGAACAGGATGCCGGTGGTGATGAACCCGGGCACCAGGAAGTCGACGTAGTTCAGGCCGCCCGCCCCGATCGCTCCGCCGAACACGTAGCGGAAGATCAGCAGGAACATGGCGCCCTGAATGGTGCCGAGAACCACCAGTTGGGGCGTGCGCAGGAACTTCAGCAGGGTCCGCTTGGCGATGCCGAGCGTGCTGACCGGCAGCTTGGCCGAGGGTTGGACGGGTCGGACGATGGTTGCCATGTCGGTCTCCTCTCACTCTGTCTTCGAGAGCCTTTCGGCTGGCTGATCTCGGCGCGGTTCCCCGTTCCATGCGGGGGGGAGCTCGCTCCCCCCCACGGCCCCCCCAAGAGCGCCTGTGCCATGGGAACCGATCGGCTGGCCGGTCAGCGCCAGGAAGACCTCGTCGAGCGTGGGTGGGCGCAGGGAGATGTCGTCGACGGCGGCGCCGGCCGAGTCCAGCGATTGCAGCGCGTCCCGCAGCCGGTCCGTACCGGACTCGACCGCGACGCTGACCCTGCGGGTGGCCTCGTCGACCTGCGCCTCGCCATGGTCGAGGGCGCCCAGCGCGGCGGCCGCCGTGGAGAGGTCCGTCCGCTCGCGGACGTGGACCTCGATCACGTTGCGGCCCGCGCGCTGCTTGAGCTCGGTGGGGGTGCCGGCGGCGACGGCCCGGCCGTGGTCGATGATCACGATCCGGCTGGCCAGGTGGTCGGCCTCGTCCAGGTACTGGGTGGTGAGCAGGACGTCGGTCCCCTGCTCGACCAGCGCGCGGATGGCGTCCCAGAGCTCGATGCGGCTGCGCGGGTCCAGCCCGGTGGTGGGCTCGTCCAGCAGCAGCAGCCGCGGGGCGCCGACCAGGCTCGCCCCCAGGTCCAGCTTGCGGCGCATCCCGCCCGAATAGGTGCGCGCCAGCCGGCCCGCCGCCTCGGCCAACCCCAGTTGCTCCAGCACCCTGGCGCTGCTGGTGCGGGCGGACCGGGCGTCCTGTCCGAACAGGCGGGCCACCAGCTCCAGGTTCTCCCGTCCGGTCATGGCCGGCTCCACCGCGGCGGACTGGCCGGCCAGCCCGATGCTGCGCCGGACCGCCTGGGCCTCGCGGCGGACGTCGTGGCCGGCGACGCGCAGCTCGCCCGCGTCGGGACGCAGCAGGGTGGCCACGGTGCGGACGAAGGTCGTCTTCCCGGCACCGTTGGGGCCGAGGACCGCCAGGACCTGCCCGGGCTCGGCGACCAGGTCCAGCCCGTCGAGGGCAACGGTCTTGCCGAACCGCTTGCGGAGGCCCACGGCCTCGATCGTCGGTGTCATGCTGTCGCTCCTTCAGTCGAACGCTCTTCAGGTCTAGAACATCGTTCGAGCATGACGGAACTCCGCTCGTCTGTCAAACATCGTTCGGTTATCAAATGATGTTCGTCTCTGGTACTCTGTTCGCCATGGAGAAGAGCCCGGACCGACCGGTCCCCGACCCGCCCTGGAAGCCGGCCCGGCGTGGGCATCCGACCCGTGCCCCGCTGACCCAGGAGGCGATCGTGGATGCGGCGCTCCGGGTCCTGGAGCACCAGGGGGCCGACGGGCTCAGCATGCGCCGGGTCGCCGAGGAGCTGGGGACCGGCCCGGCCTCGCTCTACTGGCACGTCGCCAACAAGGACGAGCTGATCAACCTGCTGGTGGACCGGGTGGCCAGTGAGATCCAGGTCCCCGCGCCCGACCCGGAACGGTGGCAGGAGCAGCTCAAGGAGTGGATGCTCCAGGCCCGGCGGGTCTTCAAGCGCTACCCGGGCGTGGCGGTGCTCACCCTGGGTCGCATCCCCGTCGGTCCCAACCTCGTCCGCTGGACCGAGTGGCTCCTGGCCCTGCTCCGCGGCGCGGGGATCCCCGACCGCATCGCGGCCTACGCGGGCGACCTCGGAGGCATGTACCTGGGCGCCTCCGCGTACGAGGACGCGCTGCCCCTGCCGTCGCCGACCGGCGAGGAGCTTCCACCCGAAAAGATCGTGGCGATGTTCCGCGGCTACTACGAGTCCCTGCCGGCGGATCAGTTCCCCAACGTGCACGCGGCGCTGGACGAGCTGTTCAGCGGCGGGCCGGACGAGCGGTTCGAGCTGGGGCTCGACGTCATCATCCGCGGCCTGGCCTCGTACATCCAGCGCTGAGCAACTCGGCTCGGCCTGGTGGATTTGGCCGTTTACGGTCCTCCGCGGTGGACCAGGCGGACCCCGGCGACTACGACGGACTGGTCCTGCCCGGCGGTGTGGCCAATCCGGACCAACTTCGCACCAACCCGAAGGCGGTCGCGTTCGCGCGGGCGTTCTTCGAGAGCGGCAAGCCGGTCGGCGTGATCTGCCACGGACCCCGGACGCTGATCGAGGCCGACGTGGTCAAGGGCAGGACAATGACCTCGTGGCCGAGCCTGAAGACCGGTCCAGCGTGTAACCATGAGCGTATGGACCTGCCAGTCATGCCTCCGGTCAAGCCGATGCTCGCCAAAGCGGTGTCGATCCTGCCCCGCGACATGCTCTACGAGCCCAAATGGGACGGTTTCCGCTTGATCGTCTTCCGCGACGGCGACGAGGTGGAATTCGCCAGCCGCAATGAGCTGCCCATGGGGCGCTATTTCCCCGAGCTGATCGCCGCGGCTCGCCAACAGCTCCCACCACGCTGCGTGGTCGACGGCGAGGTCGTGCTGATCCGCGGCAAGGAGCTGGACTTCGAGGCGCTGCAGTTGCGGCTGCACCCGGCGGCCTCCCGGGTGGAGCTGCTGTCGGTGGAGACACCCGCCTCGCTGATCGCCTTCGACCTGCTGGCGCTCGGCGACGAGGCACTGGTCGAGCGGCCCTTCGCCGAGCGGCGCGCCAAGCTGGTCGAGGCGCTCGACGGTCAGCACGGGCGGATCTACGTGACGCCGCTGACCGATTCCTACCGGCTGGCCGAGCGCTGGTTCCGGACCTTCGAGGGCGCCGGCCTCGACGGGGTGGTCGCCAAGCCTCGCGACCTGCCCTATGCCGAGGACCAGCGGGTGATGTTCAAGGTCAAGCACGCCCGCACCGCCGACTGTGTCGTGGCGGGGTTCCGCTGGTACAAGCGCGGGCCGGTGGTCGGCTCGCTGCTGCTCGGCCTCCACGACGAACGGGGCGAGCTGCAGCACGTCGGGGTGACCTCCTCGTTCAGTCTGGCGCGCCGCCAGGAGCTGCTCGACGAGATCGCGCCCTACCGGCTCCACGAGGGCGACCACCACCCGTGGATGGGCACCGTGAGCGCCGAACGCGTCCCCGGCGGGTTGTCCCGCTGGAGCGGTGGCAAGGACCTCTCCTGGGAGCCGCTCCGCCCCGAGCTGGTCTGCGAGGTCGCCTACGACCACATGGAGGGCCGGCGTTTCCGGCATACCGCCCATTTCCAGCGCTGGCGCCCCGACCGCGACCCGGCCTCCTGCAACTACCAGCAGATCGAGCGCCCGGTGGCCTTCGACCTGGCCGAGATCCTCGCCAGCGACGCCACCTGAGCCACTGGTCCCCAGGCCCCAACCGGCCCGCCGGTTTCCCGCCCGGCCCCCAGGGAAGGCGAGCCAAATGGTGACCGAATATCAGCGTGACGCGCTCCGGTTCGAGCGGGGACGGCCGGTGTCCGCCGGCGACCAGGCGCTCGCCGAGCCGACGCACGCGGTGCGGACGGGAACGGGCTTCTGGGGCCTGTTCGCCGCCGGCGAGGACCTGGTCGTTGTGGTCCACCCGGCCGGAGCCATCATCGGGCGCGCCGGTGAGCTCCGGGAGCGCCTGGAGCAGATGGCCACCGAGGGTGGGCTGGACGCCGAGGACCAGGAGGCGGTCAGCTCGTTCCTGCCCTTCCTCGGCAAGGACGACCCCGGCGCCGCGCGGGGCGTGCAGCGCTCGCACGTGCGGGCGGGCGTGCCGCCCACCTACTGGGTGAGCGGCACCATGAACTCCCCGCCCGGCGCCCAGCCCGCGACCAGGATCGAGGAGGCCGAGCCCGGCCCTGGCAGCGGCTGATGCGTGGCGGCCGGCGCGTCGACCGCTCCGGTCCCGGCATCCGGCGGCAGCGCCGGGGGCGCGGCTTGAGCCGGTACGGGCGGCACTGCTACCCTGCGCTGCGCCCCCGCCGGCAGCGGGGCCGTTTCGCGTTGCGGTTCCAGCCTCGCTGCTGAACCGGCGAACCCGACAAGGAGGCTCGTTCCCCATGTCCGAGTACCAGCTTGCCGCGGAGTCGCGCACGGACACGGGGAAGGGAGCAGCCCGCCGCGTCCGCGCCGCCGGCCGCGTCCCAGCGGTCCTGTACGGCCACGGCATCAAGCCGGAGCACCTGTCGATCGATGCCCGCGCGTTCGGCCAGGCGATGCGCAGCGGTGGCGCCAACGCCCTGCTCGAGCTCCAGCTCGGCAAGGTCCGCCACCTCGCGCTGGCGCGCGAGGTCCAGCGGCACCCGGTCCGCGGCACCTTCACCCATGTCGACTTCCTGGTCGTCCGCCGCGGCGAGAAGGTGACCGTGTCGGTGCCGGTCCACCTGGTCGGCGAGGCGCCTGGCGTGGTCCAGGGCGGCATCCTCGACCAGGACCTGCACCAGCTCAGTGTCGAGGCCGAGGTCACCGCCGTGCCCGAGGCGATCGACGGCGACGTGTCCGGCCTGCAGATCGGCGACGTTCTGCGGGTCGGCGACCTCAAGGCGCCGTCGGGCGCGACGATCCTGGACGACCCCGAGTCGTCGGTGGTCTCGGTGGTCGCGCCGACCGTCGAGCCCGTCGAGGCCGAGGAGGAGGGGGCCGCCGAGGCCGCCGAGGGCGAGGCCCCGGCCGAGGCGGAGGGTGCCGCGGAGGCCTCCGAGGGCGGCGAGGAGGCGTAGTCGCACCTGTCCCTGCTGGATCGCTGGCGCCGCTCCGGGACGAACGCCGCTGACCCCGCGACCGGCGGGGAGGAGGCTGGCGCGTCGCGGCGCGACACCGGGCCCTGGCTGATCCTCGGGCTCGGCAACCCGGACGACCTGTACGCCAACTCCCGCCACAACGCCGGCGCGATGGTGGTCGAGCGCCTCGCCGACCGCTTCGGCGAGCGGCTGAAGCGCTCGCGCCAGCGCGCCGCCGTCGCGGAGGCGCGCGACGACGGGACGCGCATCGTGCTGGCGCGGCCGATGGGCTACATGAACGAGTCCGGCGGGCCGGCGTCACTGCTCACCCGCTACTACAAGGTGCCGCTCGAGCGGCTGATCGTGGTCCACGACGACATCGACCTGGCCGCCGGCAAGCTCCAGGTGCGCCGCGGCGGCGGCACGGCCGGGCACAACGGCCTGAAGGACATCGTCAAGGCGCTCGGCGGGCCGGACTTCCTGCGCGTCCGGCTCGGCGTCGGCCGCCCGCCCGGACGGCAGGACGTGGCCGACTACGTGCTGGCGCCGATCCCCAAGCGGCTCGCCGAGGACTTCGGCGTGCTGGTCGAGCGAGGCGCCGACGCGGCGCTGGACCTGACCCGCCTGCCCCTGGAGCGCGCGCAGGACCGTCACAACCATTGAAAGGGCTTCGCGCGAAGCGCGAAGCCCTTTGCCAAGGCCGCGCCAACGACGGCGCGGTCGAGAAGGGAGGCGAGGTGGACGCGGATGCGGTGCGGGTCGCGGCCAAGCGGATCGCCGGGCAGGTGCACGCGACGCCGGTCGAGACCTCGGCGACGCTGGACGCCAAGCTCGGGGCGACGGTCGCGGTCAAGAACGAGGCGCTCCAGAAGACCGGCTCCTTCAAGGTGCGTGGTGCCCTGAACCGGCTGCTCACCCTGCCGAGGGAGGAGATCGACCGCGGGCTGGTGGCGATCTCGGCCGGCAACCACGCCGCCGCGCTGGCATGGGCGGCGGCCGAGGTGGGCGCCAAGGCCACCGTGGTGATGCCCCGGCACGCGCCCGCCGCCAAGGTGGCCGCCTGCCGCGACTACGGCGCCGAGGTGGTGCTGTACGGCGACACCACCGGGGAGGCGCTGGCCGAGAGCGAGCGGCTCCGCGACGAGCGCGGGCTCACCTTCGTCCACCCCTTCGATGACCCCGAGATCGTCGCCGGCCAGGGGACCGTGGCGCTGGAGCTGGTCGAGGCCGCCGGTCCGCTCGACCTCTGGGTGGTCCCAGTGGGCGGCGGCGGGCTGGCCTGCGGCACGGCGCTCGCGGTCCGCGCGGCGAACCCGGACTGCCGGGTGATCGGCGTGGAGCCGCGGGGCGCGCAGACCCTCAGCGCCGCCCTGGAGGCCGGCCGTCCGGTGCCGGTCGTGCCGCGCTCGGTCGCCGACGGGCTCTGCGCGCCGCGCGCGGGCGTGCGGACCTTCCCGCTGTTCCGCGAGCTGGTCGACGAGGTGGTGCTGCTGTCCGAGGAGGAGATCCTCGCCGGCGTCCGCTTCGTGATGGAGCGCATGAAGGTCGTGGTCGAGCCGGCCGGAGCGTGCGGGGTCGCCGCCCTCCTGGCCGGCAGGGCCGGCCAGGTCGCGGGCCTCCGCGTGGGGACGGTGTTCTCCGGCGGCAACCTCGACCTCGCCGCCGTGGTCGCCCGACTGCCCTGACCCCAGGGGGCGTGCGCGGGCAGCGGCTGGTGTGTCCTGGCCGTTCGCGGCTGAGCCGGTAGATATGGATAAATCCCTGCTCCGCGCATAAAGTCCCAGTATGGACATGACCGGGCGCTACCCCGCGCGCCTGCGGCGCTTCTACGGTGGGCGCAAGCTCATCCTCACGGGTGCTCCGCTGGCGATGCTGCGCGGCACCAGCCGGATGGTCCGCTCGCTCGGCGCCGCCCGCCCCTTCCTGCTGGCGGCCGGCGTCGGCACCGGCCCGCTGCCGAGCGAGGAGGAGGGCGACCGGCACGTGCTGCAGCTCACCGCGCCCGACATCGTCAGCGAGACCCGGACGATCATGTCGCTGCTGGCGAACCTTCCGGCGGAGGCCCTGGCCGCGCTGGACCGCTACGATCCCGACCACGAGGCGCTGGTGCTGAGCCCTCCCGCCAACGAGCTGCGCAGCATCGCCGGTCGCCGCGTCTACGCCCCGCGCCGTCCCTCCTGGCGCCGGCTCGAGGACAAGACCCTGATCGACGAGCTGTGGGACGCGCACGGCATCCGGCGCCCGCCCTCGGAGGTGGTGCCGGCGACCGGGGAGGCGATGCTGGCCGCCGCGCGCCGGATGGACCGGGGCCTCGGAACGGTGTGGTCCGGGGACACCCGCGAGGGGGTCAACGGCGGCGCGGTCTACGTCCGCTGGGTGCGTGACGAGTGGGATGCGGCCGAGGCGGTCGCCTTCTTCACCATCCATTGCGACCGGGCCCGGGTGGTGCCGTTCATCGAGGGGGTGCCGTGCAGCATCCACGGTCTGGTGCTGGCCGACGGGGTGGCCGTGCTGCGCCCGGTCGAGATGATCACGCTGCGGCCTTCCGGCTCCAACCGCCTGGTGTTCGCCGGCGCCGCCACCTTCTGGGACCCGCCGGAGGGCGACCGGGAGGCGATGCGCCGGGTCGCCGGCGTGGTCGGCGTTGCCCTGCGCGACCAGGTGGGCTATCTCGGGGCGTTCACCGTCGACGGCGTGCTCAGTGAGGACGGCTTCCTGCCCACCGAGCTGAACACCCGCTACGGCGCCGGGCTGATGGTGATGGCCGAGGGGCGCGAGGACCTGCCGCTGTGGCTGCTCAATCTGGCGGTGGTCGAGGGCGAGCGGCTCGGCATCAGGTCGGCGGTGCTCGAGGCCGACGTGCTGGATCGCGCGGACCAGCACCGCTCCGGCGCCGTCTGGACGGTCACCCACCAGGCGCCCGCCACCAGCCGGCAGCGGCCGGTCGCGTTCAGCCCCGGCGGCTGCCGCTTCACCGACCCTGGCGAGCAGCCTGCCGGGACGCTGTGGTTCGGGCCGTCGAACGTCGGCGGCTACCTGCGGCTGGCGCTGGACCCCGCCCGCATCCCGGTGGGGCCGCCGGTCGCCCCGCTGGCCGTCGACGCCTTCGCGCTCGCCGACGAGCGCCTGGCCACCTCGATCGGCCCCATGTCACCGGCCCGCCCCGTGCGCTGACCCGGCGCTCAGCCGGATTCGAGCTGGCAGCTGTCGACCACCCGGAGGTAGTCGGCGAGCGCGTCGTTGAACCTGGAGACGGCCGCCATGCCCTCGGCGCTGGGGGCCTGGTCGTCCCGCACCGCTGCGGCCACCGTGGTCTGGCCGCGGGCGAGCTGGTTGACCACCTGGGTCTGCTGGACGAACGCCCTGCCCATCTTCACGGCCCACGCGATGGTGGTGTTGGCGCGCGCCACCGCGCTGGTGCACTCCGGGGTGGCGTGCACGCCGCCTGCCTCCGTCGTCACCGCCGGTGAGCGCGCGTGCGACCCGAACGAGTAGCCGCCGATGGCCCCAACCGCCACCCCGAGGGCCAGCAGCGTGGCCAGCCGGCGCCGTGGCAGCCGCGTCAGGTGCCGATCGGAGCGGCGCTCCTGGCGCTGCGGCAGACCCTGGCGGGTCTCCGGTTCGTGCCGCCCCTCCTGCGGCTCGTGGCGCCCGGCCTGCTCGCGCCGGTCCCGGCGCCCCGGGCGCAGCTCGAACCGCCGGCGAGGCTCCTGGCGCGCCTCGGGCTGGCGCCCCTCCGGCGCCTGGCGCACTTCGAGCAATCTCATCAGATCCCCCCGAACTCCCCATCCGAACAACCGTCGCACACTACGCTCAGGGTCCCAAAGAAGTCCATCGGACCGGGAAGGTTCCTGTCGGGTGGCTGCGTTACCCTCTACAGAGCGCAGCACCCCCCGGTCGTCCCGATCGGGGGGTCCTCATGCGTGCCCGGAAGGAAGGCAAACACACATTGCGGCTTGAACCACTGCTGGAGCGCCTGCCGGCTGATCCGGCGTTCACCAACCTCCTCCAAGCGATCGAGGCCCCCGCGGGGGGTCGGGCCGGCGGGGGCCAGGCCCCGGCCAAGCGCGGCAACGGCGTCCACGTCGTGGTCGCCGACGTCGCCCGGGCGTTCCTGCTCGCCGGGCTCGCCCGCTGGAGCGGGCGCCTGGTGGTCGCCGTGACCGCGACCACCGCTGACGCCGAGGCCCTGGTCCACGACGTCGGCGCCTTCCTCGGCCGCGACCTGGTCGACTGCTTTCCCGCCTGGGAGACGCTGCCGCACGAGCGCCTGTCGCCACGCTCCGAGACGGTCGCCAAGCGGCTGTCGCTGTTGCACCGGCTGCAGCCCGAACGCGACGGCAAGGGCACCGAGCGGACCGGCCTGGCCGTGCTCGCCGTGCCGGCCAAGGCGATGATGCAGCCGCTGGCGCCCGGCCTGGACCTGATCGAGCCGGTGCGGGTCGCCAAGGGCGACCAGCTCGACCTCGAGGAGCTGCTCGCCCGGCTGGTCGACGCCGGCTACCAGCGCACCGACATGGTCGAGCGGCGCGGCGAGGTGGCCGTGCGCGGCGGCCTGGTGGACCTCTTCCCGCCCGGTGAGGACCACCCGGTGCGGGTGGAGTTCTGGGGCGACGAGGTCGAGGGCATCCGCTCGTTCGCGGTCGCCAGCCAGCGCTCGCTCACCGAGCTGCCGTCCGTCGAGGCCTACCCCTGCCGCGAGGTCCGCCTCAGCGCGACCGAGCGCAACCGCGCCCGCCAGCTCGCCGGCGAGGTGCCCGTGGCGGGCGACCTGCTCGCCCGGGTCGCCGAGGGGCTGGACGTCGAGGGTGTCGAGTCGCTGCTGCCGCTGCTCTACGACGAGCTGCCGACCCTGCCGGACTACCTGCCGGCCGGCTCGGTGCTGGTGGTGGTCGACCCCAAGCGCACCGTCGACCGCGCCGAGGAGGTCCGCAAGCAGGCTGAGGAGGCCATGCAGGCGTCCTGGGGGACCGCCGCCGAGGGTGGCACCGCGCCCCTGGAGGGCGCCGCCTACCGGCCGCTCGACCAGGTCCTCGAGCGCTCCGGCCGCGCACGGGTGCGGCTCGGCGCACTCGACGCCGGCAGGCCGGACGCCGTACGCATCGAGGCCCGCCCGATCGAGCCCTACCGCGCGAACGTGACCAGGATCGCCGCGGACGCGCGCGAGCTGGCCGGCGAGGGCTACACCGTGCTGCTCACCACCGAGGGGTCGGGTCCGGCCGAGCGGCTGGTCGACGTGCTCGGTGACGAGGGCCTGACGGTGCCGCTGACCGCCGAGCTGCCCGCCAGCCAGGCCCCTGACGGCGAGCTGCTCGCCGGCACCGCGCCGCTGCTCAACGGGTTCCGCCTGCCCGCGCTGCGGCTCGCCCTGCTGGCCGAGGGCGACCTGTACGGCACGCGCCGCCAGACCCGCGAGCAGGCCCGCATGCCCGCCAGCCGCCGCCGCGCCAGCCACGACGGCGGTGCGCAGTTCCACGACGTCGCCGAGCTCCAGCCCGGCGACATCGTGGTCCACGCCGTGCACGGGATCGGCCGCTACGTCGGCATGGAGCACCGCACCGTCGGCGGCGCCGAGCGCGACTACCTGCTGCTCGCCTACGACCAGGGCGACCGCCTCTACCTGCCGACCGACCAGGTCGAGATGATCAGCCGCTACGTCGGCGGCGAGTCGCCCAAGCTGTCGCGGCTCGGCACCAAGGAGTGGGACCGCCAGAAGGCCAGGGTGCGGCGCAAGGTCCGCGAGATCGCGGCCGAGCTGATCCGCCTGTACGCCGCCCGGATGGCCTCGCCCGGCCACGCCTTCGCCCCGGACAGCCCCTGGCAGCGCGAGCTGGAGGACGCCTTCCCCTACGCCGAGACGCCCGACCAGCTCACCGCCATCGAGGAGATCAAGGCCGACATGGAGACGCCGGTCCCGATGGACCGCCTGCTGTGCGGCGACGTCGGCTACGGCAAGACCGAGGTCGCGGTGCGCGCCGCCTTCAAGGCGATCATCGACGGCAAGCAGGTGGCGGTGCTGGTCCCCACCACCCTGCTGGCGCAGCAGCACATGGCGACCTTCTCGGAGCGGTTCGCGCCGTTCCCGGTCAAGGTCGCCGTGCTGTCGCGCTTCGCCACGCGCAAGGAGCAGGAGGAGACCCTCACGGCCATGGCCAACGGCACCGTGGACCTGGTCATCGGCACCCACCGCCTGCTGTCGGCCGACGCCAAGTGGTCCGACCTCGGCCTGGCCGTCATCGACGAGGAGCACCGCTTCGGCGTCGCCCACAAGGAGCACCTCAAGCAGCTCCGCACCGAGGTGGACGTGCTCACGCTGACCGCCACGCCGATCCCGCGGTCGATGGAGATGAGCCTGTCCGGCATCCGCGACCTGTCGGTCATGGAGACGCCGCCGGAGCAGCGCCACCCGGTGCTGACCTTCGTCGGCCCCTACGACGCCACCACGGTCGCCAACGCCATCCGCCGCGAGATGCTGCGCGAGGGCCAGACCTTCTACGTCCACAACCGGGTCGAGTCGATCCAGCGGGCGGTGGTCCAGCTCCGCCAGCTCGTCCCCGAGGCGCGGATCGGCGTCGCCCATGGGCAGATGAGCGAGGACCAGCTCGAGCGGGTCATGCTGGATTTCTGGGACAAGGCCTACGACGTGCTGGTCTGCACCACCATCATCGAGTCGGGCCTGGACATCCCCAACGCCAACACCCTGCTGGTGGAACGGTCCGACACCCTCGGGCTCGCCCAGCTCTACCAGCTCCGCGGCCGGGTCGGCCGTTCGCGCGAGCGTGCCTACGCCTACCTGTTCTACCCGAGCGAGCACTCGCTGACCGAGACCTCGCACCAGCGGCTGACCACCATCGCCACCCACACCGATCTGGGGTCCGGCATGGCGATCGCCCTCAAGGACCTCGAGATCCGCGGCGCCGGCAACCTGCTCGGCACCGACCAGTCGGGCCACGTCGCCCTGGTCGGCTACGACCTCTACATGCGGATGCTGGCGGAGGAGGTCGGCGAGCTGCGGGGCCGTCCGATCGAGCCGCCGAAGGAGCTGAAGCTGGAGGTGCCGGTCGACGCCCACCTGCCGAGCGACTACGTGCCGCGCGAGCGCCTGCGGCTGGAGGCCTACCGCCGGCTCGGCGGCACCAGGACGGTCGAGGAGGTGGAGGCGCTGGGGCTGGAGCTGGCCGACCGCTACGGACCGCCGCCGCTGCCGGTCCGCAACCTGCTCGCGCTGGCGGGCGTCCGCGCCCAGGCGAGCGCGGTCGGGCTCTCCGAGGTGGTCTGCTTCGCCGGGCGGGTCCGGCTGGCGCCGGTCTCCAAGCTGCCGGAGTCCAAGCAGGTCCGGCTCGACCGGCTGTACCCGGGCGCCATCTGGAAGCAGGCCGAGGACAGCCTGCTGGTGCCGCTGCCGACCGAGCGCCGGGCACGCCTGACGCCTGGACCGTCGCCCGCCCAGCCGGAGGTCGACCTGCCCGCCTGGCTCTCCGAGTTGCTCACCAGCATCCTCGACGCGCCTCCGGCGCCCGCCCTGCCCTCCTCCGACCGCCCCGAAGCCCGCCGCGCCTCCTGACCGGGGGCTGTGGAGCGCTGTCGCCGTCGCCGGTCCTGCTCGAGCTCGCGGGGCCTTGGACGGCTGTGCAGATCTCTCAATTCGGGGGGAACCTGCCCGGCAGGCACCGAGTATCCTGTTGGCTAGCCCGTTTGCCGAGATTCGAGCTGAGGTTCATGTGCGCCGACTGCTTCCCGCCGTAGGCCTGGTCATCGCCCTGCTCGCAGCCGGCTGCGCGGGCAGCAGCGACAACAGCCGGGCGGCGACCGTCAACGGAGCCTCGGTTCCGGTCAGCCGCCTGACCGACATGGTCAAGGCGCAGCTCGCGGCCTCGCAGAGCCAGCAGCAGGACCAGCAACAGCAGCAGCAGGCCACCGACATCGACGCCCTGACGCGCCAGTCGCTCGAGGGCCTGATCCAGTTCCAGATCATCCTCGACGGCGCCAAGCAGGAGGGCGTGACCGTCGACGAGGGACAGGTCGACGCCCGCATCCAGCAGGTCAAGGACCAGGCGGCGTCCCAGGGCATGAAGTACGAGGACCTGCTGTCCCAGAACAACGTCACCGAGTCGCTGCTGCGCGAGCAGTTCCGCGCCCAGATCGCCCTCACGCTGGTCGGCACCAAGCTGGTGCCGCAGCCGAGCGACGCCGACCTGCTCAAGGCCAACCTGGCCAAGCACCGGACCGACGTGATCCAGATCCACGTCCGCCACGTCCTGGTGAAGGACCAGGCGACCGCCGAGAAGGCGCGCCAGCAACTGGTCTCCGGCGGCGACTGGACGACCGTCGCCGGGCAGTTCTCGACCGATCGCGGGAGCAAGGACCGCGGCGGCGACCTCGGCTACGAGTCCAAGGGGCAGACGGACGCCGACTTCGAGAAGGCCGCGTTCAGCCTTGCCGACCAGGGCGACTGCAAGGGCAAGACGGCGGGCGCCTGCACCTCGCCGATCTCCGCCCCGGTCCACACGCAGTTCGGCTACCACGTCATCCAGGTGATCGGGGTGCGGGTCCCGCCGCTCACCGACGACCTGCGCAACGCCCTCGACCCCACGCTCAAGCAGCGCCGGGACGCAGCCACCGAGCAGTGGTTCAGCGACCACCTGAAGCAGGCCAACGTGTCGGTCAACCCGCGCTTCGGCCGCTGGGACTCCGCCTCCGGAAAGGTCGTCGAGCGAACGACGGCCCCGGCCAGCCCGACCTCCGAGGCGCCGGCGCGGCCGCTGACGACCGGTCCGTAACGGGGTGCCATGACGAGGGTCGTGCTGGTCGCTTCGAGCCCGCGGTTCCCGCTGCTCTTCCCACCACAGACCTGGCGTGCGCTGGATGCCGCCCGGCCTGTCTACGTGCTCGCCGTCGACCATCCCTCGCTGCCGGCGCTGGACGTCGGGGAGATCCCCTTCGAGGTCCTCCCGGTCGCAGAGGACACCGGCCCGGTAGGGCGTGACCTGCTGCTGCTCGGCCAGGGCATCGACGCCGACCAGGTGGCGACGGCCCGCCGGCAGGCGGACGCGCTGCTCGGCCTGGCGAAGGAGCGCGGCTCGGCGACCCTGCTGCTGCCGCCGATCAACGACGGCCCGCTGGTGCAGATGGTCTCGGACCGGGCGGCCCGCCAGCACATCGAGGTCGAGGCGGTCTACCCGCTGGGTGAGCCGAAGGGCTCCGCCCTGCTCGACCTGGTCGCGACCGAGACCCGCCTGCGCGGCCCCGGCGGCTGCCCCTGGGACGCCGAGCAGACCCACGCGAGCCTCGCCCGCCACCTGGTGGAGGAGGTCTACGAGGTCCTCGACGCGATCGAGGAGGAGGGCGCGGGCCCGGCCGGTCCCGACCACCTGCGCGAGGAGCTGGGCGACCTGCTCCTGCAGGTGGTGTTCCACTCCCAGATCGCCGAGGACGCCGGGCAGTTCGACGTCGACGGGGTCGCGCGCGCCATCACCGAGAAGCTGGTCCGCCGGCACCCGCACGTGTTCGGCGACGTCCAGGTCGGCTCCGCCGGCGAGGTGCTGCGCAATTGGGAGGCGATCAAGCGGGAGCAGGAGGGCCGCACCGATCCGCTGGCCGGCATCCCCTCGGCCCTGCCGGCGCTGCAGCTCGCCGCCAAGCTCCAGAAGCGCGTGGCCGACGCCGGCTTCGCCTGGCCGGACCGGGACCGTCCGGCCGCCAAGGTCGGCGAGGCGCTCGAGGAGGTCATAGAGGCCGAGGGCGCGGAGCGGCTCGAGCGCGGGATGGGGGACCTGCTGTTCGCGGTGGTCGCGCTCGCCCGCGAGCGCGGTGTCGAGCCGGAGGCGGCCCTTCGCCGCGCCGCCAGGCGGTTCCGGGCAGGTTACGAGGCCGCCCAGGACCCGGACGACGACGCCGAGCCCACCTGATCGCCACGCCTCGCGCATTTCCCTGTGGAAATCCTCAAATGAATGCGGCGCCGATGATATGCTCGCGGCTGCCCGTTTCCGTCCCCCGCGACCCCACGACCATCTGGAGACCTTCCCCATGGCAGCGATCGAGCTCGTCCTTGCACGTGAAGTCCTCGATTCCCGGGGGAATCCCACCCTCGAGTGCGAGGTGGGCCTCGAGGACGGCTCCAGCGGTCGGGCGATCGTCCCCTCGGGTGCCAGCACCGGTAAGTTCGAAGCCATCGAGCTGCGCGACGGCGGCGACCGCTACGGCGGCAAGGGCGTCCTGCGCGCCGTCCGCAACGTGAACGAGGTCATCGCTCCGCTGCTGCTCGACGAGGACGGCTACGACCAGCGGGCGATCGATCGGGTCATGCTCGACCTCGACGGCACCGACAACAAGGCGAACCTCGGCGCGAATGCCGTGCTCGGAGTTTCGATGGCGCTGGCGCGCGCCGCCGCCGATTCGCTCGGTCTGTCGCTGTTCCGGTACCTCGGCGGCGCGTCGGCCCACGTGGTCCCGGTCCCGTTCATGAACGTGCTGAACGGTGGCGTGCACGCCGACAACGACGTCGATTTCCAGGAATTCATGATCGCCCCGATCGGCGCGCCGTCGTTCGCCGAGGCGGTTCGCATGGGCGCCGAGGTCTACCACGCCCTCAAGGCGGTCCTGCACGAGCGCGGCCTGGCCACGGCCGTCGGCGACGAGGGCGGCTTCGCGCCCGACCTGCCCGGCAACGAGGCCGCGCTGGAGCTGCTGGTGGCCGCCATCGGGCGCGCGGGCTACGAGCCCGGCGCCGAGGTGGCCCTGGCGCTCGACCCGGCCGCCACCGAGCTGTGGCGGGACGGCCGCTACGAGCTCGCCGGCGAGGGCCGCACGCTCGAGTCCGCCGCCATGGTCGAGCTGTTCGCCGACCTGTGCGACCGCTATCCGATCGTCTCGATCGAGGACGGCCTCGCCGAGGAGGACTGGGACGGCTGGAAGGCGCTCAACGAGGCCCTGGGGCACCGGGTGCAGCTCGTTGGCGACGACCTGTTCGTCACCAACGTCGAGCGCATCCAGCGCGGCCTCGACCGCGGGGTCGCCAACGCCGTGCTGCTCAAGGTCAACCAGATCGGCTCGCTGAGCGAGACCTTCGACGCCGCCGACCTGGCCCACCGCAACGGCTGGACCACCATGATCAGCCACCGCTCCGGCGAGACCGAGGACACCATCATCGCCGACCTGGTGGTCGCGCTCGGCAGTGGCCAGATCAAGAGCGGGGCGCCCTGCCGTAGCGAGCGGGTCGCCAAGTACAACCAGCTCCTGCGCATCGAGGAGGAGCTCGGCGAGAGCGCGACCTACCCTGGACGCCAGGCCTTCGGCCGGTCCTTCCAGGAGCGGGCGACGTGATCTGGCGGCGGCCGCGGGCGACCGCCCAGCGGGTCCTGGCCCTGGTGCCTGGCCGTGGCCGCCGTCGCAACGGGTCCAAGGCCCGATCGCAGCCAGGGCTCACCTCGCGCGGGATCCTGCTGTTCCTCGTGCTGTTCGTGCTGGCGGCCACCGCCGTGTACCCGCTGCGCCAGTACGTGTCGCAGCAGGGGCGCATCGAACGGCTCCAGGCCAAGCAGGCGGCGCTCCAGGCCGCCAACACACAGCTGGAGCAGGAGCGCGCCCGGCTGAACGACCCCGCCTACGTCGAGCAGCTCGCCAAGCGGGATTTCCACATGGTCAAGCCCGGGGAGCAGGCCTGGCTGCTCACCGGCACACCGCCGGCCGACGCGGCGGCGGCGCCGGCCGCCGAGCCGACCCATAAGGCGCCCTGGTACCAGCGCTTCTGGCACTGGCTCACGGACCGTTCCCACTGAACGGCCAGGACCACCCAGGACCGCCCAAGACCGCGCTACACCGGCGACTCGGACGATCGGCCGGATCGTGCCGGCAAGTGCGATTGTTGACGGTCTGCCCGGCCGTCCCTACGATGGGCTGGCGGCCGCCTTGTGCGGCCCTCGCCGATTCCTCTCGACCGCCTCGCGGACAGTGGTGTACTAGGCGACACCGTTGAAAGTGGGCAAAGGAGCGTTAGTCATTAGTATGAGTGCCGAGATCGGGGCCATCGTCCCGGGCACGGTTGTCCGTATAGCGCCCTACGGAGCGTTCATTCGGCTCGAAACAGGTGAGACCGGGCTAGTCCACATCTCCGAGATCGACCGCAACTACGTGCGCTCGGTCGAGGAGCACCTCCGCATCGACGATCAGGTGACCGTGAAGGTCCTGGGCGTCAAGGAGGACGGCAAGATCGACCTGTCCATCAAGCAGGCCGCGGCCGATTGGCAGCCCGAGGCGCCGAGGCGGCGCGCCGCCAAGGACCCCGAGTTCGAGCAGAAGCTCAAGCGGTTCATGCGTTCCAGTGAGGAACGCCTGGTCGACGTCAAGCGTCAGCGCGAAGCTCGCCGCGGCTGAGTCGTGCCACGAACCCCATCCCGGTCGCCGCGCCGGCCAGACCCGGCCGCCCTGCCTGACCCGGCGACGCTGCCGTGGGCCCGGAACCGGGAGGGTGACGCGCCCGACCCTCGGGCCGAACCCGGCTGGGCTGCCACACTGCCCGAGGCGAGCCAGGTCGAACGGCGCCTGATCCAGGGGCAGATCGGCCGGGAGGTGCGAGGAGCCGTCGCGGTCGCGGCACGCTGCCGCTACGGGCTCCCCACCGTGGTCCGAACCTCTCCCTTCCTGCCTGACGGCACGCCCTTCCCGACGCTGTACTGGCTGTCGTGCCCGGCCGCCGGCGTGGCGGTGGGCCGGGTGGAGGCCGCAGGATGGAATGCCAGCCTGTCCGAGCGGGTCGCCGCGGAACCGGAGCTGGCCGCGGCGCATCGGGCCGCCCACGAGCAGTACCTGGCCCAGCGCGACGCGCTGGGCCATCTGCCAGGCGACCCCGGGGTGGGGGGCCTGCCGGGCCGGGTCAAATGCCTGCACGCGTTGTACGCGCACGAGGTCGCCACGGGCGCCAACCCCGTCGGCCGGATCGTCCGGCAGGTGGTCGAGCCGATCGATTGCCCCGGCCCCTGCGTCGACCTCGCCGATGATCGCCCGAACGGGGATCCCGGCGGCGGAGCGGGGTAGCCGCCCGTGAACCCCGAGGAGGACGCCGTGCGACTCGCCGCCGTCGACGTGGGAACCAACTCGACCCGCCTGGTCGTCGCCAACGTGGCCGGGGACCGGGTCGTCGAGCAGCACGCTCGCGAGATGGTGATCACCAGGCTCGGCAAGGGCGTGGACCGCACCAGGCGCTTCGACCCCGCCACCCTGGAGCGGACGCTGGACGTGCTGGCCGGCTACGCCGAGCTGTGCGCCCGCCTGGGCGTCGAGGCGACCAGGGTGGTGGCGACCAGCGCCACCAGGGACGCCGCCAACCGCGACGAGTTCCTCGACGGGGTGCGACGCCTCTTCGGCGTCGAGGCCGAGGTGCTCACCGGCGACCAGGAGGCGGCGACCACCTACGCCGGCGCCACCCACGACATGCCGGGCGGCGAGCGCACGCTGGTGGTCGACATCGGCGGCGGCTCGACCGAGTTCATCATCGGCAACCACGAGCCGTCGGCGATGCTGTCGATCGACATCGGCTGCGTGCGGCTGTTCGAGCGCCACCTGGCCAGCGACCCACCCGCTCCGGAGGAGGTGGCCGCGCTGCGCCGCGACGTGCGGGAGCACCTCGGGAAGGTCCCGGAGGTGCTCGACCCGAGCTCGGCGCGGCGGGTGGTCGGCGTGGCGGGGACCGTGACCACGGTCACCGCGATCGCCCTCGACCTGGAGGTCTACGACCCCGAGCGGATCCACCACGCCACCATCGACGCGGGGCGCATCGGCCAGACCGCCGAGCGGCTGGCGGCGATGACCATCGCGGAGCGCGCGGCGTTGCCGGTGATGGCCAAGGGCCGCGAGGACGTGATCGCCGCCGGCGCCCTGGTGCTGGACGAGATCTGCCGAACCTTCGGGTTCGGGCGGATGATCGCCAGCGAGACGGACATCCTGGACGGGGTGCTGCTGGGCCTGGCACGCCGGCGCGCCGCCGGCGGTTGAGCGGCCGGCGGCCGCGCGGGCTCAGTCCCGCGGTGCCGTCTCGACCAGTCTGACCTGCAGCTCGCGGCCGGTCGGGGTGGTGTAGGAGAACTTCTCGCCGGGCTTGCGGCCCACCACCGCCTGCCCCAGCGGCGACTGGAGGCTCAGCACGTCCATGCCGTCGATCGCCTCCTCGCGGCTGCCGAGGAAGTAGGTCTCCTCGTCGCCGGCGATCTCCAGCCGGACGATCATTCCCGGACCAGCCTTGCCGGTGTCCCGTGGCGCCCCGACGACCGCCGAGCGGAGGATCTCCTCGAGCTGGCGGATGCGGGCCTCCATCATGCCCTGCTCGTTCTTGGCGGCGTCGTAGTCGGCGTTCTCTCGGATGTCGCCATGCTCGCGAGCCACGCCGATCGCCTGGGAGACACGCTCGCGACCGGTGGTCTTGAGCTCGTGCAACTCCCCGCTCAGGCGCTCATAGGCCTCGGGCGTCAGGTAGGTGACACGGTCGCCGGTTGGCTGGGACATGGTTCGGGAACCTCCTTGGCCGCGAAGCAGAGAGCGTGACGGGGTGCCCTTCGCGCCGGCTACCAGCCCCGTCCAGTCGATTTGCCATTCAAACGACGATTCGCGCCCGAGGGGCGGACTTGCGCGCGGCCCTGCCGCACCCGGACGCTCAGTGCTTGGATATCAGGACGAAGCGCAACACCTCGCGCCCGGCGATCCGGGGACGCGAGCTGCCCGTGTGGCGTTATCGGCACAGGGCTCGACCTGGTCGATCCCGAGCCGGTCGCACCGGTCGCTCGAAACGGCCGCGGTCATGCTCCACCTCCCGAGAAGACGGCCACGAGGCCCAAAAAACCTAAAGAGCGGTTACCAACCGCGCAGACCAACAAGCTACCCTTCCAGAGCGCCGCATGCCAGGTTGATCCAGTTATTGCCAGCTCAGGCGTCTGGAGCGCCGGCATGCATCGGTGTCACCGCCGTCGCGCCGAGCCGACCGGGCCGCCGGCCAGTGCCCGAGGCGACCGGTCGCCATCGGGCTCGTGCTCGGAGACCCGCGCCGGCCGCTCGTCGGCCAGCGGCAGGCGCAGCTCGAAGCGGGTGCCCGGCGTGCTGGGCGACGGCTCGCAGAGCACCAGGTCGCCACCGAGCGAGCGGGCCAGCTTCCGCGCGATGTAGAGGCCGAGCCCGGCGCCCTCCCCGCGCCGGCCGTCGCTGGATTCGAGCTGGGTGAAGCGCTCGAAGATCCGCTCCCGCTGCCCGGGCGGGATCCCGGGCCCGGCGTCGATGACCGCGATCACCGCCTGGCCGCCCCGCCGCCGGGCCTGGAGCCTGATGGGCGTCCCGGCGGGCGAGTACTTGGCGGCGTTGTCGAGCAGGTTGGTGAGCACCTGCAGCAACGTCTCGGGCGCCGCCCGCACCGGCAGGGTCCTGCCGGCGTCCAGCCGCACCTTGCGGCCGGGGTGGCCCAGCTCCGTGGCCCGCTCGGCCTCCCGTGCCACCTTCACCGCGTCGATCACCGAGACACTGGCCGGTCCCAGCTCGGCCTGCTCCAGCCGTGCGGCCTCCAGCAACTGCTCGACCAGCCGCTTCAGCCGCTCGCCCTGGCGTGCGGCCATGGCGACCAGCTCGCGCCGCTGCTCCGCGTCCAGCGCGCCGTCGCGGGTCGTCAGGGTGTCGAGCGAGCCCAGCACCACCGTCAGGGGCGCGCGCAGCTCATGCGAGACGGTCGCCAGCATCGCCTCCGCGGCCGCCTGGGCGCGCGCGCGCTCGCGCTCGGCCAGCTCGTGCGCACGCTCCGCCTGGAGCGTCGCGCGGGCCGCCAGGTGGACCGCGGCGACCGGTAGCAGGAGCAGCGGGGTGAGCGGCAGGCGGCGCTCGGCGACCACCACGATCGCCGGGGCGAGCCCGAGCAGCAGCGCGGAGGTCCAGGTGCCGAGCCCGAGGCGGCGGCGCAGCTCAGCGGCGGGCGAGCCGCCACCCAGCCCGGGCTCCGCCGCGGCCAGCGCGTTCGCGGCGATCAGGAAGGCGAGCACCGCCAGGACCAGCGCCGGCAGCTCGGTCAGGCTGGCGCCGCGCGGCGCACCGAGCAGGCGCCAGGCCAGGCCGGCGACCGCCGTCGCCAGGACGAGCCGCGCCGCCTCGAACAGGCACCGCCGCGGCGGCAGGCGCCAGGCCAGCGTGGCCAGCAGGGTGACGACGCCGGCGACCAGCACAGCGGCGGCGATCCCCCAGCCGAGCAGGATGGCGAACCCGAACGGCTGCGCCAGCGCCCCAGGCTCCAGGTCGGTGGGGGAGGGCCGCGCTCCACGGGCGTGCGCGGCCAGGCTCGGCACCAGCGCCGCCACCAGCGTCAGCGCGCCGAGCACGGCGATCGGCCGGGGAGCGGCCAGCAGCGCCCGAACCCCCGATGGGACCATGGCCAGCAGCAGCCCGCCGCCTGCCAGTGAGACCGCGAGCGGGTAGGCGAGACGCCAGCGGCCGGACGGCGAGACCGCCGTCCGAACCGGCTCCAGGCGCCGGTCCGCCCCTCCCCGCCCGAGGCGCCGGTCCGTCCCCACCAGCCCCACCTCCTGAGGTCCTGCCGCCCCCCACGCCGGTCGCTGGCCCGCCCCGCCGCCTCCGGAGACCGCAGGCGGGACGGGTACGGCACGATCGCTGCTCCAGATCCTGGCTACCGGGACCTAGATATCAGGCACCTCGAACATGACAGACAGTCTAATGATAGTGAACTAAGCCCATTTCGGTAGAGGGTTGAGTGAGTCGGTAAGCTGTACGGGTTTGTGTGGCTGAACGGCTTCGATGTTTCTCGTCGCGATCGTCCTGATGAGCGCGCTAGCCGTCCCGCTGTTCGGCGGCCGCCTCTCGGCGCTGGCCGACGTCCGCGCGAGGCTCGCGTGGATCCTCATGCTCGCGCTCGGGCTCCAGGTGGTCGCGCTGACCGTCCCCGGGGTGCCGGAGTCGCTGCGGCCGTTGATCCAGCTCGCCTCCTACCCGATCGCGGGCGTGTTCGTGATCGCCAACCGCCACCTGCCGGGGATGCTGCTGATCGGCTTGGGCGCGCTCCTCAACCTGATCGCCATGAGCGCCAACGGCGGGGTCATGCCGGCCTCGGCCGCGGCGCTCGACAAGGCCGGCTTGCCCCTACAACGGGACACCTACGCCAATTCGGCCCTGGTGCGGGACCCGCGGCTGGGCTTCCTCGGCGACGTCTTCGCGATCCCCGAGCCGGTCCCGCTCCACAACGTCTTCAGCGTGGGTGACGTCACCATCGGGGTGGGCGTGATCATCGCCGTGCACGGCCTGTCCGGGTCGCGCCTGCGGGTCTTCCGCCAGCCCGGCCGGCACCTGCGCCGGCGCCGCTACCGGGGTCGTCACGAGCGCGCCCCGCGTGGCCGCGACCCCGCCCACTGACGGCGCTACGGCGTGACGCCCCGCAGGCGCAGGCGACGTTCGGTCCTCGCCAGGGACAGCGAGAGGTAGGGCATCGACCAGGCAAGCGAGCGGGTGGCGGCGTGGTCGTCGCCGTAGCGCTGCGCGATGTCGACGGTCCGCTCGTGCAGGGTCATCAGCTCGCCGGCCGAGCCGACGGTCATGTCGCAGTAGGTGAGCGCGTCGGCGACCGCCGACGGCTCCCGCGGAAAGCCTTCCAGCTCACGGTCCAGGCCGCGCAGCCGCACCTCGAAGCGGGCCTCGGCGTGGTGGGCGACCAGTCGCGCCAGCCGTTCGTGCCCGAGCGAGCGCAGGTAGCGTGCGCCGTCCAGGGCATGGCAGCCGGTCTGCTGGAGGGCGGGCGCGTAGCCGACGTCGTGGAGGTAGGCGGCGGCGACGAGCTGGACCCGGTCCTGCTGGGAGAACGCGCCGGCCATCCAGAGGGCCCGCTCCCCGACGGCCCTGGAATGCGTCCAGTGATCTCCGAGCGGGGCCAGCAGCTCGGCCGCGTGCTCGGCCGCCCATTCGACCAGTGCGTCACCGGTAGCCGTGGCCGAACCCTCCCCGAGATCGCTCCCAGCTCAGCATAGCGGCTGGGGACGACGTCGCCGCGGGCCGGCGCGGACTGTCGGGTGACTTCGCTACCCTTTGTCGAACGCATCGCCATTCATCAAGTCAAGGAGCGGTCGGATCGTGCCCCGTACTCTGCTCGCCGTGCACGCGCACCCTGATGACGAATCCTCCAAGGGCGCCGGAACGTTCGCCCGCTACGCCGACGAGGGCGTCCGAACGGTCATCGTGACCTGCACGGGCGGCGAAGCCGGGGACATCCTCAACCCGGCCATGGACAATCCCGGCAACCTCGAGCGCATGCCCGAGCTGCGCCGCCAGGAACTGGCCAAGGCGTTGGAGATCCTCGACGTCAGCCAGCACTACTTCCTCGGCTACCGGGACTCGGGCATGCCCGATACCGAGACCAACAAGCATCCCGACGCCTTCGCCAACGCCGATCTGGACGAGGCGGTTGGCCGCCTGGTCAGGATCATCCGCGAGGAGCGGCCACAGGTCGTGCTCACCTACGACGAGAACGGCGGCTACCCGCATCCCGACCACGTCCGCACCCACGAGGTCTCGGTGGCCGCCTTCGACGCGGCCGGCGACCCGGCCCGCTACCCGCGGGCGGGCGAGCCCTTCCAGCCGTCGAAGCTCTACTACTTCGCCTCGCCCTCACGCCGGCGCCTGCGGCTGCTGCACGAGGGCGTGGTCGAGCGCGGATTGGACAGCCCCTACGCCGACTGGCTGAAGCGCTGGGACGAGGAGTCCGAGGAGACCGGCGAGGGGGTCCACGAGCCGGAGATCACCACCCAGGTGGACGTCGGCAAGTGGCTGCCCCAGGCGCGCGACGCGCTGATCGCGCACGCCACCCAGATCGACCCCAACGGCTCCTGGTTCGCGGTCCCCGAGGAGGTGGTGGCTGACATCTACCCCTGGGAGGACTACACCCTGGCGCGATCGCTGGTGCCGACGCCCCGGCCGGAGCGCGACCTGTTCGCCGCGATCGACGAGGACGGCCGCCCGCTCCGCTGAGCGGGAGGGCGCACCTGGGCCCCCGCCGCGCGGTGACGTCACGCCCCCCGGAGCTCGGCGGCCTACAATTCCGAACCGAGTGCGGTGCAGGCCAATGGGGGTCACGAGATGCGGGTGTACGACTCGATCCTGGACGCCGTCGGCAACACGCCGATGGTGCGGTTGTCACGGCTGGGGCGAGGTCTGGAACCCACGATCCTCGCCAAGGTGGAGTACCTGAACCCGGGTGGATCGGTGAAGGACCGGATCGGCCTGGCGATGGTCGAGCGCGCCGAGGCCGGCGGCCAGCTCCGGGCCGGCGGCACCATCATCGAGCCGACCAGCGGCAACACCGGCGTCGGCCTTGCCATCGTCGCGGCGCTCAAAGGCTACCGCTGCGTCTTCGTGATGCCGGACAAGGTCAGCCACGAGAAGATCGCGCTGCTGCGCGGCTACGGCGCCGAGGTGGTGGTGACGCCGACCTCGGTGCCGCCGGAAAGCCCCGAGTCCTACTACTCGGTGGCCGACCGCCTGACGCACGAGATCGCCGGGGCGTTCCAGCCCAACCAGTACGCCAACCAGGCCAACCCGGAGGCGCACTACGCGAGCACCGGCCCGGAGATCTGGGAGCAGACCGACGGCACGGTCGACGTGCTGGTCGTCGGCGTCGGCACCGGCGGGACCGTCACCGGTGCCGGCCGCTACCTCAAGGAGCGCAAGCCGGCCCTGCGGGTGGTGGGCGCCGATCCGGAGGGCTCGATCTACTCGCGGCCGGACGACGTGCACCCCTATCTCGTCGAGGGCGTCGGCGAGGACTTCTACCCTGCGACGCTGGACCCCTCGGTGGTCGACCGCTACGTGACCGTCTCGGACCGCGACGCGTTCGTGATGACCCGCCGCCTGGCGCGCGAAGAGGGGCTGCTGGCCGGCGGCTCCGGGGGGCTGGCCGTGGCCGCCGCCGTCGAGGTCGCCAGGGAGCACGGGCCCGACAGCACCATCGTCGTGCTGATCCCCGACTCCGGGCGGGGCTACCTGTCCAAGGTGTTCAACGACGACTGGATGCGCGAGCACGGCTTCCTGCCGCGCAGCCGGCAGGGCATGGTGGGCGACGTGCTGGCCGGCAAGGCCCACCACGACACCCCGCCGCTGGTCACGGTCGCCTCGCACCAGCGCGTCAGGGAGGCGATCGACCTGCTGCACACCTGGTCGGTGAGCCAGGTCGCGGTGGTCTCCGGCGACGACCCCACGGACGTGTCCAGGGTGGTCGGCTCGGTCCAGGAGGGCTCGCTGCTCGAGCGCCTGTTCCGCAAGCCCGAGATCCTCGAGGCCCAGGTGGTCGACGTGATGGACCCGCCGTTCCCGACCGTGGAGCAGGGCGAGCTGCTGGAAGAGGCCTTCGAGCTGCTGTCCAAGGGGCGCTCCACCGCCGTCCTGGTCACCGAGCACGGCCGCCCGGTCGGCGTCATGACCCGCTCCGACATCCTCGACTTCCTCGCCACCGCCCGCCGGAACGGCTAGTGTCCTGCCCCTATTGGGGCATAGCGGCAGCTAGTTACCCCGGCGACATGCTGTCGATATACGTGGGTTCGTGTAGCGTGGCAGTATTGGTCCTGGAGTGGACATCTGCCGAATGGGGGGCACAGCCGTGCCGAACGGGTACCTACCGATCGGTGAGCGTATCCGGCACCGCCGCCGCGCACGGGGACTCTCGCAGCTCCGGCTCGCCGGTCTCGTCGATCGGACCGAGGATTGGGTCAGCAAGGTCGAGCGCGGGGAGATCCCCGTCGACCGCATCTCCGTGCTGGTGCGCGTCGCCGACGCGCTCAAGGTGCCGCTGAGCGATCTGCTCGGCGAGCAGAACTGGTCCGAGGAGCAGACCGCCTCCCCGCAGGAGACCGCCGGCCTGCGCAGGGTCCTGTCGACCCTGCCGGGCACCGCCAGGGCGGTGCCGCGGGCCGTCTCCGAACTGGAGGCCGACCTGCTGTCGGCGACACGGCTGCGGGCCCAGGCCCGCTACGCGGCCGCCGCGGCCGCGCTGCCGGGGCTGATCACCGACCTGGAGGTGGCCGCCGAGGCCAACGAGGGCGACGACCGCAACAAGGCACTCGGCCTGCTCGCGCGCGCCTACGGCCTGGCCGTGGCGACGCTGGTCCGCTACAACGAGCACGACCTGGCCTGGGTCGCCGCCGACAGGGGCATCTACGCGGCCGAGCCGACCGGCGACCCGATCGAGCGGGCGCTCAGCGCCTACCGGCTGGCCCACGCCTTCGTCGGGGCCGGGCGCCTGATCGAGGCCGTCTACCTGGTCGAGTCCGCGCTGGAGCGCGCCGCCGTGTCGCGGCGGGACTCGGCCGACCTGCGCGCGCTGTGCGGCGCGCTGCACCTGCCGCTGGCGGTGGCCCAGGCGCGCAAGGGCGACCAGGCGCGAGCGCAGGAGGCCCTGCGCGAGGCCGAGGGGCTCAGCCGCGGTCCCGACGGCCGCTTCCAGATGGCGCCCGACCTCCAGCTCGCCACCCAGTTCGGTCCCGCCAACGTGGCCGCGCACCAGGTGTCGGTCGCCGTCGACCTCGGCGACGCCGGCCAGGCGCTGGTGGTGGCGCCACGGGTCGACCAGGCCGAGCTGTCGATCAGCCGCTACTCGCGACACCTGATCGACGTGGCGCTCGCCCACAACTACCGTCGCGACACCCCAGGCATGGTGACCACGCTGCTGGACGTCGAGCAGTTGGCGCCAGAGCAGCTCAGCCACTTCCCCCTGGTCCGCGAGATGCTCCACGCCGCGCTGCGCCGCGAGCGGGGCCCCATGAACCGACACCTCCACAGGCTCGCGGAACGCATCGGCGCATTTTGACCCGGAATAATCTTCCGGGGCCGGAAGAATTCTCCGCAACTGCTCCGTACCGCGCGAATAGGTTACCGACCGACCGGCCGGACGCGTGGGTACCGGGGGGGTCACGGGGGGGCCTGGACCAAGACCCACGCGCCCGGCCGGGATTCAAGTCGATTCCCGGAGGTGCGCATGCGACAGACGCAGGCCGACGATCGGCGCGACGACCCAAAGGCGGCGCGACCGCTGAATCCGGCGGACCCGTTCATCGTGCGGCACGGGGCCGGGCAGCGGTCGATCACCGTCACCACCGAGCAGCGGCAGGCGCTGCGGCTGGTCCGCAACGCCTACGGTCGGCTGCCACGCCGCGAGTTGCGCACCGACGTGCTCGCCAGCCTGCTGCGCGCCAGAATGGTCACGGTCTACGCCGACTTCGTCGAGCTGACCGTGCTCGGCGCGTTGGCGGTTTCCACATCGATCTGACCTGAGCCCTCCGGCCGCGTGGTGTTGAATGGCGGCGACGTCGAGTCCCACGCGAGCTTGGAGCAGCGCATGTCGTTCGAGGAATCGCACTTCGAGACCAGGGCGGTGCACGTCGGCTCGGCCCCGGACCCCGAGACCGGCGCGGTCATCCCGCCGATCTACCAGACTTCGACCTTCGCCCAGGAGGGCGTGGGCCGCCACCATGGCTACGAGTACGCCCGCACCGGCAACCCGACCCGCGCCAATCTCGAGGAGTGCCTGGGGGCGCTGGAGGGGCTGCGGCCGGACGACCACGGCGGCGCGCTGTGCTTCGGGTCCGGCATGGCGGCCACCGCCACGGTCCTGCAGACGCTCGGCCCCGGCGATCACCTGATCCTCTCCGCGGACGTCTACGGCGGCACCTACCGGGTGGTCGCCAGGGTGTTCGCGCAGTGGGGGCTCGACTTCACCGTGGTCGACATGACCAACCTCGACCAGGTGAAGCAGGCGACGGGCGCCCGCACCCGGATGGTGTGGGTCGAGACGCCGACCAACCCGCTGCTCGGCGTGGTCGACATCGCCACGGTCGCCGAGATCGCGCACGCCGCCGGGGCCATCTGCGTGGTCGACAACACCTTCGCCACGCCCTTCCTCCAGCGCCCGCTGGAGCTGGGCGCCGACACGGTGGTCCACTCCACCACCAAGTACCTGGGCGGCCACTCCGACGTGATCGGCGGCGCCCTGGTCACCCGACTGCCGGAGCTGCACGAGCGGGCCAAGTTCCTGCAGAACGCCGTCGGCGCCGTGCCCGGCCCGTTCGACTGCTGGCTCACGCTCCGCGGGCTCAAGACGCTGGCGTTGCGGATGCACGCCCACTGCCACAACGCCCTGCGGGTCGCCACCTTCCTGGCGGGCCACCAGGACGTGGCCGAGGTCCGCTACCCGGGCCTGCCGAGCCATCCAGGGCACGAGCTGGCGGCCCGGCAGATGCTCGGCTTCGGCGGGATGGTCTCGTTCCGCCCGGCGGGCGGGGTCGCCGCCGCCCAGCGGGTGGTCGAGGGCACGCGCGTGTTCACCCTGGCCGAGAGCCTCGGCGGCGTCGAGAGCCTGATCGAGCTCCCCGGGGTCATGACCCACGCCAGCGTGGCCGGCACCCAGGCCGAGGTCCCCGCGGACCTGATCCGCCTGTCGGTGGGCATCGAGCACGCCGACGACCTGGTCGCCGACCTCGACCAGGCGCTCGGCGCCTGAGCGTCACTCCCCAGGGTCGGGGGGTGGCCGCCGGCGCAGCCGCTTGGTGGTGGAGCGGCGGCGCTTGGACTCCACCCGGCGGGCGGTGGAGGCCACGCTCGGCCGCGTGGGCCTGCGGGTGCGGGGGACCGCCATGGCGGCGGCGAGCATCGCTGCGAAGCGCTCGGTCGCGTCGCGCCGGTTGGCGAGCTGGCTGCGCTGGTTCTGGGCCACCAGCCGCAGGCGCCCGGCCGCGTCCACCCGCGAGGCCAGCCGGCGCAGCGCCCGCTGCTTGGCCTCCGGCGGGATCGACGGCGAGCCGGCCAGGTCGAAGCGCAGCTCCACCCGGGAATCGGTGGTGTTGACGCCCTGCCCGCCAGGTCCCGACGAGCGGCTGGCCCGGAATTCCAGCTCCTCGATCGGGATCGCCACCTCCGGCGTGATCCGCACGACCTCTGCCATGGTCCCGCGCTCTCAGACCATCGCCCGCCGGCCGGGACCGCCCTCGTCGGACAGATGCAGGGCGGTGTTGACCAGCGGCACGTGCGAGAAGGCCTGTGGGAAGTTGCCGAGCTGGCGGCCGAGGGCAGCGTCGTACTCCTCGGCGAGCAGCCCGAGGTCGTTGCGCAGCGACAGCAACCGCTCGAACAGCTCCCGGGCCTGGTCGTGGTGGCCCATCAGCGCCAGGTTGTCCGCCAGCCAGAAGCTGCACGCCAGGAACGCGCCCTCGCCCGGCGGCAGGCCGTCGACGTTGGAGGAGCCGTCGGCGTCGTAGCGCAGCACCAACCCGTCGGGGCACAGGTCTCTCTGGATGGCCCTGACCGTGCCGCGCATCCGCTGGTCGGTCGCGGGCAGGAAGCCGACCAGCGGGATCATCAGCAGGCTGGCGTCCAGCAGCTTGCTGCCGTAGGACTGCACGAAGGTGTTGCGGTCGGCGTCGTAGCCGCGCTCGCAGACCTCGTCGTGGAGCTTGCGCCGCAGCGCCCGCCAGCGGTCGACGGGACCGTGCAGGTGGTAGAGGTCGACCGCCTTGACCGCCCGGTCGACGCCCACCCAGGCCATCACCTTGGAGTGGGTGAAGTGGCGCCGCGGCCCTCGGATCTCCCACAGGCCCTCGTCCGGCTCCTGCCAGTTGGACTCCAGGAAATCCATCAGCGCGAGCTGGAAGTCCCAGGCCATCTCGTCGCTGGAGATGCCGGCCCGCCGCGCCAGGTGCAGCGCGTCCATGACCTCGCCGTAGACGTCGAGCTGGAACTGGTTCACCGCCGCGTTGCCGGTGCGCACCGGGCTGGAGGCTTCGTAGCCCGGGAGCCAGGGCAGCTCCTGCTCGGTGATGCGCCGCTCGCCCGCCACGCCGTAGAGGATCTGCATCTGCCTGGGCTGGCCGGCCACCGCCCGCAGGAGCCACTCGCGCCAGGCCCTGGCCTCGTCCACGGCGCCCGCCAGCAGCAGCGCGTCCAGGGTGAAGGTGGCGTCGCGCAGCCAGCAGTAGCGGTAGTCCCAATTGCGGATCCCGCCGATCGCCTCGGGAAGCGAGGTGGTGGGCGCCGCCACGATGCCCCCGGTCGGCCGGTAGGTGAGCGCCTTCAAGACGATCAGGGACCGGATCACCGCGTCCTTCCAGCCGCCCTGGTAGGTGAGGTGGCTGGCCCACTCGCCCCACCAGGCCTCGGTCTCGTCGATCGCGCGGATCGGGTCGATGGTGCGCGGCGAGGGCATGTGCGAGGCGTGCCAGGTCAGCATGAAGGGCACCCGGTCGCCCTCGGACACGGTGAACTCGGCTACGCTGCTGAAGTTCTCGCCGCGGACCTCGACGGGCGTGCGCAGCCACACCGAGTCCGGTCCGGCGATCGCATGCAGCGCGCCGCCGACCTGCCGCACCCACGGCACGATCGAGCCGTAGTCGAAGCGGATCACCAGCTCCATGCGCATCGGCACCCGGCCCCTGATGCCCTCCACCACCCTGGCCACGTCCGGGTCGCGCTGGCGCGGCGGCATGCAGTCGACCAGCCGGACCACGCCGTCGGGGGTCTGGAATTCCGTCTCGAGGATCAGCGAGTCGCCCTGGTAGCTGCGCCGGACCGCGGTGACCGGGCCGGCCGGGGTGATCTGCCAGTGGCCGAGGCGCTCGTCGCCGAGCAGCGCGGCGAAGCACGCCGGCGAGTCGAAGCGTGGCAGGCACAGCCAGTCGATCGAGCCCTGCTTGCTGACCAGCGCGGCAGTGTGGGTGTCCCCGATAATCCCGTAGTCCTCGATCAGCGGCATCGCGCGACCCGTCTCAGCTCGCCGGAGGATCCAGCGGTTCGCCGTCGACCAGGCGCCTGGAGACGTCGATGACGCGCTCCCGATGCGAGCGGGCGCGGCGGCGGATGCGCTCGAACGCGGCGCCCGGCGCGAGCCCCTCTCGCTCCATCAGGATGCCCTTGGCCTGCTCGATGACGACCCGGCGGTCGAGCGCGTAGCGGAGCTGCTCGGTGACCTTGCCCTGCAGGTGCGCCTCGATCGAGCTGCGCAGCACCGAGGCGATGATCCGCGCGTACGCTTGGATCGCCTCGACCTCGTCGTCGTCCCAGTCGTGGCGCTTTGAGGCGTAGACGTTGAGGGTCCCGACCGCGCCTTCGAGCTGCACCGGCACCCCCAGGAGCGCGTGGACGTCGTGCTGGCCGGCGAGCGGGCCGAACGACGGCCACCGCGGGTCGTTGGCGACGTCGGCCGCCGCCACCGGCTCGCCCTGCTCGAACGCGTCCACGCAGGGACCCTCGTCCACCTGCTCCTGGAGGGTCTCGACGATCCGGCCGCGCTCGCTCGAGGCGGCGACGTAGCGGAGCACGTCGCCCTCGGCGAGCAGCAGCAGGCCGGCGCCGTCGACCGCGAAAATCCTGCTGGTCTCGTCGACGACGTGCTCCAGGGCGGACTCGAGCCCGCCGCCGTCGTCGGCCGTGAGCTGAGCCAGGCCACTGATGCTTGACGCGAGAGCGTCGGGATTGATCGGCACCGCTTCCTCATCCGACGTGTTGGCACCATCAGTGTGACAGACGACGAGCCCCCTGCCGGCAGGAGGCCGCAAACGCCGCGGTTCAGGCTTCGACCAGCTCCATCCGCATGCGCTCCAGCGCGCGACGGAGAAGGCGCGAGACGTGCATCTGCGAGATTCCCAGGCGCTCGGCGATCTGGTCCTGGGTGAGCTCGTCGACGTAGCGCAGCACCACGATGTGCCGCTCCCGCTCGGGGAGGCGGCCCACCAGCTCGGGGAGGATCAAGAGGTTCTCGGTCTCCTCGCGCGCGCTGGTGTCCATCACGAAGTCGCCGAGCACCGCGTCGCCCTCCTCGCCGGCCGGCTGGTCCAGCGAAGGTGCCGAGCGGGTCTGGGCCACCTCGATGGCCTCCAGCACCTCGTCCTCGCTCGCGCCCAGGTGCTCGGCGAGCTCGGCAACCGTCGGCGAGTGACCGAGCTGCTGGGGCAGCTCGTCGATAGCACGGCACAGACGCAGCGCCAGATCCTTGGTGCCCCGGGGTACGCGCAGTCGCCAGCTGGTGTCGCGCAGGTAGCGCTTGATCTCGCCGATCACGGTTGCGACCGCGTAGGGGATGAACGGGTTCGCCCGCTCCGGCTCGTAGCGGTCGACGGCCTTGACGAGCCCGAGCCGCGCCACCTGGCGGAGATCCTCCAGCGAGGAGGCCCGGTTGCCCCGGTAGCGCTCGGCGAGCCGGTCGGACAGTCCCATGTAGGCGAGGATGATCCGTTCCCGGATGGCCGGGTCGCGACGCTCGGCGTATTCGCGGAACCAGCCCTCGACGCGCTGTACCGCCACCTCGTCGTCCGGACGGACCTCGTCGACCATGCCGGAGAGGTCCGGCGGGAGCGGGGGATGTGGACGATCCGTCGCATTCGACCTCACTGCGGTCGTCATCGAAACCTCCGAGAGGTATTGATCGATCGACCCGCAGGGTCAGGGCAGGTCTCGGCCCTTTCAGTCGAGAATCGTTCCCTGGCCCTCACGGCACTAAACGCTTCCCGGTGGCGTGCCGGGTCAGCTCGCCGACCACCAGGTCCAGCGGTCCGGCTGGATGGCGATCACCGGTCCGGGCGGCCGGGCCTGCCGATAGGCGGGGTAGCGGGCGGCCAGCGCGTCCAGGGCCGCCTCGGCGGCCCGGCCCTCCAGGGTCGAGGCGGTGCCGCGCAACTCCACCCACCACAGCGCCGACCAGTCGTCCTGGTAGTGGTCGACCAGCAGCGCCACGCGCGGATCGGCGCGCAGGTCGCGGATCCGCCGCAGCTCGGGCCCACGCTTGGGCTTCACGTCGTCCACCGCCCAGACCGCCGTGCCCGCGTGCCAGGCGAAGGTCACCGGAACGATCCGCGGGCCATCGGATGACAGTCGCGCCAGGCGCGCCACCGGCGCGGCGGCGAACCGGTCCAGGATCTCCGCCGGCGGGCCCTCTCGCCCGGCGCTCCCACCAGGCATCAGGGCCGCTCCTCGGGTTCTCGGGTCGCGCTGCGCCGGCTCACCCGCGGAACCGTAGCGCCCGTGGGTGCCGCTCGCCATCCCAGTCGGCTGCAACCGCCGTATCCCAGCTACGCAGTGCGGGTGAACGTCACAGACATCCCAGGAGCCGAGAATCAGCCTGTAGCATCCCGACCCGGGCATCGCACCGAAGGAGCACACGATGACCAATCAGACTCCGCAGGGCTGGGGACCGCCACAGCCGCCATCTCGCAAGCCGAGGCGCCGTCCCGGCGTGCGCGGCTGGATCGGCATCATCGTCGGTGGCCTGGTCCTGGTCCTCGTCGTCATCGGGGCGATTGCCGGGGGCAGCCAGACCAGCACCTCGGCGCGGCGGACCGATCTGCCCGCCACGACCGCGGCGACCACCGTCACCACCTCACCCCCGACCACCGAGCTGGCGACCACCACGACCGAGGCCCCGACCACCAGCCCGCCGACCACGCGGCGCCCGACCCCGACCACCCGGAAGCCGACGCCCACCACGCACCGGTCCGCGAGCACCCAGAAGCCGCCACAGACCACCAGCGCCCCCGCTCGCAACTGCGACCCCGCCTACCCCGACGCGTGCCTCCACGACGGCATCGGCGACTACGACTGCGCCGGAGGCTCGGGCAACGGCCCCAACTACGTCGAGGGCCCCATCACGGTGCGCGCTCCCGACCCCTTCGGGCTGGACAGCGACCACGACGGCGTCGGCTGCGAAAGCTGACCGCTCCGAGAAACCGCAGCTCAACAAGGTGCCGGAGGAGGGGCTCGAACCCTCC